>SXGQ01524461.1_pt1 | contig 13384 bp, 16 predicted proteins | sample 3178371 | NCBI WGS metagenome assembly SXGQ01 (sample SAMN11356859, study PRJNA531348) | freshwater metagenome | isolation source: freshwater sample F1-20 | place: China: Fuxian Lake, Yuxi | collected 2017-12-25
ATCGACGCTGATGAGCGCCGTACCGGGCGGCGTGCTGATCGGGTTCGTCGTGACGCTGGTGGCCGTCAGGTGACGGATACTGATGACGGTGGCGCCCGTAGTGCCTTGGTCGGTCGACTGGGTGTAGCGCGTGTCGCGGGAAACCTCGCCGGTACCCTTTGCCCAGACTGTTGTCCAAACGCGATGCCCATCGACCTCTTGCACGCTGCGGCTTACCTCTACCGACCCACTCAATGACGTTGGCTGTACCGTGGCCGCTGGCACCACAAGGTAGCGAATCGTGGTGCGCGTGATGCCAGTCGTACCCTGGTCGCTGCTTTGCGCGTAGTCTATGTCGCGAGCGATTTCACCAGTGCCCTTGGCAAACGTGTAGGTGTAGATAGGCAGGCCGGCGTTTGGATCGGCTCGCTGCGAGATCAGTGTGTAGCCGCTAGGCGTGCTCGGCGTCGTCTTGACGGAAACGATGGTGCGCAGCAGCAGCGCCCCGTTGTTGCGCGTCTCGTCGGTTTGCTGGATCTGGCCGGCGTAGACATACTGCCGCTTGATGCGCCGCACTGCACCGTCGGTCGTCATCTCCTCGCGCTGGAGGAAGGCGTTGGCGTCGCCCGGCGCCGTTGTGGTGCCAACCGTACCCGGGGTGTAGGTGCCGGCGATTAGTTGAATGAACTCCGCCTCGATGGCCGTGCGACCGTCAGGGAGCTTGATGGTACTATTGCCTATGGCAGCGCCGCCAACCTGCACCTCGGCGGTAGCCGGCAACTCCTCGTAGACTTTTACGTAGACGGACGCGTCACCGATTTTGGTCAGTTGCTGGTCTACAAGCCGCAGATCAGCGAAGCCTGCGGTGGTGCCCGTAGCGGGTCCTACATCGACCGTACCGTAGGCCTCGACCAGCGCATCGGTGATGTTGGTGCCGTTGGCGAGGTCGAAGTAGCGAGTAAGCCGCTTGCGACCATCCGGTAATTCACGGAAGTCGGGTTTGCGCGTCTCGTTGGGTCGGGTGCGATCAAGCGACATGTCATTGCTGCTTTGCCCGGATCGCCTTCAGGTCTCCGCGGATTTCGAGCAGAAGGTCGTGATCGGCCTCAATCTTGCGCTCAACGGTCCGAAGACGAGCGTCGTGCGCTTCTAGGGAGCGTGCGTTGCTTTCGACCTCGGTCTTGAGCAACGTCCAACCCGTAGCGCCGGCGATCGCAGCAGCCACAATCGCGATGATCGTGCCGTACGTGGTACGCACGCGCGTATCGCGCGTCACAAACGGGGCGGCGGTCGGTGTTTCTGGCATGTTACTTTTTGGCTTGGTGGCGCACACCTAACCAGAAGTAGACGCATGCGAAGCTCACCGTGAGGATCTCGCCCTGAAGACCGCCGAGCACAGCCGGTTCGCGCGTCCAGATGTAGATGCAGGCACCGATCACCATAAGCGGACGAATCAGGCGCGTCAGGCACTCGACCAGGGTGAATAACCAGTGCATGCCCATCGAGGCGGCAGGCGGCGGCTGGTATCCGCTGGCAAGGGTGCCCTCCATTGCCTTTGCGAAGGCCGCAAGCTCTCCGACTGCAATGTCGCGCTCTTTGAGCGCACCGATCTCAGCGATGCGGCGCTTTGAGGCCGACCACTCCTTGAGCTCGCCTACCGCCGAACCCAGCAGCTGCGTGGCGCCGCCAAGGAGCGTGCCGCCGACGGCCGAGGTGAGAAAGTCGAAGAAGCCCATTGCGCGACGGGAACGACTACGAGGCCGTAGCCGAAGACGGTTGGGGCGACGACTGCTCTATCAACGCACGCAGCGTGGCAATGGCTTGCTGGAGAACGTGGTGCTGCTGACGCGTCGCAGATAGCTGCGCAGTCGCTTGATCGAGGATGTTGATCGCCTCTTGTGGATTCATGGCTAGAACCAATTAAGCGCGAGTTAGGCCCAGATTGGTCGCAATCGCATCAAGCTGAATCTCGTCGTCATCCGCATCCGCGGGCCACGCGTTCCATTGCTCCTGCGTCATCCCAACATTGCCGTTCTTCAGCACAACCACCGTCGTCGTGTCGGGAGTGGCGGGAGTGTCAGGCGTGGCGGGAACGATGATTTCGTTGGTCGTCGGATCACGCTGCTCGGACGTGCCGGGAATGGCGGGCGTGCCGGGAACCACCTGCACATCCTGCAACTCGTAGTAGTACGACGGCGGCGGGCCGAGCGTGATGCTGCGGATGTAGAGCGTGTTGGCCGTAGCGGGCCAGACTTGTACCGGAGTGATGGCGGTTTGCATGGGTAGAGATTGGGTTACGCGCTGATGAGGTTGAGAGTCACGAGAGCGGCGTGGATTGCGGCGGCGGTGACTGCAACGCCCGTGGGCTTGGCTACGGGTGCTTGGTTGTAGAATCCGACGTTGCCGTTAATCCTCACCGCACCCGCAAACGTCGCGTTCTGGCTGCTGTCTATTGATATGGCCGATGCACCGTTGGTTCCTATGAACAGCGCTCCGCTGCTGCCTTGAATGTAGGTATTGATGCCACCATCGAAATAAATGACCTTTCCAGAACCAAGTTTGATATGGTTGGCAAACGTCGCGGTCTGGCTGCTGTCGAGCGTCAGGGCGGTGGTGCCTGCGGACTTCAGTATCAGCGATCCAGAAGCCGTGCTGAACTCTCCATTCGTTCCTGTCCAAGTGAATCCGCAGTTGTCAGACGTTCCGGTGTAAATGCCTTTCGCATTTACGCGATTTAGGATGAAGCCTGCATCCGCTACAACATTTCCAGTCCCGCTCGGCGTCAGCGTGATGTTTTGATTGGTGCCCGCTGCCACTAACGAAATGTCACCAACAGCTCCTAGCGAAAGGTAATTAAGTACGCTGCCTCCGTAGAAACGAAGGTCGCTTGCTGATTTGGCTAGGATACCTACTTTAACACCAGCAACAGATATGCCGATTTCATTACCCGCTGGATTATAGAAACCGGTATCCGGGTCATTTGCAAAACTGATGCTTGGTGCAGCATTTGTTCCAGCAGCAAAAATCCCTCGACCAGCAGTTGGCACATTCCAACTCACGCCAGAGGTCCAACTGATGTTGGCCGCGTTGCCGCTCGTGTCGTACCACACCAGCCCGCCGCCTGCTTGGGCAGCGTCGGGGGCGAGCAGGAGGCCGATCTGATAGAAGAGAACCGTATCCACCACCGCATTTCCTCCGGTGGACTTCAAATTCAAGTTTGGCGTTGGACCGCTTGCTGCCGAAAACGTAAACTCCTGCGTGAATGTTCCAGCCGTTGTAGCAATGTTTACCCAACCGCCGATGCCTCCGGTGTAAACCTGAACCGATCCGGCAGTTATTGAGTCTACCGTAAGCGTTACGCGGAACTTACCGCCAACGGGAACGCTAATGTTACCCGGAGTGCAATAGGCCTGATCGCCATTGGAAAGGTTGAGCTTTCCACCGCTGATCGTGGTTGATCCGGTGACCGTCCAGTTGCCAGCAGAGGAGAAGTCCGAATTGGCTCCCGTGAGTTTGCTCGTATTGCTCGCGCTGTTGTAATCCGCACCCGCCGGAGCACCCGACTCATACAACGCCACCACCTCCGACGCCGAGAGGGCGCGGTTGTAGATGAGCGGAGCGTAGATTCCGCCAGAGAAGTAGTAGATCGCAGACTGGCCCTTACCTACAAATACATTTGCTGAACCCAAAGTGGCGCCCCATGCCGGAGCACCCGCACCGCTCGCCTCCGTGTAAGAAGTAGCTACTCCATTGATGTAAACAGTAAGCGCGGCTCCGGTAACTACAGCAGCAAGATGAACGCGCTTGCCGGAATACGCTGCGCGGAAGCCGCTGATAGTTGCCTCACGGTAGGCTGGAAATGTTCCTGCCCATTGAGAAATGGTTAGGTTTCCAGATGTGTTGATGTCGCCTAAAACAAAACTGCCTCCGCCGGCCACGCCATATCCAAGGCCCATCGTAAGGGCCATGATGTTCGCCGCTGGATTTGAGGTTGGTACGTCGATGACCGCACTAACGGTCCAAGTTCCACTCGGAATACTACCAAGCGTTCCGCTTGATCCAGTCGTCCCATCAAACACCAGTCCCTGACGCGGCGCACGGCCGTTGACCACTGGGCCGGCGTGGTAGCTGGTCGCTGCTGGAAGTAGCGACGGCGTGATGAACTTGGTCGTGTCGGTGCCGGCGATCGCCTCTCCGCTGGTGGCCGCCGTGGCGGTCGTGCTTGGAACAAACCTCGGACTCCAGGCTGTGTCTTGAATCATGGTGTCGAGCGCGGATGAGGGTTACTGCGCGAGGACGTTGTAGGGCTGCGCCCAGATCGTAGCATCGGCGGCCCCGGCGCGGATGAACCTCATCTGGAGGGCGACGGCGCGCGGCACGGTCGTCATCTGGGTAGGCTCGATGTACTCTCCATTTGTCGAGGTGGGCGCAGAGCCGTCGTACGTGATACGCACGGCGTTGGTCTGCACCTGCAGGCGCACGTACTTGCACGAGGCCGCAAAGTCGTTGGACGAAAACGCGACTGCCGTGGTGGAGACGCTGAGCGTGGCGTCGAGCTCGTTGGTGGTGTTGGGACGCACCATCTCGCTGCTGACGTTCTGAAGTTTGATGACTTCCATGGTTGGGCTCGGTTGACGAGTGTTGGTTGATTCTAGGCGAAGCTCCACTTACCCGCCTGACGCTGCATGGCGGTGAGCTTGCGCATCTCGGCGGCGAGAAACGCACCGCCCTGTGTGTCTTCGATCGGGATCTCCGCCGGCTCGGCCGCCGGGCGAAGGAAATCGCTGTACGAGGCGTGTGCGATGGCATCGCGCAGGCACTCGGGAATCTCCTGCCGCGTCCATTTGGCCGCGTGTGTCTCCGGGTTCTGCCCGGCGGTGGTGGCGGCCGCGCAAAGCCAGAAGTCGCCTTCGTAGCCGGCGGTGGCACTGGCATAGTACACGACGACGCCGGCGCTGTACGCCGTGCCCGCCGAGTAATCGGCGCCAGTCAGGACGGGAGGCTTGATCTGAAACCAAACATCGACGCTGGTCGTGCGCACTTCCGGGAGATGCAGGCCTTGCGGACCCAGCAGCATTGCGACCCGGCGCGGATCGCGGGTGCGGGCCGGGTTGTCGAGAAAACAGCCGCGCACCTGGCCGATGGCCGTCTTGCCCTCCTGATCCAGCGAGATGTACGGCAGCCAGTCACTCAGCAGTCCGAACTTCGTCGAATCGAAGCTGGAGCTACTGGTGTGAGCGGTATGGCACTGGTAGAACAAGCCGTCGGACGGATTGCGCACGACATCGCCCTGCGCGTAGGCGGTCGAAGCGGCCCAATCGTTGCCGCCGTAATTGTCGCCAACCACCGACCAGTAGTTGAGATTGGTCGCGTAGCTGCCTCCCGTGAGCGTGGCCGGCGCATTTCCAGTAGAATTGCGCAGGCACTGGTAGTAGGTGCGCGTGGCAGGATAAAAGACCTCGGTCGCAGCGCTGCTAGTCGAGGCGGTGTAGGTACTGGCCGCGCTGTAGATCGGACGGTAGTACCGCTCCTCGATCCGCATCGTCTCCGGCCACCAATAGAACGTGAACGCCTCACGCGCGCGGCGCTGGATAAAGGCGTTGATCTTGGTCTTGTCGGCAGCGGTGACATCCGCCGCGACGAGATTCAGCAGGCTGTAGACCTGCGTGAGGATGGCGCTGTAAGGAGTGGCGCGCATCAGGCTCAGGCAGCTGCAGGGCGCGCAAGATGCGCGGCGCAGCGGCGGTCATTCACCCGGTAGTCGGCCGTGATCCGCACCGATGGATTGGCGGCGTGAGAGCGCACGCGACACTCCGGGTGGCGCTTGAGGAACCACTTGCGGTTACCTTTGTCGGCCCAGAACGACGCCCCGTAGCGATCGACGTAGTGCTGGTAGACGGCCTCGTCGACCTGGCCAACGAGGCTGCCGCCGTCGAAATGAACCGCCTCGCCAAGCTCACGCGCAAGGTAACGCTGACGCGCATCGACCTTGGCTGTAACACGGTCCAGTTCCTCCATGCGCATCGCGTGGAGCTCGCGCGCCACGTCCTGCGTCATATCGCCATAGCCGTCGACGTAGACGGCCATGTTGACCGGATTGATGTGGGCTATGCCTTGCATCGACGGCGGCGGCGAGTAAAGGGAAGCCCGGCCTTGAACCCGGCGGCGCGCTGCACACACACGAGCAGCGGCCGCCGGGGTTGGGCCGGGCGGGCGATCAGACGGCGGTCAGATCGCAGATGCGCAGGTAGATGTGCACCTCGCCCTGCGTGAGGGCGCTGAGGTTGCCTCCGGTGGCCGTGAACGTGGCCTTGTACGTACCCGCATCGAGCGGGAAGTAACCGGTGCGCAACGTGGCGAAGGCGGCGCCGTTAGCATCGCCGAACTTCACCTCGGTGGCATCCTCGTGCACCTCGTAGTTGTCGAGGATGCCGTCGGCATCATCGGTGGTGGCGCCATCCCAGCCCACGTCGAGCGCCAGCGCCGAGGTGGCGCCGCCATCGAAGTTGGTGACGAGCTTGAACGCGCCGCCAGTGACGCCCTTGCCGGCAACGTAGTCGGCGAGCGACACGGTTCCGTTGGAAACGGCGCCGAGCGCGGTGAGATCGGCGTAGGTGATCTCGAAGCGGTGGGTGTAGTCGAATCCGGCCTTTTGGGCGTCGGAGAGATTGAAGATCTTCATGGTGATTATCCGATAGGGTTGCGGTGTGGATCGCCTTGGAACCGCGGCCGGAGGTCAGGCCGGCCGCGATGTCGCAGGCGGGTTTAGCTCAGGAAGCGGGCCTCCAGGCGAAGAACGGCTTCGGGTTGAGCACGCAGAGCGCGGCGGTAGCCGTGACGAGGAACTTCTCGTTGCGGCCGGTCTTCGCCAGCTTCTCGGCGTACGGAGTGGCGGCCCAGCGCGTCTCGATCATGTCGTCGAGCACGCCCAGCGCGAGCAGCTTGCTGGCCGCGCTGGTGTGGTCGCCGCTCGCGTTGATGAAGCGCGAGAGACGAACGGAGGGATTGCCGAAGTCGGTCTCAAGGAGATCGACCTTGCCCAGCTTAATGGTGTCATTGACACCCTGCTGGAATTGGCGAACCGCAGTGTAGTTGCTGACGTTGCGGCTGTAGAACGTGAAGCGACCGAGGGTCTGCTTCCACGTGGCGCCGGCCCAGATGGTCTGGCTCGCCTCCGGGTCGCCATGCACGCCGTAGCTGGATTTCAGCACGTCGAGGATGGTGGCATCGGTGTAGCTGCCTGTGGCCGTGCTGCTGTCGATGCTGGCCGACGGCACGAGGTAGTTGGAGTCGACCGGATAGTGGGTCTGCGCGGTGGCGCTGATCCACTTGCCGAGGCCGCGGGTCTTGTTGCCCACCGCGCCGTTGTCGACCTGCGACTCCTGGTCGCCGAGGAACGTGAGTTCGCAGTCGCCCTTCAGCTCGACGAGCTTCTTGGCGATCTTCTTCGCGACGATGTTGCGCGGCGTGATGCCGGCCTGATGGGTGAACGTGACCGCGTGACCGCCGATGCGGACCGCGCGCTCCCACGTGTGGACGCGAGCGTAGAGGTTGGCATCGCCATCGGACGGATTTTGGTAGACCAGCGGATCCGCCTCGTCGACCGCCGCCGTGGTGGTGGGCGTGTCGTACTTTTCAACCGGGTACTCCAGTTGGGCGTTGATGGGGGCGGCGCCCTTGCGGACGCTCGACGTGAACGGGTACTTGCGGGACTCGGCGTTCGCGAACTCGTTGGAGAGATCCTGAACTTTCGCGACTGCCTCGCGATCGACTAGCTCTGTGGCCATGATGTTTTAGTTTTTGAAGGTGATGAACTGACGGGTGGTGGTGGAGAGTGAGCGTCGGGCGCTCGGAGGCGCTGGCTACCAGCGCAACTTGGCAGCGATGGAGTTGGATACGGCGTCGAGGTCCCCGTTGTTGACGAGCGCCTTGCCAGCGTGGCGCACGGCGGCATCGCGGCCGGTCATGCGTGCAGGCAGAGTGCCCGGACGGGCGGGAGACGGGGCGGTGCGGCGTACCGGCACGGGGCCGGCTGCCGAGGTGCCGCGCGACTTGGCGAGCTCCGCGGCTCCGGCCAGAGAGCCGGAAGCCTTGGTCGCAGCAACGGACAAGGGTTTCCCCTTGGCCAAAGCGGCGAGGCTCTTTTCGTCGAGCTTCACTCCGGCAGCGCGCAGTCGCGCTCCGACCACGGCATCGGCGGCAAGCAGCTTGTAATCGGGGCTCTGCCGCAGGTACGGCCGATCCTCGATGAGCTTCTGCACTTCCGCGCCGGGACCTTCCTTGATCGACCTGAGCCACGGATAGACCTCGGCGGCAGCCGTCTCGCGCGTCGTCTTCTCGCGAAGGAACTCGCGGCGCGGCTCCACTTGGTTGAGCAGGTCGTAGGTGTTGATCTTGATGCGCCGAATTTCTTCGGGCTCAAAATGCACCTTGCCGCCCTTGCCGTCGGGCATGTCTGCACCGTCGGGGTTGTGCTCATTCTCCAAGGCCCACCGGAAGATGGCGCGTTCGCGCCGCTCGGCGGCTTGGAGTTCGGGCAGGTCGTCAATGGTGGCAAACGGGTTGAGCGGATCGACGCGCTCCTGCCGGGCGACCGACAACTGCTCGCGCAGTTGAGCCAACTGCGACTCGTAGCGTGAGTCGCTTTCCCGGCGTTCGCGCAGGAGCTCCTCGATGCGCTTTTCGGCTCCCGACTTGCGGGAATCCTTGGGCTCATCTTCGGAAGACTCCTCATCCGTTTCCTGTTCACCATCCTCGCCGGCAGACTCGTTGTCTGAGTCCGCCTCGGCATCGCTGGAATCCGCCTCGGCCTCGACCGCGGAATCGTCGCCCTCCCCGGCCTCATCGGCCGCGGCAGGCTGCTCTTCCCCGGCAGCGGAGTCATCTTCGCCCGTTTGCACGGTCTCGATGTCTTCCACGTCGGCGTCGTCGGATTTGGAGGCGGCCGGTTCCGCACTCTCGGTTTTCAGCACCGCGGCGATGTCAGCGGCGGTGGGGAGGTCGTATTCGGCCTCCGAAGGCCCGGGATGCGAGCCGTTGGTGCCCGATGCCGCTAGCGAGGCGGCGGGCTGTGCGGTCGGCTTCGACTTCTCCGCACTATTATGGGGCGCTTTGGGTGTCTTTGACACGCGCCGCATCCCTCGGCGCGTCATGGCGGCGGTCAACGACGACGCCGGCGGCTGTACTCAGTTTGGCGCGGTTTGGCGCGGTTTGGCAGAAAATCACACGGACTTCGCGCTGCTGGATGCAGGGCCGGGAATCGAACCCGGTGCGCCGGCGTATGAAACCGACTGGCCTCCAAGGCTCCCTGCGACAAAGAAATCAGCCCTTGGTACGTGCCTCGCGGCCCTTGCGGTAGGCCGACAGCTGCTGGGTCAATCCAAGGAGTTCCTGCAGGCGGCCGGCCGCCTGTGGATCGGAATTGGCGGCATCGACCGTGGCGTTGGCCACGCGCTCCTGCATGACCTGCATGAGCGCAAGCCAGAGCGAATCATTGCGACCGAGCTTGGCGAACTCCGCCTCGATCTCGACGGGCGTGAGCGGCCGGTCGTGCGCCGGATAGTAGACGACGGTGGCTTTACTCATCGCTCACCACACCTTGCACGCCCAGTAGCGTGCTTTCAGTTTGCTGCCCGGCTCGGCGCAACGGTGCCGCGCGCGGAAGTTTGCGCGATGTTTGGCGTCGTGAGCCATGTTAGGCATATCGGGATCACCAAAGCGCACGAGCCGCACCTGGCCGCGCTCTTTGGCAAGGACAGCGAACTCCTTGCGGTTGCCGGGGGTGCGCTTTTCGCGGTTGTACGCACTGAATGTCTCGCCGCGGTACGTGGGCATGATCAAGCGTCGGTTGTAGCCATGCCGAGGGCCATTGCGGCGTTCTGATTTCCTTGCATAGGCATGGTGCCAAGGCGGCCGACCGTCGGGTTGATGCTCTGCTGGGTGAACTGCTGCATGAGGAATTTCTGGCGATTCTCGACCAGCGCGCGGAACAGTGGATCGGCGGCGAACAACGTCGCGAGGCGTTGCGAGTTGGCGATGGTGTCCTGCATCGCTTGCAGGCGGGTCTGCGGCGCGTCGATGCCATCCTCGGGCATCCGAGGCTCGATGCCGACCGCCATTTTGGCCGCATTGCCCTGCTCCTCCTCGATGACGCGTTGCGTGACTTGCTCGACAGGCCGAATGAGCCGTTGCGCCATGCCGGGGAAAAGCGCCGATGCGCCCCAGACAGGCGCCTGCGTGCGATCGATCACGCCCTGCGGGTCAATGGAGAGCAGCTGCTGGTAGGTCTTCAGCTTCTGCACCACGAACTCCATGTTCAGATCGCGCGCATCGATCTCCAGCGCGATGTTCCAACGGCCGGCGATGTCGTCGGGGCCAAGGCCGAGCGGCTGGTCATCGCCTCCGGTGATGAGTGCGAGCTCAATCGGCGAATAGAACTGCTGGCAGAGCGCCAGCACCTGCTCGAACACGCCGCACCATAGGGCGTTGAAGTTATCAGCCTCGGCCTGCGTGAGCATGAACGTGCGATTGGGATCGGCGTTCGGCGTCATGATGCCGGCGTAGTCAAACGCCTCGGCCTTCGTGACGTTTTCCATCTCGGTCGATGCGTTGGTGAGTTGGGGCATCGCAATGAGCTCGAAGTCATCGGTCTTCTGCACCGGCACGTCGCTATTGGGGCCGAGAATGAGCTCGGCGGCGCCGGCCATGAGCTTGCGCTTCATCGGCGGAGAAGCGATCAGCTGCGTGTTGTTGCTGCGCGCGTCGCGTTGGACTTTGACCTCGTACTGGTGCGTCGCGAGCGGCTTGGAAATGCCGCGACTGTCGGTGACCTGCCGCCCAAGGCGCTCGCGTGTGCGCATTGTGAACGGGTAGCGGCCGTGTTCGTAGTCGTTGAGCCCGGCGTAGAGCCAGCGGTCCTTCACGGCACAGTTCCAGACCATGCAGTAGATGCCGGCGATGCCCATATCGTCGGTGCGGCGCTCGTAGCTCCAGACGATCTCGTACAGATTCTGCGTCTCGTCGACGGTGAGGCCCGGACCTGAGAAGGAGTAGCTGTTCCTGAGCCCGACCGTCATCGCGTCGCCCTGCACGATCGTCTGGCCCTTGCCGCGTTGCAGGATCTCCTGCACGACCTCGGAATCCCAGCCCTGCGTGGTGACACGCTCCTGCAGCTCCTCGGCATTGAGCCACTCAATACGATGGATGCGCCGCGCGCGTTGCAGATCGGCGGTGCCGACCGGGAAGAAGACATCGCGGCCGTAGCGGAGCGTCTGCACGGTCGGGCGGTTCTCACGAATCTTTGGGACAGGAAGATCGACCGCGCCGTCGCGGCGGAGCTCACGCACGACGCGCCGCAGGCGGGTGCGCGCGATGCTGGGGAACGCAGTGCCAAGCCATGCCACGGCCTCGCGCTCGCGCGAGGTATTCAGGATCAGGTCGGTGAAGTCGGCCAGCATCTCCGGCTCCAACAGCGACGGATCCGCCTCCTCCGGCGTGACGGCTCCCGAGGCATACATGGCAGCCAAGCCGTCGAACGTGACGGGCTTTCGCACCAGCTTGGTATCCTGCAGCCAATCAATCGCGACCACCGCAATGCCCGGATCGTCGCCAAACATGTACTGCGCGGAAAGCTCGATCTCGGTTAGCAACTCCTCGCGCATCGGCACGCGACGGAGCCAGCGCAACAACGTCGAAACGCTGGCGGCCTGCGCAGTATCACCGGGCTCGATTGGAGAGGCCTGCACCTCGGCGCGCCAGAAAGCCTGCTTCGCCAGGGCGACCTTGTCGTTGACGATCCGGTCGATGAGCGGGATGCGGGCATCGCTGGCGCCGGGGAATGGCAACACGACCTCGCCATCGCTGCCGTGGCGCCGACCATCCTCATGCTGGTTGTCCCAAACGTTGTGGCGCACTTCCCACGACCGCACCTGCCGCTGCCAGACCTGCAAGCAGTCATCGATGGTCTTCTCAAGGTCGGAGCGTGCGTCGCGCACCTCCTCCACGGGGTCGGCTTCGAGGAAAGAGTTCATGGATGAGCCTAGTTGAAGCGGCCCGAGGCGTCGTCAATGACTCCGTTCAACGGCCGCCGAGACTGCCTAAAATCTCCTGTACGGCCGCTCGGGCGAAACGGCGTTGCTTGTAGCCGGGCAGCACGACGCCGGTGAGCGCGCCGGAGCGCTCCAGCGTCTCCAGCTGACGCCGGCCGCCGACGGCAGTCTCGACCTCCTTACGCCGCAGCCAGACTTTTTGCGGAAGCTGGGTCATGTGCGGTCGCCCTCCTTGAGCATTGAGGTGTGATCCGCATTGCGGCCGAGCTCGGCATGCCACGTGGTCGGCGGCATCACGCGGTACTGACCGACCGTTTCAAGATTGCGGCGCACAAACGAATCGTCGCGCCACAGGATGCGGTTGTTGGGTTGCGCAGCGATCTGCCCGGAGCCGTCTTCGAGGAGCAGTAGGTGGTAGCACTTGTGCTCAGGCGGGAACTGCGAGTAGCCGTTGTCGGTATGATCGAGCGTACACCAGTAGGATGCCTCGACCATGCGGCCGTCGCGCGTGCGATACTCGGCGTGCATTTCTCGGAGGTACTCGTAGTGCGTAATACTGAACTCCCAGCCGTGGCAATCCCACGACTGAAGTTGTGGCAAATCGTGCAACGGCGCGGCAGGAGCTGGAGTATCGTGACGCAGTTTGTGGAGCGGGATGCGCGCCCACTGTGCGCCGGCCTCCGTGAGTACAGAAAAATGAAGCGCGCGCGACGGAATGCTGGTGATCCCGAATATGACGCAGCGATCGAGCTCGCGCGATGGCGCTGGGTCACCGCGAAGGATGCCGCGCTCGACATAGCCATAGAGATGCTGCGGCAGACTGGCGTTGAGGCAGTGGTGGGGATTCATGCACGGTTGTCCTTGAGGCGTTCTAGTTTGAGCAGGGCGTCATAGGCGGGGCCGCGCTTGGGCCAGCGCGCTCCCATCAGCGCTACGCCCAGCGCCTCGGCGCACTCGCGCCAGCGGCGAAGGTCGTTGCTCAGGTTTTCATTCTCGTCCTGAAGGCGCTGGCACTCGCGAACAACAGGGAACAGCGATACCTGCGCCTGTGCTTTGCGTTCTTTGGGGCTCATGGTCAGTAAAAGGTTCCACGGCGGGGCCGCATTTGCTCGGCATCGATGTGGCCGAAATCGTCCTTCAGGCAGTAGCGCAGGCAGTCGACGGGGTCCTTTAGCGCGTTGCGCTCGCTGGTCTGCGGCGGCGCGATGTAGCTGGAAAGCGCCAGATCCACCTGGGCGAGATCGTCGACGATGTAGAGCTTGGGGCAGTTGTTCATCGTCACCGGCTTGGTGTCGTCGAACGCCAGCGCCATGTTGATCAGCTGAATGCCCTCCCCTACGCCGCAGGCGCTTGCCTCA
>SXGQ01618001.1_pt1 | contig 13384 bp, 15 predicted proteins | sample 3178371 | NCBI WGS metagenome assembly SXGQ01 (sample SAMN11356859, study PRJNA531348) | freshwater metagenome | isolation source: freshwater sample F1-20 | place: China: Fuxian Lake, Yuxi | collected 2017-12-25
AAAAAAATAAAATTAATTGCCGAAATAAAAAAAAATAATTTTGCCAGTATAAATTGTTTTTTAAAAAATGATTTTTATTTCTTAAAATCAAAATATAATTATAATTTTTATCAAAAATCTTTATATTAATTTTTTAACAAGTTTCCCTATTCTTTTGTCATCTAAATATATTTTTGACATAATACTAGCTGTTCTTTTAGGATTATTTTCGAAGGCTATACGAAGAATATTCATCCAATTTACATTGTTTTTCTTTCTTATATTTTCAATTTGAGAAATAACTCTTAGGTAATTTTTTTTTCTTTTTTTCATATACTTTTTGTAATTAATATTTTATTTTACACTAAGAATAGAAAGTATAACTTGAGATATAAAAATCCATTAAAAAAATCACCTTTTTTTGTTGCCGAAATATCTGCAAATCACAACGGTTCGTTACTCCATGCTAAAAAATTAATTAAAATAGCAAAAAAATATGGCGCAGATGCTGTTAAATTACAAACATACACACCAGAAACAATAACAATTAAAAGCAATAAGCTAGATTTTAAAATTAGGGGAGGCCTATGGAGTGGAAAAACATTATGGGATTTGTATGAAAAAGCTCAGACACCATTTGAATGGCATGAAGAATTATTTAATTACGCAAAAAAATTAAAAATTATTTGTTTTAGTACACCATTCGATGAAACTGCTGTTGATCTTTTAGAAAGCCTAAACTGTCCATTTTATAAAGTTGCTTCATTTGAAATGAATCATATTCCTTTAATTAAAAGAATAGCTCAAACGAATAAGCCGATAATTATTTCAACTGGAATGGCTAAGCTTAAAGAAATTGACTTGGCTTATAAAACAGCAAAAAATAATGGGGCAAAAGAAGTAATAATCTTGTATTGCGTTAGTAATTATCCTTCAAAAATATCTGATTTTAATTTTCATAATATTGGAATTTTAAAAAAAAGATATGATTGCAAGATTGGTTTTTCAGATCATTCAACTGATAACAAAGTTGTAGCAGCAGCAATTGCTGCAGGAGCAGAAGTCATTGAAAAACATATAGCTTTAGAAGGGCAAAAAAAAGGTTTTGATCTTGCTTTTTCTTTAAGGGGAAAAGAAATTAAAAATTACTCCAAGGTTATTAAAGATATTTCTTTAATGATGGGAAAAAAATATTTTTATAGAAATAAAACTGAAAATCATAGTTTAAAATTTAGAAGATCAATTTATGCAGTTTCTAATATTAACAAGGGCGAAAAATTTACAAAAAAAAATATCAGAGTCATTAGACCTGGGTTTGGAATTCATCCGGTTTATTATGAAAAATTAATAAATAGAAAATCTCCACTCAACATAAGTAGTGAAACTCCATTAAAAAGAATATTAATAAAACGGTTGAGATTATCTCTATGAAAATAATTCCTTATGGTCGCCAATATATTGATTCTCAAGACATTAAATCTGTTTCTAAAGCTTTAAGAGAAGATTTGATCACAACAGGTAATTATGTAAAAAAATTTGAAAATAGTATTAAAAGATTTTTAAAAGTAAAGTACGCATTATCTTGTAACAACGGAACGTCAGCACTTCATCTGGCTTTAATGGCCATAGGCCTCAAAAAGGATGATATAATAATTATGCCGGCTATAAATTTTATAGCAGTTTATAATATGGCTAGGTTAATGAATGCTAAAATTTTTCTAGCAGATGTTGATCCCCTAACAGGTCAGATGACGCCAAAAACATTATTAGATTGCATTAAAAATAATAGACTAAAAAAAATTAAAACAATAGTTACGATGTATATGGGCGGATACCCAGAAAATGTGGTTGGATTCTATAGAATTAAAAAAAAGTTTAATTGTTATTTGATAGAAGACGCTTGTCATGCATTTGGGGCAAAATATCTTTTTAATAAAAAATATTTATCTATTGGTAGCTGCAAACATTCAGATATTTCAGTATTTTCTTTACACCCAGTTAAGACAATTACCACCGGAGAAGGAGGTTTAGTAACAACTAATAGCAAATTTTTTTATACTAAAATCTCTTCTTTAAGGTCACATAGCATTGATAAAGATAAAAATTTTCATTGGAAATACAATCTGAGTGAACCAGGCTTTAATTATAGACTTAGTGATGTAAATTGTGCCCTTGGCTTGGGACAATTAAAAAAAATAAATAAATTTATAAACTATAGAAGAAGAATATTTAATATATATAGAATTGAGTTAAAAAAATTCAGGAATTTAATAAACCTTCCTTTTTATAATAAAAGTAGTCCTTCTTACCATTTATTTTTGATATCAATGGATTTTAAAAAAATAAGATCTACTAAGGATAAACTTTTAAAGTTTTTAAAAAAAAATAATATACTTTGTCAGTATCATTATATTCCAATCTATAAATTCAAATTATTTAATCAAAAAATAAATTTATTAAGATATAAAGGCTCAGAAACTTATTATCAAAATACTTTGAGTTTACCGATTTTTTATAATTTAAATTTTAGTCTTTTAAAAAAGGTTATAAATAAAATTAAAATTTTTTTAAATAATTAAATAATTAATTTCATGAAACTTGTATTGGGAACGATTGTTTTAGGTATGAATTATGGTTTATATAGTTATAAAAAAATTAATCTTGGAGAATCTAAGAAAGTCAAGAAATTAGTTCTTGAGTCAAAAATAAAATTAATTGATACGGCATCTAGTTGTGGTCGTAGTGAAAAAATTATTGAAAATGGAAAATTAAAAAAAATTAAGTATAATTACTAAAATTAAACTTCCCAAAAATAATAATATTCATATTCATAATTGTGAAAAAATTGATGAATTCATTAAATAAATTGAGAAATAAAAAAATTTATGGAGTTATAGTTCATGATTATAAAGACTTAATGGGAAAAAGAGAATAAGAATATTTACTTTTTTCGCAGGAATTTAAAAGAAAGAAAATTATTAATAAGATTAGTATATCAGTTTATGACACGAAAGAAATAAAAAAATCATAAGCTAAAAATTATCATTGATAATTATAAAAAAAAATTATTGAATTTTTTCTTCGATGGAAAATTGAGTCTAGTTTTTATAAATCATCATCATAATTTCATAATTAATATTTGCTAAACTGTCTAATAAAATAGATATTATTAGTTATCGCTATATAAGCTTGTAACTTGCCCTGGTATTTGCTGAAAAATTTAACATTTTTTGTTTTGATATTATCAAGAGAGAATTAAAAATTTTAAAAAAATGCTTTTATTTTATTATTTTAAGAAACAATCTTTTTATAAATCTAAAAAAAAAGTTTTTGCCAAATAAATTAAGATTTAAGAAATGCGTATTGAATTTTAAAAAAATTATTTATTTGTTGTTTGTTTATTGTATTTAATTTAAAAACTTTTATATACATGATCTTTATTGAGTTTATTAATAAAAATATTAAAATATAATTTATGAGGAATTAATTTATGCTACTTTATCATTATAAATATTAATCGTTTATGATAGATCTGATAAAAAAATTTATTAAGAAATCTTTTCCTTTCAGAAGAATTCTTATAACAATGCCTAGTAGAATTTTATTTGGAAATACAATTTCATTAACAAATAATATTAAACCATATTTTAATAAGACATTTTTTTTTAAAAAATCAGATTATAAAAAAACACTACCCAGTTCTAATAATTCTGAAATAAAAAATTTAGGTTTTAAAAAAATTAAATATAATTTAAATCCCAAACTTATTAAAACAATCTCAGATAAATTTGAAAAATATATTTTAAATGATAGCGTTTCTAAATTTAGCACAGATAACAAGTCTAGATATTTAGATAGTCCATTAAGATATATTCCTGAAATTAATGATTTAGAGATTTTATGGAAAAAAGATGCTGAAGATTTTTACGCTGGAAACTATAGAGTTCATAGCTACAATGGTTGGAGGATATATTCTGACAGTTCTTATAAAGAAAAAAATAAAAAGTTTTTATATTCTAACTATTGGCATTTTGACGATCTTCCAAAAAATTTGTTAAAAGTTTTTATTTTATTAAGCGACAATGTAGATAAAAATTCTGGAGCCACAAGAGTCATTGATGTTTCTACTTCTAAAAAATTAACAAGAACTTTCAAATTTGTTGATTATGCTTTGCCAAGCATTAGTACTCGTATGGTTGATGAATACGTTTATAGTAATAATAAAATTAATTACTTTGGAGGAAATAAAGGTGACATATATATATGCAACACTCCTAGATGTTTGCATGCTGCCACAATACCTGAAAATGGTAAAATACGAGATTTAATTCAATTAGAATTGCTACCAAGTTAGTTAAAAATTTTTGTGTCAAAATTTATAAAAAAAATCGTAAATTTATACAAACATATTTTTCCTGAGAATATTTTTTATTCAAAATTAAAACTTTTTTTATATTGGGAATATGGTTTTATAAGATTTTATTTTTATTATTTTTTTTTTGGACTAAAAAAATACTCGAAAATTGATCAAAATACTAAAGGAGTAGATTATTCTAGAAATCAATTTTTTTCAGAGGGTTCTCCTAGGTATAAACCTGACTTTAGAATTTTTCATTCATTTTTTCTTCTTAATTCTATTCCAGAGCTTAATAAAGAGTCCATATTAATTTTGGGTCCGAGATATGAAACTGAAATATTGCTCGCAAAAGCTTTTAAGTTTCAAACTATTAATGCGCTGGATATTTTTAGTTATTCTCCCTTGATTGAGACTGGCGACATTCACAAAATGCCCTATAAAGATTTAAAATTTCAAAATATCGTTTGTTCCTATACTTTTTCATATTCTGTTAATCCTTTGTTATTTTCCCATGAACTTAATAGAGTATTAAAAAAGGACGGATTTCTCATTATTTCAGTTCAAAGACTTGATCCTAAAGAAACAAGCGTCGATGGTCTTTTAAAAATTAAAGACAGAGTTCAGTCCAAAGAATCTTTTGATAACTTTTTTCCTAATTTGCAGAACTTTTGTTACATCGAAAGTAAAAATCATATACTAATTGGCTATAAAAAATAAAATAAAGAACAGGATGTCCATAAATTTAATTCAAAATATCTTTAAAGATTATTCTGGTCAGCAAAAAAAAGTTGTTTATTTAAAATTTTTATCCAAACTCTCAGCGTCAAAAGTACTTGTGTCAAAGAATACAGGAACAGTATTTCATGACGATATAATTAAGAATAAAGACAATTTAGAGTCATGGAATAAAATTTATTCAAAAAAAATAGAACCAAAAAATTTACAATATTCTTCTGACAACCCAATAATGAATTCAAGACACTTTTATGGTGTTAAATTAATAGAACAATTTCTTAAAAAAAAAATTTATTGAAAAAGAAAATAAACTTTTGTGACTTTGGAACAGGCGAAGCTAATTTCCCTTTTCTTTTAAAAAAACAACTTAAAAATGTAAATATTTTTTTAACAGAGTACTCCAAATCAAATTTTAATTTTTTTCAACGAAAGTTTGTAAAAGCAAATATCAACATTAAAAAATCTTTTTTAGGGTCTATCGAAGATTTTGATCAATTAAAAAATAATAAAACAATAGATTTTGCAAGCCTGAACTGGACTTTATGCAATTGCTCGAATCCTATTACGGTATTACAATCAATAAATAATTCTCTAGTCGATAGAGGTTTCTTAATGATCGCTGAAAGTTCTAGAATTTTAGTTCCATTTAAAAAACCTATTTATAATTATTTTAATTCAAAATTTAAGTCATCTTATCATCCTTGGCATTTCTCTTATAATTCTTTGCAAAACCTTTTGGAAATTTGCAATTTCAGAGTTGTATTTGCTAATAGATATTACGATGAGAACGACTTGTTTATAATTTGTCAAAAACAAGAAAAAAAAAAACATAAGCCAAAAATTGTCATTGATAATTATAAAAAAATTATTGAATTTTTTCGTCGATGGAAAATTGAATCTAATTTTTACAAATCATTATAATAGTTTTATAATTAATACTAAATATGCAGTATAATAAAATAGCCATAATTGGTTTGGGATATGTAGGTTTGCCGCTTGCTCTAGCATTTGGTGAGAAATTTGAGACTCTTGGTTTTGATATTAATCAGGAAAGAATTAAAGAACTTCAACAAAAAAATGATTCAAATTTATTAACAAAGAGACAGTCTTTTTATAAATCAAAAAAATTAACATTTACATCAAATAAAAAAGATTTAAGAAATGCTAATACATTTATTATTACAGTCCCAACTCCAGTAAAAAAAAATAAAACACCTGATTTGAGTTACTTGCATTCAGCAAGCAAGATAGTTGCGAATAATTTAAAAAAAAATGATTTAGTTATATACGAGTCCACAGTCTATCCCGGTTTGACGGAAGAGGAGTGCATACCATTTCTAGAGAGATATTCAAACCTAGAATTTAACAAAGATTTTTTTGTAGGTTATAGTCCAGAAAGAATTAGTCCGGGCGATAACAAGGAGCTTAGAGATATTAGCAAAGTTGTAAGTGGTAGCAATTCAAAAATCGCTAACATCGTATATAATTTATATAAAAAAATTGTTAAAGCAAAAGTTTATAAGGCAACAAGTATTAAAGTTGCTGAGGCATCAAAAGTTATAGAAAATGCCCAAAGAGATATAAATATATCTTTCATGAATGAGATTAGTTTAATTTGTTCTAGGTTAAAAATTAATACTTCCGAAGTTTTAAAAGCTGCAAATACTAAATGGAATTTTTTAAATTTTAAACCAGGATTGGTCGGAGGACATTGCATTTCTGTCGATCCTTATTATTTAACCTATAAAGCAAAAAAACTTAAATATTCACCAAAAGTTATTTTATCTGGGAGGAATATAAATGATAAAATGGGTTATTACGTTGCTAGTATTTTACTTAAAAAATTAAAAAAAAATAATTTAAAATTTTCTGAATGTAAGGTTGGAATCTTAGGAGTCACATTCAAAGAAAATTGCAATGATTTAAGAGGAAGTAAAGTTTTAGATATTATTAAAGTGCTTCAAAAGGCTAAAATTAAATTACAAGTTTATGATCCAATAGTTTCTAGTAAGAATTTTAATAAATATTACCCAAATTTAAAAATAAAAAAAATTCATAAAAAATTAGATGCAATAATTATCGCAGTTTCACACAAGGAATTTTTGAGATTAAATTATAATAAACTTAAGAATATGCTAAAAAATCAAAATTCTATTGTTATTGATGTGAAATCAATTTTTAATGATGAACGAATAAAAAATGAATTTGATTATTGGAGTTTGTAAGTGCTCTGTATAATTCAAGCTAGATATTCTTCTAAAAGACTTCCTGGTAAAGTTTTGAAAAAAATTTTAGGTACCACGGTCTTAAAAAGAGTTGTAAATCAAGTAAAAAAATCAAAAAAAATTAGCAAAATAATTATCGCAACTTCAAAACACAAAACGGATAAAAAAATTATTAATTTTTGTAACAAAAATAAAATTCACTGCACGTCTGGTCCGTTAAATAATGTTTTTAAAAGATTTTATTCAATTATTGTCCAGGAACATTGTAAATCATTTGTAAGAATTTCAGCAGACAGTCCATTAATAGATCCTTCTCTAATAGATAGGGCGGTTACTCTATTTAACAAGAAACGATACGACATTGTCACTAATGTATTTCCTCGTACTTTCCCAAAGGGATTTTCAGTTGAAGCCGTTAATTCAAAACTAATATTAGATTTTTTATCAAAGACAAAAAAAAAAAGACATCAAGAACACTTAACTAGTTTTTTTTATGACAACTATAAGAATTTTAAGATTAAAAATTTTTATAACAAAATAAATAATAGCAATATAAATCTTAGCATAGACAGTTTTGCTGATTTTATAAAAGTAAAAAGTATCCTAAAATTTTGCAAGAATAAGAACTATAGTCTAGATTATATTTTATTGGTTTATAAAAAATTATTTAATGAAAAATAAATTAAATGTTGGCGTGATTGGCCTAGGTGTTGGAGCGAAACATGCGCATGCCTTGTATTTAAATAAAAATGTAAATTTAGTTAGCTTGTGTGACTTTGATAATAAAAAAATAAATTTATATAAAAAAATATACAAAAATTGTAACTTCACTAATAATTCTGATGATATTTTCAAAAATCCGAATATAGACATTGTTTCTATAGCATCTTACGATAATTTTCATGCAAAACATATCCTGCAAGCTATAAAATACAAAAAACACTTTTTTGTTGAAAAGCCTTTTTGCCTCAATATTAATGAACTAAAAAAAATCTGCTCAATTCTTAAAAAAAATAAAGAAATTACTTTTTCTTCTAATCTTGTCCTTAGAAATAATCCATCATTTGTCGATTTAAAAAAAAAAATTAAAACTAAAATTACAGGTGATATTTATTATTGCGAAGGAGATTATAATTATGGAAGAATCAATAAAATTTTATATGGTTGGCGAGGACAAATTCCTTTTTACTCTGTGGTTTTGGGTGGCGCTATACATCTCATAGATTTAATTATTTGGTTGTCTAATAAAAAAGTACGATCTGTAATTGCTGAAGGAAATAAAATATCAACAAAGAATACTAAGTTTAAAAATTATGATTTAGTTTCTACTTTATTAAAGTTTGAAGATGGTATGATTAGCAAAGTAACTTCAAATTTTGCGTCTGTAACTCCGCATCATCATATATTGAGTGTTTACGGCACTAGATCTACTTTTTTTTATAATAATAAAGAAATTAAATCTTATAAATCTAGAGACGATTTAATTCTAAAAAATAAAAAATCTAAGTTTTCCAATAAACAGAAATCTGAAATTTTAAACTCATTTATTAATAGCGTTTATTATCAAAAAGATCTTAAAATAGTCCATGAAAATGAAATAATTAATTTAATGTCTGTTTGTTTTGCCATAGAAAAATCTCTTAAGACTAAAAAGTGGGAAAAAGTTAACTATATTAATTATTCAAGATAATGAAAATACCTTTTGGAAAACCTTTGATTGGAATAGCTGAAAAAAAAGCTGTGCAAAGAGTTTTATCAGGAAATATTTTGGTACATGGGCCAAAAGCAGTAGAGTTCGAAAATATTTTTTCTAAATTTACAAAATCGCCATTTTCTGTGAGCGTTTCATCTTGTACCGCAGGAATGCATTTAGTTTATTTTACATTAGGTATCGGAGTTGGGGATGAAGTTATAGTTCCTGCCCAAACCCATGTAGCTACAGCCCATGCCGTAGAACTAACTGGGGCAAAGGCTGTTTTTGTAGACTCTAACTTTGAAGATGGAAATATCGATATTAATAAAATTGAAAAATTTATCTCCAAAAAAACCAAAGCAATAGCTGTTGTACATTATTTAGGAATTCCAGTTGACATGAATAAAATTAATAAAATTGCAAAAAAATATAATTTATTAGTAATTGAAGATTGTGCTTTAGCTCTAGGTTCAACAATTAATAATAAACACGTAGGGTTGTTTGGTGATGTCGGCGTCTTTTCTTTTTATCCTGTAAAGCACATGACAACTGCAGAAGGTGGAATAATTATATCCAAAAATAAAAATTTAATAAAACAACTTAGATTAAAAAAAGCATTTGGAGTTAACAAAAATTTTAGTGAAAGAAAAATACCCGGATCTTATGATTGCTTAACATTAGGATTTAATTATCGAATGAGTGAGTTAAACGCAGCAATTGGTATTGAACAAGTTAAAAAAGTTCCATTTTTTTTAAAAAAAAGAAAGCAAAATTTTAATCGATTAAGTTTTTTATTGAAAAACTTAAAAAATGTACGCGTAATAGATTCTAGTAAAAAAATATTAAAAAATTCTCATTATTGTTTAGCTATTTTATTAGATAAAAAAATTTCTAAATTTAGAATGCACATAGTAAAAAAACTAAATAATTTAGGAATTGGCACAAGTATATATTATCCTCAGCCTGTACCTAGAATGAAATATTATAAAGATAAATATAGTTACAATAAAAAAAGATTTAAAATTGCTGAGATGTTTAGTGATACAAGCATTTGTTTTCCTGTGGGACCGCATTTAAATCAAAAACATATGACATTTATTGCCAAAAATATTATTAATGTGATCAAGAATATTTAACATGAATAAAAAAATCATTATTATTGGTGGAGCAGGTTTCATTGGTCATAATTTAGCTATAAAACTAAAAGAAAATAATTTTGATATTAGTATTATCGATGGATTAGAGGTTAATAACTTAACTTCTATAATTGGAAATTATGACAATTTGCCTTATCCATTGCTTTCAAAGAAAATCATAGACAGTAGGTTAGATTTATTAAGTGAAAAAAAAATACCTTTATATGTTCAGGATGCAAGAAATTATCATTCATTATCGCACATTATCTCAAAAATAAAACCAGAGGTTATAATTCATTTGGCCGCAGTGTCTCATGCGGTACGATCTAATAAAAATCCTTTCAATACATTTGATCATAGTCTTAGAACACTCGAAAACGCTTTGGACGCAGCAAGAGATAATGTTAAGCATTTTATATTTTTGTCTTCAAGTATGGTTTATGGGAATTTTAAAACACAAGAAGTAAATGAAGAAAGTGTTTGTGAGCCCATTGGAATATATGGAGCCTTGAAGTATGCAGCTGAAAAGATCATTATTGCTTATAATCAAGTGTTCAATCTGCCTTATACAATTTTAAGACCTTCAGCTTTGTATGGAGAGCGTTGTATAAGCAGAAGAGTAGGGCAGATTTTTATTGAAAATGCATTATTTGAAAAAGAGTTAAGCATTAATGGCGATGGAAAAGAAAAATTAGATTTTACGTATATAGAAGATTTAACTGACGGGATTTTGAATATAATTAATAACAAGAACTCAATTAATCAAATATTTAATTTAACTTATGGAGAAGGAAGAGAAATTAATGAAATGATTAGCATTTTAAAAGAATCATTTCCAAAATTAAAAATAAAAAAAGTTGATCGTGATAATCTTATGCCTTACAGAGGAACCCTTTCTATGAATAAAGCAAAATCATTATTGAGTTTTAAATCTAACTGGGAATTGGAAAAAGGTTATAAAAGATACATAGAGTGGTATACAAATTTTTTTAAAGAGAATAAAAGTAATATCACTTACTAAATAATTAAAAATTTGTCTAAAAAAGTAGTAATTTTTTTAAATGGAATTCGCGGAATTGAAGTTGTTAAATATTTAAAAAAAAAAAACTACACAATTAATCTTGTAGTGGTTGAAAAAAAAAGATCATTAAAATTTTAAAAAATAAATTTTTTATTAAAAAAATTTATTTTTCTAAAAATATAAACAATAGCTATAAATTTTTAGTAAATTTTAAAAATAATATTTTCATATCTGCTGGTTTTTCACAGATATTTTCGAAAAAAATTATACAAATTCCAAAATTATTTTTAAATCTACACGCTGGCAGACTTCCTAAATATAGAGGAGGCTCACCATTAAATTGGCAAATCATTAATAACGAAAGATATTACGGGATTTCTGTTATTCAGGTTAAAAGTGAAATTGATGCGGGAAATATTTTTGATCAAAAAAAAATTAAATTACTGTTAGATGATAATATACAAACAGTTCATAATAAGGTTAATTTAGAATTTCCAAAATTATTATATAAAGTTTTAGAAAAAATTTTTAAAAAAAGAATTAAATTTTTGAAACAAAATAATCAAAAAGCAATTTATTGGCATCAAAGAAACGACCTTGATGGTTACATAGACTTTAGAAGCAAAAAAGCCAATGAAGTTTATAATTTTGTAAGAGCTTTAAGTTATCCTTATAAAGGCGCATGGGCATTAACTGATAATTTCAAGAAAGTAAGAATTTTGAAAGTTAAATTACAAAAATATAAAATTAAAGGTAATCCAGGTCATATATTTTTTTTAAAGAAAAAAGGTTTAAATGTTATATGCAAAGATCGTGCAATACAGATCTTGTCTTATAAATTTGAACGAAAGAAAGAAGATATTAAGAAAAGAGTATTTATTTAATTTATGAAATTAATGAATTTAAATAAGTTAAAAAAAACTTTCATTATTGCCGAAATTGGTAATAATCACGAGGGATCCTTTAATGTTGCTTGTAAACTTATTCAAGAGGCAAAAAGAGCAGGTGTAGATGCTGTGAAATTTCAAACCTTTGAGACTAAAAATTACATTAATAGTAATGATGTCAGAAGATTCAAAAGATTAAAAAAATTTCAATTAACAAAAGATGAATTTTATAAGCTTTCATTACTAGCCAAAAATAATAATTTAAAATTTATATCAACTCCATTTGATATAAATAGTGCTATTTTTCTAAGTAAAATTGTAGATTGTTTTAAGATTTCTTCTGGTGATAATAATTATTATCAACTAATTGAACAGGTTTTAAAATTTAAAAAGAATACAATTATTTCAACAGGTTTATTAAATTATAAAGACACAATTAATTTATATAAATTCATTAAAAGATCAAAATCACATAATTCAAAAATTGCCTTTTTACATTGCGTAAGTTCTTATCCAGTTAATGACCAGGAGGCAAATTTGCTATCAATAAGTTTTTTAAAAAAAAAATTACCTATTACAATAGGTTATTCAGATCATACATTGGGAATCAATGCTGCTATCGCAGCTTCTGTTCTTGGAGCAAAAATTATTGAAAAACATTTTACGCTTGATAATAATTATTCAAAATTTAGAGATCATCAACTTTCCTTAAATCCGATAAATATGAAATATTTAGTAGAATCAATAAGATCTATCGAAAGCATGATGGGGAAAGAACAAAAAGTTGTTCAACCAAGCGAAAAAAAAAATTTTTCTTCAATGAGAAGATCTCTTTATTTATCAAGAGATATAGAGAAAAATTCTAAAATAAAAGTCAAAGATATAAATATTATTAGACCATTTGCATCTTTAGAACCTATCGACCTTAATAAAATTATTGGAAAAACTGCCAAGGTAGATCTTCATATTAATATGCCTTTTTTTTTGAGGAATTTAAAAAATTGAAAGTTGTAATTTTAACTACAAGAACTAATCATCATCTATATTTCTTACATCAACTTTCGTTAGATGGCAGATTGGATATACTCTCTATTTTTGAAAAAAAAACAAGCAAATTTAGTTTTAAAACTAAACACTCATTGGATAATTTAAGAAAAAAATATGAAAGTTCAATTCTATTAAAAAAAAAAATTAAATATTCATTGCTTAAAAAAAAAAAAGAAGTGTGGGATGTAAATTCTAAAACTTCTATAAATTTAATAAAAAAATTTGATCCTGAAGTCATAATTTCTTATGGAATTGGAAAAATTAAAGATAAATTTTTAAATAATTTTCAAAAAAATACATTTAA
>SXGQ01050800.1_pt1 | contig 13382 bp, 21 predicted proteins | sample 3178371 | NCBI WGS metagenome assembly SXGQ01 (sample SAMN11356859, study PRJNA531348) | freshwater metagenome | isolation source: freshwater sample F1-20 | place: China: Fuxian Lake, Yuxi | collected 2017-12-25
GCATCGAGGCGATATTCGATCAGGGTGAGAGATGAGTTTTCGACCTTCCTGGGATCAAGTCTGGGCTGACGTCGTTCGCAATGTCTCACGTCGTTCCCCGGATCCAGCATTCAAGGTAGCTGCGATCATCGTGACCGATGACAACACTCAGCTCCTTTCATTGGGTTACAATGGAGATCATGCAGGAGGTTCGAACTGTCGAGAGTCAGAAACACCGGGTGAGTCTGGATTCATACACGCTGAGGTTAACGCTTTGATCAAGCTCGACTTCAACAGCCCAAAGCGAAAAAAGATGTATGTGAGTCTCAGTCCCTGCAAAATGTGCGCAAAAGCCATCATCAATGCAAGGATTGACGAGGTACTCTACATCGAAGAGTATCGTGATAAGTCAGGAATCGATCTTCTTCGTGAGTCGGGCGTAAAGGTTCGCCAGTTGTCCCATGTCGAGAATAATTAAGTCCCAGCAGAGGGATAATTCCGGTATGGGAAGTGTCGATACCAACAAAAGGTCACTCGTCGAGGCTGACACTGTCTCGTTGGAGAATCGAAGCCTCAAATTTTTGATGAATGAGGCAGTGGATCGTGCCGCCTATGAAATGGCGATGAAAGCTATCGAGCCCCTATCTGAGCTTGACGATGTAATCGACTCTGGCACGAAGATGCCAAACACTCAGGCTGCTATCAGAAAGTGCATCAGAGATGTGAACAACGCGATAACTTCCAGCCCAGATCCGATACTGAGCGCTCTACGTCTGAGCGATGCCCAAAGGGATCTCATCAATGCCATCACAGCATGCGAAGTTTTGAAATTTTCGATGCTGAACGCGATGGACGCGGTGAGAATGAACTTCATCACCGATTTCAGGAAAGATCTGAAGTTCTACACCGACGAGGTGATATCATACACGGTAGTTAGCGCTCCCGGTAATCGCTTGCGTCTTGTGAGTCCACAGAGAGTTCCATTCTCAAAAGTGAAAGAGACGTCTTCGTCCAACGTGCTTTTCAAAACTCCTGCATCGATGTCTCCTTCATTTATGATCGTTGGGCAAGAGAGCGCGTCGGCCGGCGGGCGGGTTGTGCTGGTAGTACCAGGGTCCAGTGTGGGAATTCCAGTCTACAACGTGTCGCCTGGAAAAATCTATATCACTGGTCGCGATGTAGATGACGAACCAGCTCCCGTCGATGGTACGTTGAAATCTCTATTCCTGAACTTGACCCCCCCACCAAGAGCCGTTCTGGACGAGACCATAGAAGATCTATCGACCCGATCAGGTCGTAGCTTCGACCTCAACGCTGTCGTTGCAAGCAACTTCCGTGTGCCCGGTCCCGCGGAAGGAATGCTAATGAGTATCTACCGTTCGATCAGAGGCACAAGCTCAGTTAAACCCCCGAGCATAAAAGCTGATGATTTCAAGAACGACCTGAAAGACATCACCCTATCTGACTTCAAAAAATATTTTGAAACTCTGGTCTCTAAGACCGAGGGCGCTACCGGTGATATCACCACTTACGACACTGCGGACATGCTGTTCCTCGGTGGTTTGGGGGCGGTTAGCGGCGCTCTCGGTATAACCAGATCTCCGTCTCCTGCAGGTGGTGGATCTGGTGCTCCAGCTGGAGGCGCTGGTGGCGCCGGAGGCCGCGGTGGTGGTGGCGGCACCGGCGGCGGTGGCGGTGGTGGTGGAGGGCCTGGTCCTTCTGTTGCGAGACATTCGCTTAGAAACATACTCACGAACCCGATGCATGTGGCTGGCGCCACAGCTGCCGAGAAATCCGCGAACTTATCTAAATTATCAAGCGCGATTAACAGCGACGAGCTAAGAAGCACCTTGAATAGGCTCACGGGTGGTTCGGTCATTTTCACCGAAGGAACCGTCGATCGCTGGTGCGAGCTCGCTGGTATAAAGGAGACAAAAGATGGAAACCCTGAATAATCACAAGGTCAAGAGAATCCTTCGTGAGCAATACGAATCGATGATTTATAAGGTTTTGATCGAGACGGAGCTTAAAGAGAAGCAAATCATGGACGCCGCTGGTCTTGAAGTGACCAGATCACGTGACAGCGATCGAGGTAAGAAGGGCGACAAGCTTACCATTCACTCTGTCGAACGTCGAGGCGGGAGCGTGATAGTCAAGCTCGTATCACCTGATAACATCGTAGCTCCGATAACTCCGAAATCGTCAGGTATGAATTTACCAACGCAGGAATACACGTTGGAAGAATTTGAATCCAATTTTGAGGTTTAACAACACAATGAAAGAATCAAGAAAGATACTGGGAGTTGCTGAGAACGACGTGATGAACGTGATTCGTGAGTCGCTGTCATCAGGTAAGAAAGCAACAGAGAAGCCAGGAAAGCTCGCCGAAGCTTATGTTGTGACTGCCTCCAAATATGAGTTGTCGACCGAGAAGCTTAGCGAAGAGAACAAGAGCGCCCATCAGGAATTGATGGAGGGTTACGCTAAGGCATTAAACGAGGTCTCATCAGCTTTGGATACTGCTGATCGCGACAATGTTAATCCCAATAATTCAACTTTTAGAAACCTCAAAATGGATGAGGTGCATAACTTAAATGCTGCATTTCTTCATGGTTTGTTCTTTGAGAACATCTCTGATGTGAGATCCAATCTTGCGATGGATTCGCTTGCTTATATGCGGCTTGAGCGTGATTGGGGAACTTTTGACGCGTGGCAACGCGATTTTATAGCTTGCGCGCTTAGCTCACGGAACGGCTGGGTCGTGACGGTTTATAATTTTTTCCTGAAGCGTTACATCAATGTCGTCGTCGATCTTCATAACGTTGGGATACCTTTCGCATCAGTTCCCGTGATCGTTCTCGACTGCTGGGAACACTCATACTATCGTGATTATCTGAAGGATCGACGATCCTACGTTTTCGCGATGATGAAGGAACTACGTTGGGAAAAGATAGAGGAACGAATCAGAAAAGCAGAGAGGATGGCGGAGGCTTCGAAATGAGAGCAATAAGTAAATCGCAGATTAGAAGATTTATAATTCAAGAGTACTATCGAACAAGCTTGGTCGAGCAATTGTACGAGCAGGCAGCCCCTACTCCCACTGATCCAGCCGCGGCTCCTCCTGCTGATCCTGCAGCCGCTCCTCCTGCTGATCCTGCAGCCGCTCCTGCCGATCCAGCGGCAGCTGCCGCTCCCACTCCCGCGGATCCTGCAGCCACCGCCCCCGCGGCTCCCCCAGCTCCTGGAGCTGTCCCAGCCGCGCCGGTCGATCCAGCTCTCGCAGCCGCTCCAACCGTACCTGGTGCCCCTGCAGCTCCAGCCGCGCCGGTCGATCCAGCTCTTGCAGCCGCTCCAACCGTACCTGGTGCCCCTGCAGCTCCAGCCGTACCTGGTGCCCCTGCAGCTCCAGCCGTACCTGGTGCCCCTGCAGCTCCCGGTGCTCCCACAACTAGCGCCAGCAAGCCAAAACCTCCGTCAGCCGAATCGACAGCTGGTAAAGTCGCGGACGCAGCTGCCGACGCCATTAAGTCTGCCGAGCAAAATCTTGCAACAGAAAGTTTGCGAAGGCGCTCTCTCAAATTTCTGATTGAACAGAGCGCGCCCGAACCGAAGATAGACATGGACGTTTACGCGAGCAAACTGGCCAATCTAATTAAGAATTACACATCTCTTGTTGATGTGAAGAAAAATGTGATCGATCAAGCTGAAAAATTCCTTAATGATCAATTCCCGAGCAACTCTGAAACGCTTAAGAAGCAATTGAAGGATTTACTTCGCAAAAATCATCATATATCCTTAGAACGTCCTGAACCACCACCGGATTCATATGCAATCGGAGCAAAAGGCGGAGGCGGAGGCGCTGCGTGAGCAGGTGAACTTCGTTATTGATCCAAGAAAATGTGTTCACATAAAGCTACCCTCAGAGCTTCATGCTCAGATGAGGATTTTTGGATTTAGCAAGAAGCTCTCACTTCAAGAGATGCTGACAGAGTTTTGCCAGCTCATCGTCGATGGTGACGTAAACTTACACAAGAAGATGGAAGATCTTGCAAAGCGTAAAAAAGAAAATAGAATTAAGAAGCTAACGAATCAAGACACCGAGGACATTTACGATTTCATTGCGGGTCAAGGGAAAGATAAATGAATATTCTCAGATCTATCTTTAGCTTCGATCGCGATTATCAGGATGAGATCCGATCGTTGCGTGCTCGTCTTGACGAGAGCGAAAAAAATGTTGAAAAGCTGCTAGAGATGGTTAATATTTTAGCTGCGTTCGATGAAAAATTAGCTAAAGATGTTAGAACCGTCGCTTCGCATATTGCTCTGATGGAATTAGCCATCATGAATAAACAGAAGCAAGGCGTGGTTACGTTGAGAAGAAAATCGAACGATGATGACACAATCAATTAAGGAGAAAAAATGGAATTCATTAAGAACAATAAGCTTGTCGCGGCTCTCATCGCTGCCGTTATCGCTGGTCTCACGGCGTTTCTTGCTACGCTGACGGACGAGGCAGCTCCCGCTGCAGAGACTCCCGCTGCAGAGACCGCGCCGGCAACTCCCGCTGCAGAGACCGCGTCGGCAACTCCCGCTGCAGAGACCGCGCCGACCAGCGAGACCCCCGCGACGACTGAGGCTCCAGTCTCTGAGGCTCCTGCAGCCGCTGAGGCGGCTCCAGCTGCCGAGGTTACCAAGGCCCAGTGAGATAATTACTCACTGAAAGTGAAAAGGCTGTCGAAAGGCAGCCTTTTCTATTTCTAACTCAAGTGTGTAGAATACTTAATGTAGATTTCCATGGATGAGAGAACACATGCCTGATGTTAAGATCAAGAAGTCGGTTCTGCAGAGCATAATCAGAAAGTCGCTGAGAGAGTCGGGTCCCAAGGGAACGCGCGATGTCCCGCAACGTATAACTGTTGGGCCTGAAGATTCACGCCTTCCCTCGATGCTGCCACTTTCTCCCAGCGACAGAATGTCAACACAGCTTGACGTCGAGCGCCCAGCGGTTGAGGACCCTGAGTACGTTCCTGCCAACTCGCGGGAACTAGGTCTTGCGCTTCATGCTCTAGCCGAGATGGTACCGGACGAGCAGGTCGAGAAAGCTTACGTTGCGTTCCAGAAAATCGTCGAGCGGCTCGAGGAGGAAAGCTCAGATGATGAGGACGTACAGCTTGAATCGATAAAGCGTAAGAACGTTATTCTTCGTGCTCTTATGGAGGCTCAGGATGACGATGACGATGATTTCGAGCTCACACCCGAGGAGGAGGCAGAGTTTGCCAGGATCGAGCGTGAGGAGGCGACCGGCCCGGACGCGATGTACTTCAAGTATGAGCGAGTGTTGAACACGTACGGACTATCTAGATTGAATTTCATGGACATGTATCGTCTCACTCGAACTCGTGATCTTACGCAGGGTGATCTTGAGGATTTCTTGGAGCTACTCGGTAGCCTTCAGAATGATGCTGCGCTCGTGGCGAAGGTCGGGTCCAAGCTGAAAAGTCCGAGCCTGAGCACAGATGGCTTGATTAGATTTATCAGTCGCTTCAAGGATGAGCAAAGCGAGCGTATCGAGCGTGAGGCTGCCGTAGCTGCTGCTGCCGACGGTCCCAAGTTCGAGTACCAGTCTGCCGCACAACGCTACGGTTACGGTGGAGCATCCGGTCTTCGTCAAGCGTTCATCCGTGACGTTCTCGGAGTGCGCGCTCTGAACGCCTTCGTAGCCCCCAGAAGGATTCAGGGATATGTTAATAATTCTATCCGTGAGGCTTTCGTTGAAGCGTTTAACCTTCCTGAAAATCAGGATTTCCTAAAGGAGCTCCTCGATGAGGAGGGTTTGGTGGAGTACAAGACGCACATGAACGATCCGGGCGCGCTCATGAGTTCCAGGTTGTTCCAGAATTTCTCGGGCGCTGTAACGTATGAGGCCCTCGCGTCCATCGCTGATCTCAACTTTAAATCTTACAAGGGTCAGCCGGGTCGTCAGATTGGAAAGGCTTTCATGACTGAATTCGGAGACGAGAACAAGAAGTTGCAGCCTCACGAGGAAGATCAGCTGGAGAGGATGGCTCAGCGTGGTGAGTACGCGGATTTCATCAACGATATCCTCGATCAATCCGAGGAGAATGGTCACCGTGGTCTCCTAACCGCCGCGGCGGCGATGACAGCCGACGACGCTGACATGGAAGAGTACGGAAGCTACGCCTCCCCTGCGTTCTCGACGATGAAGAAAGCAGCTTCCGTTTCCAAGCCGCCTGAGCTTCATGTCGCCGACTACATGGGTAAGGACGATCCGATGGTCGGAAAGATTAAGGCGGCTGACAGGGCGGCTCGTAAGGCTGCGAGGAAGTAATCATGCGGACCCCGAGGGTCTCGAACCTGCTGCGGGAGTACTTCGATCATGAGGTACCTCCGCAGTACATGCCTCGTGATTTTTCGTTCGACACGCGCTCTCTTCCTGTGTCTCTGAGAAGCGAGAACAAATGGTTCGTGAAGCAGTCACCTGAACGTCTCTGCAGAACATATGAGTTCGATAGCAGGGGCTCGGCACGTGCTTTCATGAATGATCTGCTGGATCATGAAGACAGGGTCAATCACCACGCTGAAATGAAATGCAAGGGATCCACGATCACCATAGAAATTTATACGCACGGTGTCGATTGCGTAACAGAGCTCGACAAGGAGTACGCGAATGAGGCAGAGCTCATCTACAATGATGTTTGCTCCTACGGGTATAGATGATAGCAAGCACTACATGCTAATGTCAGATGAGCTTGCAGAAAAAATTGATCTAGTCGAAAAAAGCAAACGTAAAGTTGAGGCTTGGAGCGTTGACGTGATGGCGTCAGATCAAGTGATGAATCTTCCCATTCAGAGCATCGAAGAAGTTTCCGACGAAAAATTCATAGTCTGCGTTCAGGTTGATAATTTGATGGAGTTTTTTACGAGCCTCCTGCTGAATTCATCAAACTTTGCGATCTCTATCTTGGGTTCATCATTTAACTCTAGGGTCGTGAAATTAGAGTCTGGTAGAGCCTATTTAAGATTACTGAGGTAAACGAACATGCAAGAATTCGAATTCGACAAATTCATGAAAGACATAGTGCAACGCGAGGAAGCGTCACGCCAAAAGATCAAAGAATACGCTGAGAATCACGCTGATTCGCCAGCCCGTCGATACAATGAGAGATATCGTGAGCGTACTCATAATCGCATCAGGTATGAGAACGGGGGCGACGAATGAAGTCGATAAGATCAGAGAGGGAGCTCATCAGCTACCTACGACGTTTACGTGAGCAGGCTGCTGATCCTGCTACACCCGCAACTGAATCTGTCCCCGCAGCCCCAGAGACTGCTCCTGCGTCTGGGACTCAAGCACCAGTGCAGAAACCGATCACTGTCGATGATATCATCGAAAAGTTGAACATCGTTAGATCAGGCCGATCGACTCGAGACGGAGACGTCAAACGCGAGCTTGAGGAGTATATCGCTCAGTTCAACGAGGATGAGAAAATGGCGCTGCTGGCATTTCTCGAGGGCTTGGGTCAGATACTCACAAGCGGCGTGGATTCTGAAGATGCCACGGATCCGCAGGATCCCTACGCTCTGCAGATCAAAAGGTCATTAGGAGCGTCGACTTCTAATGCTACGAAGTCACCAACTCCTAACGCTGCTTCCACACCCGCGCCGACTCCCGGCCCAGTTCCGATAAAGATTGGCGGATGACATGCACGAGTTGAGAAATCAAAAGCTTCTCAACGAAGTTTATTACTATCCTGATTACATGAGCTTCACGCTCAGCGATATGAAGGAGCTGCTGGATAGTTTCGTCAATATATTCAAAAGTATCTGGAGTTCCATAAAACTGGCTTGGGCTACCATCGAGCTTAATCTAAAAGTCGTCGTTGGAACGTGGACCAAGAATAAGCAAATGATCAACGACGCGTTTGGTGACTTTCAAACTAAACGCCGGAAATACGACAAAGAAATGTCAGAGAACCTGGAGTACTTTAAAAAGTACTACCTTGAGTCTCGACTTGACACGCTCGGTGGATTCGGTCCAGGAGTTTTAGCACTCGCTGCGAACCCTGCGCTATTCTTGGCTGGTAAAGTTTCCACCTCCACGATCCAGCGGGGCACGGGCGAAGCTGACCCTTACAATACTGGAGCTGGAACCTCCGCCGAGGTCGCGGCCGCAGGTACGACGGGAAAGCCCAAAACCAAGCCTTCCGCAGCCAGCCCAAGACTAAACAGAGCCCTTCAGTTTTTCGGATACAACGCGTCATTGCTGGCGGAATCGACCGCACCAATCACATTCACTGACACGCAGGAAAAAGAAATTCAGAAGATGAAGGTGATCGCAGCCGATTACGTTAAGTCAGAAACAGAAAATTCCAAAATTCTTCTGTCGAAGATCTCCAACGTAAACGCTGCGATCAAAGAGCTACTTGACGCGAAAACTTTCGAAGAGCTTGTGCTGGTGATGCGAAAGATCGATCAAACCGGCATAAAAATGTCTACCCAAGGCATTCAAACCGCCAGCAAGAATATCAGGGCCGAGTTCGAAAAGCAGATGACGGAGGATCCCGAAAAATTCAAAGAAGCTGTCAAGCTGATGCAACAACGCGCTCCTGGTATCAAGGAATCGGATCCGATTGAGTCCGCCATGAAATTTGTATTCGGCATATCAAAAACCAAGTTGCAGCAGCAGCTGATAGTCAATCAAGAAGAGCTTCAGTCTAGCGCGAGAGGAGCCATGAATCTTCCACTTGATTCAAACGTTAGGGCGACATTGCAACAGTCCGAAATTGGAAAGCAATATCTGATGATGGTCGACGATTTCGAAAGAAAGCTCATCGATGGGGAAAGGGAAACACAAGCTGCAAAAAAGAGTTTAAAGAGCGCGATTACCTGAGTATAAATTCATCATGACAAAGAAAAACAAGCCGAAGAACTGGATTCCAGAGATTGTGTACGAGGAGGGTGAGGGTCAGATCCCTTTCATCCACGTTCCCCCCGGTGAGGATGACCCAAAACTTCTCTTTATCTTCGTGGCTCACCAAACGGGTGAGTTTGAGCCAGGGTCTGAGGGTGAGGAGGTTCCTGTTATAGACATGGACTTAAAACAATTTGTCGATCTTGGCGCTTTAAAAGGCGGGCTTACCGAGCAGGAGTACGACAAGGTGAGATCCGTGCTGGGCTTGGAGCCTCTTCGTCAAGCTGTCGAGAAGGGAAAAAAGATCACACAATCTGTTCGTGATAAGCTCGGATCTGAAGAATAAATTATTCCTGTGAAATACTTACAGTGTAGCAGGTAAACGCTCTCAGTTTTCGGAGCAAAATCTGCAAGTCAGGAATAATTAAAAGCGGAGGCAATTCAAAATGATTTTCGACAAGGCAAGAATGGCGAAGCTCTCCGGTCTCATGACCGAGAGCAAGGGAATTAAGGATCCGATGGCCGATCAGTTCGGCGGCGGCAAGGACGAGGGTGATCCGTGGCTCGACGGCGAGGTCACGACCGAGGGCGCCCACGATGACGATGCGTACATGGAGGGCATGGACGATGAGCCCGTGGAAGCACGTCACAAGAAGAACGGCGATGACGAGGAGAAGGCTGTCCGCGAGATGATCCGTACCGAGATGCGTAAGGCCAAGAAGCAGATGGACGACGAGAAGCAGGAAGAGCAGGCTGTTCGTGAGGCCGTACGCAAGGAGATCCGTTCCGTTCTCCGTGGCCGTGGCGTCACCATGGGCGGACTCGGCTGGGGCTTCAAGCGCTGAAAATCGCGCGCGAATTCATGCAATAACTTCCTGACCGGCTTATAATGGTGGTATGAGCGAACAAACTCTACCACCATTTAAAGTCGGTCAGATCGTTTATCTGATCCCAACGGGCGAGCGGCGCGTGCTGCCAGCTCAGATCACCGAGGAGATCCTTCGTCGCACCGTGAAGGGCACCGAGACCGTCTGGATGATCCAGATCGCAGGGAGCCCGAAGAGCGTGCCACTTGATCCAGAAGCTGCCGAGTACTTCACGGACGTGGTCAGTCTGCGTGAAGCCATGCTTGAGCGCACACGAAAGCAGGTTCTCTCGATGCTGGACAAGGTCGAGGCGATGGCCCATGAGACTTTCCAGGAGTCCAGCCTTGAGGAGACCACCAGCGAGATTCCTTCCGAGTCCGCAACCATAACACTACCTGATGGAACCAAAGCACGAGTGAGGATCTAATGCGCCACGTTCTCATTATCGACGGTCTCAATCTCATCCACCGTGCTCGGGTCGCGATGCAGGAAGCTGAGCACGGATGCACGTTCGCGGCTCTTCGCTCGATCCGCTCCCTCATCGATCGATTCAAGCCTGATGTCGCCTACTTCGTCATGGAAGGTGTGCCACGCCGGCGCATCGAGGCCTCCGAGGGCACCTACAAGGCACAGCGCGTCGGGATGGATGACAGCTTCCGGAACCAGAAGCGACAGATCACAGACATCATCTCGCGCCACCTGCCGGTCATCATAACCCGGCATCCGGACTATGAGGCTGATGATGTCATCGCCCATCTCGCTGAGAAGCACCATCACGAGGATCGTGTGACGATCGTCTCAACGGACACTGATTTCACGCAGCTTCTCCGCCCAGATGATCGTCGTATCACGCTCTACTCTCCCATCAAGGACATCTTCGTCGAAGCTCCACCTTACGACTACGTTCGCTGGAAGGCCCTTCGTGGCGATGGAGCGGACAACATTCCGGGTATCCCGGGCATCGGCGACAAGCGAGCAACGATCCTTGTCACGGAAGAGGGAGCTCTAGAAGCTTTCTTCATTAAGAAGCCTGAGACTCGTGCAATCTTCGAGCACAACCTGAACATGATCGGTTTCGAGGATCTGACGAACACGTGGAACCAGGTAACGTTCAGCGTGCCTGCTCGCCATAATGATGAGCTACGTTCCCGGATGCAGAGCCTAGATATTGTGTCGCTTACCAACGACAAGACGTGGCCAAAGTGGATCGCGTCGTTCGATCGTTTGTGGATTCAGTTTCCTTCCCAGGCGGCGTGATTATAGTAACTATAGGAGAAAAACATGGCAGTCAATTCAGGTCTTTCATTCGATCAGCCCCTTCCCGATTCGGAGCAGTCCGCCCTTCGTTCCCGTGGCGTACTCCAAACTGAGGAGGTCGCCGTTCGAGCAGGTGATCTGCTCATCGCGGTCAACACCCTTACGGGACTCCGTCGAGCGATCACGAACGAAAACATCGTTACCGAGGCGCCACAGCGCCGGATCCTGAGGGACTAACGGAATGACTGAGGGTTTCAAGGCTCTCATCTTCGATGATGAGGCACGTGAGAGCTTACGCAAGGGGGTCGATTCGCTTGCTCAAGCAGTCAGGGCTACGATGGGACCCTCAGGTCAGAACGTGATAATCGAGATCCCGGGAGCACCACCCGTCGTCACCAAAGACGGGGTGAGTGTTGCTCGGGCAATCGACTTCAGAGATCGTAACATGAACCTTGGGGCTCAAATCGTCAAGGAGGCTGCGAATCGTACCTGCGATGCAGCGGGTGACGGAACAACAACGGCGACCGTTCTCACACACGCGATCTTCAACGGCGGACTCAGGGTCCTTTCCGGTGAGCATAGCAGCCCTGAGGTTCGGGCTGGTATGTCGTGGGCCGTCTCGTCTGTGATCGAGGAGCTTCGCTCCATGGCAAAGCCTGTTTCTTCGGATGAGGAAGTTATCCAGGTCGGAACGATCTCTGCAAATGGAGAGCGTGAGATCGGGGAGCTTCTCGCCCAGGCGATGCGCGCTGTAGGTCGTGATGGAACGATCACGGTTGAGGAAGCGAAAGGCTTTAGCACGAGCCTCCATGTCGTGGAGGGGGCAGAACTCGATCGTGGATATCTCTCTCCCTATTTCGTAACCGATAGCGAGAAGATGGTGTCCTCACTTGAATCCCCCTACGTCTTGCTCACGAATAACAGGATCACGACCCTTAAAGAGATCCTTCCTCTTCTTGAGAAGATACACACGGCGCAGAAGCCTATCTTTATCGTCGCTGATGACATAGAGGGAGAGGCTATGCAGGGCCTTGTCGTCAATAGGACGAAGGGTATTCTCCAGGTGAGCGCGATCAAAGGACCAGAATTCGGCGAAAATCGACTCCACGCGTTGCAGGATCTAGCTGTGCTACTTGGAACGCGGGTAATAACCGGTGAGTCAGATCTAGCGAAAGTAAGCCTGCAGGAGCTGGGTCGTTGCAAGCGGGTCATCGTGGGTCGTCATCGTAGCGTTCTTATCGACGCTGCTGGAAAGAAGGATGATATTGAAGCCCGCGCAGGTGAGATCAGGTCTCAGCTGGATGATCCAGGTCTCGATGGTCATGAGCGAGACGCTCTACGTCGACGACTCTCACGTCTCGCTGGCGGAGTCGCTATTCTCCGGGTCGGAGGGGCGACTGAACCCGAGCTGAAGGAACGACGCGATCGCGTTGATGACGCGCTTCATGCCACGAAGGCTGCGGTGGAGGAGGGAATCCTTCCCGGGGGCGGCACTGCGCTCGTCAGGGCGTCTGCTCGGGTTCGGCGGCGGATCATGAGAAATCGAAGTGATTCGTTCAAGCAAGGTGCTGAGGTTGTCCTTCAGGCTTGCTGCGCACCTCTACGCCAAATTGTCTTCAACGCGGGTCGTAATCCCGAGCTTGTTCTCTCGAAGGTCGAACGTCTTCGAGACAATATGGGCTATGATGCTGCGACAGAGCGTTACGTGGACACTGTAGAAACGGGGATCGTTGATCCCCTGAAGGTCGTGAGGTCGGCGCTTGAGAACGCGCATTCCGCTGCGAGTATGTTACTTTCTGTGGGTTGTACGATCGTCGATGACTCTCCTGCGGAATAGTTACAGCCAGGTTCGCGGAGGTCGGAGCGATGGATTGGAAATTTTTGATTGAGGCAGTCACGGGTCCTCTTGGCGCGTTAGCTCTCTCCACTGCGATCCTGTACTGGCTCGCTGCGAAAGTTCTTCCAATATTGCAGAAATATCTCGAGGGTCAAAACGAGAAGCTCCATGATCTCGTGAAGGCGCTTGAGAAGACCGTCGACAGTCACGAGGCTGATCGTAAGACCTTCGAAGCTGCGATCTCCGGACTGACCCAACGTCTCGACAACGTTGAGGACGACGTCAGGACAATCAAGCAAAAGATAACCTGAAAATAAACGCGCGGGAAAACGTGCAAACCCCGGTAAGGCGTGGTATAGTAAAGAAGGGTTGAGGCAGAGGCCGATCCCACCGGTGGCGGATAACCCATCATCGGAACATCAAGCAAAGAGTAAGAAAATGGCAGGTAGGAATGTACCGGTGCACGATCGTGACTATATTGCGATCATGCCTGAGGACGAGATCCGAGCTA
>SXGQ01311255.1_pt1 | contig 13382 bp, 11 predicted proteins | sample 3178371 | NCBI WGS metagenome assembly SXGQ01 (sample SAMN11356859, study PRJNA531348) | freshwater metagenome | isolation source: freshwater sample F1-20 | place: China: Fuxian Lake, Yuxi | collected 2017-12-25
AGCCTCTGATTGAAGACTGAAAACCGCAAATCCTCCCATCGCCCACGCAGGGGGAGAGGGGTCGGGCGTGAGGGGGCCATGGCACCCATGCCATAGAGAGCAGACGCGAGGACGGTGAGCGTCGAACATGACCGCAGCGTCTCCGCACCGCGCACCAGTGCAGGGGCTCACGCGAAGCCACAAAGACGCGAAGAAAAACGCCTCTGAATGAAGACTGAAAACCGCAAATCCTCCCATCGCCCACGCAGGGGGAGAGGGGCGGGGGGTGAGGGGGCCATGACACCCAGGCCACAGAGAGCAGACGCGAGGACGGTGAGAGTCGAACATGACCGCAGCGTCTCCGCACCGCGCACCAGTGCAGTAGCTCACGCGAAGCCGCAAAGACGCGAAGAAAAACGCCTCTGACTGAAGACTGAAAATCGCAAATCCACCCCTCTCCCCCGTTCCGGGGGCGAGGGGAGGATTTTGTTTTCCAAGGCGGCCAGGCCGCACCGGCAGCACTCGCTTCCGGACAGCAGAAGGTAGGCGGGCTGTGCGGCGGGGACCGGATGTCAGCGTTTGCCCTTTGGCGACTTCCACAGCAGCAATCCGCTGAGAATGAGAATCAGCCATTCACCGGCGGCCAGTTTCATGGTCATTGTCTGAATGTCGGTGAACAGCACAAAGCCCGCCGTGCGGAAGGCAACGAGTCCAAGGTGGATCAGTGTGCAGTTCAGCAGCGCGCTGTACTGCAGGGCCGGACGCAGCAGCGGCAGCAGAAAAATGGCCGCCATGCCGGCTTCCAGTCCCCCGTAAACTGTCAGAAATTCCGACCGGCCGGAGCCGCCCACGAGCTGAAATCCGACGAGTTGTGACGTTTCGCCCGGCGAGACGGAACACCACCAGGCCAGATACGCGTACAGACCACCAACGGCCGCCAGAAAGATACGAGCAAGCATGGAGAGCTCTGGGAGTAGGGAGTAGGGAGTCAGGAACGAGGAACTGACAACTGACAACTGACAACTGACAACTGACAACTGACAACTGACAACTTAATCGGTTCCCCAGCGGCGGGTGAGTGAGTGTGGGATGCGGAGGTGGTCGCAGATGCGGGCGACGATGAAGTCGACGAGGTCACCGATGCCGGCAGGTTTCTGGTACAGGCCAGGCATGGCGGGCAGAACTGTGGCTCCCGCCCGACAGACTCGCACCATATTCTCCAGCTGGATCAGTCCGAGCGGTGTTTCGCGGGGGACGAGGATCAGGGGGCGGCGTTCCTTGAGGTGGACGTCGGCGGCGCGCTGGATCAGGTTGGAAGAATTGCCGCCGGCGATGGAGGACAGTGTGCCCATGGAGCATGGGCAAATAATCATGCCGTCGGTCAGGCTGGAACCGCTGGCGACCGGGCTGGAATAGTCGGCGGTGCCGTACTGGATGAGTTTACCGGAGCCGCAGTCCTGTGCAGCCAGCGAATTCAGCGGTCGAAACTGCCATTGCTGGCTGGATTTTCCGGCAGTGGTCTCGTGAATCAGGTTCTGCCATGCGTCGGCGGGCGCGGAGACGGACGGGAGTTCGACGTCCAGCTCCTGTGCGAACACCTGTCGGGCAGCGCTGCTGACGACAAGATGCACGGAGCTGCGGGCATCCAGCAGTACCTGCAGCAGTCGCACTGCGTACAGTGCGCCCGAGGCCCCGGTGATGGCCAGCACTACGTTTCGCGGCTGGTGTGAGTGACCGTCGGTGGTGGTCATGATGTCAGGGATCCTGGGTGGAGTTGCGGGATCGAACAGGCAACCGAAAAACGACAATCAAACCGATCAGAGCGGCGGTGGTCACGACGGCTTCCAGCCACCTGGCCAGATTTCCGAAGTACAGGCTGAACGAAACTCCGACGATCACAAAGGCAATGGCCCACCAGCGTACAGCGGGGGTAATCGAACGATGTGTGTTCCAGTGCTGCAGGTGCTGTCCGAACAATCGTGACCCGAGCAGAGCGGCGTGCAGCCGGGGTGAGGAGCGGGCAAAGCAGGCGGCAGCCAGCAGCAGGAACGGCGTGGTGGGCAAGCCCGGCAACACCAGTCCGAACCCGGCCAGTGTTGTGAACACAAGTCCGGTGGCGATCAGGAGTGAACGTCGGGCAGCCTGCCAGGCAGGCGTTCGGGGAGTCTGGGGGAGATTCCCGACCTGCCGACTTTCCGACGCATTCCGGAGTTGCTGTGAGGGCACTGCTGGGCTTTCAGCGACGGTGTATCCGGGCAACCGACCGCCTTCTGTGCGGCCAGGATTGCCGTTGTGGGCGGTCAATTTCGATGATTTTAGGGATGTTGGGAGTGTGGACAAGGCGACTTCGCCTGTGAGGGTGCGGGGGTGAAAGTGGGCGACCTGAGCGTTCTTCCGTGAAAATCTCTGCCACGCTAACGAAAAATCGCGGTGATACCTCGAAGAATCCTTGCAATTACCGATTGACCTTGTTAGTGGGAATCGTAAACTCCGGGGCCGTACCGGTTTACTGCCCGCTGCCTGTTTTTCAGGATTCTCAGCAGATGTCTCGACAGGAACTGCCGCGTGAATCTCAGCGAGTGCTCGCAGCCGCCTTTCGGCTGGGTGAGACCGTGGAAGCTGCAGCGGTGATTCTGATTGCCGAACGATGTCTGGACTTTGCGAAGGTGAAGGCCGAGTCCGGGAAGCTGCGATTGATCGTATCGTCGGACGACAGCAAGGTGCTTGACGCAGCCCGGCAGGACGACGTCGACGTGGTGGGAATTCAGCACGAACCGGAGACTCGGCATTTTCAGGTGTCGCAGGTGCTGCTGGAGGCGATAGCGGACGAGCTGGTGCAGACGGGCGACGTGGTTGTGGTGGTGTATTCGGCGTTTGAGAAGGACAATTGTGACACAGTGACGGTGGTGCGACTGGCCGAGCAGCTGTCACGACTGACATCCCGGGACCTGCAGCGACTGGAAACGAAGGTGCCGCTGGAGACTCTGCGGATTGTGGTGGATCTGGCGTGCGAGATTGGCCGGGAAGGCCGCGAGGGCAAACCGGTGGGGACCCTGTTTGTGGTGGGTAATCATCGGAAGGTGATGGAGCAGTCGACAGAGCAGGTGCATGATCCGTTCCGCGGTTATCCGAAAGCTGAGCGTTCCATCCGGAATCCTCGTGTCCGCGAAAGCATCAAGGAACTGGCTCAGATTGACGGTGCCTTTGTGATTTCGTCGGACGGTCTGGCGATTGCTGCCGGGCGGCATTTGCGTGGGGCGGCCGAAGGACTGACGTTGTCGAAGGGCCTCGGGTCGCGTCACTGGGCAGCGGCCGAAATTTCCAAATCGACAGGTGCGATCGCCATCGCGGTCTCGCAGTCGACAGGAACAGTGCGGGTCTTCCAGGACGGTTTGATTGTGCTGAGAATTGAACCGATGCGGAATGCGATGAAGTGGCATGAAGTGACCACGGACGGCCCGGAGTAGCGGCTGGAGTGGCTTCGGCTGCCGGGCGGATTTTGGGCCACGGATGCCGGGCGGGCTTCCAGCCACGGATTGTCGCGGATCAGGGCTGTTGTTTCAGCCACGGATGAACACGGATGAACACGGATGAACACGGATGGGCACGGATGGGCACGGATGAATCGCCGCGGGTGCGGGTGTGCTCTACTTTCAACTTTCTCGCGTCTCCTCTCTGTGGCAGGGACGCCATTGTCCCCCTCAACCCCGACCCCTCTCCCCCGTTCCGCGGGCGAGGGGAGGATTTTGTGTTTCCAGGCGCTGATGAAACCGCGCACAGCACCCCTCGCCCCTGAAAGGGGCGAGGGGAGGATTTTCAGTTGTCAGTTTTCCGGGGTCCGGAGCCATGGATGGCAGATCGATTCCGGAGGAACGGGGTCAATGCGACTCAGCCGTCCATCAGCGGCCGCAGCTTGTCGAGGATTGGAGGAATCGCTGCAAACGGCGATTCGGACTCTTCGTATTCCAGTGCTACGAACCCGCGATATCCGGCATCGCGCAGAATGCTGACGATGCGGACGTAGTCCGCCGGCTGCTTTTTGCCGTCGACACTGATTGAGGCTTTGATCTGGGCGTTGACGGCCCACGGAGCACTCTGCTGCAGATCGGCGTAAGGATCCGCCGTCTGAAAATTGCCGCTGTCAAAGTTGACTCCGAAAAATTCTGATGGCTGCACCTGCTGAATGATTTTCAGCATTTGTGCGGGTGTGCTGGTGATGCCGCCATGGTTTTCCAGCGCCAGGAAAACTCCTTTTTCAGCAGCATACTGCAGGCATTCATTGATGCCGGCTGCACAACGAGCCACGGCAGCATCTTCGGTGTCGCCCGCGGGAACTTTTCCCGCAAAGATGCGGATCGCCGGAGCTCCCAGCAACGCCGCGTATTCGATCCACTGCCGACACTCGGCCAACTGCTTCTGCCGAGCCTCGCCGTCCGGCAGACAGAAGTCATTGCCAATGGCAGTACCGGATATGACAACTCCGTTGCGGTGCGCGAGAGCTCTGAGCGACATCAGATAGGCTGGAGTGATTTCAGCAGGGAAGTAGTAGCCGGTCAGCTCCGCAGCACCCAGACCGTGTTCAGCACAGAACACAATCAGTTTCTCCAGCGACATTTCGGCCTTTTGAATCTGTTCCGGCGTACCGCGTCGAGCCATCTGGCGGTTGAAGGAATATCCGGCCAGGCTGAGTTTCAGATGCGAACCTTTGGTTCGCTGCGGCGGATCTGCGGCGATGGACAGGTTGGGGCAGGCGGCAGCTGTGGCTGCTGCCGCGGTCATTCCGAAAAGTTGTCGCCGACTGATCGTCATCAGGGTGGCTCCTGAAAACACGGGGTTGAAAGCGTATGCAGCGATGATACCGAGTCTGCCCGGCAGAGCAAATCAATCACAGGAGTTCGAGGCGCGGGCTGCCACGGATCACGGACGGTTGCTGGCCGCGGATGAACACGGATTGTCACGGATGAGTCGCACTGGAAGGCGCTGCACGGCTGGTTCATAAAACGAAGGGCAGAAAAACGCATTCGGTTTGTCTGGTGAGAACAGCAGCATGTGAGCGATCAGCGGTCAGTTTTCTGCGTTGCAATGCGGATTTTATGCGCGCTTGAAATACCCGGATGCCGGTGTCAGGAGGTTGAAAACGAGGGTGTTTTGCCCCCTCACCCCCGGCCCCTCTCCCCCGTTCCGGGGGCGAGGGGAGGATTGTGTGTTTCTGCACGCTGATGGAACCGCGCATGGCTCCCCTCGCCCCTGGAAGGGGCGCGGGGAGCGTGGTTTTCGGTTTTCGGTTGCGACAGCGAGTTTCCTTCACGGCTTCGCGTGAGGTAAACTGCTGCTGAGCCCCGGCGAGGCTGTTGCGGTCATTTTCTCCTTTCAACTTTCTCCTGTCACTTCTCGGTGGCAGGGATGCCATCGCCGGGATTCTGCCGGACAGCTGTGCGGGGAATGCGCCGCGCCACAACATGCTGGACTCGACCACCCACCCGGCAGACGATGATCGCAGCGGCAGGTCCGTCACCACGCGGCAGAGTACGACGCAGCGCGTCCGCTTCAACTCGCACACGTCGGCACTTGATTTCATACTCGCTGCGCGGTGCTCCGCGAAGATACGCTTTCAGCTCCTTCACGTTGCTGCCGAGTACAGCTTCCACTTCGAACGCTGCCAGAAATCCGGTGTCAGGCAGTGAATCTCCCGTCAGATATTCTTCTTCGGCATCCATCCGCAACAGACTGTGCTGTTCCGCCAGCACATCGATCAGTCCGGCTCGCACAATCCCCGGATCCGGGTCGAACAGGTATCGTCCTGGTGATGCCGCCGTACCTGCCCACGCCGACAATGGATCGGCAGACAGGGTTTCGCGAGTCTCAAGACAGGTGGCGGAGAACGAACAGCTTCCGGACAGTTCGCCAAACCACACGGTGGCTTCGCGGCATTCTCCGTGCAGGCTGATCAATTCGATTTCGCAGCCGGGGAATTTCTGTTGAAAGTTGCTGGCCGGGCTGATCTTGATGGCGCCGCCCCTGGCACTGGCGACCAGCTGCTGCATCCAGCTGAGATCCGGCAGATACTGTTCGAGTCGTTTGGTGGGACGTTCCCGCCCATCGCGGCGATCCGGATCGGCCTGCACAAATGTACCTGACCAGTCGCGGCCGCGCACGTCCTGGCACTGAGTCTGCAGGGAATGCGGGCCACCGAGGATTTCATGGTTCCAGGTCGTTCGCAGCACCATGGCCTGGGACTGGTCGACAGCCGTGACCGGGGCCACGTGCGTCAGGGCGGCGGCATCCATACCAATGCCGCAGCACAGGTCAAACACGTGTTCGCAGCCGGCAAACCTGCGTGCCTTATGACGGGCGATGTCCCAGGCCGTCGCCTGCTCCAGGCCGGTTCTGCTGAGCCACAGTCGTTCCGGCTGCGGCAGTTTTCCGACCGCGCGCTGGCGGGCTTCGTGCAGTGCAATGGCCGCCGGCACGAGCTGCTCGTCAAACTGCTGTCTGAGCCGCTTCTGATTTCGCAGTTCGGCAGGGCTGCACTGGCTGAGCAGCTGCAGCAGTGCGGGCTGGCTGTGCAGCTCCAGCAGCTGCTGAGCTTCGAAGGCTTCAGGGTCGGTCAGTGACAGCGGCAGTTCTGCAGAGCTCATGCGCCCGATTTCTTTTTCATACGAACAATGCCGTCCCAGCCTGGCGGGGCACGACGATCGTGCTGAGTGATCAGCATGGAGAGGAAGTCCTGAGCGCGGTCTTCGGCCGGCATTCTGTGCAGAAAGCTCCATGCCTCAGACCAGCGACCTTCCATAAATGCCTGCAGCCCGGCTTCGAAATCCGCCAGATGCTGGTCGGTGAGCAGTGGAAATCGTTCCGCCGGAGGAACCAGTTCGCTGACAAACAGCGGTTTATCCAGCCCGTAAGGCTGCACTTTCAGCAATCGGCGGACTCGACCATCACCAGGATTCATACGTCCTCGAACAAGCTGATCGAGCCGTTCGTCAATGAGGACGGACACATGAAGTTCCCGAGTCATGGCTTCCAGTCGGCTGGCCAGGTTCACAACAGGTCCGAAGACCGTGACCTTGACCTGTTCGCGAGTTCCGATTTTCCCGGCCACTGCACGCCCGTACGAAATTCCGATACTGGTTTCAAAATCCCGCAGCGGATGCCCGGGATCTGCCTGAGCCTTTGAAAATTCTTCGCGGATGGCCAGTGCCGCGCGGCAGGCATTCAGCGGAGCTTCAGCGGACTCCAGAGGCCAGCCCCAGAAGCCGAGAGCGGCATCACCCTGAAAGTCGCCCGTCACCCCGCCGAAACGCAGGATCTGGCTGGTCATGACCTCCAGCGCGAGACTGACTCGTTCCAGCAGGCCGGTCAGATTGTCCGCCTGCTCCTCAGCCCGATGACTGAAACCGCGGAGGTCGCAGAAGAGCACCGTCACATCACACTCGCGAGGTTCCAGCAGGGACGTATCGAGGTCACGTCCGAGCGCTTCGAGCACCGGGGGAGAAAAGAACTGTCGCAGTCCGGACTGCTGACGTTCCATGCGACGCTGCTTCTGCAGGGCCGTGACGATATCCGCGATCAGTTCAGCAAAGCGGATATCACCCTGAAGACGCTGTTCGGAAGACTGGCCAGGTTCGATGGTGCCACGACCACTGATGTAGAGGCCTTTTTCACCACCAAGATCTGCGAAGGGAGTACAGAAGGCCCAGCCGAAGCCCTGAGCCTGCGTGTATTCGGAGGTGGCGGCCGCTTCATCCCAGATGTGCAGAACCGTTTTCTGCTGCTGCATGGCGGCGGCGACCAGCCGGGAGCTGGGAGCGACAGCAGTGGCGGCATCAAACCGGTGTTCCGCATGGAAGATGCGGGGCTGTGACTGGTCGGTCAGCCCGACGACAGCGGCCAGATCGGCATCCGAAATCCCGGCGAGCAGCATGGCGGTCAACTGCAGGGACAATTCACGTTCCACTGCCGCTTCCCGGATGACCGTGGGCAGGCTGGTGAGCACTTCAATGCGGCGAGCCGCATCGTTGAACCGCACCTGTTCCAGCGACTGCCGCTCGATGGTCAGCTGGCGGATACCTTCGGCCGGCGGCTGCGAGGAATCAGAGCGAATACTGAGCTGCAGTTCGAAACAGGTGCCACCAATGATGAAGCTTTGACCTGACTGCAGCAGCACACTGGTGACTTCCCGACCATCGACGAACACAGGGTTGGCGGCAGTGGGCAATCGGTTGAGTCGCAGCGCGGAACCTTCCGGCTGCAGCTGCAGGTGCAGGCCGGAAATTCGCTGGTCCCAGGGTGTCTGCAGATCGGCCTTTGGTGAACGCCCGAGCTGCAGAGGCGCAGTGCCGGAAGCCAGGGAAAACTGGGCGGCGATTTTCTGGCCCGCGGTAGTGGCGATCAGTCGAAACATGATGGAACCGGGGGATGGGGACGTTCGAACAGCCCCCAGCATAGCATTTTTGGACGATTTCGGCCCCACAGGGACAAAAAATTCCGGGGAATCATTCGCCATGGGACTAGAAAAGCTGTCAGTTGTCAGCTGGCAGCTGGCAGTTGTCGGATGCGACGCAGGTCGGTTTGATCTGGCGGGCTCGCGGTGAGACTGAGTACGGCAAGGGAGTGTCCTGGGGAGGTGAGTGATGGTGCGGACGGGTTTGTTGCCGCTGGTGTCGGGGTTGCTGCTGGTGTCGGGGTTGCTGCTGGTGTCGGGGTTGCTGCTGGCTGGTCTGGCTGCCGCGGGAGAGACGATGCAGTGTCGGGGCGAGTCGGGCAATGGTGTGTTGCCGGCGCAGGCGGTACGGGCGGACTGGGAGAATGGCGCGGGGGTCGTCTGGAAGGTACCGAATCCGGCTGCCGGCTGGGCTCAGCCAATCGTCCACGGCCAGCAGCTGTATATCGCGGGAGCGGTGGGCGAGGGGGATCTGAAGCCGTCGAATTTTGCGGACGGCGTGAAGAGTCCTCAGAGTATGGGGGTGTCACTGTTTGCGAAGCCCCCGAAGACTCCGCTGACCTGGAAACTGTACTGTCTTTCGGTGCAGGATGGTCGAACTCTGTGGGAGCGGGAGATCATTCAGAAGAAAGCCAGTTATCCGATTCATCCCTCGAATTCGTGGCAGACCGAGACCCCGGCTGCCGACGACGCGGGAGTTTACGTGTTCTGCGGGGCCGCCGGTACATTGACGGCGTTTGGTCATGACGGCAGTCAGAAGTGGCAGCAGCAGACGGAGATCTGTCGCACGAACAACGGTTTTGGCACGGGCAGTTCTCCGGCGCTGGTGGACGGTCGCGTGATTGTGCAGCTGTACGGTGAGGAGTCGGCGGTGGTGCGTTGTTTTGATGCAGCGAGCGGTCGACCGCTGTGGGCGTTTGAGCGTCCGGACAAGGGAACTTCGTGGAGTTCTCCGCTGGTGTGGCGGAACAAGGTGCGGACTGAAATTGTGTGTTCGGGTGGCGATCGCCTCGATGCTCTGGATCCGGCGACCGGCGGCGTGTTGTGGACGGTGCGGCGGGTCAAAGCGGCCACGGCGTGTTCGCCATGCTGTGATTCCGAGCGACTGTATTTTGGTGGCAGCGATCCGTTTTCAAAAGGGCCATTGTTTGCGGTGAAGGCGGGTGCTTCCGGCGACGTGTCACCGGAGAAATCCAACCAGAAGTTTGCTCAGTGCGACTGGCTGAGTGAGCGTCAGGGGCCGGGAATGGCATCGCCGGTGTCATCCGGCAAGTACGTCTACACCAACGACAACAACATTCTGAAGTGTTTTGATGCGGCCACAGGCGAGCGGCTGTATCAGACCAGGATCCCGGGACTGGATATGCTGGCGGCCAGCCCGCTGCTGATCGGCGACCGTCTGCTGCTGCTGGACGAGAACGGCAAGGGGTGTCTGGTGAATGCGGGTGCCGAGTTTCAGGTCGTCGGTCGCGGATCCCTGCCGGACACCTTCTGGGCGACTCCTGCAGTGAAGGACGGTGCGATGTATTTCCGCGGTGTGGAGGGGATTTACTGCGTGCGAAAGTAGGTCGGTGAATCGTCAGACCAACCCGGGGATGGGTTCGCCGGAATAGACATGGTGTGGTCTGCCGACTTCATCCTGCCAGGACATGGTGGCTGGGATATTGAGTGCGTTGTAGATGGTGGCGGCGAGGTTTTCGGGGCGTTGCGGGTCGGTAATGGGGTACGCACCGATGCCATCGGTGGCCCCGACGACTCGCCCGCCCTGCACACCGCCACCGGCGAGGAACACCGACTGGACGGGGCCCCAGTGATCGCGGCCGGGATATTTGTAGTGGCTGGGCAGCAGAGTGATTTTGGGTGTGCGTCCGAATTCGCCGGCCATGACGATCAGCGTGTGTTCCAGCAGGCCGGATTCTGCGAGGTCATCGAGCAGGGCCGAGAGTGCTTTGTCTGTGGGTGGGAACAGACTGTCGCGCAGGTGCGGGAACGCGTTGCCGTGGGTATCCCAGGTTTCGTCGTTGCCGAGATTGACCTGCACCAGGTTGACTCCTGCTTCCACCAGGCGGCGAGCCATGAGCAGGGACCAGCCGAACGAGTTGCGACCGTAGCGATCCTGCACGCTGTCTTCGGCGCGGGTGACATCGAGTGCACCGCGGACTTTGGGGTCGGTCAGCAGCGAGATGGCTCCCTGACGATACTGGTCGAAACGTTCGGCAGCGGCGGCGAATTCGAGTTTGGCGCACTGCTGTTCGAGATTGCTGAGCAGTGAGACGCGGCGTGAGAGGTGGGGATGTGTGAGTCCGTGTGAGAGAGACAGGCTGGGGGCCTCGAAGAGGCGTCGATCGGGGTTGCCGCGGTCCTGGTGGTCGAATTTATAGCCGGGGAAGGCACCGTAGGAGGTGGCGTGGAAGGGCGAAGCTTCGATGAACCACGGGTTTCGCCGATGCCCCATGACTCCGGCGTACTGCCCGGGAATAATGCGACCGGAGTAATGCACGAGCTGTTCGGGCAGCACGGCAGCGGGCGGCAGGTTGTTTCTGGCTGCGGTGACGGACCCGGCAACAGCCGCGATGCTGGGCCAGTCCTGCGGGCGTGGTGCGGAAGGATTGAAGCCGGGTGGCAGATCCGAGCGGCCGGTCAGCATCATGTGATGCCCGGCGGAGTGGTCGTTGGTTGAATGTCCGAGCGATCGGCAGAGTGACCAGAGGTTGCTGCGGAGTGCCAGTCCGGGCAGGTGTTCGCAGATTTGTGTGCCGGGTGTGGCGGTGGAGATGGGGCGGAATTCGCCGCGAATTTCTGCCGGTGCTGAGGGCTTCATATCGAAGCTGTCGTGCTGCCCGAGGCCTCCGGAGAGGAAAATGTAGATGCAGGCTTTGAACTGGGGACGGGCGGCCGGGGGCGTGTCAGAACCAGGCTGGCCGGCGAGAGCATGCAGCCCGGTCAGGTGGTTCATGCCCAGTCCGAGCAGTCCAATGCGACCGGCCTGGATGGCGGTACGGCGGGCGATGCGGGGATGCCCGGATGGACAGGCGGGGTTGGACATGGCGGGAAGCCTTCGGAAAAGTCAGACCAGGGTGTCCGAATCAGGCATCAGGCGAGGCGGGAAGTTTGGCCCGGGGGTCGGACCGCAGCAGCAGAATAATCGAATTTTCGGAATTCGGACAGTAAAAATTGCATTGCCGGCCGGATGCTGGGGAAAAAAGTCGGCTGTGAGCGTACGGTTTTGCGAAAAGCGCTGTGTGTCCGGGCGATTGACTTCGCGGGTTGCGGATACGGGGCGTAAGATTTGCGGTCAGTATTTTCCACGTGTCGTTCAGCGGGGGCAGGGTCCATGAGTGAGCAGGTGCAGCCGACGGCTCGCATTTGGTCGGACGCAGAGATTGGCGACGATTTTGACTACGTTCCGGTTTCGCCGTGGGCGCCCGTGTCGCTGGTAGCGGGGGTTGTTTCGCTGACGGCTCTGCTGAATCTGTTCGGCTTATACCTTGCGGTTTTCGGCGCTCTGGTGGGCGTGGCGGCGGTGCTGCGGATTCGTTCTTCGCTGGGGACGGTGAAGGGGCAGCCGATGGCTGCGGCGGGCCTGCTGCTGGCATCGCTCAGTGTGGTCGGCGGCGGTTACCGGACGGCTCATGCGTATCGTCACGAGGTACCCGAGGGTTTTCGGCGGGTGCATTTCCCAAAGGAGATCGCGGACCTGCAGTTTGTGTACATCAACGGGAAGCGGAAGATCCCGGCCGAGGTCGCAGAACTGGTGGGGCAGAAGGTGTATCTGAAGGGATTCATGTGGGCGACGCAGGACACCGAAGGGCTGACTCGCTTCATTCTGCTGAAGGACAACGGCGAGTGTTGCTTTGGCGGTCGCCCGAAGTCACATGACTTCATTACCGTGACTCTGAATTCGTATCCTGAGGGACAGCGTCCGGCTCTGGCATCACGGGCCCGGGGAATGTCCGAAAAGATTCTGACACCCGACGAACAGCAGACTCTGGGGGCGAAGCACCAGCACCAACTGACGACGAAAGCCTTCGTGGGGATGGTGGCCGTGGCCGGAGTTCTGCATGCTGACCCGAAGGCGGGCGAGGGTGGCGAGCAGGCTGACTTCGAGTTTGCTCCGGTGTACACCATGGATGCTGAACTTGTCGAAGAGGCGTGGACGCCTTTCTGAAGTGTGAAAGTTTTTCCGGCCCGTCAGCCGCCTGAAGCTCCCGACCATAAAAAAAACTCGCAGTACACCACACGTCCGTGCCGGACGGTGGTGCACTGCGAGTTTCAGTTTTCAGCAGGTTGACAGTTCAGGACAGCTTTGCAGACTGCATGAGCTTGCTGGCATTGCCTGCCTGTCCGAACGACACCATACGCGATGCACAGACCTGCTTCATGGCTTCACGAGCCGGCTTGAGGTAGTCGCGAGGATCGAACTTCTCAGGGGCCTTCATCAGGACCTGGCGGATCGCTCCGGTCATGGCCATGCGGCAGTCCGTATCAACGTTGATCTTGCGCACACCGTAACGGATGCCGCGCTGGATTTCTTCGACGGGCACGCCGAAGGTCTGCTTCATCTTACCACCGAACTGGTTGATAATGTCCTGCAGTTCCTGTGGTACGGACGAGCTGCCGTGCATTACAAGGTGAGTATTCGGCAGCTTTTTGTGGATTTCTTCGATCCGCTTCATCGCCAGGACTTCACCGTCCGGCTTTTTGTCGAACTTGTAGGCACCGTGGCTGGTACCGATGGCCACAGCCAGAGCATCCACACCGGTCTCTTCAACAAACCGAGCGGCCTCGTCCGGGTCGGTCAGCAGCTGGTCGTGGGACAGTGTGCCTTCCGCACCGTGGCCGTCTTCCTGTTCGCCTTCACCGCTGTCCAGTCGTCCCAGACAGCCCAGTTCGCCTTCCACAGAGACGTTGAACATGTGAGCGACTTTGACAACTTCCGCTGTGACGCGGACGTTGTACG
>SXGQ01408669.1_pt1 | contig 13382 bp, 19 predicted proteins | sample 3178371 | NCBI WGS metagenome assembly SXGQ01 (sample SAMN11356859, study PRJNA531348) | freshwater metagenome | isolation source: freshwater sample F1-20 | place: China: Fuxian Lake, Yuxi | collected 2017-12-25
ATACGCCGCCATGGCGTCGTCCACGGAACGGGCGGCCTTTTTCTCCCGCAGCTCGTAGCCGGGGATGTCAACACCATTGAGCATGGCCTGGGTAAAATGGTGCCGGGCGCTCTGGACCCACTTGTCCATCACGGAGGCGGCGTCCAGCATGACGGCCATGGCCTTGGGGTCGGTGACCTTCGAGGGGTGGAACTCCGCCGGAATCTGCAGCTCCGCATCGTAGCCCTTGGCGATCGCCATGGCCGTGCCCACCACGGCGGGGCAGCTGTGGCGCTTGGCACACCAGAGGCAGGTGTCGGTCCGAGGAGCCGTGAGGTTTTCCCGGTGGTAGCGCTCGGCCGTGACAATGATGCTCGCCAGATCCGCGCGCAGGCGGGGGACGTCGTCGGCCGAAAACGTGTGCGTGCTGACCTCGTCGCGGCGCGGCATGAGCAGATGCACGCGCACAGCCTTGAGGTGCGGCCAACGCTGAAACATCGCGACCACGTAGGCCTTCTGCTGGTCGTTGACGACGGCATCGTCGACGGGGTTCTTCCCCATTTTGAAATCAACGAGCTCCGCCGTGTTGGAGTAGAGGACCACGAGGTCCGCTTTGCCTCGGCGCATGAGCGGGCTAAAGTCAGCCAGCTCGTGGAAGGACAGCTCCTTGAACACCTGAGCACCCGGCCGGGACACCAAGGGCTGCACGTAGTCAAGGCACATCTGCACGACCTGCTTTTGTTCGTCCGTGAAGGTGGCCGGGATCACGCCGGTCTCGCAGGCGGCGTGAAGCATCGTGCCCTCGTCAGCAGCGGTCTTGTCGCCGCCCGGATCATTCTCGAAGCAAGGGGAAAGCCGGACATACTTGAGTCCACTCGGGCTCAGCTTCGGCTGCGGTTTCTGGTTGAGAGGTGCGTCCGCCATTTTTGTGTTTGTTTGTGAGGGAACTCTGGGGAAATTTCCCTCGACTGTCAATGGGTTATTTTCCTCGGGCGGGTTGATCAGGTCGGCATCGTTGAGCAAATCCATGCGGAAGTTCTTCTGGCGAAGCAGCTTGGCCACGCGCTCCTCGACGGTCCCGGCACTGAAAAGAATTTTCTGGATGGCCTTGCTTTTGGCACCGCTGCGATGGATGCGACCGAGGGCCTGACGGTAATCCACGACACTGAACGTGGGGCAGATCAGGCTGATGCGTGGGAACTTCCCATTTAGGTCGTGGAGCGAAAGCCCCGCGCCGCCGGCCTTAATGTTGACCAGCAGCACCCGCAGGGTGTCGGCCTGGAACCGGTTCTTGGCATCGTCGCGCGTGCGCTCGTGCTCACCCGTGAAGAAATCCGAGGGTGTCTTGAGCCGGTCGTGGATGGCCTGCAGGGTGGAGTTGAAGTTGCCGAAGATCACGACGCTGCGCCCCTCGGACACCAGCTCCTCCGCCATCTCGACGAGGGTGGGGACCTTGAGCAGCTCGGTGCGCTGGCGCTCGCGCGTCTGGATCGTGAGCGGATTGTCCGGGTCCTTGTCCTCCAAGGCCGCAGTGTCAACGGCCTGCAGCTCAGCGGCCATCTCGGCAATGGGCTCGCCGAAATCCAGCACGTCGGCCTGGGTATCGCACTCGGGGAAGTCCACGATCTCGGACACGCGCATGCGGACGCCCTTGTGCGGGAAGATGGCGCGGTGGATCCGGGTCATTTCCTCCTCGCCACCCTTGAACACCATGCCGCCGAAGAAGCCCTTCTTGCAGCCGTGCTCACGGATCCAGTCCCAGTAGCGGCCGGGGGCATAGAGCTCCAGGATGGCGCCCAGCGCCTTCATCTCCAGCGGATTGCTGGCGGCCGTGGCGGAGAGCATGAGCACCTTGCCGTGCTTGGCGCAGTTCAAGGCGAGTTTGCTGTTCAGACTGTCCCGGCCCTTGGCCCGCTGAACCTCGTCAAGGATCCACAGGTTGTGGCCGAAGGGCAGCGTCTTGGAGCGCATCATCTCCCACGTCCCCACGCCCCAGCGAGGCACGTTGACCGAGGCCAGCAGGTCCTTCCACATGGGGGCGACGGCCTTGGGGCAGATGACAAAGGGTCGGAGCCCAAGCGTCTCCGCAACCTTGGCGGCGACATACGACTTGCCCGTGCCCACGTCACTGGCATCCAGGGCGCTGTTGCGCCGGGTGAGGATGTTCAGGAGTGCCTCGTAAGAGGATTGCTGGTAGGGGTGGAGGGTGATCACACGAAATCAAAAACGTGTTCCGGCAACCGGCGGCGATCCGCCATCCACACAACGCCGCTGCCGATCTTGGCGTAGTAATCAAAGGCGGCGCCTTTAATGAGGACTACCTGCGGGTCGTGCGGCTTGCCGTGAAGGCGGTCGTTCATCTCGGCCTTGATGGCAACCTCGGTCATGGCAATGAAGGCCGGCTCGGTGCGGGACGACCACACGTAATACTCGTAGTCCAGATACGAGCGTTCAACGGCCCCAAGTTTCCGGGGCGGGTTCGATGGTGCCATCGGGATTGAGCTTGACGGTGATGATGCGATGAGTTGAGCCATAGGATGAGGGGTGTTGGAGAATGAGGAATCGGCAGTTTGGTTCGAGATCAGGTCGGTAACAAATTGGTTTCAGGTCGAGATCCACCCGATCGCCTGAGTTCCAGAGGGCACAGGCGACCGCGGCGTCAAAGAGCTTGTCGGAGGTCGTGGTCATAACGGGGTTCAACGGTGCCGTTGCGGTTGAGTTTTACAGGGACAATGCCCTCGCCATCCTGCTGGACCAAATACCCCTCGTTGGGGTAGAGGAGCCAAGATTTATGATCCCCTGAGTTCCACAGGGCGCAGGCGGCGCCATCTTCGAAGACAGGGAGACGTTGCTTGGAACGGAGCTCAAATTTCCGAATTCGACGGCAGTCGTAGAGCCACGTCATGCGCGGACCGAAGGTGTCTATCGGGGCGACGTCATCAAAGATGTTGTCGGATAGCGTAGTCATAGATCAGGGCGGCGTCAGCCGTGCTCAGGGTAAGATCGAGGTTCGGATATCGGCGCTGGGCTTCGGCCAGCAGCTTGCGTTTCCACTGGGGCTTCCCGCCCGCGCCGGCCACGGTGCCCAGGCCCAGCGGCTTCTGCCATGTCTGCGGGGTCACCAGCACGGTGCGCACGCCGAGGGTGTGCAGGGTGCCGAGGAGGAAGCCGAAGTTCCGGAACAGGACTGCGGCCGAGCTGGACGGGATCGCATGGCCGACATACTTGGGGATGTCCTCGACGACCGCGGTGGTCACACCATGGGTAGCGACGGAGGCACGTAGTAGGTCGACGATGCCGCCTTCGGTGGCTGGCATTTTGACCGCCGATAGCGTCCCGTCTCGGTCAGCGAAGACGAGTCCACCACTGACGCCGGGGTCGATTGCAAGGTATCGGTCCATAGTTCGATGTTGGTGAGGATGCGACGTAGCGACTTGATCAGTTTCATGCTTCCTTGGAGGGTAGGTGGCGTTCAAGGCCTTCTTCGAGCAGGCGGTTCAGGACCCAGGCTTTGGACCGGTCCCATTTCTTCTGCAGTTTGGCGAGGCGATCGCCGCGCTTTTTTGGTGCGTGGAAGCCGAGAAAGACCAGATTGTTCCGCTCGGCCCAGGTGGAGGTGTTTGCTTTCATCGGCGCCAGAGTGACGCCAGACGCCCTGCGTGTCAAAGAGTTTTTGAAAATTATTTATAAGCTAACCCTTTTGGGGTAGATGAAGTGTTGACGGGTCGCGGCTTCATCGGTAAAGTGGGCGCGTCTTACTCAAGTTGGCGCTTGAGCGGACGCTAACTGATGCAACCATGAACGTGATTGAACCAGCTGCGGACAGTATTGATCCCGCGGCTTCTCCCGTCAAGAAGGCCTGCACAAAATGCGGGGTCGAAAAGGCGTTGAGGGAGTTTTACTTTGAAAAGCGCAGAAAAGATGGTCGCAGCTGCTGGTGCAAACAATGCATAGGTATCTCTCAACGGGAGTTTCGGCGGAGCCCGGAATATAAAAAGAAGCACCGGGCATACATGCAGCGCCCTGAAAGAAAGAAATGGTGGAGAGCCTACCGGAGACGTCCTGAGTATAAAGCCTGGCAGAGGGCCCGCCATAAACAGCGTGCGGCATCCGACCCCCAATACAGACTCGCACGATCTCTTCGGGGCAGGCTAAGTCTGGCCTTAAAAGGTCAACTTAAGGTTGCCCGGACTTTAGAACTTCTTGGGTGCACCTTGGAGGACCTTCAAAAACACTTAGAGAGCCAATTCAAAGACGGGATGACATGGGAGAATTATGGAGAGTGGCACATTGACCACATCAAACCCTGCGCATCGTTTGATCTGACTGATCCGGCACAGCAGAGGCTGTGTGCTCACTACACCAACCTGCAACCGTTGTGGGCGGCGGAGAACATCTCGAAAGGGGCGAAGCACCCTTCGAAAGACTAACGCACGTATTCGACCGGCGGCGTCTGGATGGTGCCCTTGCGTTCCACGCTGGCACAACCGGCGGCGAGGATGCACAGGGCGAGGGCAAGGAAGTGTTTCATGTTAGAATCGCAGGGTGTGGGTGCGGGATTTCTCCTGTTCGGACAGCGTGACAATCCGCCGCGTCTGCGGCTCGTAGCACACCACGTCGTCCGGGGTGGGTCCGCACAGGGCAATGTTGATGGCGTGGTTCTCGCCCGAGTCTTTCACATACCAGAGTTCGCCCACGGCCAGCGCGGTGGCGGGTGGGCGGCCGGGCGTCAGGAAGTGCAGAATCTGCGCGAAGCCGGCGGCCACGCGGCCAAAGTCATCGCAATCGTTGGCTTCCTCGCTCCAGTTGAGCAGGTTGAAGAATGACTGAAACGACCACAGCGCCGCACTGAACGCGCCGGAGAGGAAGCCGCGCGTGGGCAGCGCATACTGGCGGTCCACGAAGCTGTTGCGCGGCCCAGCATCGTAGCCGGCCACGGCCAGCGTGAGCTGCAATTCAGTGCCGGTGAGGATCTTCATGGTTTAGCCTTGGCCTCCAGTGCGTGGAGAATCTCCTGCATCCGGGCGTCCGGCACCCACCAGCCGGTCGAGGGCGCTTTGAACGTCTGCCCGGCTTCGAGCGGGATCACTTGGCGGTCCGCTGGGATGACCACCACGCGCGTCGCGCAGCCGCTGCTCCAGGCGAGCATTGACAGCAGCAGCGTCACGCGCAGCCAGTTCGCGGTCCACGTCGGCGAAGCGGTCGGAAACAGTCGGTTCACGGCGAGGTCGGCCAAATTTCACCCACGCCCCAATGGCTGCGGTGAGCAGGCCAATGATGGCGAGGGCGAGGGTCATTTCGCTGCCACGTCTTCCGAGGTCTTGTCATTGTCGCGGGCAAAGAAGCCCACGAGGCCCGAGGCCAGCGACGCCACGACGGTGGCGATCTTGGTCACGAGCGGGTCAAGGTTCGCGGCGGCGATGCCACCGGCAGCGGCAGCAATCGCGCCGCACAGGGTTGTCTTCCAGGATTTCATGGTTGGTTGTTGGGGTTGGGGGTTAATGTCCGAACAGCTTGCTCACGACGGTGCCGATGCCGCCCGCGCCGATGCCGCTGCCAATGGCGATGCCCAGCAGCTTCTTGCGGTCGCCCTCCAGCTCGGTCACGCACGCGATCACGGTGTCGTGCTTCGCGTCGTTGCGCTGCCGATACTCGCGCGTCTCGGTCACGTGGCTGTCGAGCTTCTGCTCGATGCGGGCCAGCGTGGCGTCGATGGAGTTGGGGTTGAATTCTTGGCTCATGGCAATGGCGTTTGAATGCGTTGCAGTCCCAGCTCGGCCGCGCGTTGGTCCGGCCAGCCGGGATCAGTGCCGAGGTCGTAGCGGGTCCAGTCCACATCCATTTCCGGGTAGGCGTCGAGCAGCACCTGAACCTCGGCCTCCTTGGCCGCGCTCAACGTCACCCCGCACCATCCATGCGTGGCCGGCGCTTGCCCGTTCGGCGACAACGCCAGCACCAGCGCCGGGCCGTCATTGCCAAGGGCGTTGGCCTGGGTGTCAAACCAAGTCTTATGCTGGGCCGGAACGATGAACAGGGAGTGCTGGTTCACGGTGTCCCCCATTTGGTGCGCAGGTAACTTTCTACTAGCTGCCGATTCACCAATCCGAGCGCGGTGTTGTAGATCACCACCTCACCCAAGTCACCCGCAAAGTATTGCCCGGACGCACGGCTACCAATTCTGCCAAAACGAAAGCTTCCCGTTACTGCGCTGGCGAACGCGGTGTCTGAACCGTCAAGACCAAACGAAGCGTTTCCGCTCGACGCTGAAAATCTCAAGAGGGCAGCAACCGCCGGGTCGGAAGCGATGTTGCCGGCGAACGAGCCGTCTTCATTTTGGAGCGTTGCGCCAAACGTCGTGAAAATACCCATGTAGCTTTGGCCGGCCCCTTCAGCGCCAGCCAAAACGCTTTGCGAGCCAGCCGCCCGCTTGACCACGGCAAACACGGTGTAATCCGTGAGGTTCAACGGCGTGGTTACGTCGAAGAAATCGTCGATGCCATCGCCCCGCACAATGGGCAGTCCGTTGATTTCGCCGGTCTGGTAGGTGAACCGTTTGCTGGCCGTCGCTTGCGTCGCATTGTTACCATTGCCTGACCGGTCGATCCACGTCGCCACTGCGTCGCCGTCATTCAAACCCGTAATCTGGCTGGCATCGAGCCATAGCTGAAGGCCGGCGATGCTGGCGGGGGTCCACGCCGCCGCGCCGCCGCCACTTTGCATGGCGGTGAATTGGCGCCTGCGGAAGGGGTTCATCTTACTCCTCGATCCCGTAGAGGGTGCCGGTGATGTTGGCGGCCGCGGAACTGGTGGCCCGGATCACGTTGTTGGGGCTCGTGGTGATCTGGCCATTGCCGAGGTCAACGGTGTAGGGGGTGTCGGCGAGCAGCTTGGGTGTGCGCCAGAGGACCGCCCCGCTCGTGGCGTCGGTGAAGGCCACGCTGGCTGCCGCGGACACGGAGATCGACATGCCGGTTAGGCGGGCCTTGTAACCGGATGCGGGGGTCCATACTGTCACGCCACCGCCGGCCGCGACGCCGTTCAGATCCTTGAACTTGTCGGGTTGGACCAGGAGATTGGGCAGCAGTTGCCCGCCTGCGGAGGAAGGGGTCTTGAGGCCCGCGGCGATGTCTTCCATCTGCGGCCGGGGGTTCGGCGTGGGATAGCCTGGGTTGGCAATGTAGTTGTCGGGCATAGGTCAAACTGGGATGGGGGGCGGTTGAGTTAGGACGGTGACAGGCCCGTTGAAGACGGGCGGGCGATTGGCGGAACGGGTCTTGCCCTTGCTGGCCGCGGCGAGTTTGATGGCCTGCTCGGCAACCGCGGTGCGGGTCTTGATGGCGAGCAGGAGTGACTGAACGCCGCGGACCCGGATCTCGGGGTCGGGGCTCTGGGCCAGCTCGCGGGCCACGTCCACGGCAAAGGCGATCTGCGCTTCGCTGTCGAAATTCTTTGCTAACTGCGTCGCACCGACGTCGTGCTGGATCAGGAACTGGCCGAGCTGCTTGTGCAGGATCAGGGCCTGGGGGTCCGCATTGATCTTGAGCTTGGTCATGATCGCCGCGGCCTCGGCTTCCGTGATGGGCGGAGCCTCTGGCGCAGGTGCGGGATTGGTGGTGACCAGGTTCACTGTTTGCTGGGACGGTTAACGATTGCGGGGAAAAAGTCAAGCGGCAGGTGTTGACAAGATTGGGTGGGGTGTGGTGGAGTGCGCGGGTCAGCCCTGCGCGTGGTAGCCTGGGGCGGATCAAAAACAGTGCAACTCGAACAAACACTTTGCCGCCACCGCGCGCGTCCCCGGAACAGTCGTCCCGCACTGCGACTATTCCACTACCACCGCGCCGGTGGCGGCATTTTCTTATGAAACCCGTCTGCATAGACTTCGAAACCGTCTACGACAAACAGGGATGCTCGGTCGTGGATCTCGGCGAGCACAACTACTGTCGCCACCCGAGGTTCGACGCCTACCTCGTGAGTGTGGTGGGAGAGGGCATCGAATACGTCGGCCACCCGAAGGACTTCAACTGGGACTCGATCCGGGGCCGCGAGATTGTCGCGCACAACGCCCGGTTCGACCAAGCTGTGGCCGAGGCCTGCGCCGAGAAGGGCGTGATGCCCGACCACATCGCCAAGGCGCGGTGGCACGACAGTGCGGACCTGAGCGCCTACCTGCTGGTCGGCCGGTCGCTGGCCGATGCGTCTGCCAACCTGTATCCCCAGCAGGCGGTGGACAAGGGCTTGCGCAATTGGATGGTCGGTAAAACGTGGGATGATGCCGTGGCGGCGGGCAAGGCGGAGGCGTTGCGGGCCTACGCGATGAAAGATGCCTGGACGTCGTGGAACATCTGGCAGGATAACCATGAGGCCTGGCTCCCCACCGAGCAGGCCCTGTCGGAGCACACGCGCGAGATGTCCCGCATGGGCATCCGCATCGACCGGCCCATGTGCGAGCAGATCATCTCCGAAATGGAGGAGGCGGAATTTGATGCCCTCAAACTGCTGCCGTGGGTGCAGCGGGACGGCGAAAAGGCCATGTCCATCCCCGCACTCAAGGCCGAGTGCCGGCGCATGAACGTGCCGCCCCCGGAGTCAACGGACGACAAGAGCGACGAGTTCCATGCGTGGCTGGAGCAGCACGGGGCGAAGGTGCCCTTTGTGCGGGCCTTCAAGGACCTGAAGAAGATCAACACGCACAAGAGCCGCATCGAGACGATGCTGCGCTGTGCACGGTCAACGGACGACCGCTGGTCCTACGGGCTGCGCTACTACGGCGCGCTGCCCACGGGCCGCTGGGCCGCCGGATCCGGTGGGGGAGAAACCTCGACCGGCAACGTGCAGAATCAGAACCGGGATCTGGCGCTGGGCAAGTATGACCTCCGGCACCTGCTGATCCCGGCCCCGGGCCACCGGTTCATCATTGCGGACTACTCCTCCATCGAACCCGTGGTGACCGCGTGGTATACGGGGGATCACGCCCTGCTGAATGCCGTGCGGGCCGGTGAGGACATCTACGAGGCCTACGCCCGCTCCCGCGGACTCTACTCCGGGACCGAACCCCTCAAGGTGCACAAGGAGCTGCGCGGCCGGGTCAAGGGGGCCGTGCTCTCCTGCTGCTACTGCGTGGGCGCCGCGCGCCTCGCGGCCCAGTATGGCATGCCGGAGAACGAGGCGGCCAAGGTGGTGGCCGACTACCGGCAGATGAATCCGGCCGTCACCGGCATGTGGCGCAAGCTGGAAGGGCTCATGGCGCAGGCCGTCATGGAGCGCAACTCCGAGGACCGGCAGGTCGAGATCGAGCTGCCCTCCCGCCGGGTGCTGCGCTACCTGGACCTGCAGCGCCGGGCCGGGCAATACCTCGGCCGCAAGAGCCGGGGCGCCAAGGACCTGCACACCAACCTGTATGGAGGGAGGCTGTTTAACGCCCTCATCCAGGGCACAGCCCGCGACGTGCTGGGCGAAGCCATCCTGCGGCTGTGGCGGGCCGGTTTCCGGGTTGTCATGCACGTCCACGATGAGGTGGTGGTCGAGGTCCCCGAACAGGATGCCGTCGCCGCCCAGCAGGAAATCGAACGCCTCATGACCGCCCCGATGCCGTGGGCGCCCACCATGCCGCTGCGCACCGAGTCCCACATCACCAATCACTACCAGAAGTAATCCCATGATCACCCCTCTCTTCAGCAAGCCCAACCACGTTTCCGCCCGGGTCACCAAAGCGTCCCCGTGGGAAACCCTGCCCGCGCACCCGATGCCGGAAGACCATGCCCGCTGGGCCATCAGCCCGCAAACGCAGTGGCATTTCCTGTCCGCCTTCGAAGGCCGCGATCCCCACCTGCGGGTCGAGCACAACAATCCGGCCGCCTACCTGCACGGCGTCATCGCCGACTACGACTTCAAGAAAGGCAAGGCCGTGGATGCCGAGCGCGTCCGCGCCGCCTGCCAGGGTGCCCCGCACCTGCCCGCCCTGTTTCACCTGACCAAGAGCGGGGGCGCCCGGATCATCTGGACCTTTGAGCGTCCGGTCGGGCTGTGGCCCGAACTGGTCAAGCCGCTGCTCAAGGTGGTCAGCGAGCGGCTGCGCCTCGGCGACCTGCTGCCCCACTGGGACAAAGGCGCGTTCGAGCAGCCCAGCACCTACTACGAGTGGCGCTCGGAAGGGTGTGAAATGGTGACCGGCCAGGCGTTGCCGGACCACCTGGTGCAGGCGTGGGTGATGGAGGCGGCGGAGCAGGGCCAGCGCGCCCCGCAGGGACCGCTGCTCCCGTTGCCCGAGATCGCCCGCAAGATCCAGGAGCTGGTGACGGCCGGCCGCTGGAGCCATCCGCACGCACCCCCGGCCCGCATCGAAAAGGGGGTTCGGTGCCGGCGGTTCTGGGACCCGGACGCCACGGACGACACCGCCGCGGTCATCATGGACTGGGGTGTCCACCACTTCAGCGACGGGGGCGGTGGCATGACCTGGGCCCAGCTGCTGGGGCGGGACGCCATGGACCGGGCCGGAGACGAGCTGCTCGGGCAGGCCGTGGAGAATGCGTGGTATGAGAACGCGCGCAAGCTCTACTGGATCAAGGAGCCGGACGATACCGGCAATCGGCAATGGCGCGAGTATCACGCGGATGTCTTCCGCCGCTACCTCCGGGTCTCCCGGGGCCTGTCGGACGAGATCCGCAAGGGGGACACCTGCAGCGACGTGGACCGGGCGCTCAATCACATCGAGCAGCACCGCACGATTGCCGGGACCATGGTGGAGGTGTTCAGCAACCGGGAAACCGTGGTCGATGGTGGCCGGCGCTGGCTCAACATCAGCGGCCGGGCTGTCATGGCGCCCGACAGCCGGACCCGGGAGGAGATTGAGCAGGATGCCCTGTTCAAGGAGATGATGCTCCGGCTACACTCGCTCCTGCCTCAGGAAGAGGTGCGGGAGCACTTTTTGGCGTGGCTGCGCCGGTTCTACACCGGAGCCTATGAGAAGAACCTTGGGTTCGGGCAGGCGGTCTACCTGATCGGCCCGGCCGGCACCGGCAAATCCCTGATCGTGGAGGTCATCGGCCGCATGGTGGGCGGCAAGAGCCGCGGCGCCCAGGTGCTGACCGGGCAGACCATCTTCAATGCCCACCTGTTCAAGGCCGGGCTCGTGGTGGTGGACGACGAGGTGGAGGCCAACGCCGAGAACCGGATGGTCATGGTCCAGAACCTCAAGGCGCTGGTGGCCAACACGGACCAGAGCAGCCACGGCAAGAACGCCACCCCCTTCGAGGTGCGCTGGCGCGGCCGGGTGATGGTGACGGCCAACGATGACGCGGTCAGCGCCCAGCTGATCCCGGATCTCCGGGCCTCGGTGCGGGACAAGATCAACCTCTATCGCACGGAAGGCGAGCCCTGCGGTGGGTGGACGGACGAGGAGATGAACCGGCTTGCCCCGATGCTCGGTCGCTGGTTACTGGAAACCAAGGACCATGGCAGCGTGGTGCGGGATAAGCGGTTCGGGATCCGGAGTTACGCGGATGAGCGGCTCGCGTCACGGTCGCAGGAGGAATCGCCCGAGGAGCAACTGCTGCAGATGATCGATGTCTGTGGTCTTAGGGAAGGAGAGACGGAGATGGTTGGCACTAGTCTCGAGATTCTGGGTCGCGTGGTTGCCAACGAAGACAGCACCCTGAGATATGCGATCCAGAAAGAGTGGACCTCGAAAAAGGTTGGCAAGGTTCTGGCTAACCTGGCTGAGAAGCACCCGGAACGGGTGAGCAAGGGCACCAAGTTGCATGGAACGTCGCGCTGGGTGATCAAAAGGGGGGCCGCGCTATGACTTTTCAAGAAGCTATTGAAAAGTTCCCTACGCCCGGGATACTCCTGAAGCACCTGCAGCTGCCGGGTCAAGAAGAGGCCTTCATCAACAGTCGAGACTTCTTAGACCAAATCGAGAGGTCCACGACGCAAACAGTCGTTTCCTACACCGTCAAGCACTGGGTTGAGAACCCGTCCGGAAGATGGGGCACGGACAGGCACCGGCCAGAACGTGAGACGGGCTATGTCTACGAAGGGACTCTGGTGCTCGCAGCGAAGTCGCTGGGGATCAAAGTGACCCCTCACCAAGGGACGTGGCTCCTGGGTCTCAAGAGACGCGATGCGCGCAAGCGGTGCTTGAACTGGCGGGGTGTGTTTCAAATACACCCGAAACAGGCAAACACACCCACACATACACCCACATGAAACCCTTGATTTCATTGATCCTTTTATTATTATGGGTGGCTGGGTGTATATGGATACGCATGTCTCACGCACGAGGGCTGCGACAGCGTTTCTCAAAAGTGAGAAACGTAGTAGTAGCCGTAGTAGTAAGAGCGTTACCCCATACACCCAATACACCACATCAACCTTTTCGACGTAAGTCGTTATTTGAGAGCGGTTTACAGAGGGTGTATACCTCAAAACACATACACCCCCAATACACCCTCTCGGCCCCTTGTGTCCTTTGACCCCTAACCCCCTATGAAAACCACAAGTCTCCCCACCCACCCTATGTTAAACCCTCCAGCACTCGTTGGCCTTGTCGGCAAAGCCCGTTCCGGCAAGGATTCCGCCACCCAGATCGCCCAAGCCCTGCGACCCGGCAAGATTTGCCGAGTTGCCTTCGCTGATGCTCTCAAGGCACAGGTTGCCATGGCAGCGGGGGTCGATGTTCCTACGATCGAGGAGCGGAAGTCCATGTTCCGGGCTACCCTGCAGGCTTACGGAGTTCTTATGAGAGATCTCCGGGGCCCTGACTACTGGCTCCGGCAGGTCTCCGGCCCCATTGACACCCTCCGGACGGCCGGCAAGGCCGTTTTCGTGCCCGACGTGAGGTTCTTGAACGAGGCCGCCTTCATCCGGGCCAAGGGAGGGATCATTGTCCGCATCGTCCGGCCTCATTTCAGCTCGGATGTCCCGAACCACGTGTCCGAGACCGAGCAGGACTCGATTCTGGCTGACCACACCATCGAAGCCGCCACCCTTCAGGAGCTTCACCCCCAGGTCGAAGCCCTGCTTCGGGCGTTGAAGGTATGAAAGGCCCCCATAAGAGGACGAGAAAGGCTTGGTCCAGAGCCCATACGAAGGCCGAAAAGGCCTGGTTGGCTGTCACCACCAAGGTTTTGGCCTCCGAAGCAGCCACGAGGCTCCCAGGGGCCTCCTTGACCCCTTCCAGTCTCGACCAAGACAAGCTCCTGGACTCGTTTGCCGAGCTCCTCCCTCCCTCGCAGGTCGCAACCTGGGCCATGTGCGCCCAGTTGACCGTCATTTTGGGCCAAGGCACCCTGTCTCGACTCACTGGGATCCCCAAACCCAAGCTCTGCCAGCTCGAAGCCCTGCGACTCCGGCTCGATGCCGCGGAAATCCGGTCACTTTGGCAGCTTTGGAGCCTGATCCTCTGC
>SXGQ01634225.1_pt1 | contig 13382 bp, 8 predicted proteins | sample 3178371 | NCBI WGS metagenome assembly SXGQ01 (sample SAMN11356859, study PRJNA531348) | freshwater metagenome | isolation source: freshwater sample F1-20 | place: China: Fuxian Lake, Yuxi | collected 2017-12-25
CAAGGCCTATGGATATTCGACGAGGCCTATGGATATTCGACGAGGCCTATGGATATTCGACGAGGCCTATGGATATTCGGCGAGGCCTACGGATATTCGGCGAGGCTGATAGATATTCGACGCGTCTTGGCGACCATTACGAGATTTTATTCAGCCCAGTTCACCCAGCCGGTCAGCGCAGTCACCAGAACTACCGCACCAAACACCAGCCGATACCACGCAAAAATCATGAAGTCGTGCGAGCTGATGTAGCGGAGTAGCCATCGGACGCACAAAAAGGCTGAGATAAATGCCGACAGCGCGCCCACGCTAAACATTGGCAAGTCAGCCGCCGATAGCAGCGCACGCTCCTTGTATAGCGAGTACACGGTTGCACCGAACAAGGTCGGAATCGCCAAAAAGAAAGAAAATTCAGTGGCCGCGCGTCGCGACAAGCCGAAGGCCATGGCACCGATGATGGTGGCCCCCGAGCGGCTTGTACCGGGAATCAGCGCAAGGCACTGCGCAAGCCCGACTTTTAGTGCGTCAGCTGCACTCATGTCTTCGACGGTGTCTACTCGTGAATACATCACGCGGCGCTGGCGGCGCTCGACGATGATAATCACAAACGCCCCAACGATAAACGCTAGTGCCACCGGGATAGGCTTGAATAAATATGCCTTGATTGCTTTGCCGAACACCAGACCAAGGATGACTGCCGGCAGAAATGCAATCATCAAGTTCACGACGAATCGGCGGGCGGCGATCTGATGTTTGAAATCCAGAATTACGCGTGCAATTCTGACGCGATACTCCCAGCAAACAGCAAGCATTGCACCCGCCTGAATCACGATTTCAAAGACCTTGACTTTCTCTCCGGTGAAGTTGAGCAGGCTTCCGGCGAGTATCAAATGCCCGGTAGAGGAAATCGGCAGAAACTCAGTCAAGCCCTCGACAATGCCCATGATCACGACTTGAATCAACAGCGTCAGGTCCATACCGGTCGCACACAAAGCAGAAAGGAGGCCGAAGCTTATCATGGCAAGACTTACTCAGAACGTGCGACGATTGGCCGATAAGCAGGACGTGTTCCGGCTATTAGAAGTTACCTTTCGATCGGGCGCTGCTCACAAAATGTTTTGTCGCGATAAAAAGTAAAAACCCCCGGCTTACTAAGAAGTCGAGGGTTTTAAGAGCGGCAGTTTTTCCGGGCAGGCTAGCCACCAGAAAAAAGCAACACCCGATCAGTGTCGCCGACAGGCTTAATCTTTATTTTTTTCCTTTTCTGGCGTGGCTACTTGATTCAAGACCGCTGCGTTCTCCTCACTACGCTCGGTCTCAACCTCGCTGCTATCGCTGGGCTCGGTTTTGCTCGATGCAGAAGCTTCTTCCTCATCGTCCGAATCTTCGGCGAACGGGCTATTTCTTAATTCGCCCAAATCCAAGCTCGGCACGAGAGGTGACTTCGCGCTGAGCGAAATGGTTGTCTTACCTGTCGATGGGCTGGTACTGAGTTGTCGCTTGGACTGCGCCATATCCCGCTCGGCCTGTTTACGCTCGTCACTTGCCAGCTTTGCAAAAAATGTCTGCGTCTGCTGAAGGCTTGGTGATAAGCCTTCACCTTTCTGATGAAGGCCTTCAAGATACGCCTCTAATTGCTGCAAACAAAAGGCTGCTGGCGCGAATTCAAAATTTTCATAGTTGGCACGCTTTGCGATTGCGCTATTTAGAAATCTGATCAGTCCGGGATCACGATTCATCAGATTAATTTTTTTGAGATATTGATCCAGGTCGCGCGCTCGGCTACGTTTGACTTGGTTAGTACGTTGATCGGTTTTTCTTAGCAGTAAACCTTCGGATGACTGTACGCGCTGGGCGGCAGTGCCCGATCGGGGTGACACAAGCGGTTGTGTCGTACTTGATTTTTCTTTTTTTCGGGGCGAGACCAAACCTTGGATGAAGTTGCCGAGGCTGGGAAGTTTGCCAGTACTGGTGGCATCAGGGCCGGAGATTGTCGCGCTCCGTGCGAGCTTCCTTTTCGTAGCCTCATGCTTAGCGGTAGCTGCTAGCGCTTCTTTGCGTCTCAGGTCGGCAGCTCTTGCAAGCGGCTTGAAGTAAGTCTCAAATGCGGTGGGCTTGCCCTCAGTTGATGCAATAACATCGAGCACAAAATCGTCAAACAAAAAAGATGTGTAGCGGGCGAGCTGGGCGGTCAGCTGTCCTTTGAATTTTACCCATTCTCGTTCTGCATGCTCCGACTTCTGCGCATCGACATTAAAAGCGTTTACCCAAACCGGACTTAGCCCTCGTATGAATAGCATGCCGATGACCGCGTTCTTGGCCATATCGAACAGCTGATCGCACGGGATATCTTGCTTTTCTGACCAGTGAAAATATGAACGAACAATCTCTTTCAAAAATACCTTAAAGTCTTGCGGCAAGGGAGAAGACTCAAGGTTTTTATCTGACCCGTAAATATACTTCTGCAGTGGCTGCATAACGTAATCAAACTGTTCACGGAATGCCAAGTTATGCAGGGTCTCTTGTTTGGCATTTTTTCCTTCCTGTTTTACCAGCAGGTTTTTGTAAGGGCCTGACACAAATGCATCGAATCGCTCCCGAACCTCGACTCTCGCCTGCTCTGAATCCGGGTGTTCGAACACACTCCTGGCGAATGGCGATAGCAGATGTTCGATCACGTTGATCTCAGGTAGTACGTTGGCATCATTTACAGCAAAATCGACGAGCCCGCATCCATCTCGCAACGGCTTCTGCATGTTTTCCGTGGTGGGCTTATTGGTATAGAAATTGGATTCCAGCCCGACAATCAAGCGTGCGATCTGTTTAGGTGGCGCATTAAAAACAGGAACAGACACGATTTTTTCCGGATTTTGAGGATGCGAGACCGTCCTTTTTCCCTGATAGCCCGCGCGTAAGCTACTCGCGATTGCCGCAGGCACCTTATCCCCCGGCACCTTGGTCTTAATATAGGGTTCTTTTTTCTTGGTGTTCGTTTCCGCCGAGCCCAGCTTTGTAGCGTGACTCGCGGAACTGCCGTGCTGGGCGCTGCCGGGCTTTGTGGGGAGCGGTGGCAGGGCTCCGCGTGGTGACAGGGCAGGCTCGGTCGAATTTTTCTGGGTACTGGGTGCAACATTGCTGGTAGAAGGAGGGCTGCCGCTAACCGTCGCTGCCACCCAGGTACCGGCACGCGGCCTTGGCCGCTGTTGTACGGCTGGTTGCTGCTTGCCCTTGGAGTTGCCGGTGCCAGACGAGCTCTCTTTAGACGAGGTATCAGCGGACGACCCCTCGGTGCTCCGCTCTTCACTCTCTGCGTTTAATTCGGTGCGTGAGTTTTGACGACCCAACGTCGACGTTGGTCTGCTCATGGTGTTCCTTTCTGCGATGAGATTAGTTTGTCGTGGGCTATCGCACGAGGATTGCTCACTTAGGTATAGAAGACCGGCGCGCCAAGCATGGCTAATCTGGCAACGTCTGTTCATCGAAGGACTTGGTAACCCCCGAACCCCAGCGGTTTCCTAGTGTTTTTGAGGGCTTACGCCGAGATCGACACTGAATTGCTTGACGTTATTTCATCGCGCGGCCTATATTGCTGACCCCCCGGTTAGTAACCCGCCACGCTGCCATGACCACCCTTGTCGAAGCCCGCAACAAGCCCCGATGGGAACGTCGCAAAGACGCCCGTCCGCAGGAATTACTCGAGGCAGCGCTGGACCTGTTTGTGGAGCGCGGCTATGCGGCGACGCGGCTCGATGAGGTGGCCGCGCGCGCGGGGGTATCGAAAGGCACCTTGTATCTGTATTTCGAGAACAAGGAAGAGCTATTCAAGGCGGTGGTGCGCGCCAATATGGTGCCGCCACTGGCGGACGCTGAAGAGTTGATTAACACCTTTGAGGGGCACAGCAGTGAACTGCTGCGCCAGTGCATCGATGGCTGGTGGCAGCGGATCGGCGCCACCAAGCTGTCAGGTATTTCCAAGCTGATGATGGCCGAGTCAGGTAACTTCCCTGACGTGGCGCGGTTTTACCACGAAGAGGTGGTATCGCGCGGTGGCGCGCTGCTGGCGCGCATTATTGAGCGCGGTGTGGCGCTGGATGAATTCCGATCGGTTGATACCGCGATGGCGACCCGCGTGATCATCGCGCCAATGCTGATGCTCACCATGTGGCGGCACTCGCTGCATGCATGTCATCTAGATCCGATCGACCCCGATGCCTTCCTCGATTGCCTGGTTGATTTGCTGACCGGCGGCTTCGAAACTCCCGGCAGCCGCTCAACCTGAACGCGTTCACAGCTATGCGCATACGCACTATCGTCATTATTGTTCTGCTGCTGATTGTGGCCGCAGCCGCTGGTCGTTTCTGGTTTAAAGCCAAGAACGCTGAACCCACCGCATCGACAGCAACGACCGCTGCGGCTAGTCCAGCGTCTCCGGCTCCGGCAAAACCAGCTGCGCCAACGCCGCTGGAATTTCTGGCGAGTGAAATCTTCACCACCGAACCCGCTGAGCTGCGTCAAGTGATGCTGCTGACCGGGTCGTTGCGCGCTGTTGATCAGGTCACGGTAAAGGCCAAAGTAGCAGCGGAGATACGCGCGATATCGGTACGCGAGGGCGAAGCTGTGACGGCCGGGCAAGTGGTAGTGAAGCTCGACACCGCAGAATACGATGCGCGTGTTGCACAAGCCCGTGGCAACCTGAACAATGCGCGTGCGCAGTTTGAGATTGCGACAAAAACACGCGACAACAACCTGGCGCTGGTAGAGAAAGGTTTCATCTCCAAAAACGCGTTCGACAACTCAGCGAGTCAGTATGCGGCCGCTAAAGCCAATGTCGATGCGGCGCAGGCCGCGCTGGACATCGTACAAAAATCACTGAACGACACGATCAGCCGCGCGCCGATCTCGGGTCTGGTGTCAGTGCGTCATGTGCAGCCCGGTGAAAAGGTGGCAACCGATGCGCGTTTGATCGACATCGTTAATCTGCAAAAACTTGAATTGGACGCTGCGGTACCGAGCAGCGAGATCACACAAGTGGTGATTGGCCAGAAAGTCGAGTTACGAGTGGAGGGTCTGCCGCAACGGTTCGAAGGCAAGGTGGTGCGGATCAATCCCTCCACCCAAGCTGGCTCGCGCTCAGTACCAGTGTATGTACAGGTCGCCAACCCGCAAAATCTCCTTCGAGTGGGTATGTTTGCCGATGGGCGATTACTACTGAAGAGCAAGCCCGGCGCGATGACGCTGCCGCAGAGCGCAATTCGTAGCGTCAATGGTGGCAGCTTTGTGTTTGTGATTATCAACAGCAAAATCGAGCGCGTCCCGGTCACGCTCGGCAGCGGCGGCGTGGTCGGCGATGAGCCACGTATTGAAATCACCAGCGGGCTTGATTTTGGTGCGCAAGTTATCCGCACCGATATGGGCAATCTGAGTCCCGGGACCGTAGTTCGTATAGCCGCCACCCCTAACCGCTAACCAGACGACCAACGCATTATGTGGTTCACCCGAATCAGTATCGGCAACCCGGTTCTCGCCACCATGATGATGCTGGCATTCGTGGTGCTCGGTCTGTTTTCTTATCAACGTCTGCGGGTTGATCAGTTCCCTGATGTTACCTTCCCGGTCGTCGTGGTCCAAACCGAGTACCCCGGCGCAGCGCCTGAAACCGTTGAATCGGATGTCACGCGTAAGGTAGAAGAAGCAGTCAACACGATTAATGGCATCAACGCATTGACTTCGCGCTCGTATGAGGGCTTGTCAGTGGTAATCATCGAGTTCAAGCTGACTGTCGATCCGGCGCAGGCGGCGCAAGATGTGCGCGAGAAGGTGGCCATCATCAAGGCCGCATTCCGCAAAGAAGTCAAAGAGCCGCGGGTGACACGCTACGACCCCGCTGATCGGCCTATCTTCTCGCTCGCCGTGAGTAATGCAGCAGGTAAAGGCAATTACAGCATGCGCGAGCTCACCAGCGTCGCTGATGAGTTAGTAAAAAAACGTTTAGAGAATGTGCGCGGAGTAGGCTCGGTAACACTGGTCGGTGGTGTCAAGCGCGAGATTCAGATTTACCTGAAGCCTGCTGCGATGGAAGCGCTCGGCATCAGCGTGGATCAGGTCATACAGGCCGTACGTAGCGAGAACCAAGAGCTACCCGCAGGCTCAGTACGTACCAGCGCCAACGAGCAGATGGTACAGGTACAAGGCAGAATCAAACGGCCCGAAGACTTTGGGCGTATCGTAGTCGCGCGTCGCGGTGGCCAATCAATTCAGCTCGATCAGGTCGCTGAGGTAGTCGATAGCCAGCACGAGCAAGAAAGCCTTGCGCGCTATAACGGTCAACGCATTCTGGCGCTGGATATTCTCAAAGCGCAGGGCCAGAACACCATCGAGGTTGTCGATAACCTGAAAAAATCGATGGACGAGCTGCAGTCCACGCTCGACCAGCTACACCCGGGCATGAAGCTGGAGATGGTGAAAGATGGCTCGCGTCAAATTCGGGTCGGCGTTGAAAATGTCCGGCGCACGCTAATCGAGGGCGCGCTGCTAACTATTCTGATTGTGTTTCTGTTCTTGAACTCGTGGCGCTCGACAGTGATTACCGGATTAACGCTACCGGTATCACTGATCGGTACTTTTTTATTCATGGACTGGTTCGGCTTTACCATCAACATGATCACGCTGATGGCGCTATCGCTTTGCGTAGGTCTCTTGATCGATGATGCGATTGTGGTGCGTGAAAATATCGTGCGTCATGCTGGCATGCGCGTCAATGGCCGCTTCAAGAATGCGCGCGAGGCGTCGCTCGAAGGTACCGCAGAAATTGGCCTGGCAGTATTGGCAACAACGCTATCGATTGTGGCTGTGTTTCTGCCAGTGGGTTTCATGGGCGGCATCATCGGCCGCTTCTTCCATCAGTTCGGCATTACGGTCGCTGCCGCGGTGCTCATCTCGATGTTTGTGTCGTTCACTCTGGACCCCATGCTGTCATCGGTATGGCATGATCCCGAGGCACGCGGTGAATATGCCAAGCGCGGCTGGTACGCCAACACCATTGGTCGAGTGCTGCATCAGTTTGAGCGCCTGGTGAACTGGTTCTCGGATCGCTATCAACATGCGCTAAAGTGGTCGCTCAAGCACCGCATTGCCACCCTGGTGCTGGCAGTCGCGACCTTCTTTGGCGGCTTTCTGATTCCAGCTGCCGGACTGATCGGTACCGAATTTGTGCCACAAGCCGATTATTCCGAAACCGGTGTGATTTTTTATACGCCTGTGGGCTCCTCGCTTGAATTCACAGAAAGTAAAACGCGGCAGGTCGAGACCGCGCTGCGCGAACTACCCGAAGTGCGCGATCTCTATAGCACAATCAATACCGGCACCGCGCAAGGAAAAAACTACGCTACGGTATACGCGCGGCTAGTACCACGTGCAGAGCGTAAACGTAGCACCAAGCAGTTAAATCAACCGCTGCGCGACAAGCTGGCAGGTATACCCGGTATCACGGTGACGCACGTCGGTGCGCTCGATGGTGTGGGCGGTGATAACAAACAAATCCGGCTGTCGCTGCTCGGCCCGGACCTGAAACAACTCGGCAAATTGTCCGAGGAAGCTACTGCGCGTATTCGGGCAATTCCGGGTGTGGTAGATCTGGAAACCAGCCTGAAACCTGGCAAGCCCACCATCTGGGTAGAGCCACGCCGTGAATTAGCCGCCGACCTTGGTGTAGGCGTGGCGCAAATCGGCGGTACTCTGCGCCCGCTGCTGGGCGGCGAAATCACCACCAGCTGGCGCGCACCGAACGATGAAAGCTACGATGTTTACGTGCGGCTGCCACCGAGCGATCGAGCCAATATCAACGATTTATCGAAACTGATGTTGGCTAGCACGCAGATGAATAGCGACGGGTCACCCAAACTGGTACCACTACGACAAGTCGCCGACATATCCCCTGCTACCGGCGCCAACCAGATTAATCGCCGTGACCTGAACCGTGAAGTAGAGCTGTCAGCGAACGTGGTCGGACGCTCTGCAGGACAAGTCAGCGCAGAGATCAAAAAAACCCTGGAGCAAATGCAGTTCTCGCCCGGCTACCGGTTTCAGGTCGGTGGTGCGAGTAAAAATATGGCGGAATCTTTTGGCTATGCACTGCAAGCGCTACTGCTGGCGATTATTTTTATTTATATGATCCTCGCATCACAATTCGGTAGCTTCTTGCAGCCGGTAGCGATTATGTCGGCACTGCCGCTGACACTGATCGGTGTATTTTTATCGCTGATGTTTTTCCGCTCGACCTTGAATTTATTTTCAATCATCGGCTTTGTGATGTTGATGGGCCTGGTCACCAAAAATGCGATTCTGCTGGTAGATTTTGCCAATCACGCGCGCAGCCAGGGCATGGAACGTGGCGCCGCATTGCTGGAAGCAGCACGTGTAAGACTGCGACCGATCTTGATGACCACGCTGGCGATGGTGTTTGGCATGGTGCCGCTAGCGCTCGGTCTGGCTGAGGGCTCGGAGCAGCGTGCCCCGATGGGCCAAGCGGTGATCGGTGGGATCATCACCTCGTCCATTCTGACGTTGGTGGTGGTGCCGGTCATTTACACTTGGCTAGATGATTTTGCTGTTTGGATGCGTCGGCATTTTGGCCCACCGGCGCCGCAATCTTCAGGCAGTGGCAGCGCGCCGTTATCGGGAACTGCCGCTAAACATGATGACCCCGTTTGATAGAATCCGACACTTTTTTGTTAAGCGAACTACACCATGAAACTTGAACAAGCCCGTCACAACATGATTGAGCAGCAGATTCGTACTTGGGACGTGCTGGACCAAAGCGTGCTGCGAACTTTAGTTGATGTGCGCCGCGAAGCTTTCGTACCGGTGGCCTATCAAAGCCTGGCCTTTGTTGATACCGAGATCCCGCTGCCGTGTGGACAACACATGCTGTCACCCAAACTCGAGGCGCGTTTATTGCAAGAGGCTGCTCTGCAAGACGATGAGCTGGTGGTTGAAATCGGTGCCGGCTCGGGCTACATGGCCGCGCTGCTGGCGCGACATGCGCGTCACGTGGTGAGCGTTGAAATAGAACCCGCACTAAAGACACTGGCAGAGCAAAACCTGCGCGCTTACGGTATCGAGAATGTCACCGTCGAATTAGGTGATGGTGCGCGCGGTTGGCCGGGGCATGGCGCATTGTCGGTACCGTATGACGTGATCATGTTGTCAGGCTCGGTACCTGCGCTGCCGCCTACGCTGCTCAGCCAGATCAAAGTTGGTGGCCGGATTATTGCGGTGGTAGGTGAGGCGCCTGTCATGTCTGCATGCCTGATAACACGCACCGCTGAAGATGCCTGGGATACGCGCAAGCTGTTCGAAACCAATATCTCGCCGCTACGTAACGCTGAGCGGCCATCCGCTTTCAAATTCTGAGTGTCGCTCAATCATTCGCACAACAACTCTACTCACCCTCGCCGATGGCAAACCCACTCATGACAGGACGACGCATGCGCAAGACCCAACTCAGCGCACTCCTCTCGCTTGTACTGATATCGAGCGCTGCCTCGGGCGCTGACTTGCTGCAAGCCTATCGCGATGCGATGGTATACGACAGCCAATTTGCCAGCGCCAAGCTGCAACGTGACGCTGGCCGGGAGAGGCAAGTACAGGGCCGCTCTGCATTACTACCGCAGGCAGGGTTCAATGCCTCAATCGCGAAGGTGATGGGAGACACCACCAACCCCCTCACCCGGCAGCCGACATCACTCGATTACACCGATCAAAAATACACACTGCAGCTAAAGCAGCCGCTGTATAACCTCGGTAGTTTTATCGCCTACGATCAGAGTAAATTACAAGTAGCGGTGAGTGAGGTGCAGTTCGAGCAATCCAAAATTGATCTCGGGCTGCGCGTGGCGCAGGCGTATTTCGATATGCTGGCGGCGCAAGATGCCATCGCGTTTATCCAGGCACAGAAGATAGCGATCGCCGAGCAGCTGGCATCTGCCCAGCGCAATTTTGAAGTCGGTACCGCAACCATTACCGATACCCACGAGGCACAAGCACGCTTCGATCTAACCCAGGCACAAGAAATCGCCGCGCTCAATGATTTACAAGTCAAGCGACACCAGCTGGGTCTTCTTACCGGCCAAACGCCAGAAGTATTGCGCGGGCTTGCCGCGGGGTTGAAGCTTTCGGCACCGGAGCCCGCAAATGCCGAGCAATGGGTAACGCAGGCGGAATCCGGCAATATTGGCGTAGTGGCACAGGCATTGGCCGTAGAAATCGCCAAACTCGATATCCGGCGAGCAAACGCAGGTCATATGCCCACGGTCGATGCTGTGGCTAGCTACACGGATGCCAAAAGTGCGTTTGGGTCAATTCCGACAGCCAGTAGTATTTCCAGTATCGGTGTGCAGCTGAACATACCGATTTTCACAGGCTACGCCACCACCAGTCAGGTCACGCAAGCTGTCACGCTGGAAGAGAAAGCGCGAGTCGATCTTGATTCTGCGCGACGCAACGCGGCGCAGGGGGCGCGCACTGCTTACCTTGGCGTGCAAAGCGGCTTATCGCAGGTGCGTGCGCTGGAAGCCGCCGAGCGTTCGAGTCTGATGGCGCTTGAGGCGAACAAATTAGGCTATGAAGTCGGGGTGCGTATCAATATCGATGTACTGAACGCGCAGCAGCAGCTGTACTCGACGCGGCGTGATCTGGCAAAGGCTCGCTATGACACTCTGCTCGCAGGCTTGAAATTGAAGGCCGCCTCTGGTGCATTGTCGGAGGCGGATTTAGTAGAAATAAATACCCTGCTCGAGTCGCAGTGAAGGCTCAGTGCCTCGGCACTGCGTATGGATGACCGGGTATGCAAGAGTAGCTTTGGACTCGTTGTGACATTTTTTTATTGGCGCGATCAATCATGAATACCAACAACACCGTACGCACAATTCTGATTCCTGCCTTACTGATCGCGATCGGCGGCTGCGGCAAAAAAGAAGACGCCAAGGCGCCCGCTAATGCTGCGCCTCCGCCACCGATGGTGTCGGTGATCACCGTTTCACCTGAGCAGGTGACCAATATTAGCGAGCTACCCGGTCGGGTCGAAGCTGTTCGTACTGCCGAGGTACGCGCGCGCGTTGGTGGCATCGTCCAAAAGCGCTACTTTAACGAGGGTAGCGAAGTACGTGCGGGACAGCCACTGTATCAGCTCGATCCTGCGCCCTACATGGCAACCTTTACCAGCGCCAGGGCAACTGTCGGCCAAGCCGAGGCGAATGTCACCCGCGCCGAGGCTAACCTGGCGCAGGCCACTACCAAGCTCAATCGCTACCGTAATTTGGTCGAGTCCAACGCGGTCAGCAAACAAGAGTTCGATGACCTGAACAGTGCGCAGAAATTGGCGACCGCAGATGTCAGCGCTGCCCGTGCCGCAGTCGATACTGCGCGCGCGACGCAAGAAACCGCCAAACTCAATCTGTCTTGGGCCACTGTGTCGGCGCCGATTTCCGGTCGTATTGGTCGCACCCTGATCACCGAGGGTGCGCTGGTCACGGCGAACGACCCAAACCCGTTGGCGATTATTCAGCAGCTTGATCCGATCTACGTCACGCTCAGTCAGTCGTCGGTTGAAATGGCGCGCCTGCGTGAGGTGATGGGTCAGTCAGGCAAGAACGGCGTCAAGGCCAAGCTCACGCTCGTCACCGAGGATGGCCGGCCGTATCCGCAAGGTGGGCAGTTGCTGTTCTCCGAGGCGGTGGTTGATCCGCAGTCCAGCTCGGTGATTCTGCGCGCACAATTTCCCAACCCGCAGCGCACGCTGCTGCCCGGCATGTACGTGCGGGTACGCGTTGAACAAGGCGTACGGCCGGGCACAATTACCGTACCGCAGCAGGCGGTGATGCGCACCGTCGATGGCTCGCTGGTTATGACGGTTGATGCCGAGGGCAAGGTGGCACCACGGCCGGTTAAGACCGAAGGCGCTTACGGCACGCATTGGATTATCAGCTCCGGCTTAAAGGCCGGCGATACGGTGATTGTTGAGGGCTTGCAAAAGGTAAAGCCGGGTGCGCCTGTCAAAGCGCTGCCCTGGACCGCCGCAGGGCCGTCGAGCGCCGCTGCGCCAACGAATGCATCCGGCGCGCCGGCAGCAAGTGCGGCTACAGCGCCGAGCGCTCCCGCATCGCCGGCTGCTGCGCCTGCAGCCGCACCTAACGCCGCGCCTACCAAAAAATAAGGAGGCCTCGCCATGGCCAAGTTTTTCATTGACCGGCCGGTGTTCGCGTGGGTGATCGCGCTGTTCATTCTGCTCGCCGGCATTCTCTCGATTCCCAAGCTGCCGATTTCGCAGTACCCGGTGATCGCGCCGCCCACCATCATCGTCAACGCGATTTATCCCGGTGCCTCTGCACAAACAGTCGACGAAAGCGTCACCAGTTTGATCGAACAAGAGATGAACGGCGCTGAGAACATGCTGTACATCGAGTCGCAGAGTCAGGCCGACGGTGGATCGCAAGTCTCGGTCACGTTCAAGACCGGCACCAATCCTGAATTAGCAGCGGTCGATGTACAAAACCGTCTTAAGCGTATCGAGGCTCGCCTGCCGCAACCGGTGGTGCAGCAAGGTGTCACGATTACACGCGCCCGCAGTAACCTGCTGATGTTCGTTAACCTGCGCGCCACCAATGATCAGATTACCCCGGTCGCGCTGGGTGACTACATCGCACGTAATATCATCAATGAGATTAAACGCATCCCCGGCGTCGGCGTGGCGCAATTGTTTGGCACTGAGCGCGCGATGCGGGTGTGGATCGACCCCGACAAGCTGGTCGGCTTCAAGCTCACCCCGAACGACGTGGTGAGTGCGATCAAATCGCAGAACGCGCAGTTCTCTGCCGGTGTGCTGGGTGATCTTCCGGCCCCGAGCTCGCAGCGTATCGCTACATCAATCGTCATCACCGGTCAGCTTGCAACGCCGGAAGAATTCAGCAACATCGTGCTACGCGCGCAGCCCGGTGGCGCCACCGTGAGAATTCGCGATATTGGCCGAGTTGAAGTAGCGGGGCAGTCGTATGGCTTCTCTGCACGACTCAACGGCAAGCCCATCGCCGCTGTCGGCATACAGCTGACGCCAACCGCCAACGCGCTGGAGACGGCAACACTGGTCAGACAGAAAATGGCTGAGCTGTCGAAATTTTTTCCGCCCGGTGTCGAGTACGTAATCCCCTACGATACTTCGCTGTTTATCAAGATCTCGATTGAAGAAGTGGTCAAGACACTGATCGAGGCCGTGATTCTGGTGTTTCTGGTGATGCTGCTGTTCTTGCAAAGTCTGCGCTACACCATCATTCCGGCTATCGTGGTGCCGGTATCGCTGATGGGCACTTTCGCGATGATGGCGGCGTTCG
>SXGQ01649026.1_pt1 | contig 13380 bp, 16 predicted proteins | sample 3178371 | NCBI WGS metagenome assembly SXGQ01 (sample SAMN11356859, study PRJNA531348) | freshwater metagenome | isolation source: freshwater sample F1-20 | place: China: Fuxian Lake, Yuxi | collected 2017-12-25
CGAAGGTAGGAAAAATTTAGTAACTTTGTGATATGGATTATGAAATAGAACTTCGGTTTCAAAAATTAAAGGCTAAATTAGAAGAACAATTCGACGGCGGAATGGACGTTCAGGCGATTCTATTCCTTATTGGCGTTGATAAATTGGGGATTGGACATAAAAACTTTTCTAAAAATGAAAAAGTAGATTTACTCCATATCGCTATTTGTACACTATTGGAACCTTATGGCTATTACTCTTTTGAAGGGAGAGATGACCAAAATTGGCCTCACTTTAAATTAGAAAAAGAACTACCTTTATTAACAGATTCGGAACAACAACATTTACTGAAAGAAGCAATGCTTGATTATTTTATTGCTGAAGGTATCTTCGTTGAAGAAAAAATAAATTAAAAAACACTTACCAGTATAACATCAATTTTACACATGGAATTTTTAATCAAAGCGGCACAGTTAATTCTTTCTCTTTCTCTTTTAGTTATTTTACATGAATTTGGGCATTACATTCCCGCTCGTTTATTCAAAACTAGAGTTGAGAAATTTTATCTTTTCTTCAATCCTTGGTTTTCGTTATTCAAAAAGAAAATCGGTGATACAGAATGGGGAATTGGATGGTTACCGCTTGGAGGATACGTGAAAATTTCTGGTATGGTTGATGAATCAATGGACAAAGAGCAAATGGCTCAACCTGCTCAACCTTGGGAATTTAGATCAAAACCGGCGTGGCAACGTTTGATTATTATGTTAGGTGGTGTTACCGTAAATGTTATTGCTGCAATTGTCATTTATGTATGCATCGTTTTTGCTTATGGTGAAGAACAATTAAAACCAAGCGAATTAAAAGAGGGAATTGCGATCAATCCTTACTTACAGAAATATGGCTTAAAATCGGGTGACAATATTGTTGCCTTGAATGATGAGAAAGTTCTTCAAGCGATGGATCTGAATGTTGAAATCATGCTTCGTGGTAAACGAAAATTAAGTGTTGTACATTCAGATGGTTCTAAAGAAACGGTTAATCTTCCTGAAAAAATTGAGTATGAATTATTCGAAAATGGAGCTTTTCCAGCATTTGAATTACGTTCTACTAACTTAACTGTTGATTCTATCATTCCTGGTAAACCGGCTGATCAAGCGAAATTAAAAGCAGGTGATAAATTATTGTCATTCAACAATAATCCACTTGAATACTACGATAACGTTAAAAAAGAATTGTATAATGCGCGTTCTTCTAAATCAACAATTGAAGTTTTAAGAGGAAAAGATACGGTTGAATTAACAGTAAATGTCCCTAAAGAAGGTTTAATTGGATTTGTAGTTGCTGCAAAACCAGCTGATTTAGTGGATTATAGCAAGGTTAAAACAGTTTATTTCGGTTTTGGAGAATGTATAGGAAAAGGAATTAAAAAAGGGTATAACACATTAAATGATTATGCTGCTCAAATGAAATTCATGTTCACTAAAAAAGGAGCAACTGAAATTGGTGGGTTTGCAAGAATCGGACAACTGTTTCCTAGCACTTGGAACTGGCAAATTTTCTGGTTGAATACTGCTTTCATCTCAATAGCTTTGGCCTTCATGAATATCTTACCTATTCCGGCTTTAGATGGTGGTCACGTTGTGTTCTTATTGTACGAAATCGTTACTGGTAAAGAAGCACCACAAAAAGTATTAGAATATGCTCAATACGTTGGTTTCTTCTTGTTGATTGGGTTGACGCTTTATGCTAATGGGTTAGATGTTTTTAAATGGTTGACGGGAAGCTAAAATGAGATTTCTTTCTTTTATAGGTTTAACGATTTTACTTTCTTCGTGTTCCGACTTTTCAAAAGGGGAACAGTTAGAATCTATTGCCCAATTAAATAAAACAGTTGATAGTATCGAAACCGTTTTGATTGAGAATAAAATAGAAGACCTCGATGAAATATCACTTGATGCCGAAACAGTTACATCTCGAATTAAAGAAAATTTAAACTCAGATACCTTGGACTTAAAGTTGGCGAAAAAAATTGATGCTTATATGTCAATGTATCGCTCAATTGGTAACTATAAAAAGATTTATTCGAAATTAAAAGTGTTTACAAAAGAAGAGAAAATCACCCTTAATAAACTCCAAAAAGACATTGATAATGGTGATGGTCACCGAAAGAAATACGGTGAATATGTTTTATTTGAAGGAAAAAAAGTAAAGCAATTAACAGGCGTTTTGAACCATTATGTAAAAGGTAGAAAAAAAGCAATCGATACAAGTTTAACGTATCACGATAGTTTATATGAATTTGCTTTTGAACTTATTACTGAATAATAATTAACCTCTCTTTTTTCTCTAAATTAACGTTAAAATTTTTCAATTTTAATCTCCTTAATTAGAATAATTGTATCTTTCTAGTATGAAAATTATCCTTCTGTTTTTAATCATAATCGTTTGTGCTCCGATCTCTTTTTCGCAAGAGGGAAGTGATCAGCAATTAGCACAATATTATTATGCAAATGGAGATTATGATAAAGCTGTTTCATACTACCAACGATTGTTTGAAAGGGAAGGAAATAAATTTACATTTAACCGCTATTTTGAATGTTTAGTAAAAACTGAAAATTTCAAGGAAGCGGAAAAAATACTTAAAAAACAAATAGCAGCCGACCGAACAAATTACGAATACAAAGTCATGCTGGGCGAGTTTTATGAGCAAACAAAAAATGAAGATAAAGCAACCAAAATATACGAGGATTTAGTCGATGATTTAACACCAAATCCATCCGAAATTTTAGAAGTATATCATGCCTTTAAATTGAAATCAAAAAATGATTTTGCTTTTCAAACCTTGGAAAAAGGGCGTAAATTATTGAAGGATAATTTCCCTTTAAATATTCAATTTGCTGAATATTATTTCGCAACGAATCAATTAGAAAAAATGATTGATGAGTATTTGAGTTTGTTGGATAAAGAAAATAATACGCAAGAAACGGTTCAAGCGATGATCTCAAAGCAGATCGACTTTTCGCAAGATTCAAATAAAGAATACGATTTAATGCGTCAAAAGTTGTTAGAACGTATTCAGAAGAAACCAAACGATGTCGTCTATTCTGAAATGATTATTTGGCTTTTTATCCAGAAGAAAAATTTTAACAGTGCTTTGATTCAAGTTCAAGCGTTGGACAAAAGAGAGAAAGAAGGTGGAAGAAGAGTGTATGAATTAGGAACGATTTGTGTCGAAAATAAAGAGTACGAAACGGCTCGAAAAGCATTTCAATATGTTATCCAATTAGGTACCGAACAGATGTATTATTTGGCCTCTGAAAAAGCATTATTGAATACGCGTTTTTTAGAGTTGACAAGCAACCGAAATTACTCATCCGAAGAATTAACTGCGACGGTTTTAGAATATCAAAATGCACTTCAACGCGTTGGGAAAAAACGAACAAGTCTTCCTTTGATTATGGAAATGGCGCACATACAAGCCTTTTATTCGAACCAAGCTCCTCTTGCTATATCAAGTTTAGAAGAAACGTTAAAAATGCCAACATTGACCGATTCTGAACGTGCCGAAATCAAAATGGAGTTAGCAGATATTTTAGTGTTGAAAGGCGACATTTGGGAAGCTTCTTTGTACTACATGCAAATCGATAAAGATTTTAAATTTGAACCAATCGGACACGAAGCGAAATTTAAAAACGCACGTATCTTTTATTACGATGGGGAATTTGATTTCGCACAATCGCAATTGAGTGTATTGAAAGAATCGACTTCAAAATTAATCGCCAACGATGCGATGAAACTTTCATTATTGATTACAGACAATTTCGGAATTGATAGCAATTATACCGCAATGACTTGGTTTGCAAATGCAGATCTTTTAATCGAACAACACAAATACGATGAAGCGTTTGTATTGTTTGATAGCATCGTTAAAAAATTCCCCTATCACAGTTTAAGCGATGAAATCTTATTGAAAAAAGCAAGAGCAATGCAACTTCAAGGTAAATGGACTGAAGCAGTTACCTATTTAGAAGAATTATATAAATATTTCAAAGAAGATATTCTAGCAGATGATGCATTGTTTCAATTAGCTGAAATCTATGAAAACCAATTAAACGATAAAGAAAAAGCAGCCGAATACTATAAAAAAATACTGTTCGATTACAAAGGAAGTCTATATGTAGTAGAAGCTAGAAAACGATTTAGAGCGCTTCGTGGGGATAAAACGGAAGAGGAGATATAGTAATTCAATACGATGAAAATATTTTAATCACCGCTCCGCTGGATTTGCAATCCTGCGGAAACACGAAGCACGAAGTAATATACTTAAAAAAGAATTTTTAATTAAAAGTAATCAAACGTTGTGCTATTTTTTCAACTTCAATCAAATTTTCCATATCTTGATAATTTGTAGCAGAAGAATAAAGCCAATCCCACTGATTTTCAACGAAACCAGCCCTCACAGGATTATTGTGTATGTAATTAATTTTATCCCAAATAAAATTTTCACTAAACACTTCAATGGCATGGTTTCCTGCTTGCCAAAATTTATATGATTTATGTTTTTTACTCAATTCGGCCTCATCCTCAAAAAGTTTTAACATCCATTCCTGATGCTTTTGATAACTTTATAAGATATGGCTCATTTGTACGAACAATCATATGAATATGGTTGCTCATTACTACGTATGCGAATATAATTAACCCTTTTTCTTTTTGACACCGCGAAGCAGCCACGAAGTGAATATTTTAAAGATTCAATTATTGCATCTCTGTGATTTTTTCTAGTGAACACATCTACCCACCCAACAACTGTCATCGTTATAAAATAGGCTTTATCTAATTTTAGGTTTTGTTTTTGTCCTTGTTGCATTTATTGAAGTTAATGAAAAAGTTGAGAAAATGCAAGTTGAACTTAATTTATCGAATGGATTGCAAATCCAAATCAATTTTCTGCTGTTTCAATTCTCAATATACCGCAGGATTGCAAATCCAGCGGAGCGGCAAAGTCAGAAAATGATAATCGAAGTTTGATTAGTAAAGTTAAATTATTCTTGACAATTGATTTAGAGTTATTTTCAATACCCAACTTTTGCAGTTGATCAATTTTACTTAGCTTGTTTATTTTCTTTTTCCCAAATATCTTTTGGAGAAATCGAACTTGAATATAAAATTTCTAAAAGCTTTTCAGATCTATTAAATACTTTTAAAAGTTTGATGAAAATTAACAAAGATGTTCCTTTTCCTGCTTCTATATCGATCAATAATCGTCGACTAATGCCGACTTTATCAGCTAAAACTTGCTGACTATACTTATTGTTTTTACGAAGTTGTTTGAGCTTTTCTCCTAACTCTGTTAGAATATCACCATCTAATTTTTCAAAAAATCCCATAATGTAACGATATAGTTACAAATATAGGATAAAATAGCGAAAATGCGAAAATATCGTTACATTTTTTACCTAACCACTTTCAACGCGCTGTACTTTGTAATTACTTTTCCTTTAGCATTATAGCCAGTGATGTAATAAATGTAGTTTCCTTCTGGGACTTGGTCTCCTTTTAAATCAACGCCATTCCATTTAAAATTGGCATCGTCTGATTTAAATACTACGCTGTTTTTATTGTCCATTATAACAATTGAAAAATCTTTCACTCCTGATGATTGTATTGAAAAGTAATCGTTTGATCCATCGTTGTTTGGTGTAAAAACGTTGGGTAAATTTTCAATAGTATTATCTTCTTGATCCGATTTTTGTTTTTCTTTTTGAAGTTCTTGACGTGTTGTTTTCGTTGTCTTTGAAACTGACTTTTCAGCAGGACCATCAGGTGAATGTTTGATAGTCGTTATAATCTCTTCCGTTGTTTCTGTTCGAATGGTTGTAACTACTTCACCTCCGTGTTCGTTCGAATGGGTAGGAATTAATTCGTTTTTAACAGTAACTTCTTGATTATCAGTGTTTTTACTTGGAACTGATTTTGTTTTATTTTGTGATGCAACTACCGCTTCTTCTGCTTCTACAAATACTTTTGAAGTGTTTGATTTTGAAACTTGTTCTTTCGGTACAACTGTTTCTTTAGTTGGTGTTGTAGTCGCTTCTGATGGTGTTAAAAAGATATATCCGCCAATTGCAACAGCCGCTGCGATTGAACTTCCGATGATGATTTTAGACAATACTGTTTTTCCTACCACCGCAGAAGTTGCGGCAGGAACAGCTATTTTTGAAGCAATAGAATTCCAAAGCGCTGGGTTGACCTTCGCTTCGTAATTTTCTAGTTTTTCAGAAAATAAATCTTTTAATATGTCTTTTTCATCACTCATTTACTTTCACTTCTAATCTATTTCTCAAATACCCTTTTGCTCTCATATATTGAGATTTTGAAGTACTCTCGCTAATTCCTAATGTAGTTGAAATTTCTTGGTGACTATACCCTTCAATCGCAAACATATTGAAAATTACTTTATACCCTTCTGGCATTGAATTTATCAATTTCATTAAATCTTCAGCGTTTAATCCTTCTACTATAAAATCATTATTTCCAACTTGATAATCTACTGAATCAAGAGGAACGTCTTTTATAAATTTAGTGTTTTTACGAATAGCATCCAAGGAAGTATTCACCATTATGCGACGAATCCATCCTTCCAATGATCCTTGATTCGAAAAATCGTTGAGTTTTGAAAAGGCTTTTACAAATCCTTCTTGTAAGGCGTCCTCTGCTTCGTCTTGACTTTTCGTATACCGCAAACACACTCCTAGCATTTTTTGCGAAAATTTATCAAACAACAAGCGTTGTGCTTTTGCGTTTCCTTTAATACATTCTGTTACAAGTGTAGAATCATCCATAGTAAACACAACGTTAGAAAGACGTATCTTTTGTTAATAAAGTTGCATACTGTTGAAAACACATAAAAAAGAATTATTTTTAGAATTTGTAACCAAAGATAACAATGAAATTTATATTCTTTTACTTCTTCTTCATTTCTAATTGCATTTTTGCACAAAAAAATTCATTTCTATTAAAAACAGGCGATTGGACAGGGGAACTTTCACTCAATGAAAATGATCAAATTCCCTTTCATTTTTCGGTAGAAAAAGAGAAAAAACAATATGTCTTTTCAATTTATAACGCGGAAGAAAAAATCGTTTTAAAAGAGATTGAATTCGCCAACGATTCTGTTTCAGCTACTTTTTCTGAATACAATTCGAAGTTGATTTTTAAAATCACACCGACCGAACTAATTGGTTCTTGGGTAAATATGAACAAGAAAAATGCTCGAATTCCTTTTTCTGCGACCTATGGTTATACTTCTCGTTTCGAAAAGAAAGCAACCGAAAAACCATATAATGTGGATGGAAAATGGAAAGTTTTTTTCAATCCAAATTCGAAATCGGAGTTTATTGCAATGGGATTTTTTCACCAAAAAGACGAAGCGGTAACTGGAACATTTTTAACAGAAACAGGCGATTTTCGATTTTTAGAAGGAAATCAATTTGGGAAAGAATTACAGCTTTCTTGTTTTGATGGTTCGCATGCCTATTTATTCAAAGCGACGATTGAAAACGATTCTATTTTCGGACGTTTCTTAAGTGGAAAATCCTACGAGGGGACTTGGAAAGGTAAGAAAGACGATGCGTTTGAACTTTCTGATCCGTATGCCTTAACCAAAGTTATTTCAACTCAACCTGTCGAATTTACAGCCAAAAATTTAGATGGTTCTGATTTCCATTTTCCATCAGAAGTTTACAAAAACAAAGTAACGATTCTACAAATAATGGGAACTTGGTGTCCGAATTGCTTGGATGAAACGCGTTTCTACAAAGAATTATACGAGAAATACCACGATAAAGGATTGGAAATCATTGCAATCGGTTTTGAAGCGGGCGAAGATGTAGCAGTAAGCACAGCCAAACTTCAAAAGTTCAAAACAAGAAATGGTGTTGATTTTACCTTTGTTTTAGGTGGTTCTTCCAATAAAAAAGCAGCTTCCGATTTATTCCCAATGGTCGACGGCGTAAAATCTTTCCCCACTTCTTTCTACATCGGAAAAGACGGAACGATTCAAAAGATTTATACGGGTTTTAATGGTCCTGGGACAGGGATTTATTATGAGAAATATGTGGAGGAGACGTATAAAGTGATTGAGGGAATGTTGAAGTGAAAGCTTCTTAATTACCGCTATGTAAAAACACTTCTAATTGCAAATCCAGCGGAGCGGGCTAGTAAAACAGATCTTATCATACAAATTTAAAGGTCTTACTAAATTAAATTCTTTTTCCTTTGGATAAAATTCATACATTTTTTAATTTTAATTGTTCAATATTTATTTTAATTATGAAATTACAATTAAAAATAGGCACTATTTTCATTCTACTTTTATTAGGTTGTAATAAAAGTAATTCCACTAACTTAAGTCAGAAAAAAGGTAACGGGTTAATTGACATTGATGGTAATAAATATAAATCAGTTATAATTGGTAATCAAGAATGGATGGCTGAAAACCTAAAAGTAACGAAGTACAATGATGGAACTGTTATTCCATTAATCTCAGATAGTACTCAATGGATCAGTTATAATTCAGGAGCGTATTGTTATTATAATAACAATGAATCAAATAATTTAGAATATGGGAAGTTATATAATTGGTTCGCTGTTAGTCAAAAAGTGAATGGAAATAAAAATGTTTGTCCTTCTGGGTGGCACATACCTACAATTTTAGATTGGACTGAATTAAAAGATTGTATTGCACAAAGTCCAGGGTCTGAACTTAAAGAAAGTGGAACAACTCATTGGAACAATCCAAACGTAGCAACAAATAACACTTTGTTTACCGCTTTACCTGGTGGTATTCGTGATGAAATATCTAAGTTTGGGTCTATGGGCTACGCTGGATATTGGTGGACTGCATCGGAAAAAGATAGTGTCTCTTCAATTAGTATTTATTTGATGAATATAAATAATTCCTTTTACGAATATACGATTGATATGAATACTGGACAATCAGTTAGGTGTGTTCTTGATAAATAAAAGCATAGGAAAAGACGGAACGATTCAAAAGATTTATACCGGTTTTAATGGTCCGGGTACAGGGATTTATTATGAGAAATATGTGGAGGAGACGTATAAAGTTATTGAGGGAATGTTGAAGTGAAAGCCTTTTAATTACCGCTATGTAAAAACACTTCTGCAGGAATACCAAAAAAGGTTTTTAATTTCTGTGCCATTTTCAACGTAATTTCTCTTTTCCCTGAAAGTATGGCTGAAACGTGCCCTTTGCTCCCTATAATCGGTTCTAAATCTTTTGATTTTAAACCCAATTCTTGCATTTTAATTTTGATTACTTCTAAAACATTTAATGAAGGGAGCGTAATATTTTTATCATCATAATCCTTTATTAAAAGAATTAATAACTCCAACTCTTCTCTTTCTAAAGTATCAGGTTCAACATTAAATATTTCTATCATTCTAGCTCCCGCTTTCTGATAGTCTTCTTTGGTTTTTAAAATTTTCCAATTCATGTTTTTTGATTAAAAGTATTAAAAAGTTGTCAATTTGCAAACTTTTATAGGTGATTTAAAATTATATTCTATTAAATATGAAGTTCGTTTATAATGAATTTAATATATGACAAACCATACAAAATAATTGAAAATGAAGTGTTTTAGAGATTGAGCTTATAATATTCGATTATATTTATTATAATTTTCTTAAAATTAATAGTATTTTTGATAATAAAGTCATAGAGCTTTTCAAAGCCTATCCTTTTAATGTAAGAAGAAGGCGAACAGGAATTAGAGATTAAGCTTGAAATTGTCAAAACATTAAATCCTGAAATTATTATCAATAAAGTTTTAACCAATGAAATCAGATACCAAAGAACATCAAAATATAGAATGGAAGGAGTCTTGGCATAATGATTACTTTAAATGGGTTTGTGGATTTGCTAATGCTCAAGGAGGTACTTTGTTTATAGGGATTGACGACAATAGTAATACAAAGAATGTAGTTAATGCCAAGAAACTTTTAGAAGATTTACCAAATCAAGTAAGAGACCTTTTGGGATTGATGGTAGATGTGAACTTACATTCTGAAAATGGTGACGATTATTTAGAAATTGTTGTAGAACCTTACCCTTTTCCTATCAGTTTAAGAGGTAAATACTATTATAGAACTGGTAGTTCACTTTAAGAATTGAAGGGTGCAGCTTTGTCTAAATTTTTATTAAAACGACAAGGTAAAAAATGGGACGGTGTTCCTGTTCCAAATGTTACCTCAGATAATCTGAAAAACGAAACTTTTGAGTTTTTTAGGAAAAAAGCTACTAAGAGCAAACGTCTAGAGCAAGAAGATTTGGATGGAACGAATCAAGATCTATTAGAAAGTCTACAATTGTATTTGGAAGATGAAAAAATGCTTAAAAGAGCAGCCATTTTACTTTTTTATTCAAAACCTGAGAAATATATAACAGGAGCATATATAAAAATCGGATATTTTGAGAATGAAGCAGATTTGATTTTTCAGGATGAAGTACACGGAAACTTATTTGAACAAATTGAGGGAACAATTGATTTACTATTTTCAAAATACATTAAAGCTCTAATTAGTTATGAAGGGATTTCTCGAATCGAAACCTATGAATATCCAAAAGAAGCTATTCGTGAAGCTTTACTTAATGCTTTGGCTCACAAAGATTATTCAGGTGGTGTTCCCATCCAAATAAAAGTGTATAAAGACCGTATAATGATTTGGAATGATGGTCAACTTCCTTAAAATTGGACTGTAAGTAATTTGTTAAGAAGGCATCCTTCAAAACCTTACAATCCTGACATAGCAAATACACTTTTCAGAAGCGGTTACATTGAATCTTGGGGAAGGGGTATAGAGAAAATGATTAGCTATTGTAAAGACGCGAAAATTCCTACACCTTATTACCTTTTTGAAGGTTCTGATTTCTTAGTAGAATTTAAAAAGGATATTTATAATGAAGAGTTTTTAAGCCAGATTAATCTAAGCAAGAGGCAGATAAAAGCTGTATTATTTGTAAAGGAAAAAGGTAGAATTACTAATAAGGATTATCAAGAAATAAATGAAATAGCAGAAAGAACAGCTTCAAGAGATTTGGCTGATTTAGTCAGTAGAGAAATAGTAATAAATTCAGGTTTAAAAGGTGCAGGAGCTTTTTACACGCTTGCTTCTTCAATAACGCCATAATAACGCCAATAACGCCAAAAAAGAACTCTAGGGGCTAATTCAAAAGATTTATACGGGTTTTAATGGTCCGGGGACAGGGATTTATTATGAGAAATATGTGGAGGAGACGTATAAGGTGATTGAGGGAATGTTGAAGTGAAAGCTTAATATTAATCACTTTATCCCCTCAAACAAATAACCAATCTCAACACCCAAAGCGCGCGATATTTTAATCATCGTGCTTATTTTCATTTCTTGTTTTCCTTTGATGTATTTACGTAGATTCTCAACGTCTAAATCTGAATCGTGAGCAACGTGCTTTACTTTTAATCCTTTTTCTTTTATAATTTCTGAAATACGAAGACCAAAATCAATTACTTCTAAAGGTATTTCTGATTTTCTAACTCTAGTATTTGGGGTGTTTTCCATAACCGAAAATTAAATTCAATCGATTGAATTCAAGTGATTGTAAACAATAGATTGTTTTCAACTGATTATTGTTATTTTTATAGTTGAAAAATCAATTTAATTGGCGATTAATTCTGAAAATAATTTATGAAACTATACGAAACACTTGAAAAACAACTTAAAAAAGAACCTAATTACATTACTGATAATGGTGAACTTAAAAAATGGGTTGTTATAAATAAAGCACAGAATTTTGATGAAGAACTTATAGGTTTAATCCTTGAAAATAAAGATTTAAAAGCCAAATTTTTTATTGAAATAAAAGGCGTTTTTGTTTTTAATCAGACGTTATTTGTACAGTTCTTGGAACAAAAAAATTACTTAAACAATAGTTATACATCCTATAAAAATAAAGTTGGTTTAAATATAGATGGAAAATATTTGAAGCAGCTCAATGAAGTATCTCTAGTTTGGCCATTTAAAGATTGTGTATTAGAAGGTGGACAAAGTCGTGAAGAAGATAAACGCGAAGAAATATTTTTTAATGAAACGCTCGCACAAGATGAAATAACACAGCTTTTAGAGCCAAAAGTTTTAACGAATGCTAAACGTTTTGATATAGATAGCGAGAAACAATTTGACCAATTTAACCGAAATGAGCAAGGTGTAATTACGGATAATTTAATTATAAAAGGCAATAATCTTTTAGCACTTCATTCATTAAAAGAGGAATTTGCTGGAAAAGTAAAACTGATTTACATAGACCCGCCATTTAATACAGGTAACGACAGTTTCAAGTATAATGATTCATTTAATCATTCTACCTGGCTATCATTTATGAAGAATAGACTTACAATTGCAAAAGTTTTACTTCGTGAAGATGGCTTAATTTTTATAAATGTTGATGATATTGAAGAGGCCTATTTGAAGGTACTAAGTGATGAAGTTTTTGGCATAAATAATTTTATCAATGTAATTGCTGTAAAGTCTTCAACGCCAAGTGGAACAAAAACAGCACATAAAGACAAAACGATAATCAAACAAAAAGATTTAATTCTAGTTTATAAAAAAGGTGATAGGGTTACATTAAATCCTCAGTATACAAAAAGAGATAATTGGGATACACATTACTCTTTAATACTTGAAAAAAATAAAGATGGGGAATATACTCTATCCAAACTTTTAGATAAGCTTAAAGAATTAAAAATTTTAAACAATACTCAAAAACTAGATGATTTAAATATTGAAAACAAATTATTTAAAGAGTTCTATTTATCTAATTCAGATTCTATTTGTCGTTTACAATCTCATAAAAATGCTGAAGCTGATAAAATTTCTAGAACTAAAAAAAACACTATCTATGAGCATATAGTAGATGGTGTTTCAAAAGGATTATATTACAATGGTCAAGTTATAACTCCCCTTTCACAAGGAATTAAAAAAGTGTATTCAAATCAAAAATTCAGTAAAGATTTAGGAATGTTATTATGTGATTTTTGGACTGATATAGATTTTCAAAACACTCAAAATGAAGGAGGTGTTAGTTTTCCTACTGCAAAAAAACCTGAAGTTTTAATCGCAAGAATAATTGAACTCGCTACAAACGAAAATGACATTGTTATGGATTATCATCTAGGTAGTGGAACAACTTGTGCAGTAGCTCATAAAATGGGTAGACAATATATTGGTATAGAACAATTAGATTATGGCGATAACGATAGCGTTAAAAGATTAAATAATGTAATTAAAAATGAACAATCAGGAGTTTCAAAAGCTTATAATTGGAAAGGAGGTGGAGAATTC
>SXGQ01058051.1_pt1 | contig 13375 bp, 15 predicted proteins | sample 3178371 | NCBI WGS metagenome assembly SXGQ01 (sample SAMN11356859, study PRJNA531348) | freshwater metagenome | isolation source: freshwater sample F1-20 | place: China: Fuxian Lake, Yuxi | collected 2017-12-25
AAGGAAAAAAGACTTTATATCATTGATCTGAGAGCACAAACTTTAAAGTTTCATTCCCTGGTTTCACATGGAAGAAATTCAGGAGAAGAATTTGCCACGGATTTTTCCAATCAGCCCAATTCACACAAAAGCAGTTTGGGATTCTATATAACAAAATCAACTTACAATGGCGGCAATGGGTTTTCACTCAGGTTGGAAGGAGTTGAAAAAGGCTTCAATGATTTGGCTGAAAAAAGAGCCATCGTAGTACATGGTGCCCCGTATGCAGAAAATCCAAATGCAGCAAGAAATACATACCTCGGAAGAAGTTTTGGTTGTCCTGCTGTTCCCATGAGCATTCACAAGGAAATCATCAAGACATTGAAAGAGGGGAATTGCTTGTTCATATACTACCCAGACAAAACCTATCTCGAGCATTCGGAAATACTCAATGGTTGAAGAAATCAAATCCACAGAGAAATCAGCTGGAACAAAAATCCTACCAGCAATCCACTTATCAAATCAAACCAGCTGTGATCAGATACGATCTTTCTGGACGTGATCGTAATGCCCGATAGAAAGAGTGCCGCAAGTACAGGTATGCCAGCATACTGGCTTCCATCCAAAATGGATACCGTCACCAACCCCAACAAACCGCCAATACCAACAGCATGCATGCTTATCTTAAAATAATTGTTCAACAACAAAGAAGCAGCAGCAGATAAAAACATCCCTCTGCACATGCCAACCATCACTTCAGGTGTACCTGTTTGATTTTTGAAAACATAATAAGACCAAAAGAAAAATGTGATGCTGGCGATGTAGGGAACAATTCTTTCTTTTTGTGTTTTCAACAAAAAGGATTTGTTGAACCCGAGTCCTCTTAATAAACCCACCACTACCAAAGGGAAAAAAACATTGTTATTGATGACAATCAATAATTTCATGAGACGGGCCCTATCGGAAAACCCAATAAAATAACTTGGGTGGATGAACAAAAGGTATGCAGCCATCATTGCACCGATGAACAAAGGATGAAACAGTACAGAGATGAATCCAGCTCCCCTTGTTACCCATGGAGGAAAAAATACCGGTGCTGTTTGTTGTTCTATCATTACAATTCTTTACGCATTCTCGCAACAGGGATATTCAATAACTCTCTGTACTTAGCAACCGTTCTTCTGGCAATATTGTAGCCACGTGATTGAAGCATTTCTGTTAATTCATCATCGCTCAGTGGACGCTGTTTGTCTTCGGCATCTACAAACTCCTGTAAAATTGTTTTGACTTCTCTTGTAGAAACTTCTTCACCGCTTTCTGTACTCAATGCTTCACTGAAGAAATGCTTGAGCCTGAAACTCCCAAATTCTGTTTGAACAAACTTGCTGTTGGCAACCCTGCTGATGGTCGAAATATCCAAATTGGTTTTTTCGGCAATATCCCTCAAGATCATAGGTCTGATGGAAGTTTCATCACCTGTGATAAAAAAATTCTTTTGATGATCAATGATTGCCTGCATGGTGATAGAAAGCGTATGCTGTCTCTGTTTGATCGCATCGATGAACCATTTAGCAGCGTCAATTTTTTGTCTGATGAATGTAACGGCTTCTTTTTGTCTTTTGTCTTGCTTGCTGCCACGCTCATAATCTTTTAACATGTCCCTGTATTCCCCGCTGACCTTCAGCTCAGGTGCATTGCGTTGATTCAGCGACAATTCAGGAATGCCGTTGTTGTTGTAGACAAAAAAATCGGGAACAATGTACTGCTCAGCTTTATTCACAGATGCAAAATGTGCCCCCGGACGCGGGTTTAATTTTTTAATGTCTGCGATGGCATCTCTCAATTGTTCTTCAGTGAGCTCAAGCGACTTGATAATTTTATCATAGTGCCTCTTGGTAAATTCATCAAAATGAAAATCAACAATCCGCAATGCATTTTTTTGAGAAATGCTGGATGTCAATTTCAACTTTCTCCGCAATTGGATGATCAAACTCTCTCTTACATCTCTTGCCCCAATTCCTGGGGGATCAAATTGTTGAATGGATGCAATCAGGGCCTCTACTTCTTCTTCGGTTGATTCAATATTTTGTTTGAATGCGAGATCATCAACAATGGAATTGGTATCTCTTCTAAGGTACCCGTCGTCGTCAATGCTTCCTATGATCTGCTCTGCAATGGCAGATTGATGATGATTCAGGTTCAGCAGCCTCAGCTGATCAAGCAGTATTTCATGCAATGATACAGATGTCGGATGTGGAATAGCACCGCTTTCCTGTAATTCAGGGACAAGATCATCTTTCAATTTATAATCAGCAATTTCCCCATCGTCATCGTATTCTTCAAATTCAGCAGACATTTCATCATCAGCCGATGATTCATCACCCATAAAATCTTCGCTGCTCTCTGTAGGCTCTTGTTCTGGTTCATGATCCAGCTCATCTTTACCCAACTCCAGTGCGGGATTTTCTTCGATTTCTTCTTTGATTCTCTCATCCAACGTGGCAGTTGGCACCTGCAACAGTTTCATAAGCTGTATCTGTTGGGGAGACAGCTTTTGTTGAAGTTTTTGATGAAGACCTTGATAAAGTGCCATATGGATTGCTGCTACAAAGTTACTGAGGCAACCTAAGATTATCCAACAAAGTATTCAATTGTTTGAGTTCAGCATCAGAGAGGTTCTGTGTGATACTGGTCATTTCATTTTGCTTATGGTCTATTGCTTCCAACATTTTTTTCCCCGCCTCTGTGATATTTACATCCACCAGTCTTTTGTCGGCTGAACAAACTTTCTTGACTGCGAGTCCTTTGATAACCAATCTGTCGACAATTCGGCTGGTATCACTCATTTTGTCTAGCATTCTTTCTCGGATGGTGAGCGTGGAGAGTGGCTGTGGATCACTTCCACGTAAAATGCGCAGAATATTGAATTGTTGAAGTGTAATATCCTGATCATCCAATACAGCTCTTATGTGTTCAGTAATCCAGTTGGATGTATACATTAAATTGATGACTGCTTTCTGGCCTTCACTGGTAAAATGATATTGGTTGATGTCTTTCTCTATTCCCATGATGGGTTATTAATTATAGGACTTTGCAAATTCGTTTGTATATATTTTGATCAGGATGATGGCATAGCTGAATATCAGTGGGCCAAAAATAAAACCCATGAATCCAAAGAGCTGCAATCCCACAATCACACCAAATACAGTAATCAAGGGGTGTACGTTTCCGATTTTTTTCATCAGTGTCACCCTGGCCAGGTAGTCAACATTCCCGGTTACAACTAAGCTATAGAGCAGAAGTTTTGTTGCATCTGACGTGGAGCCGAGGGAGTACATGTATATGACGAGTGGAACCCATATCAACATCGTGCCAATGATGGGAAAGAATGCAAACAAACCTGTCAAAAATCCCCACATCAACGCATCTCCAAATCCAAACATTGAATATCCCAGCCATGCCGCCAATCCCTGAATAATGGAAATGAGTGGAATACCAATTGCGTTGGCCTTTACCATATGATTCGTTTCTGTTGCAAGCGCAGCGATGCTGTCTTCGTTCAATGGGATGAAAGTACGTACAGTGTTTTCCATTTCCCTCCCATGTGCAAGCATGAAATAAAGCACAAAAAACATAACGAGCAGGTTGCTCAGCATGTTGGCTGAGCTGTTCAAAAATGTGGGAATGAAATCAGCCATTGCATTTTTGATGGATGTAACGCTGCCTGCATTGAACAATTCTTGTCCGGTTATCTTTTTAATATGATCAGACATGGCCTGTACGCCAGTCAGCAATTCGTCTGTATGTGCAAACAATGTTGCAACCCTTGGAGAGATGAGCACAAATGCATAGTAAATCGGACCTGCTATCAATGCCAGAAAAACAAAAATGAACAAAGCTGCCGTAGGTCCAGTTTTCCATTTTTTCTTCCCTATCAATGTAAAGAAGAGATCCCTCGTGAGTATATAAGTGGTAAGCGCCCCCAATAATCCGGGCAGAAACAAAAACAATTCTTTGAAGATCAAAAAGCCCAGGAAGGCAATAATGATCAGCAAAACGATTTGTCTGATTTGATTGTTAAAAGGTGTCATGTATTTAATCCAACAGGCGCTAAAGATGTTGGCTCCATAATTTTTTGAAAAGCTTCATCAGCATGACAAAACTAAGCACAAGCCAGCAATAAAAAATGACATTGCCCAGTCGGCGGCTCTCATCGAAGATGGCCCATTCAAATTTCAGACCCACCAATGTATTGATCAATAGCCAAAGCATAGATGCAGAAAGCGTCCATACAATTCGCTGCAGGAATTTTCTAACTTCAGGTTCCAATGAAAATATTTTAATGTAGATTTTAGCTGCTGTGATCTGCTATAATCACCCAAGCCCTGTTTCTCTTTTCAAATGTAAGGGTATAATGTCCGCCTACATCTCCTGCAGTTCTTTTTAATTTCCACTTTCCAACAACCAGATAATGTTTCTTGCCGAGTTTTTTTACATGTAGAATGTCAAAACTCAACTGCCCCATCCTATCGGCGCCTGCATAATTTTTCTTGTAATTGGCGAGTGTAGATTGAAATCCATAAGTAACCCCATTTTTACCAATGTACATGAGTGAGTCACTTTCCAAATATCCAATCATGAAACGATCGAAATCACCCGCATTCCAGGCCTTGGTTTGCTGATCAAGAATATGAAGTATTTGTTTCTCATCTTTTGATTGAGAAAACAATGCTACAGGAAATAAAACTGCGATGAGGAACTGTTTCATACTAGCTTGCCCAGGCCTTGTCGCCCTTGGCATAAGGTATACATCCCTCGTACTTACCAGGTACTGCAACATAGCGCAATGCCTGTGTGGCACCTATTTCAGATGTGAAATACCCCAGCATTGTGAGCTGCTTCATCAAACCGAAATAATGATTGGGATCTTTGTCTTTTTTTGATTCGTTGTATGCTTTGAGTTCCTTGTTCAATTCATTGAGCAACTCAGTTTTTTGAGCGGCATCGGTTTCCATGAAACCTTTGCTGAATTTTTTCTTTGCAGCATCATCGATCTTGGAAATGCCTTCCACAAAAATTTGCTGATCAGCAGCAACATAGCAATCCTTTACCATGGTATGCATAAACTCACCCACTTTTGCAGCTTTTGCACCTGGAGTATTGGTGGTGGGGATGATGGTCTCTGCCACTTCATCCAAAAATGCAATCTGCTCATTGGTCAATGAAAAAGCTGCACCCTTGGTATCAGTTGATTTACATCCTTGTAAAAATGCTGCACCGCCAATGATGGTTCCGCCCATGATCAGTGCTACGCGTTCTAATGCATCCCGTCTATTCATATAAATAGGTTTGGTACTAAAATACAAAAGAATCATCAAAAATCGCAAATGCATAGTACCTTGCACAGGATGGCCTTATTAGAAATAGGACTGCCAAAATCAATTGCCAAGGCCCTGCGTTTGCCCACCAATTCACCCAAAAGACAACAGCTCAGGGTGCTCAAAGCCCTATTGAAAAAAGCCAAATACACCCAATTTGGTCAACGGTACGGATTCGAAAACATATTGAATCAGCGTGACCCAAGAAGGCAATTCCGAGAAATGGTACCCGCACACGACTATAATAAGATTTACCAAGAGTGGTGGAACAAAACACTGGATGGCACACCGGATGTATGCTGGCCCGGAATGATCAAATATTATGCACTGAGCTCTGGCACTTCAGAGGCGGCAAGCAAATACATCCCCATTACCCAGGACCTCATGAGAGGGAACCGGGTAGCCATGATCAAACAACTGCTCTCGCTCTTTACGTATGAAAATGTTCCCTTGAAATCTGTGGGGAAAGGATACCTGATGTTGGGAGGCAGTACGGACTTACAAAAGGGTCCGGGTTATTTTGCTGGAGACCTCAGCGGCATTACTGCAAAAAAAGCACCTTTTTGGTTTTCTCCCTTTTACAAACCCGGGAAAAAAATTGCGAAAACCAGGGATTGGAATAAGAAGCTGGAAGCAATTGTGGAGCAAGCGCCCAGTTGGGACATTGGATTTGTAGTGGGCGTACCCGCATGGATCCAGATGTGCATGGAGATGATCATTGAACGCCACAAGCTGAAGCATATCCATGAAATTTGGCCCAATTTGGCTTTCTTCTGCCATGGCGGAGTGGCTTTTGACCCTTATAAAAAAGGATTTGAAAAACTGCTTCGTCAGCCGATTACCTATATCGAAACCTATTTGGCGTCTGAGGGATTCATTGCTTATCAGGACAGACAATTCCCCGATGGAATGAAACTGGTGCTGAATGAACATATCTTTTTTGAGTTCGTACCGTTCAATGAAGAAAATTTTGATGCAGACGGGAACATCACCAACAAACCCCAATCATTCATGATTGATGAAGTGGAGGAAAATAAAGATTATGCATTGCTCTTGAGTACAAGCGCAGGCGCTTGGAGATACCTGATTGGAGACACCATCAAATTTGTGAACAAGGAGAAATCCGAAATCATCATCAGCGGAAGAACAAAACATTTTCTAAGTCTCTGTGGAGAACACCTCAGTGTAGACAATATGAACAAAGCTGTTCAGGTAGCCTCCGAAAAAATGAATATATCTGTCGCAGAATTTACCGTCAGTGCCATCAGTGAACCAGGTGCATTTGGACATCATTGGTTTGTGGGAACCGACGACAGGGTTGATCCCGAAGCACTGAAAAATATCATTGACGAAACATTGATTGAAATCAATGATGACTATGCAACAGAGAGAAAGAGTCCACTGAAGAATATTCAATTGAACGTGCTGCCCGAAAAAACCTTCTTCGAATTTTTAGAAAAAAAAGGGAAAATAGGCGGACAACATAAATTTCCCCGGGTTTTAAAAGGATCTTTGCTGGAAGATTGGAAAGACTTTCTTCACAAAGACAACTTTTAACTGCTTATGATTGAGGCAATTTTAAAGGGACTCGGATTGGGATTGATGCTTGCAGTTTCAGTTGGACCAGTCATTTTCACCATCCTCAAACAAAGCATCAATAATGGCCAACAAGGCGGATTCAGCTTTGTAGGAGGTGTATGGGTCAGCGATATCATCTGGGTGATCATCAGCAATTTGTTTTCTTCCCTTGTTGTTGCTTTGTTGAATTATAAAATAACCATTGGTATTGTCGGTTCAATATTTGTGCTTGGCCTGGGTATTTTTTATGTGTTTTTCAAGAGAGTACAAGTGGATGCAAACAATGTGATCATGGTTGATTTTGGTAGAAAAGATTTCACCAAAGCCTTTATGGCAGGATTCATCATCAACACACTCAACCCAAGTGTTATTTTATTTTGGTTGATCAATACCACTGCCTTTGCATCGAGTCACACACTTCCAGAAAGAACCGCATTGTTTGGAGTTTGCCTGGGAGTGAATATCATTGCAGATATTTTGAAAGTCATGCTTGCCGCTAAAATAAGGCATCAACTCACGCCACACAATATCAATATCATCAATAAGATATCAGGATCCATTTTAATCATATTTGCAATAAGCATTGCCTATGGAATTTTATTTTTGAATAAATGATCTATAAATTTTTCTTCATCATTTTTATAGCGTTGTGCTGCACAGCATCAACCCATGCGCAGGGAAGCGATATGATTTTACTGAAGAAAAAAAACAACAAAACATTGAAAAAGTATCTTGCAGAAACTCCCATCCACCTAATTACAAAAAACAATGAGCACATCAATGGCATGATCAAAAAAATAGACAGAGATAGCATCTTCATCAATACCTATGTCGAACGATCTGCCTACACGATGTGGGGCACTGCATTCTGGGACACCCTTTCCATTGCACTCATCAAAGTGCATTGCAATGAAGTCGGAGAAATTGTAAAACCAAGGGCTGGATTGGGTATCATTAGAAATGGATATTTATTTTTGGCAGGCGGAATCAGCTACGCAACACTGCATCTTGGAAATGCAGTAATATCAAATGAACCTCTTGATGGAGCTCTTTTGGCAAAGGCAGGGGCGGTTGCATTGGCTGGCGTTATCCTAAGAAAAACATATAGATCCACGGTAAAAATCGGCAAACGATACAAGTTGCATTATATCCCTTTAAAATAGAATCCCTTGCTCAGATTGTTGAAGAAAATATTTTTTATTCTGTTGATCTCACATTTGTTGTATGTGGTATTGCTGAGGTTCATGCTTCCTCCTATTACCATCACACAGATCAGCAGCCTGATTGAAGGAAACGGGTTCAAACGCAATCATGTTCCCATCAATGAAATTTCAAAAAATGCAAAGTTGGCAGTGGTGGCTTCCGAAGATCAACTATTCCCCGATCACAATGGCTTTGACATCAAAAGCATTCAGAAGGCACTCGATTTCAATAAAAAGAAAAAGGGTAAAAAAATCAGAGGAGCATCCACCATCAGTCAGCAGGTTGCCAAAAATGTATTCTTGTGGCAGGGAAGAAGCTGGATCAGGAAGGGCTTGGAAGTGTATTTCACTTTTTTGATTGAACTGGTTTGGGGCAAGAAAAGAATCTTGGAGGTTTACTTGAATGAAGCCGAGATGGGAAAAGGAATTTTCGGCATTGAAGCAGCAGCAAGAAAATATTTCAAAAAACCTGCATCCAAACTTACCCGAACAGAAGCTGCCATGATTGCCGCAAGTTTACCCAATCCAAAAAGATATACAGTGAAACCCCTCTCTGTTTATGTCGGCAGAAAATACCCATGGGTCATTCGACAAATGGGCAATTTGGATGATGATCCGGAAATTACAGACTTGATCAAATCAAGTAAGTAATTTATTTACCCATTGGATTGCTCCTTCGGTTCTACCTGGATCTTCTCCACTCACTTCATACCAGGGTGTTGCTTGATTAATCAAAATATCACGGTAATGATGATAGAGCAGTGCTCTTGTTTTCAGATCTGGATACTCACGGAGTTCATCTTTCACCCAAGGCAGATCAGGCTTGCAAAGAAGATAGCCATCATAGCTTCGCTGAAGAATTTCGTTTAAAATAAATGGATGACATTTCCCAAAAACAAACTCACACCAAACTTTCATCACATACATGTCTGTATCGATAAAGGCAAGTTTTTTTTCTTTCAGTTGCATGGATTGAATGAAGGCATCTTCTGCATTTGATTGACCTTTTGCCACCTTCAGTAAATCATCATATGTGTAATCTGTTCCGTGTTCCAGCAAAAAATCTCTGGCGTATTCTTTGCACCAATCTGTTTTGAAATAATCGGACAAGCGTTGACAAAGCGTGCTTTTGCCGGTTGACTCCGGACCAATGACAACGATTTTGAAAATTTTATTTGGAATCTGCTGATTCATTTGCCTTTTTTCTCCAGGTGATGAGTCCTGCAACTGCCATCACCAATAAGATGGCATAATAGCCTGCCGTGAAGGTATACCCTTTTACAAAATACAATGGGATGGATGCAATATTTGTGATGATCCACCAAATCCAGCTCTCCACTTTTTTTTTGGTCATCAACCACATCCCGGTGAATGCAGCTGCAGAGGCCAACGCATCTGCCCAGGGTATTGCCCCCGGATTGAAATACTGCTTGATCAGATAGAGACTTGTATAAATGATTGTATACACTGCAAGGAAAAATATGACTTGCGTGATCCAATCTTTTGTATTGGAATAACTGATGTGAACAACGGGTTGCAGTGCGATGTCTTTTCGCAACCAGTTGTACCAACCATAAACACTCATGATGGTATAGAAAAGATTGACTGTTGCTTCCCCATATAAGTCACCTTCAATACTCAGGTATACATATAAGATGGTACCAATCAGTCCAGATGGATAAACCCAGATATTTTCTTTTCTTGAAAACCAAACGGAGATGATGCCTGATAGTATGGCGACGATTTCCAGTGACTGCATCATATGAAAATATTACTCAGCTTCAGCGACTACTTCCGTTACCTCAGGAATCATGCGCTTCATCATGCCTTCGATACCGGATTTCAATGTGATCATAGATGATGGACAACCGCTGCAGCTCCCCTGAAGCATGAGCGTAACCACCCCTTCTTCAAATTTTTTGAATTGTATAGCACCTCCATCCATTTCAACGGCAGGCTTTACATAATTCTCCAACAATTCTTTGATGCGCTTTACCACATCCCCATCTTCTGACAAAACAATATTGCCATCGGTTGATTGTGAGGCTGGAAGCTCTTCTTCGTTTACGATGGATTTCCCATCCTCCAAATAATCTTTTAAAAACTGACGGATGGAGGGCTTTACATCCTCCCAATCAGTCTCCGCTGTTTTGGTAAGTGTTACAAAATTGCTGGCGATGAAAACACTTTTGACAAATGGAAAACTGAAAAGCTCCAAAGCCAGCGGTGAAGGCTTTGCCGCTTCAATATCCTGAAAATCAACACTTTTGCCAGGATACAGGAGTTTGTTGGCTACAAACTTCATGGTTTCTGGGTTGGGAGTCATCTCGGTGTAAATGCTAACAGTAATATTTCCAGTCTTGATCATATAATTGCTTGTTCAGCAAATTTAGCAAGAACTTAGAGCGTATGTTGGCAATGGAATGTAAAAAACTGCCCGCAAGGAGGCTTTTGAGGATTTTTTCCGTCTTTCGAAAGAAAAAGTCCGCCTTTCGGCGGACCGCAAGATTTCCCGAAGGAAATTGGATTTGCTAGCTATTTTTATAGAATTAATTTCCAAACAAAGCTACCTAAAGCACCTATTTGAACCTAACATATTATGTTCAATTGCGTGATCATATAAGTACATTACCTAAAAAAATATATACGACTGTATTTAATTGATTTTGTTGAATTTATATATTAGTTATTTACTTATTTTGTTTTCTATTTTTTAACCAAAAATATATTCCAGTGTTTATCTTGCGTACCAAAGGATATTGTACAAATGCGCATAAAATTAATTGCTGCCATTTTGCTTTTTACCCCTCAATTGAAAATCTTAGGGCAAAATAAAAATATAGCGCATACCTTCTTATCCAAGGTAATAAACCACAATTCCCCAGTCCAAATATTCAACTTCAATATACCTGTTGATCCCTTACCGATCCTCAAAATCGATGATCTTGAAAATACGTTCAACTTTACAGGACAAGGACTAACCAAAACTAAAAATGGACTCTTTTTAAACCCAATAGGAACAGGGAGACTGTACAAGTGGGAAGGTGATTCAAAAAAAGGAAATTGGATAAGAACTGATTCTACTTTTTTCTCAGGTTATAATTTCTTGAGTATGTTTTTCTCGATCGATACTTCCCTCTACTCATTTGGTGGCATTGGGTTTTGGCATGTCAATGGAAATCTTAGAAAGTACAACTATAGTGCACACGAGTGGAATGCAAAATTGCTTAGCAAATCAGTACCATGGCAACAGGATACAAAAAAATATTTTTATATAGATACAACAAACAAGATGATATATTTCAATGGTGTTGGAACTACACCAGACCAGAGTTTGATTTCAACTTTAGACAGCAGCTCTGCTAATAAGATCTATGCATTAGATATCAACAAAGGGCAATTAATATTGTTAGGTAGATATAAAATTGAAGATGGAGGTTTTTTGGGTCAGACACCTTGGGGAACAATTTCATCATTCACAACCCTATCAGATTTTAAGAACAATAAAATATATCAACTATCGGAAAAAGTTGAAAATAGTCTAATGCGGGTGTTGGCAAAAGCCAACAATAATAGATTTAACTGGCAGTACTCTTTTTGGTTGGACTCAGCTTTGTACTTTGCTGGTAGTAATTTGAAATACGATTCAGTTATAATAAAGAAGTCTGATCTTATTGAGACCAACAAAAGAGTATACACCCCATTGAAAGAAACAACAAGCGGACACAACACAGAATTAAAATCTTTTATACCATATTTAATTGTCACAGTTTTAATTGCCAGTAATGCTTTTTTTATTGTTGTATACAGAGCTGAAAAGAAAAAATTAAAGAACTCATCAGTTGCAATAGGGGAAACAAAAATTATGAGTGAAAAATATGCTTTGAATGAAACAGAGAAAAGCCTATTGAATATCATTATTGAAAATTCTAAAAAGAAAAAAATGACTTCAATTGCTGAAATCAATAATACATTGGGTTGTGCCAACAAAAGTTTTGAAGTACAAAAACGTCTTAGAAGTGACACAATCAATCAAATTAATTTAAAACTTTCATTCAATTTATCAACCAACAATAAAATTATAGAAAGAAGAAGAACTGACTTTGATGCGCGGAGTTTTGAATACTATATTGATTATACTTACCTTACTGCTGTTAAAGATTTATTGAACAGTCAGAACTAAATAGGGTTTGTACATCTTCGATCAAAAATCTTAATTACAGACAAAGCCAACAAAGTACTGCAAGAGCAAAGTGCTGTATATCCTACCAAATAGGAAACATTGATCTGGTTTGAATAAATACCAAATAAAGCCCAAGCAATTACATAGGCATATGAATATTGCTTAAATCTGATCAGAAAGTATACACCCAGAATAAAACCAATTACAATCATTGCAGCACTAAAAAAAGTTGGATCAATTGATCCGCCTTGCCATCCAATACCGACCAACAAAGCAGTAACATTCGCAATGGTAGCTACTGATATCCAGGCCAAGTAAACAACAAAAGGTTGTTGCAACCAAAATTTATAAGATGCCTTAGAAGGTCTTTCTAGATCCTGGATACGCAGAAATATTTTGCACAGAAAAACCAGTAAGCCTACCATAATCACCAATGAGAAGCCAAGCTGCAAGTAGTGCCAAGCCAGGATCCAACCGGCATTCAACAAACAAGTGATCTGAAAAGGAAAGCTGATTGCTTGCATGATCTTCTCTGACGCAGCATCACCCGCACCAAAGGAAATGGCAATGGAGAATACCACAAATCCAATCAGCAGAATATATATGATCCCCCAAATGCCAAATGTAAATCCGGCTGGTACAAAATAATTGGGATAGAACCCAGAAATCTGCCCTGTGTTCAGCCCATTGATAGGTAAAATATTGGCCAATGCATTCACTGCAATCACGATGATCAGCCCCAGAAGATTTAAAAACGCATTTATTTTGAGGTTCATAAAAGTATTTAATGCATTAAATTTAATTCACATATGTATTAAAAGTAAAAACGTTCCGAAAAATCGGAACGTTCTACTAATCAGAGCCCTCGGTGCATTTCAAAATACCTACTGGGATCTTTAAAAATGCACCAAAGACGAAAATGATAAATATTTATCATTTTGACAAATTAATATTTTCCCTCATAAGAGGATTAAAAAAGAAAAAATATCAAATAGCATAAAATCAAAATGAGTGCTGCAGCGTTTGCTCAGTCTGCCACACACCTGAATCCGGTA
>SXGQ01147894.1_pt1 | contig 13375 bp, 14 predicted proteins | sample 3178371 | NCBI WGS metagenome assembly SXGQ01 (sample SAMN11356859, study PRJNA531348) | freshwater metagenome | isolation source: freshwater sample F1-20 | place: China: Fuxian Lake, Yuxi | collected 2017-12-25
TAGCAGACTTCTTTGTCCACCATCCCTGTTTGCCTTGAAATGTTACAATCTTTTTTTCCCGCATTTCTCCCATCAGCAGAGACTTCTTGATACACCATACCTTCCAGCCTTGAAAGTCCAAGATTACTAGTAGAGCATACTCATAATCGTGGTCTGGCTCAAGATGTTGCCATACACAATCATCCTTTCCAGCCCAGTATCGTGCAGACTTAATCTCAATCTTCTTGCCGTTTAGTGTTCCATCATTCTGGGTTGAAGTCCGTGCTTCAAGATGGAATATCTCTGAGATGATTTTTTCAGATTCCGAGCCAAATGGCTTGGACTCTAACTCTACAAGTTGAAGAACCTCCGCAGAAGCATTCATTCGCTTGTAATATTTTATCTGCGTTTCCTTGTCCTTCATAGACTTGAATGTCTTTGTATTCTTCCAATGATTAAACGAAAGGATATCATCAGTAGTGGAAGCCATTGGTTCTACTGGTGCGGACTGTGCTACAGTGGAAGCCACTGCCTCAACTTTTACAGGTGCTGAATTCTCGGAAGGACATCCCTTCTTATTGTGTCCAGGCTTCTTACAGATAGAGCAGGGCATCTTGTATATCTGCGTTGGTATTTGTTAAGTGCTTACGATTCCGTTTTACGGGGTTTCAATTTTTTGTGTCGTCGGGTGCCCGTTTAAAATGCCCGTCGGTCTAATCTGTGCCGGTACATGCCGTTAGCGACCATCTAATGAAACAGCGCCCTCGCCACCCCTTCTACAAGAGCCGGCGGCACCGCATTGCCCACTTGAACGACCTGCTCTTTTTTATTGCCTCGCAGCACAAAGTCCGCAGGAAAGCCCTGGATTTGCTTGAGCTCATCGGGAAAGAATATGCGCGCCCAGGCCTCGTCGCCACGCCGAAGTCCCACAAGAAGACGTGGCTGGTGGTCGTAGGTACAGATAATCGTCTTGGACGGCTTGTCGAGGTCCACGATTTCCGAATGAATCGGGCTCGCCCGCTTAGAGCAGCTGAGCAACTTCTCACCAGCCTTCAACACTACAAAGGGGTGCGGCACACCACTCGCCGTGGCCTCGGGCCCCACTTCCAAGGCATATCCTGTGAACCCCTCAGGAGGACTCGCAAGAGGATGCGCATCCACAAGGGAAGCTGCCACGAAACTCCGCATCTTGGGCATGGGCTGCCCTGCCCCCCAAGAATGAACTGTGGCCCAGAAACTCGTGGGGTCGAACTCGGCCCCGACCTTCCAGCCGACAATGAGAATACGCTTCCTCTTTTGTGGAACACCCATATCGGTGGCTTCAATCTGACAATGCGAAAGCTCGTAGCCGATTTTCTTGAACTCGTCACGAATCACATCAAATAGGAGCGGGTCCGTCTCATCAAGCCCAGATTTCATCGTAAGAAGGCCGGTGACATTCTCGCCGATAATAAACCTCGGCTCGATTAGTTTCGTGGCGCGAACGAACTGACGGAACATCTGATTACGCGGATCCGTGGCCTTCTTTTTGCCTGCATGGCTTACCCCTTGACAGTTATGGACAAGGGCGTTTTCTACACAATAGCTATTATCTGCCTCAACTTCGAAGTTATATACAGTTTCTTCAATCACTTCGCGATGTCGGATATATTGTAGGGCGAACCAAACATAGTTACCTTCGATAAACGCAGGCGTAAGGGTATTATGTTCGAGGCGCATTCCAATATAATCATTATTATCGAGATCACGAGCAGCCTTCCACTCAGGTTGATTCAACACTGATTCTACCATGCGGCGCACGTAGAACGGGTGTTCAGGTGTAGTGGATATGACCCTCGGATTATTCTTAATCTTGATATCGTATATAATACCGGTATGGGACTTTCGTTGAAGATTCACAATCTCCTGAAACGCCCCTGTATGCGTGAGAAGCTGGTGGTCGAATGTTACATCTTCAATGGGAATATACCCCTTTTGAGTAATGACTAATGTGCCGGCAACAAAGCATGGGAATCCTGCGAAGATAACATCCACGTCACCCTTATAGTGCGCGAACACGGCGTCAGGAATCTTCGTGATATCCCCCGATTTACTCGCAGGGTCGCACAGAAACACCGAATCAGGGAAGTTGGTGTTATGCGTTTCAATGGCCGCCTTATTCATTTCACTAAAGGCAATCACTTTTCCACCTGCCCGCTCCATACCGAGTGTATCTCCACCACATCCTGAAAAGAGGGAAATCGCACGAAAGGACATCTTTTTTGTGCAGTGGCTAGTGCAGTCGGAGGTTTTAATTTTGCCAATGCCAGCCCAGCCCAGCCCCCTTGAAAAATTAACACGCGTTCAAATAGAAATACATGCTATGCCCGTCACAATAAGGAATCTAGGCACAGAAGACTACAAATCGGTTCGTGATATATTTCATGATGCGTTCGATTCACATAATCTCACCGTGAAAGATTTGGGGGTTTCGTGGCGTAATCGCTCTGCTCCGGATAGTTACGGAATCTACTCCTCGGAAGGGGACCTTCTCGGATTTGCCATCGTCTCATTTCACAAGAAAAATGGGACGAATCGATATCTCGATTATCTGGCAGTTCATTCCTCCTTTCGGGGGCAGGACCTCGGGTCCAAACTTCTCACGCATATCATTGATATTTGTCGTGAGAATAAGACTTCTATTCATCTATATCCGGTGAAATCGGAGCGAATCAAGGCGTGGTACGAAAGTCACGGATTCCGTGATTCAAATGGCACCTATATGAATCTACATTTCTATGACACTCGTTCTGAATGACCCCCTATTTTTTTAGAGTAGCGTCAACCACTTCAGGCGTCACTTTGGAGGGGCGTTTTTTGAAAAAAGGTAGGGTTGAGCTATGCTCCACCTTTTGGAATGCGCTCGGGAATCCGCTCTTTGTCTCTGAACTGAAAATACGCTGTATCTTTACTTCGTTGATATCCTTTCTCCACTGCGCACGCTCTAGTTCGTCATCATCAAGGATACGACAAGGGTTTGACTCAGACATGTCTACTCGTCCAGTGGATAATAATACACTCCTATTGCGCGCACATCAGTGTAAAATTGTTCCTATCAGTCGCCTATATAGTAATACAATGACCTCACTGCTTATCGTAGAATCGCCCGCGAAATGCTCTAAAATCCAGGGCTATCTTGGCCCTGGATGGCGTGTTATCGCGACAATGGGGCACATTCGTGCGCTCGATGAGAGCCTGGACGCCGTTGGCCTAGAGCGTGATTTCGAGCCGCGATACCAGTTTCTGAAGGATAAGGCCAAGGCTATCGCACAAATCAAAGAGGCTGCCGCGAAAGCCTCCACCATTTATCTCGCGTCGGACGATGACCGAGAGGGCGAGGCCATTTCCTATTCGGTGGCCGTTCTGCTGAAACTCAATACGAGCACGACACCTCGCGCAGTATTCCATGAGATTACTGAGGCCGCTGTGAAGGCCGCGGTAGCGAATCCGAGACGCCTCGACATGAATCGCGTAAATGCGCAACAGGCTCGCGCCGTGCTGGATATGATGGTAGGATTCACCATTTCTCCACTCCTATGGAAATATGTGGGGCCAGCCCTATCTGCCGGTCGGTGCCAAACACCTGCGCTGCGTATCATAGTAGAGCAGGAAAAGGCCATTACGGAGTTTGCCACATCGACTGCGTGGAAAATCAAGGGCAAATGGGCTACGAAATCCCTATCCTTTGAAGCGAATATGGTAGAGGATTTGGAGGACCAGGAATCTGCGGAGAACTATTTGGAAAACATTCACGCAGATACGGAGGGGCGCGTCACGGAAGCGGCTACGCGCCCCACGACAGAGTCTCCACCGAAGCCGCTGATTACTAGCACTCTTCAACAAGAAGCTTCTGCGGCCATGGGTATTCAGCCGAAATCTGCCATGCGCATTGCCCAGCGCCTATATGAGGCGGGGCATATCACCTATATGCGCACGGATTCTGCTGTCCTATCAGAGGAAGCCCGTCTAGCGGCGGAGGCCTGGGTACGTGAGGCCTTTGGCCAAGAGTATCTGGGTGCCGCTGCCAAGGGGGTGGTGGCGGCTGCTGCTGCCACGAAGAAAACTGTGGCAAAATCCACCCGGAAAGAGGGCGCAGCTGCGGCACAACCCCCCGCGCAGGAGGCTCACGAAGCGATTCGCCCCACGCATGTGGATGTGCGCGACCTCCCTGCCGACGAGGACTGGTCCACACAGGACCGCAAGATTTACAGGCTCATTTGGAATCGCGCTGTCCAGAGTGTGATGGCGGCCGCACGAGGCGAGTCGCGCAGTATAGATTTCTTGGCGAAGGCAGACCCTATGGAGTTTGTGTGGAAGGCGCAGTGGAAGCGGCAACTCTTTGCGGGATGGCGGCGTATTGGCTCGGCCGCCACGAACTTGGACGCAGATGATGATGTCGAGCAGGAAAAAGAGGCCGCGGAAGAAGCGTGGGCGGCTGCGGCAGCCCTGGACGTGGACAGCGTAGTTCATTGGACACAGCTGGAAACATGGCCGCATACTACGAAACCCCCGTCACGCTATACGGAGGCCACGCTGGTGCGTGAGCTTGAGCGGCGTGGCATTGGACGGCCCAGTACTTTCGCCGCACTCGTAGGTACACTGATGGATAAGACCTATGCGCAAAAGGGGGATACGCCTGCGAAGGAAGTGGAAATCCTCCATCTTCGCTTGGATGCGTGTGGCCAATGGCCAATGACCCCCTTTCAAGAAAAGAAGCGCATAGGCGGTGAGAAGCAGAAACTCGTTCCGACGGCTCTCGGTCGCTCTGTCCTGGAGTTCTGCGTGCGGGAGTTCGGGAACTTGTTTGAATATGCGTTTACGCGTGAAATGGAGACTCGCCTCGATCTCATCGCAGAGGGCACCCAGCCCTGGAAGGCTCTGTGTAAAGATACGTGGGGCAGCTATAAGGAGAAATACGAGTCCCTGAAATCTGGAAAGGGGTCTGTGGCCCAAGTAAGTCGTGAGCGTCATTTCGCGAATGGAATCAAGGCCATACAATCGAAGAAGGGGCCACTTCTCTTGAAAGAGGGGCCGACGAAGGACGACGGCGCGGTATTCTACGGTTGGCCCGAGGGCAGGGCCTTTGGAGAGATTACGGAGGAAGAAGTCGCGGCCTTCGTGGCAAAAAAACAGGAAGGGGGTGGTGACCTCGGCACATACGAAGGCAACCCTATTGTGCGCAAGTCGGGCCCATATGGCGCATATGCCTCCTGTGGTGGCGTAAATGTTCCGCTGAGCCCGGATGATACGGAGGAAACGATTCAGGCAAAGCTGGCGGCCAAATCGCAACCCGCTATTCTACATAAACTCGGTCCGTTCGAGTTCCGAAATGGCCCCTATGGAGTATACTTCTTCAAATCAGAGCTTACGGGGAAGTCGAGGAAGTTTGTCTCCCTCCCTACAGGGGTTGACCCGAAAGTGTTGACACAAGAAGCCGCAGTAAAACTCTATCAGGACGGCTTGAAAAAGAAGGCCACCGCTGGGGCGTATAAGAAAAAAAATACATAAGTAGGATGGGTCGCGGCGCAACGCGGCGAAAGCGTAGAATAGATATTTTTAATGTACCGACATATGTGATTAATATGAAAGAGAGGAAGGACCGGTGGAGGCGATTTACTGAGCAGCCGGCGACGGGCCTTCTCAAACGTCTTCGCCCCTCTGTAGGTGTGAATGGTAAACGCTTGAACTATATTAAGGACCGGCGCATATCTGTTCGCACGCGTCTAAATATTTTTCGGAACTATCGACGTAGTCACTACGAGATAGCGACGCTGGGCGCCGTGGGATGCTCTCTGAGTCATATAGAGGCTTGGACAAAGTTTCTTGCGTCTGGCTCTACAGTGGGCCTTATCATGGAAGACGATGCGATTATTACAGAATCCATTTTAAATGATATAAATGAAGTTATACCCAGCTTGCCCTCGGGCTGGGGTATATGGCTACTTGGAAATATTCCGTCGACTCTTGTTCATACGGCGCATTCCAAAAAGCCCTGGGAGCGTGTATTCCAGTTTATGGCATCACACGCCTATCTTATTACAAGAGAAGCGGCAAAGCTGCTTTTAGAGCACGCGCTTCCTGTAGAGACACATATTGACCATTATATGAGTGCTATGGTAGCATTAAATGATATACTGATGTTACAGCATCCAGATATCCATATAGAGTTTTTTCGGAAGGGAATAGTTACCGACTCTGCTAATAGAACAATCGATTCCAATACTTCTCAGCATAAGAAATCTGGTTGTCCGACATGCGATATTTCTGATGATTATAGTCAGATATACCAATCTCCGAGCAGAAAGGGGGCAAAAGGTATGAAAGTGAAGGGGGTTGTTCATGGAGAGCAGTCCAGAAAACTCTTGACTCTGCGTAATGCGAAGACACTAAAAAAGAGACGATAATAATTTTGATAGTATCTGTCAGAGTTGGATGTCAACAACATCAAGTCCAGCAGATACACGGAAGAATAGTATGGTCGATGCTTCTGGCGTGAAAATAAGGAAATTCATGAACGGATGGACAAAAGAGCAGGAGCAACTTATGGCTCAATGGGCCGATGTTGCCACTTGCTATCGCTGGCTACATGATAGGGCCGAGAAGAAATATACTAGGCTCAGTATGTGTATGAGTATACCTGTGATTGTGTTATCGACTGTGACGGGCGCTGCGAACTTTGCGGTGGGCAGTTTCCTTCCTCCAGATGATGCGGCTCTGAAGAACTATGTTTCTGCGGGTCTGGGTGCCATTTCTATTGTCACTGGCATTATTACAACGTTGGGCAACTTCTTTCAATACGCACAGAAGTCGGAGGCAAATCGGGTTGCGAGTATCGCGTGGGGCAAGTTCCAGCGTCTCGTTTCCGTTGAGTTGGCCATTAACCCCGACGACCGTTTGGAGGCCATGGACTTCTTGAAAATCTGTCGGCAAGATTTGGACCGGCTGATTGAGCAGTCGCCGCCCATTTCCGATGATGTTATCAAGATGTTTGAGGCGGAGTTTCATAACATTCCCAATCTGAAGGTCCCTGATATATGTCATGGGATAGAGCATACCCGTGTATTCAACTCCTCCAATACGCGTCTCGGTAAGATAGCCGCAGACGCAGCGCTTCATTTGCGCTATAAGAAAAATATACTCGCGAACTCTGTTATGCCGAATATTGAAAAGAAGGTGGAAGAGGAGCTGGGTGGAAGAATCGAGCAAAGAATACGCGAGCTTCTACCCGGAACGGCCACACCTCCCGAAAAGGGCCCCGAATACCCTGTGACGGGGGTTATCGCAGGATTAGAGCATGATTGGAGAAAACTGCTTGTTACGAAGCGGCACATTCTTTCTACGCCACCAGCTGCCGTTGTACCCGAAACAAGGGCTGAGGCCAGCCCGGATGAAGTGCGAATCAATGTTGTCGGAACTGATGGTGTGATGAGTGCTTCCAAGCCTGCCTCGGTAGTGAGTGACGCGTCTATTTCCGAGGGGTCCTTGAACTTCCCCATGCCTCCTAAGTTTCAGAGACGTCCTCCGCCGCCCCCGCCCGAGCCCGAGCCCGTGACCGAGTCGCCTCCCGTAGATACCAATGAAATTGTCACTTCCACACAGAATGGAGGCAGCGAGTAATGGTGTTCGCGTATTATTAAGCGTTCTTTCGGATGAAACAGATGTTGCCGAGGCTCTGTTGAAATTTTCCCGGCAAATGGAGGAGGATTACGCGGAAGTTCAGGATATTAACCTGTTTATATTCGCTATTCGTGCCTTTTTCTGTTGGCATCGCGCAGAAGAGTTTCATACGAATGTCGATAAGGTAGAGCGTGTTCGTGGGGCATGGTTACACGAGAACGATGGAAAATATACAAGATGGTTGGGTTCTGTTGAGGATAATCCCGAGGATTTGAAGTGGGCGAAATGGACCTTCCAAGCAAAAAACTCCATATTTACCGAGTTCTTGGAAACGAAGCCTAGAGCTTAGGGACCACACATCAGCCTGTCACTCAGTAGGGGTGCGATGCGAGGGGCTGTGGCACCCACGAATGAGCGCCTCACTGTGTCGAGGATGTGCTTGTTAACAATGACGATTTCGTATAGGGGAAAGATGATTCCCCTCTGATCCGTGTATGCGATAGGGAGAATGGGTTCTTGAGTGTCCATCGTAGCGGCAATGAGGGCAAGCTCATCCATTTAGTTAGAAGTGCTGTGTGTGACGAGCTACTTCAATTTTTTGGCAAAGGGATATAGTCTTCTTCGACGCTATGACCATATGATTCTGCGAGTGCGAGCCATTCGGCCAAGTCCATGATGAGGCAACAGAGACGGCCTTCGACCTTTGTGACCATCACCTTTCCGTTCTTGAGAACGCGAGCGCATTCATTGCCATCGTCAAATGAGAGTTTTGTAGCGAACGAGTAAGACATCTTTGAGGTGCTATACTCCCTTTTGGGGATATCAATTTTTATAAGGCAAGGCACGCAAAAAAAACACCTCCTGCGGGGGTTGAACCCGCGGCTACCAGGTCGCTGCGTTTGCTAAAAGCCTGGTGCTCTACCAACTGAGCTAAGGAGGTCATGATTCCGATGCCGGGACTCGAACCCGGGTCTCGGCCTTGAAAGGGCCACATGCTAAACCACTACACTACATCGGATTGGCAATGAACTTTATCGCGCGGGGACGAGTCAATTTTAGTCCACGAGAGTTAGATGACCTCGGGGGGGGCAAACGCACAACCGTCGCACTCGTTGTAGCAGTTGCCAGAGCGGAGGTCGCACTGACCGGTGGTGACCAGGGGCACGAGCGGGGGCATATCATCATCGCTGCGACGGCCACCGCCACGAGGCCCGCGGTAAGAGCTGTGGACACGCGCTGCGTCCCGCCCGCGGCCGCGGAAGCCACCACCGCCAGCTGCAGGCGCCCCCGCTGCGCTCTCCTCCTCGTCCACAAAGCGCGGGCCACGCGGAGGGCGCGGCGGGGCATTCGTAGAAGCGGGGCGAGGAGCACGCTGCGGGGTCCGGTCACCCTGCGAGGCGAGAGCGCGCTCTACAGCTACCCGGATGAGGCGCTCGACGGCGGGGCTAATATCCACGTGCTCCTCTGCGCTGTTAGGCCGGTAGGGGATGCCCTCGCGCTCGCACCAGGCCCGCCACGAGAGGCGGAGGCGACGGCGCTCGTAGAAGCCAGCGCGACCCGTGAGGCGCACGCACGCAGGCTGAACCGTCTTCGTGCCATCCTCGTTCTCCGTGACGCGCTCCTCAAACAGACGGCGCCCCGTGCCCTCCTCGCCAGGGTGAACAAACGCGCAGCAACCCTCCACCTGCTCACCTGTCTCGCGGTCAGTGGCCTTGTACTCGCAGCCGGCGCCGTGTGCGCAGGGCTGGGGAGAGTTCAGCTCGGGTGCGTCGAACGCCGCCTTCTTGTACCAGCGCATAGATTGGGGGCGGGGAGCAGACATTTTCAGCGGGTGTATGCTTAAAAAAGGGTCCACATACCGAGTCAATTTTAGGGCGACCGGCCCTTGCTCAAACTCCATACCATTTCTTCTGGAAACGAGCCTGTTGAGTAAGACGACGTGTTTCAGCCTCCTTTCGCATCCTATCGAACAGTAGCGCCTCCCTATACTCTTCGCATGGTAAGCTACAGTAATACCTATCAGCCAACACGCGGCCGTTGAGAATGACTGTTCGAGAAACCTCGCGCATATTGCTGCGAACATTCGCACGAGCGCAATAAGAGCATGGTTGAATGGTATTCAATATCCTATCAACCTCGGTCTTCAAATCTACCCTATTATGGTGAGAGAGGACGTTGGGCTCCTTCGCGATAATGCGCTGCGGTGTCTCTCCCTCGGGCTCTTGGAAGGTCACTCTCTTTTTGGCTCGGGTCGTTCGGGTATCAGCCTCTACATGGGAGATGTAGGCATATACATCCTGTAGGAAACTCTCGCGCCCCACTTGGGACTCGAGGGACAAGAGAACGGGAAGCAGGCTATTCATTGTATTGGCTGTATACTATGCTTGAGCTTTAATTTTAAGGCGACTCGGGTCTAAAAAATAGCTCCGATAACAAACCCCCATGTACATAGTCTACACGGATAAGATAGTCGCATAGGGTGTGTAACCCGCGGGAGGAATAGTGGTCGGGCGCCAAGAGTCGACGGGGATGAAGACCTGGAAGGCACGGCCGTCTGGAAGCCCGCCATAGCCGAGCGTACTCCCCCCAGGAATGGGCATGCCACCTCGCCGCCGCCGCGCGTCCACAACGTCTGGCTGTGAGTAGAAGGAGTCGTCTGCGCCGAGCGTGTCTGCGAGGCGGTACTCGGCGCGTCCCGTGGCGAAGGCTTCCCAGACGACGCGAGAGCCTCGCGGCCCACGGCGCACCATCCGCAGCGTGTCGCCGGCTTCCACGGCCTTTGTGCGCAGATAGCCGCTTCGGATGACCATCAGCGCCGCGCCCTGGTGAGGCACTTCCATGCGGTCGCGCGATGGCATTGTGCGCCCTAGGTCTCCCACCCAGCAGTTGCGCTCCACCATCACGTCCGTCGCGCGCTTGCCATAGTAGTTGTGGTTCTCTGCGACAATGTGAAGAGGCATTGTGAATAGGGGGGTAAAGGCTTATATTAGGGCGAATAGCTTCAATTTTAGAAAAGTGGCGGTTACATCGCCTAGTCAGACATAAAAAAAAGAGCACTTTGCCCTTGTTTCCTTGCTTTTACTTTGGTGCGCAGCTCCAGACGTTTTCATCAGCCCCTTTCATGGTGTTCAGTGTACCATTTACAAACCGTTCCCAGGCGGTTCGCAGGATGGTCCCCTACTCGTAATGCTGATTACTCGGGTCTATCGCCACGACTTTTGTATTCTCTTTTCTTTTTCCTAACCTCAAAACGCCAGTCCATTCTGGCCCCTCCCCGTTATTTAGCGACGCTTGGGGGTCTCCCACCCGTCGGTGCGGCCGCCAGAGGCCTTGGCCCACGGCGCCCGAGCTGCCGCAGAGGCAGCGGGCGCGCCCATCGCGGCAAAGCGGCTCTGGGGTGGTGCGCCGCCAGCCAGGGCGGCCGCCATGCGGTGCTGTGGCGGAGGCGCGGCCGCCGCCGGCTTGAAGAGGCGGTCCGTGTTCCACTGCGGCAGCCAGCCAGGCTCGCCAGGGTGGAGCCATGGGCACTTGTGTGGCGTGAGCAGAGCGCCCGTCTGGGGGCACTTGCGTTCGTGAGACCAGCACTCAGAGCTCACGTGGCGGGTCGTCGGCTTGGCGCCGCCGGTGCTCTTGTCACCGACGCAAGAGTAGAGGCGCGCGCAGGGGCATGCCTTCTTCTCCAGCTTCAGGCCGCTCTTGAGCTGCTCACGGTTGAGGCGCATCTTCGACTCGTCGGCGACCTTCTCCTCAATGCGCTTCTGCTGCCAAGCCAGCTGCGCCTTGGCCTCTTCAGCGCGGTAGAGCTCGGCGTTGGCCTCGCGGTGTGCCGCCCGCGCCGCGCACTCTGCCTGCCACTCTTCCCACTCTGGGTCGCCGTCGACGTGGATGGCATCGTAGATGCTGATGCCGCGGCGCGTGCGCGCGAACGCCTCTGCCATCTCCTTACCGAAGAGGGCCGCGCAGCGCTCATCTACCTTCTTGGATACAGTCATGGTCGCCGCCACCACCGGGTAGCGCGCCGCATAGAGTGCGCCCAACTCGTCTGACTTCCGCTGAGCCGCCACCCAGAACGCACGGGTCTCTGGCTTCACAGGGCAGCACCACATGCAGCCCTCAGCGCAGCCACACTCGTCAGAAGGAAAGTGCGACATTCTAAATGGGTTTAATACAGGATGCGGGGAAAGCTCTTGTGCGTTAAGAGCTTGGGGTGCTAGGACTCTAGATGGGTTCTAGAGTTAGTTGCTTGGGGGGGGGACTGCCTTTGAGGGGCAACTGGGCTTTCAATTTTATTAAGAAATTGATTCTGGAAAAAAAAATCCAGAGGCCGTTGCCCCCCCCCTCTGAATTTTTTTCCAGAATCAATTTCTTAATAAAATTGAATATCCATGGCGGCTATACTCATCATCACAAATAATCCTCCAGCATGACAGCAACACAGAGCAAACATCTGTCGAGTGTCCTCGAGAGCCTGCGCACGGCGTATGGTGACGAAGTGTTCGTCTCTGCCCTCTCTCTGATGCCTTCTGCCACTTCCTCTGGCGCATCCTCTGTCGCCTCTGACCCTGCAGCAGCCTCCTCTGCCCCGCCCAAGCGCCGCGGCCCCAAGAAGCTGGCAGAGATGACGCCAGAGGAGCGGGTCGCCTGGGAGGCCAAGAAGGGAGAGCGGAAGGCCAAGAAGGCAGAGGCGAAGGCTTCCTCGGCAGAGGCCCAGCCGTCCTCGGCAGACGGGTCGGCGACCGAGCCAGAGGACGCGACAGAGGCCAAGCCGCCTTCGGCAGAGCAAAAGCCCAAGCGCGGGGGGCGCCCCAAGATGACGGCAGAGCAGAAGGCAGAGGCGAAGGCCAAACGCGAGGCGAAAAAGGGCGGCTGCGCAGCGGCAGAGGTAGTCGACCTCACCGCGGGCCTGCCAGAGGGCTGGGCCGCGCTCTGCTCTGGCCCCGCCAAGCCAGAGATCGGCGCCTTCGAGAGCTGCGAGATAGAGGGCGTTTCCTATATGCGCAACTGCCGCGGCGACCTCTTGACGCCAGAGGGGGAGTGGCTGGGGCGCATGGTCGCGGGAAAACTGGACCCGAGCGTACCAGAGCCCGCTGACCTCGCCGATGTGAACTGGGGCTAAATAGAGAGAAAAAGGGGTATAAGGTGTAAAAAGAGAAGAAAAGAGAGAAATCCTCTGCGGCGGCAGAGGCGGCATCTGGTGAGATGTCGAGACGGTGCGACGGTCAGGCCTCCTCGTGGCCGCACTGGATAGACACTCTGCCGAGAGAGTTGAACCAACTGACCAAACCTCTGACGAGAGCTGCTGAGGGCGGCTGTCGCCAGAGAGTGCTACATGGTTGTCATGCTACTGGGTGTCGCTCTAACGCGGCCGACTTTAGCGGACCTAGGAGGCTGGGCTACAGGCCCAGAGCTCTGGCCGACTGGATCCTCGAATCCGGCGGTGCGGCGTCATGCCTTTAATGGCTGGAAGTCCTGGTCTGTCCTGAAAAGGGTTGTTACTGGGGGAGCAGGCGGAGCTGCTCTATTCCGGAGGTGACGAGCGGTGCGCGCGCGGTAGGAGCGCGCACCAGAGGGGACTTTGCACATCCCCGAGGGTCGGTGAGGAGGACGAGGGGCGAGGCCAGAGGGCTGTCGCTAACGGACGTGCCAACGATACGAAGTCTTCAACCATGCGCAAGTGTGGATCGGGCAGCTCGCTTAAGGGGACGGTAGGGCATGACGAACGGGCGCGAGGAGGGGCGCA
>SXGQ01539433.1_pt1 | contig 13375 bp, 16 predicted proteins | sample 3178371 | NCBI WGS metagenome assembly SXGQ01 (sample SAMN11356859, study PRJNA531348) | freshwater metagenome | isolation source: freshwater sample F1-20 | place: China: Fuxian Lake, Yuxi | collected 2017-12-25
ATTCATTTAATTTTGATTCTTTAACAATTTTTATTTCTTTATCAATTTCAATACACTTTTCATCAAATTCTTTTCGGAATTGATCCATGATCTGATTTAATGCAGATTCATCTTCTGCCTTATTAATACTATCAGTGGATGATTTTAAAAGATTATCTAATATTCCAGTTATTTTCTTTTTTAATTCTTCTCTTGGAAGTTCTTTTTTAAAATCATCTTTTAGTGATTTAAATGCGTTTGATAATCCACCTAAGAAACTTTTAAAAGCTCCCTTAGCCATATTCCATAGAGATCCTAAAAATTCTTCATTTACACTATCATTTTTAAAATCTTGGTAATTTTTAATATACCTCATAATTGTAATTTTTTTTATATAAACTATATATAAATATTTTTATATAAAAAATAAAATTTTTAGAAAAAATATGAATTATATTAAATTAGTTGAAGAGTTTCATAATACTTTTGGTGCACCGGTATTGGATACTCCACAAATACCTTCAAGGGAAAGATGTGAGTTGAGGGTTTCACTTTTAAAGGAAGAATTAGATGAGTTGAAAACTGCTATAGATGATAATGATATTGTTGAAATATTTGATGCAATCTCGGATTTGCAATATGTTTTGACCGGGGCTTTGCTTGAATTTGGTGGAAAAGATAAATTTAATGAGTTGTTTTTAGAGGTTCATCGTTCAAACATGTCAAAGGCATGTAGTTCACAACAGGAAGCAATTCAAACACTCTTACACTATAAAGAAAAGGATGGTACTGAAGGATACTATAAAGAAGTTGATGGTAAATGGTTAGTTTATCGAAATGGTGATAATAAAGTATTAAAAAGTATCAATTACTCACCTGCCAATTTAACTGATATTATAAATGGGTAGATTTAATCCACATATATAAAAATAAAAAATTAAATTATGAAAAAAATATTACTTGTTGATATTGACGGAACTATTTGTGACGATATTAAAAATGAAGAGTCACATCTTTATCCAACTGCAAAAGTTATTGAAGGATCTTTGGAACAATTAAACTCTTGGTATGATGATGGTCATTCTATAACCTTTTTCACTGCAAGAGAAGAAAAAGATAGACAAATAACAATTGATTGGTTAGATAAACATGGATTTAAATATGATGGTTTGATAATGAATAAACCAAGATGTTTAAATAATGAAGATGTTTATTGTTGGATTGATAATAGAAAAGTTATGGGAGTTACATATAAAGGGAAATGGGGACCTCTTGTTGAGAAGGTTGCTACTATAAAAACAATGGATTAATTTATGAATAAAGATAGAGGATTAGTTGTGATTTTATCACATGCTGATACACCAGATAAGATAGAAATATTAGTAGAGTGTATATCATCGATAAAGAAGCAAGAATATGATATTTTAGTATCATCCCATATTAATATACCTGATCATATTAATGATATGGTTGATTATTTCATATGTGATAAAGAAAATGAACTTATAATGTATGATGAATATTTAAATACACCGAGTGTTGTTTGTGTTTGGATGTCGCTAAATGGTTATGAGCAAAGGTATCCAATAAAATTTAATCATGCATATGCTGTTTTAAAGTTAATACAAAATGGATCTGTTATAGCTAATTTAAATGGATATAAAAATGTACATTTTTTAAATTATGATTATGCTTTAAATGATGAAAATATATTAATTAAACACAATGAAATATTAAATGAATATGATATTGTTTCATATGATTGGACTAATTATGGCGCTATTCATAATAAAAATATTAGTAGTGGTTTTTTTTCGGTTAATAATAATAATTTCATCACATTAATTAAAAATATTAAGAGTAAAGAAGATTATTGTAATTATGGTAGTCCGGTATTTGAAGAGTTTTTATATAATTATGTTAATAATAATTCTACATTAAAAACTTTTAATTTATCTGTTTCTGAATTATTTGATAATTTACCCCCGGAAGAGGTTAGTAAATCAAAAACTAATAAAATTGCGGTTAAATCAATATTAGATGATCATATAATTAATAATAAAATTTATTTGTTTTTAACAAAAGATGTAGATGAAAATTATTATATCTTAATAAGATATGATAAAATATTAAATGCTAATTTTGTAATTAATGGTTTTGAATATAATTGGAGTTCAAATCCGGGTGTTAATTTACTACCTGTTACATTGGATCAAATTGCGGTTGGTATTTACATAAATATAAAAACTGATAATGATGATAATATAAATATTAGTAGACTATTTAATTCAAAAACAACTCCAGCGGATTGTAAAATCAACGATAAAAATCTTATACAAAATCTATTTAATAAGGAAAAAAAATATACAATAGAAAAATATTGTGATGATAATGCTCCTAAAAGATATGATTTAATTAACTTTTTAATAAATGAATATGGATTTAAAGATTATTTAGAGATTGGGGTTAATGATGGGTCCTGTATAAGAAAAATTAATATTGAAAATAAAGATGGTGTTGATCCTAGTCCTAATTCGGAATTGGGATTTGGTGAACCCGTTCCTGAAATAAATTATCAAGTTACATCTGATTACTTTTTTGATAACTATACTTATAAAAAATATGATGTTATATTTATTGATGGGTTACATCATTCGGATCAAGTTGATAAAGATATACAAAATTCACTAAGATATCTTAACGATGGTGGATTTATATTATTACATGATTGTAATCCTCCTGAATATGAAATCCAATTAGTCCCTCGACAAACCGGTATTTGGAATGGAGATGTTTGGAAATCTATTGTAAAATTAAGATGCACTGATCCAACTTTAGAGATAAATGTTATTGATACTGATTGGGGAGTTGGTGTTATTAGAAAAACTAATTCTGATATTTACAAAAAAGAACCTTTGGAAAAATGTTTAGAATGGAACTACTTTGATTCAAATAGAGAAAGCTTATTAAATATTATATCTGTTGATGATTTTTTCAAAAAGTTTAAAAAAGAAGATATTATGATGTCATTCAACTTTTAGTAAAAGTATTATATAAAAATAAAAATAAAAAATAAATATGCCTAAATTAATTTTAAACACTATTGTAAAAGATGAAGCTCATTGTATATTAGGAATGTTAGAAGCAGCATTACAAATATCAGATGCTATTGTTATTGCTGATACTGGTTCAACTGATGGTACACAACAAATTATAAAAGACTTTGGACAAAAACATGGAATACCAACATACGTTTTTGAAAGACCTTTTGATGACTTTGAAAAAAGTAGAAATTTCGGTATGCAAAAAGCTAGAGATGTGGTTAACGAATTGGATTGGAATCCTAATGATTGTTGGACTTGGTGGTGCGATGCTGATGAAAAAATTATTGTTGATTCTAAATTCAACAAAAACCAATTTAATAAAGATCTTTTTATGATCAATACTTATATTGGAGCTATGAAATATACTCGTAATACTTTCGCAAGAGTTTCTAAACCATTTAGATTTTATGGACCAGTTCACGAATTTATTGTATGTGATGAACAAAATATAACTTCAGGTTTAGCAGAAGGTGTACATGTTGATGTTAAGATGATTGGTAAATCTTGGCAAGGAGATATCTCAAAAAAATACTTAGACCATGCTCACAAATTAGAAGCTTATATAGCTGCTGATAGAAAAGATCCACGTTGGATATTCTATACGGCTCAATCTTATCATGATTCAGCTTCAATGAAAGATAATAGAGATGAGAATGAAGAAAGATTGAGAAGATCTATGAAATATTATAGAGAAAGAGTTAAAAGAACTGATGGTTATCCAGAGGAAATTTATTATTCACAGTATCGTGTTGGTGCCATTATGAGAATTTTGGAAGAACCTTGGAATTTAACACACATGGAATTATTAAAAGCATATTCTATGGATCCACTTAGAGGAGAATCAATTAAAGTTATTATTGATTATTATTTGCATATTGGTGATTGGAATATGGCTTATCTTTATTCAAAATTTGCTAAAGTTAATTTCCACGGTAAAAATCCCTATCCAAATAGATTGTTATTCGTAGATGAAGCAATTTATGTTTGGAAATTTGCAGAAGTTCACGCGGCTGTTTGTTACTATGCTGGGAAAATGCAAGAGGCTAAAGAAACATTTAAAGAAATATTGGAAATTTCAAAGAGACAACCACAATATTTTACACAAGAAGATTTAAAGAAAATTGAAATGAATAGTCAATTTTTCTTAAAAAATTAATAGATAAATTTGATTAAAATAATAGTAGCAATGTCAAAAAATAGGGTGATTGGAGATTCTAACACCCTAATTTGGCATTTACCAGAAGATCTAAAAAGATTTAAACAATTAACAACTGGTAATGCCATAGTAATGGGCAGAAAGACATATGAATCAATAGGAAGACCCCTACCAAATAGAAGAAATATTATAATAACTAGAAACTCTGATTATTTAGTTGATGGTTGTGAGGTGGTAAATTCATTAGAAGAGGCCTTTTTACTTACTGGTGATGATTGTTTTGTTATTGGTGGTGGTGAAATATATAAACAAGCTTTGGGTAAAGCAGATCAAATATATTTAACTCTAATTGATAAAGAATATGATGGGGATACACAATTTCCGGAAATTGGTGATTGGTATGAATCGAATAGAGAGGACTTTAAAAATGATGATTTTGAATGGTCATTTATACAATATGAAAAGTTTTCTTTTTAAAACCACTTAATAAGTGGTTTTTTTATGAAAAAGAAACCCAGAACTAATTCTGGGTCAGGCCAGAGATACTATCTCTGGTGGGGTTCTAATATTTATTTTGAAAGAAGTTTGATTAAATCTTCAGTTATTTTAGTGATAAGTTTTTTACCGTTAATATCAATAGTTGTAATATTTCTAACCATAGAATACTTATCATTACCATCAACTGTTAATTTGTTAACAGCTTCACAAATAGCCTTATTACCTTTGAATGTGTTTAAATAATAAGTTTTTAATTCAGCTACAAACTTAGCTAAATCTACACCTTCGTTATAGTTATACTTAACTAATTGCAATTGATTTTCATCTTTTTCAACCATTATATACCATATGGATTTTTTAGAAATTTTAACATTCTCCATAAAGTTATATGCTTTAGATGCTTTTGTATTCTTTGGGAATTTTGCTACTTTACCAATAGTTTCTACTTTTGATTCTTTAACATCTTTTTTATCTTCGATCTCTTTTTCTAAAGAATCATCACCTTTAATTGTAACTTCTTCTTTCGAATTATCATTAGATAGATTTGGATTAGCTGGTAATTTATCGACCATATCACTTGGTGTGATTTCTGTCATTTCAGCTTTTTTATTTTTAAAATCTGAGAATTTTTTAAACACTTTTTTAGACATTTATTTTTATAATTTTTTATATAATTATTATATATTAAAGTTTTATAATGGTTTTTTAATTCTTATGTTTATAATAATATTTATCAACCATTATATTTCTGAAGTTTTTAACCAAATTCATTCTATCAAAAAAAGAAGCCATTAATGGTTGTAGTTTAGATAGAAAACCAAACATCATATCATTTTTAAAAATGTGATCTGAAAGTGTTTTATAAAAAATATTATTTTCATAATCTACAAAATCAGAATAATCACTATCATTTCTATGTTTCATAACATATAACTCATCTAACTTACTATCTCTATATAACATTACTTATTATCTATTTTTTGTTCCATTTTTTATAATATTTACAGACTTTAATCCAGAACTACTTTTATCATCATATGAAATACCATTTCTATTTAACCAACCTCCTCTGATTATAGGTAATTCATCATCTTCAAAAACTATATCACCTAATATTGGGTCTATACCTAATATTTTATTTGGTGAATAATCTATAGATCCTTCTATCATACCCATTTTGTGATAGTCTTCGTTTTTTTTAGATATGAATTGTAAATCAACTGAATGAATATCTGTTATATTAGATATCATCTTTAATAAATCAACTTTTGCGATTCTATTTACTTTATCTAATTTTAAAAAATAATCTGAAATGACACTCATTATTTGTTGATTTAATGAGCTATCATCAACATCGGAATATGGTATAATAAATATATTAATTATATATTTAGAAAGTTTTGGATTAACTATTTTATACTTTCTTGTCAATTGAATAACACCGCTATTTCTTAAATAAAGCTCTAATTTGTATTTTTCCCAAGAGTCTAATATAAAAACGTTTTCATCTATTGTAAAATAATTAAAATCTGATGATTTAGTATTTGAAAATAAGTTTATATTTGGTGTAACTGATATATAAATTGTCCCATTTTTTTCAGATGCATTTACATGTGAGAAAACTCCTAGTTTTTTTATGTGATAAGCATATTGTTGTGGTGTTGCTAATACATAATTATTACTTGATATTGGTAAAAGACTTCTTGTGAATTCAATTGATTCGGAATCTGATCCAAAACTTATATCAGTATAAGTTTCTATTGAAAAAGCCTCATTCATATTTATAATATTTCCACCATCATCATAAACATCATCTACAAATTTCCAATTTTTTGACTCATTGGCTTTTCGGTAATAGTTACCAATAGATCCTTTTGTTTGTAAATAATAAATTTCAACAACAGCACTTATTGGTGGGATCATCCCAAATGATCCATTACCGAATATAATATCAATTCCTCCATCAAATCCAGTTTTAACTACAACTGCTTTTTCATCTGGTATCATATCATAAAGATGTTTTCTAACTACCCAAAATTCACCATTAACTATAACTTGAACATTAAAATTATCAATATCATTATTACCATTTTCGGTAATTGAGAGTGTTTGTAATGGATCTCCAGTTCCTGTGTGGGTTTTTAAAACCCATTTACCTTGTATTATATTGACAAATATTACACTATTATTTGATATTTCATATGTTTTTGAATCTGTTCCTAAATCTAAAGAATAATCAAGTGAGTTAGAATCATTTTTTAATCTTAATTTATTAGATAAGGTTAACTTTGTTAATTCATTACCGGTAACAGATGTTAATTTCAACACACCTGATGAACTTATCGATCTGGTTATATTATGACCCGCATAAACGGCAGTGTTTCTAATAACTCTATTATTAGTTGCTGATTTATTATTTATATCAAAACTATTTAAAATATTTTTTAAATACATCATTGATAGTTGATGTAGATTCTCTATTACTGATAAAATTTGACCATACGGAGAAGCTTTACTAAACAAAATATTAGCTTTCCCATACTCTTTTTTTAAAAAATCTTCTATTTGAGCTTTAATTCTAGTAAAACTTATTTCTGTAAACTTCATATTTTAATTAAAATTTTGATAAGTAATCATTATCAAATCTTTTTTTATTTAGAATATCTCTAATATCATCACTAAAACTATCTATTGTTGATTTTCTTTCAACTAAATGTGAATCTGAATTTGTCGGATCCGAATAATAAGACCATTCAAATTTATCATTCTCAATTGAATTTTTAGTTAAAATAGCTTTAACTTCCATATTTTCATTAATAGATATAACAAAATGATTTCCGAATTTTAAATTGGATGATTCTTCTAATCTAACAGAATCAAACTTATTTAATAAGATACCATGCAACTTATTAATATTATATTTTAGATTGCTCATAATTAATTAATTTTTTATTATATATTAATTATATCTATCTTTATATATTAATATTTAATTAAAAATCTCTTTTATTTTTTAATATATATAAATAAAAAGGTTATTTATGGATAGCATTAAATATTTATTTGAAATATTATGGTTAAAAAGTTGGGTAATGGAAAATTATGGACTAACTGCGACTATAATAGTCTGTTTTTTATTTATAGTTTTATGGTTTTTTAAAGTTAAATGGATGGGTACGATCTTAAATTCTATACGAGAATTTATTTTATTTAAAATAATTAAATCTAAAAGTAAAGAAGTTAAGGATATAAGTATATCTGAATCTGATGTTGAAAATCATGATATATTCAATTATATTGATTTTTGGAGATATTCAAAAATTCCAGCTATGCAATATTCTACCGAATTCAGAACCGCTGTTTTTAGAAAATATCTACAATTATATTTAAAAAGTTATAAAGATAATTTAAGTGAATTTGTTTCATCTGGTGATTTTAAAAACATGGATAATAATCAACTTTGGATTAAATTTCTAGAGTTGATGAATGATATAATTTATGATTATGAAAATGATATGAAAGATATTGGTATACCGGCTGTTATCATCGAGAAAATGAAAGTTAAGAATAATGATACTATAAACTTAATTATAGATTTAATGGAGGGAATATGTAACTCAACATTTTATAATTCCGAAAATAATCTTTTAAAAGTTTATTCTATACTCAATATTATTTTATCTGTTTTAGAAAATACTATATCACATTCACAAGCAACTTGTAATTCAATTAACGGTCAGTTAAGTGGTTTAGTTTTTATGGATGCTGGTAAGATAATTAAAGAGCCATGAAAACTATAGTTTTAATATTATCTATATTAATTACCACATTTTCTTTGTCCCAAGAAGAAATTGTGGTTGAAATTGATAGTTTAATGAGAATTAAAACTATAATATTCACAGATAAATCAAAACTAGTCTATGAATATAGAGAAAATGGATTATTTCTAATGCGTCTTTATGATAAAAGAGGTAGATTAAACTCAACAGTTGTAGATCGAATGGATATAGAAGAAATTAAAGAAGAAAATGAAATTAAGCCATTAGGTCATATATATCGTCTGCGTTGAAATCAGGATCAGTTACTCTCAAATCATAATCACCACTTTTACTAAACTCAGCAAAATCTATTTCATCAGCGTCTAATCTTCGTTTTACCGAATCATTTTTATCACCACGACCACTTATTCGTTTTTCTCTTATATCTCTGTCTATATCGAGATAAACGATGAAACAACTTTTTCTACTTTCTTTATTGATTGTTGAGAATTCGCTTGGTGTCATTATGAATAGTTGAGAATTGTTAAATTCTTCTTTTGTTAGACCATAGTACCATGTTTCTGGATCTCTACCTTCTGGTGTTACATTAAACTCTTGATAAACTAAAAATTCATCTTTATTTAGTTTATCTTTAAAAATATTTTCTGAAATAAAATCATATGTTATTCCCTGTACCTCAAATTTTCTCTGAGGTCTAGTTGTTGTTTTAAGACCTGGTTTTAAACCTTTTTCGGTTAACTTTCTCATTAGAAAGTCTTTACCAGACCCACCCGATCCCAACAAAATTACCTTTTCTGTTTTAATAGTTGACATAAATTGTCATTTTCTTTTTATATAAAAGTGATGGTAAAAAGTTTAATGTATCTTTTCAACAATAAATTGAATAGTGTTGATTTTTATTTCAGATACACTTTTCATTGAATACTCAGATGGTAAAATCAAATCTTTATTATTATTTAACTTATTCATAAATTCTGTTTTGAATATTCTTCCTGGTAAAAGATTTTTTAATGATGTGTCAATTGGTATAAGTTCCACCCAATTAGATCCAAGTTTACCATCAACACATTCAAAACTATTCCAATCTGTTTTTTCTAATACTTCTTTACCTAAAATATCGATTAGTCTTGATTTTATTTTATTATTATGATCTTTTATAGTACCTTCATCTGTAGCCCATGGTCTAAAGTTTTTAATCAAATAATACTTATTATAATCAATAATAAAATTAACTTTAGTTTTAAACTCACCAAATCCTTCATCATTTAAGTATCCAGATATTCTTTTAGCAACCTTATTAACCTTCTCCCCCAATTTCTCATCATAAATCTCATCAAGTCTAACACTAACATGATACTTATCGCTTTGTTTATTTGATGTGATTTTTCTTTCTGGGTAAAGATATTCTTCCCATTCACTTATTAAAACATCTTCTATATAAACTTTAACATCGTCAGATTTTTCTATGTTATCAAACTTAGCACAAACCACAATAGCTGGATTTTTATTTAGAAATTCATTTAAATCTTTGTTTGATGATCTACCAGTTTTTATATTTTTCATAGTATCTGTAAATTCTGATAAATCATAAACATCATTATCACTTAATCTATCACCGGTAATATAATCACCAACATTAATCTCATCTTTAGTAATATAAATAAAATCTCTTTTAACTCTATCTACTCTACTAGGATCATTACCTCCTTCTTTAATATAAAAATTCCAATTATCTAACATCAAACCAAATCCTAATTTACTTTTAGGTAAATCTTCTTTAGTTATTTTTCTCCAAGGTTCTTTTACTTGACTACCATCTGAACTTGATGTTGCAATTATTGATCTAAAATTAGAATCATTAGTTTTCTTTTTAATCTCTTTATATCTGTAATTAAGAAGTGGGAATAATTTGAATATCTTTTTAAGTAAGAAACCACCAATTAAAATTGGAGAATGTAGAATCATTCTTTTCTCTTCTTCTCTTAGCTCTTCAGTTATATAAGTTTCGTATTTCTTTAAATGTTTCATTATTAAAAATTAATTTTAGCGCCGATTGTATTAACACCAGTCAATCTTGTAAAATTAAATTCTATATCATGTCCATGAACCTTAACGACATTTGTATAGTTTAGATTTAAAATTGGAATTAAAGTTGGTTTATTATCTATATCTAGTCCTCTAACAATAAAATAATTAATTTTAAAATTAAATAGATCTGATGATAATAAATCCAAATCTTTTAATGTTAACTTAGGTGTTTCAAAATCTCCGAATTTTAATATTTTAGAATCTGATTTAATATTAAAATTTTTTAATTCATTCTCTAAAACAGAAACTGGTAAAGTTTTATTTTCTATAATATTTGGATATTTATCTACTATACTATCTACAAATAAAGATAAATAATTTTCTTTATCAGATGTTGGTTTTTGTAAAACAGTAGTATCTTTTATATCTGATTTAGAAGGTATTTCTTTAGGCATTGTTGGTTTCAATATTGATGAAGCTGCTAACCCAATAGCTCCAATTGTTGTTCCTAAACTTTCATCTTTTTTAATTTTCATCATATCATCTTTTTCAAAGTTATTATAATTCATAACTTTTCCTTGATTAGCAGTGAAGTCTTGTTTTTTTGAAAATAAGTTTTTAAGATATTTTAAACTCTTTTTTCTTCTTAATCTTTTAGCATCTCTAGGTCCATGATTTTTCAACCTTTGAAATAATCTATTTGAACCACTTGGATTATATGGTACTGATATATCACCAGATCCATCAGTTCCACCACCACTTGCCCAATTTGGACCGAGTGTTGTTCCTGCAAATCCGGAAGGTTGTGAAGAAACAACCGCTCCCATACCGGAGCTAACTGCTGGTCCACCGGTTGCGGAAGTCATTTCATTTATTTCATAGAATTTTAAAATTTTCATAGTTTATATATTTAATATTTTTATATATATTAAAAATTAAATTTTAAAATGGCTTCTTTACAAGAATTAGAATTAAAACGCATGATGAAGGAATTGGATTTTTATGAATCTGATTATGAGTATAAAAATGAAATTGTTATGCAAGCAGAAATGGAGTTTATAAAAACAGTAAACGATTTTTTAGCACAGAATCCGGAATTAAAAGCTCTCTTTGATGAAAAAATTCAAAAAAGATTAGAAGATAATATTAAAAAAAAGAGTGAAGAAGAACTGGAAAATAATTCTGTTGAAGAAGAGGAAGAAATTAAATTTAGAAGTCCAAAAATGAAAAAACTATATCGAGATATAGTTAAAAAAACACATCCTGATAAAATAAAGGATAAAAAACTAAATGATATTTATATAAAAGCTACAAAGTATTATGAAGATGCTGATCTTTTATCTATCTATAAAATATGTAGCGATTTACGTATCGAATTTGAAGTTGATATAGAAGATAATGATTATTTAAAAGATAAAATAATATCTACAAAAGATAAAATAAATTTTATACAAGCTACTTATACATGGAAATGGAATTTCACAGAAAATGAGTCAGAAAAAAATCTAATAATATTAGATTATATTAAAGGTCAAATTAAATAATATTTAATTTTAAATGTCTATCATCTAATAATTTCATTATTTCTTCTTTTCTAAAATTCTTTTTATAGATATCATTCATCTTATCAGAATTTTGTAGTTCCCAATCATTACCATTACTAGTTGTATAGATATAATTCTCATCACCATCAACTACTTCAATGGTTCTAGAAGATAGTTTATCATAAAATCTTTTGATATCATCTTCAATTTTATATAATTTTGCTTTTTCCCATTTTTCACCATCTTTTACTTGAAATAAAATATAAATAGGGTTTTCTAATTCATTTTGTTCCATTTTATAGACAAACATAAATTTACTAGGTCTTGTTAAAAAAGTTTGGTATGTTGTAGTATCTTCTAAGTTTGATTTTTTCAGAGATAAACTAGTTAATTTATCGATAAATTCCGAACTATTAAATAAATAATCTAAATCTAACTTATCACTATAAAAATCTTTATCTATATTAAATGTATCAAATAAATCAACTTCTTTAGCATTTATAGAATTTAATAATAAATCTTCTAACATGTTTAGAGATTCCATAACATCAGAACCACTTAATTCAATATTAATTAAGAGCGATTCTTTATAACTTTTGTACGATTTTATCCATTTCATAAATCTATATATAAAAAAAGAAATATAATTTTAATATATATATTATTATGAAATGGTTAAAAGGTTATAAATTATTCAAAGAAAACAAAGAAAACAATTATTCATCAAAAAATTTACTACAAGAAATTTGTATTAGTATGGTTTTATTAAATAATGAATTTCTAGATAATCTACTAGATAGAGGTTTAAAAGCTCGTTATAGTGAAGATTCGTCAATATTCCTAACAGATTTAAAAAATTTACTAATTTCTAGAAATAGATTATATCTTGGTAAGTTTGTTGGTGAAAAATGTGAAGAAGATACTGAGATATCAAAGATTACTAATTTATTTGATGGTATAGAATTTCAAATTGATAAAGATTGGAATAAACTTTCAGATAGTAGAGTGACTGCTAGAAATATTATTGATAAAATACTTAGTGATGAGAAATTAACTCCAGAAAGGATTAGAAAAATTTACTGGTTGGGTCCAAATAAAGATTCCGAACACAATGAGGATATCGTTATTGAATTAAATGATGGGAAACAATTGTCTATTTTCTTAAATAAGAATTTAACTTCTCAAAAAACATCAGCATTTAGTACATTTGGAGATGATTTGATTGGTAATGATATGGAAAAACTTTATTCAGATGAATATTTACCAAGATGGAATAAATTAGTACAA
>SXGQ01323310.1_pt1 | contig 13373 bp, 9 predicted proteins | sample 3178371 | NCBI WGS metagenome assembly SXGQ01 (sample SAMN11356859, study PRJNA531348) | freshwater metagenome | isolation source: freshwater sample F1-20 | place: China: Fuxian Lake, Yuxi | collected 2017-12-25
AAATAATGTTATTAAAGGAGATTCTTTTTTACAAAATAATTTAGAAATTTTGAGTTTAGATTATTTTAATAAAATTAATACTAAAATTTTACTAGATGATCTACCTATCAATGGTAAAGAATTATTTGCCCATATTATGTTTGAATTTCCTATAGTGGATAATAAAAGGAGTATGAACAATTCACTAATGGCTAAAAAAATTGATAGTACTAGTCATCAATTATTACAAGATATCGATTTATTTTACGATACAACTAGTAAAACATGGAGCAGTAAAAAGAGTTATTATAGAAATTATATTTTTGATCATACTAAAGCAATAAAAGATAATACATCATTTGATAACAAATCTATTTTACAAAAATTTAATATGTTAGTATTTTCTTATTTAGAACAATTTTATAATCCATCTACTAAAAAGATTTATAGTAAACTTATTGATGAGTTTGCCAATAAAGCAATGAGTGCTTCTATTTTTGAAGAAGGTGGAATTCCTGATTTATTTACATCCGAAAAAACAGTAATAGAATGGTCAGACGAACAAGAACCAAACGTAGAATTCGGAGTCCCTAATAATTCATCTGTATTAAGCATGACAACAGTTATGACATTACGTACTTTATTAACTCGTACATTAAATATTCAATTACCTATCAAATATCATTTAATAGATATTATTTCTGAAGTTTCTACTATACAAATTGAAAAATATAAAGCATATTTACCATCTTTTATTACATATTTTGAACATCTAATTAAAGAATGCTTAGTTTATAAAAATATTTTAGATAACCCTGAATTTGAATTTATATATTTACCAACTGCAAATCCAATACCTATCGTACTAGAAAACGAAGGCCTAACTGATGATTTTAAAAACAAATTAACATTTACTACTAAATTAGTCAAAAATGATCTTAATGATTTCAGTGCCCCAGAGAAATATGGTACAATATTAAATAATATTATTAATGGCTCTCGTGCTTTAATTAATGATGCAACTAATGTATTAAATGAATTAAATGATATTCCACAATTTGGTAATATTCGTGATAATTTTATTAAAAACTTTTATAATAATAATCATCAATTACCTTATTCACCACTTTCATTATTAAATCTAGTTTCTAGCCATGTGTCTTCTCAAACTTGTAATTTATTACCTATTCATTTAATTAATACTAATGAAAATAAATATATTTATGGTACTAATGTTATATTAAATTATAATAAGTCGGAAGATATTAATAATTATTTATGGCTGAAAGAGCAAGTTAAAGTATATAATAATGGTGTATTATCTACTAATAATATAGAAATTAAAAAACTAAATCAATCACTTAATATTACAAAAGATTTAGTTAAATCTGAATATTTTAGATCTCATGTCAATTATAATTTATATTGGAGGAGTACAAATTCGTATACAATTTCAAACATAAGTGATATTAAGAAAGTAATAAGTGAAATAGAGCAGAAAGATAATAAGACCGCTAACAAAGAGAAGTTACTAAATAAATTAAAAAAAATAAAGGATTATCAAGACAAAATAGAGATCTTCACCAAGGACACAAACGATCAAAAAACAGCAACAAAAGCTACCTTAGATGCAACAATACCTAATAGTATGACTCCCAAAGAACTTTTTCCAATTCTTTATGCATTCAAAAATGCAGTTTCTAATAAATTACAGGCAGTAAAAAGTATAGTAAGCGATACAGGTGAATTTGTAATGGATTCCCTAAATAAAGTGGCTGAAGGAGAAATTAGAGGAGGAAGTAAATTTATTGTTGAATCATATTACAAGTTAGAAATTATTATTAACTTAATTGAAAACCAATTAAATGACAATAAAAAATATAATATAGTAAGTCAAATATCAGGAAATTCGTGCCAAAAAAATAATCTATCAACAAAAGGTTATAATCTAGATCGTAGTAAAGCACGTATTTTAAATATTATTGATTTAAATATTAATCCAATTAATATCCATGCTTTAATGCGCGAAGTTCCATTAGTAAATGTTTATAATTATGCATTTACCTTTGATAATGTAATTAAATCATTTATATATAATGTAAATCCAGATGAAAATCCAGCTGAATTATTAGATTCTAATGTTGAGAAGAAAGTATTATTTAAATTAAGTTGTTATTTACAAGATCCATATTATATTAATTATCGTACGAGTACGGATTCTAAGGCTCGTGACTTATTAATGAATGCATTAGATTATGAATTTAAACCCACAACCCCATCTAGTAATCCAACTAATTTATACTTTGCAACTCCTAAATATACACATAATATATTTGAGAAGTTAAATGAAAAATATAACACCAAAAATAATAATGACACAACTGGTACTTTATATCATAATAATAAATTTTTACGTAATATTCTCTTTTTAGTTAATGCTCAAAGAGTTATTAGATTAAAAATTAAAAATGCTGTATATCGCATTAATACTAATGTTGTATCTGACACTAATATTTTAAATATGCGTATTACAGACTATTCAGATTATAGTGATAAAAAACCAAATGATAATGAATTTGAAATTCCTGATTTATTTTAAATAGTTACTTCTTGATTTATTAAATTTAATTACTTATGTTTTTTAAAATTAAATTTAATTTTTTTTTATTATAATAAAACTACTTATGTTTTTTAAAATTAAATGTTATATTAATTCTATAAAGAATAATATAATTAATATTTCTATATATGATAATAATGAATTATTAAGATTTCAACAAAATTTAAGTAAATTATATAAAAATCCAGATCAATTTGATTATAATAAAAATAATTTTAATCTAAAATTATTAAATTCAACGAAAATTCAATTAAATACATCTTATAATTCTATAAATGATTTACATGGTATTTCAGTTATTATTAGTGGATCATCTAAATATTATTGTTTTACTATCGATAAAGAAGAAATTGATATTCAAACAAATACATTTGTAAATGTTAAAAAAATAATAAAAGGATATACATTATATTCAAATAAAATATTTAATGACTCAATTTACTAAAAATTATTATAAATTTACTAAAAATTATTCATAATAGTCTATAGTTTCATAATAATGATAAAATAATAAATAACTATTGGCATGAGCTTTAAAATTATCTTTATTATATGATGTATCATTTAATAAATAAATTTCAAATTCATTACTATTATAACTAAGGTATTCATGGTTTTTACGAATTGATTTGGCAATATAATGTCCAAAATTTTGTGTACCTGAATGATTAATTGTTGATACTAATTTATATTTATAACAATTATTTAATAATTTATTTATAAAGACTAATTCTATAGGATATTGAAAATCATATTTTTTAATATATTTATTCAAATTAATTACAATAATAGTAGGTACTAATGTTAAACGATTAATTTTAATATTTATATTTTTATTTTGGCATTGACTACAATTATAATTATCCAAATCAGAATAATTATTTCTTATATATTTATTAAGATTAGATAAATGTTTATCAATTTCATAATTTAAAAAATTATTATTAATTTCAGTTATATCAACTTCAAAAAATATTGAACTATCTTCTTTTACTTCATTTATTTTTTTACAATTTTTACAATAGATATTACATTTATATTTATGTAAAAATAAGTTATTAATAAAAGGATCGTTAATAACATCTAATAATAATAATAATAATTCGCCAGAATCTTCTTGATCATAACCAAATCTTATATTTTTTATTTTTAAACTTTGTATTAATTCATTAAATAAAATTAAATTATCATTATCAACTAAAAAATTTGAATGATTCTCTGTTTGTATATACTTTTTAATAATATTTATATATATTTTTATAAAATTATTATTTTTAAATTTTTCTTTATTATATAATAAATATTCAGTAATACTAGTACAGCTTAGTAAAGCCTGAATTAATGAATTAAAATAACAAATAATACTATTATTATATAAACCAAATGGATAAATTAAAAAATTTGGTTTAAATGGTATCAAAGAACTCATATATATTAAATTTTATTTTAAATATTATATAATTATTATACTATAAATTTAACATAAAATTCTAGTATAAATTATGTCTGATCATTTAAATATTGAGATTTCAACCCCTAATAATCATAACTCAGTTATTCAAACTTCTTTGATGAAAGAAGCATTATTTGAATTTTTTGGGATGTATATTTTTATTACATTATCATTAGGTAATGTTGCAATTTATTCTCTGTACCCTCAAGCTCAATTAAATTGGACAGGTATGGCATTAGCATGGGGATTTAATTTAATGTTTGGAATTTATTTTGCAAGTTTTTATTCTCAGTCTCATTTAAATCCAGCAGTAAGTTTATGTATGTATCTATTTAAAGAATCTATTACATTTAAACAACTAATATTATATTCATTAGCTCAATTTTTTGGTGCATTTGTTGCAGCTGCTACTATTTATGGTATATATTATAATAAATTAGGTAATGAAGATACTTATAGTAATGTATTTGTTACATCAGCAAACCCAGCAATTTCTGATTATGCAGCATGGTTTACTGAATTTCTTGGTACTGCTTTATTAGTAGGTGGTATTTTTCTATTAATTGATCACAAAAGTACTACGATGCATTTACCAATTTATATTGGATTATGGTTAAGCACATTAGTATTTTCACTTGGTTATACTACAGCATTTGCATGGAATCCCGCCAGAGACTTAGGACCACGTGTATTTATTGCATGTACTGGATATAAATCTTTTTCATATACTGATTACTATTTTTGGGTACCATTAACTGCAGATTATATTGGTGCAGTTTTTGGAGTTGCCATTTATAAAAAATTAATTAAACAAGAATAAAAAAATTAATTAAATTTATTTTTTTTTAACTAATTTTATATTTATAAATATATAACTTAAAAAATACTTTTCATTGTATTATATAATTAAAACATAATGACATATTTTGATATTTATAGTACTTATTCTGGCGGTGAAACTCCATACGATCGCATGAGCACTTGGGTGAAAAACAATGTAGGGAAAACAATCGTAAGAACCATATTAGGAATTGTATTCCTAATGATTGTATTAGATTATGTTGGAATAATAAATATAAGAAGTCATTTTAAAACCAAATGTCCCCCTGTACCCTCATGTCCTTCTGCACCCCCATGTCCTCAATCTCCAGGAGTACCCACACAACCTACGGGTGTATCCGCACAATCTCCAGGAGTATCCGCACAATCTTCAGGAGTACCCACACAACCTACGGGTGTATCCGGACAATCTCCAGGAGTATCAGCACAATCTCCAGGAGTATCCGCACAATCTTCAGGAGTACCCACACAACCTACGGGTGTATCCGGACAATCTTCAGGAGTATCCGCACCTACTTCTTCATTTTCTAATCAAGAACCGTTTACTAATGATTTACCATATCAATTAGATAACAAATCATTAACTTTATTACCGGATACTGATTATAGTGATTTTTTACAAAAAATGTCTTTAGATCAAGATGTAATTAAACAACATAATCAATATGTTAAGGATCGTAATCAAATAACATCGACTGCATCTTTTAATCCATCAAGAAGTGATAATCAAGATGTAGTTACTACTTGGGGATTAACTAAATCAACTTATGTCCCAGTGGACCCATCTGCCCGTAATGTACCAAGTCAAAATCCTGAACAGGGTTCTAAACCAGTTCGTTTATATTGGGGGTAAAAAAATAAACTAAATTGTTTTAAAATATAAATTTTTCAAAATTTTTTGGTTTTGGTATATAATTAGTATTTGTAAATTTTTTATTATAAATTTTATTATAAATTATATCATTAATTAATTTATTTTTTTTAATTGCTATTAATTTAATATATAATTCATATATTTGATTCATTATATTGGGTTCTATATGTAAATATAATTCCTGAGTGTCTGAAATTTCTAGATTACCATTAATTTCTAAATTACCATTAATTTCAGGATTACCATTAATTTCAGGATTACCATTAATTTCAGGATTACCATTAATTTCGGGATTACCATTAATTTCGGGATTATCCAAATTGTCTAAATTTTTTTTATTTCTAATATGAGAAACAATATTCATTATATTCATATTATCAATATTAAATAAAGTATTTTGTAATTCATATTGATTAATAAGATGTAATAATTTATCTAATTCTGTATTAAATCTATTTTGTAAATAATCTTGCTGTTTATTATAATATGAATTATAATTCTTATTATAAATAAATGAAAGCCTATCCGAATTATTTTGGGTATTTTTAATAATTAAAGTAGCAATATTATCTAGATTAGTATAATTTTTTAGATAATGATTAATATTATCATTAATTAATTTATAAATATTAACTTCTTCTTCTACTTTACATAAAGAATCTAATAATATATTAAATTTTTTATTATAAATTTGATTTTTGGTTGCTTTATATTGTTTATTAACTTCTTTATATAAATTTTTGAATATATCTTTTCTATCAATATATGTATTATTATATTGATCAACTAATTGTAAAATATATTTTTTACATTGATTTAATGTTTTATCATCATCAATATTATATTTATTAGTCTCTTCATCAAAAATTTGAATTTCAAATTCAGAATCGTAAGATATTAATCGTGCAAATTGACCACTTATTTGATTATCAAAATAATATTTTAAATCAATATCATAATTATATTGTTTAACGACATCTAAATATTCCATTTTATCTGCTTTTGTTAATGCTATTTGGCGCCCTTTATAATCATATTTATAAGGATATCTTTTAATAATAACATAACTAAATCTCTCCCCTGGTGTTGGAATTAATTTATTTTCTAATTTCATTCTATCAACAAAATTATTTAAAGTAATATTTTTTTTTTCTGGTTTCCATACTCCCGTTTGAATAAAATCTTCTAATTCCCATTTTTTTGTAAAAATTTCTTTTAGTTTATCATTTATCAATTCACGTAAAGTTTTTGTATTATTTAAATCCATAGATTTCCACATTAAATCCATACAGATAATCTTTAATAATTCAGACACTCCTCGTTTTTTAACTTCTAAACCACGAATAAATAAATCTTTTGGTTTAAAATTTGGTATTGTCTCGTGTGGAATTCCAAAATATTTTTTTTTTGATAAAAATGCTAATGGATATAATACTTCTTCATAACTCATTTTTAAATATTTAGTTCCATTATTTTTATATAAATAATCATTTACTTTCTTTTTAATATCTTCAATTGCTTTAAATGTAATAGTTACTAATTGAGTATTATATTCTTCTTTATTAATTTGATTTGTATAATATAAATTATTAGAATTTAAATAATAGGATTCTGGACAAGAAATATATAGAGAATCTGTATTATGGACAACTAAATTTCCAATACCTGCTGCAAAATGATGATTTTCAGTTTCTACATCATAAACATAATCATTAGAATAACCTACAAATTCGATATTTTTAATAGTATTAGTGTTAAAAATTCTCTCTTTAATAATTTCTAGTTTATAAATTACTGTTTTTTCATTAATAATACTAATTAAAATGTTATATCCTAATCTTTTAAAATATAGAAAGAAATGTTGAGCTTTTAATTGAGTATAACAATAAATATATTTTTTAGTTAAATAATATTCTAACGAATAATCTATATCAAATGTAAAATATGATAAATCAATAGAATTCCATGTTAATAATTTAGTATCATGAGTACACTCTTCTGGTTTTAATTTTTCTTTATTTTCATTTAATAAACTATGATCTTCAGTAACAGTAATTATACTATTTAATGTTGTTATACGATATAATTTTTTTTTAGTTTTGTGTCTAATAACTTTTTGAATTTTTGACCAGCCGTTTTCTGTATATATTTCTAAATTATTTTGAAATAAAAAGTTTGGTCTAATTATTTCCTTTTTATTATTTTTATTTGTATAAATATAATATTTATTATAAGATTCTGATAATTTAGTAGTCGCATTTTTCCAACATAGATTTTCAATATTGATTAATTCAATAATTTTTTTATTATATCTAATTAAAATAGGTGTTTCACCTATTACAGAATCTCCATAATATACTTTATGATTTAATTCCTCTACATAATTTTTAATTAATAATAAATTATATTGACCGGCTGATGTAACACCTCCAGCTAATGCTAATTGAAACAATGGAGAATTTTTATTACCCATTTCTCCATAAAAGGTATTCATAAATACTTTTAATGCTTTTTGTTTAGTATCACAATATTTAAGTTTAAATAAACATTCTTTATATTCTAGATTATTAATATAATTTTTTTCATATTTTTCAATATGTTCTTTTTTATCTTTGTATATTGATAATTCTTTTTTCATTTCTGCTCTTTGTTTAAATAAATCTCTTAAAATACTTGGATATAAACCAAACATAGTATTATCTTTATTATCTTCATTATGTCTAATCGTCCATCCAATAATATCCTTATTATATTTTTCTCCTAAATAATTTTCATAATTATATTCAAACTTAATATTATGAATATTATAACCCTTCTCTTGTAGTTGGTTTTTATATTCTTTATCTAGAATTAAATATTCTGGCGATAAATTGTATGTCATAATCAAGCTCGGATATAGACTTGAATAGTCAAGAGCGCTGACAGGGTGTGTTATTGGATTCTCACTTAAATAATGAATATATTTTTTAAGTATATGTTTGATATCATTTTGATTAGAATCTGTCATAATAGTAGTATATTATATCATTATAGTTTCAATTTTAAATACTAAAAAAATTTATTATTTAAGTTTGCGTTAGCATTAATTGGTATATCTATTTTATATTATCTATTTCAACATCATTATAAGACAATTGGATTAATCATCCTGGAGTTAGTATATTTTTCTTAGTATTAAATTGTATAATATTAGGATGTAATATTCTATATATAGGATTATCAGTTCATAAAAAAATATTATTTTCATCTTCTAATCAAATTTAACTTCATTAATATTTTTTTGTATATAAATTGCTTCATAATTATTATTTATAATATTTTGAAGTTTATTAATAATATCATTATCAAAGATTTCTAATCTATCATTACAAAATTCTTTAATATTTAATATATTATTAACTAATCCTTTTTTTGGATCTAATACCAAAGCACCTGGATATTTTCCATTCATTTTATCTTCTTCTTTTTCTTCTTGTTTGATAGTATTAACAAATAAATTTTGTTTAATTGCTTTAGCAATGATTAAATTTCTAACTTTACTACCATTTGCTCTATAAAATGCATCAAATAAACTCGTATAAGCTAAAGTTGAAACTTCTCTTTTATCTTGAATAATATTATTTTTATATACTAATTGATGTAATCTAAATGCATCAATATAACAATAATGTACAACATCTGTCATACCTTTAATATCATTTCTTTCATAAATTTTAAATAATTCCGGAATAGGCATATCATCTTTATTAGGTAAATTATTCATATCTAAATAAAATGATAATTTAGATTTTTGTTCAGTAGGATTTAATTGCATAAATACTACACGCACATCAAAAGGAATATAACCTTCTAAATTTAAGTTTCTAATATTTTTTTTAGGAACATCTGCAGATATTTTTACTTGATCTTGTTGATAAAAATATTTATAAATATTATCATTCTTTAATTCATAATTAGATAATTTTTTAATTGATAAATATTCACATACATTTTGAATAATTTTATAATAACAACATTTATCATATAAATTAATCCAATCAAATTCTGATCCATTAAATTCCATAATATAATCTGGTTGCATTAATGTATTTAAATATCCAAATGCTAATAATATAGTTTTTTCATTTTCACAAATTATTGTAATATAATCTTCATGTATATTAGCTTCTTTAGTTACTAAACCAATATTTAAAAATGAGTTCGAATTATTAATAAATTGATATGTAAGGCCAATATTAAATATCTCATCTTCTTTAATTTTTCCACTCGGTAAAATTACTAGATCGGGACGTTCTGGATTAAATTTAGAAGAATATTGTTCAATATCATAACACATAGAAATCATATTATCTTTTCTAAATGATTCAATATCTAATTTTAATTCTTCAATATTATTGTAATTAGTATAATCATTTTCATTAAATGCTAATATGTTTTCAATATTAATATTGAAAACATATTTAGATTTATATTCTGAATTTCGGTTAATTGTATAATCTTTTAATAAATTCCAATTACATAAATTAATTTCATAAGTTCTAGATACAACTCTATGATAATTATTTAAATCATTATTAAAACTTATAATATTTAATTTATTTAATAGTCTAATAAAACAAATTCTATGATATAATTTATTAAAGTAAATTCGAATAAATTTCTGTGTTGTTTCTTTAAAATATAAAAATTCTTTTCCTTCTAAAATTGTAATCGATTTAAAATCTATATTTCTACCTTTTAACATTTTTATCAATCTTTCATTTTTAAATAATTCTTTTAATTTATCTATATTTTCATTATCAGTTCTAGAATTATCATATTTAATATCCACATATGGAAATATATTATTAATTATTATAGTAGTTTTTGAACCACATTGTAATATTCCATGCATTATAAGTTTATAATTTTCAAATATCAAACTTTCTTTAATATCATTTGGTAAAAATATTAAATTATACTTTTTTAATATTCTATTATGAACTTTATTTATATCTTGTTTATTTAGATAGTATTCTCTGGTATTAATTATTTCTTGTAATTTTTTTTCATAATTTAAAGAATTAATATAATATTTCTTATTATAATAATTACACATAATATAAAATTAACTTAATTATCATTCAATTTTATATTTAATGTCTTTTAAATTAGGCTAATAAATTAGAAATTAAAAAAAATAAGATTAAATTAGAAATTAAATTATGGTTTTAATAATAATACAACTTTACTAATATTCTTTTTATATTCTAATTCATATTTTCCTTTTAAATAACAGTAATTATGAATTTTACTAAATCCGTGACAATTACTATTTTGTTCACATTCTTTATAACATAAAATCATATCTTTAGAATATATTATTATTTTATCATTATAATCATCAATTAAATCATAAAGATTATAAAAATCAGAATCATAATAAGTAATATAATTCCAAGTATTACTTAAATTAGTATTACTTAAATTAGTATTACTTAAATTAGTATTACTTAAATTAGTATTACTTAAATTAGTGTTACTTAAATTAGTGTTACTTAAATTAGTGTTACTTAAATTAGTGTTACTTAAATTAGTGTTGTTAGAATTAGTGTTGTTAGAATTAGTCATTTGATTTATTAGTTCACATTCTTCTTTTAAATTGTAGTATTTAATGATATAAGTTATAAATGTAATAGTTGATGCAATGCTATATAATGATAAAATAATAATAATGATATTTGTTGATCGCATAATAAATGATAATTATATTAAAAAAAATATTATTATTATTAATTTAATTATTTTTTGTATCCAGAAGCAACTTTGAAATTTGTAGAATTTAAATCATCTTTAGATAATTCTTCTAAAATATTTTCTTGAGTCGAATAATAAATTTTAGATAATCTCAAATTATTAAAATTATTATAAATAAAATTGGCACAATTAATACATGGCTTTGAATTACCAATAAATCCTAATTTAGATAATTTAATAATAAATAATGTTTTTTTTAATTTTACTATACGTTTATTTAAATTACGTTTATAATATTTATTAATAACATTTACTTCACTATGTAAACTAAATGGAAATTTTAAACTATTTAAATAATAATTAAATCCATATGAAATAATTTCTCCATTTTTAGTATCTACTATTATGCTTAAATGTTTATGTATGCATTTTTTATTATTATTTAAATGAAAAGATATATCATATAAAAGATTATGTGTTATTTGAATATTATATGGTTTTAATAATTCAATTAAAGCATTTGTGTTACTGGTATTCATTTTTAAAATGTAAATACTTCTCCATATTTTTTTAATTTATAATCATTAATAATTTCTTCATTTAAATATTTAGGTAAATAATTAATTACTAGACAATCAAAACTTTGTAAATTTATAATATTCATATTTTCTTCATTTAATAATGTAACATTTTTTTTTAGTCGAATTAATTCATTATACATACTAATTGCTGGTGAAAATGCAGTCAAACTTTGACCTTTTTTAAATCCAGACCCAATAATTAAAATATTTTTAAATCTACTTAGCATACTTGCTTTTTTAATTGGTCTATTATTTAATATATTAATTGACTTATAAAGAATTGGTAACTTTAATTGTGGGTTATTTAGTTTATGCATTAAATAATATGGATTTTGAGGTAAACAAAACCCACCAATACCAAATCCTGGATAAAATGACATGAAACCAAAAGGTTTAGTACTACTAGCAGATACGACTTCATTAAAATCAATATTATAGTTTTTAGATAAATCTGCAATTTCATTAACATATGCAATATTAATTACTCTAAAACAATTTTCATATAATTTACATAATTCAGCGGTTTCTGTAGATGAAACTTTAATAACATTTTTAATAACTTTAGAATAAATATTATAAATTTTATATATAGAATTTTCATTTAAACCTGATATAATTTTTGGAATATTTTCACAATCTTCATGATCACCTGGAGAAATTCTCTCTGGAGAAAATCCAATAAATATATTTTTATTTAATAAATCTGAAAAAATATCACGCGTCCCTCCTACATAAATACTACTTTCTAAAATAATAATATCATTCGGTTTAAGATATTTAGTTAATGTATCTTTTACTGTATAAATATGATCTAAATTAATATCACCATTAGATTTAATATTAGTTGGAACTGCTATAATATAAATATTACATTGTTGTAAATAAGATTCTTGATTTGTATAAATTACATTATTAAAATTATAATTATTTGATAAATAATTGATTCTTTCTAATGAAATATCATAACCAATAATATTAAATTGATTTTTAAATGTTTTAATTAATGAAAAGCCAACATAACCACAACCAATGACTGCAATAGATGACATTATTATAATAATAATAATTAATTATATTTAATATAAATTTTAATTAATATAATTTTTATTTAATATAATATATAGAATAATTTTCTAAACTATGGCTTCATCAACGAACGCGTCAAGTTATTCCCAACAGTTGCTCGACAGCGTTAATGCTAGTACTGATCCTAATATTATTAATAACGTGACGACTTTAAAAGATTTAGAAAATACTATTCAGCCTGTATTACATATTTTGTATTACACT
>SXGQ01745257.1_pt1 | contig 13373 bp, 12 predicted proteins | sample 3178371 | NCBI WGS metagenome assembly SXGQ01 (sample SAMN11356859, study PRJNA531348) | freshwater metagenome | isolation source: freshwater sample F1-20 | place: China: Fuxian Lake, Yuxi | collected 2017-12-25
CGCTACGAGGAGCTGCTCGCCAAGTACGGCGAGGAGTGCGTCGCCGAGGGCGAGCAGGTCCGTGAGCTCGGCGGCCTCTACGTGCTCGGCACCGAGCGCCACGAAGCCCGCCGCGTCGACCGCCAGCTGCGCGGCCGCTGCTCCCGCCAGGGCGACCCGGGCCGCTCCCGCTTCCTCATCGCGCTGGAGGACGACCTGATGCGTCTGTTCTCCAACGCGGGCATCATCTCGTCCCTCCTCGAGAAGTCCTTCAAGGAAGGCGAACCGCTGGAGCACCCGCTGCTCAACCGCTCGATCGGCACCGCCCAGAAGCGCGTCGAGGGCCAGAACTACTCGATGCGCAAGCGGCTGCTGCAGTACGACGACGTGCTGAACCGCCAGCGCCAGATCGTCTACGCGCTGCGCAACCGCACCCTCGCCGCCCAGGATTCCCGCGAGGCCGTCCGCGACGTGCTCGCCGAGGAGATCGAGGAACGCCTCGCCCAGGCCTACCCGGAAGGCGCGACCGCCCCGACCGCCCAGGGCGTCAACGCCTTCACGAGCTGGTACGCCGGTTGTTTCCACCTGCGGCTCGAGGCCGCCGACCTGCAGGGTCGCACGCTGTCCCAGGCCGCCGAGTTCGCGCTGCGCAAGGTCATGGACCTGCACGCCAGCCGCGAGGCCCATGAGCCGGCCGAGGTCATCACCTACATCGAGCGCCACGTGCTGCTCCAGGCCATCGACCGCAACTGGCAGAACCACCTGACCGACATGGACGAGCTGCGTCGCGCGGTGAACCTCCGCAGCTACGCCCAGAAGGACCCGCTGAACGAGTACAAGACGGAGGCCTTCCGGGCCTTCGCCGACCTCATGGGCCAGCTCCGCGAGGACGTCTGCCGCAAGCTCTTCCGCCTCGCCTCCTCGATGGAGGCGCTGGAGGCCCTCATGCGCCGCGCCCAAGGCCAGGCCATGGCCATCGGCCCGGCCGAACCCGGCGCCCCCGTCGCGACGACCGCCGCCCCGGCCGCCCCGGCGCCGGCCCCCGTCAAGCACGCCCCCTTCCGCCGCGAGCTCCCGAAGATCGGGCGCAACGCCATCGTCCGCATCACCAAGGGGCCGGAGTCGCAGGAACTGAAGTGGAAGAAGGCCGAGCCGCTGGTCCGCGACGAGGGCTGGGAAGTCGCCCAGGTCCTCTCGGAATGACCGCGGCGGACGCGAGCCCGGCGCCGCTGGGCGGGCGCGCGACCTGGCTCGGGCTGGGCCTGAGCGCGGTCCTCCTGCTTTGCTCGTTCCCGCCGCTGGGGCACCCTTTCGTCGCGTTCTTCGCGCTGATCCCGGCCGCGCTGGCCGCGGCGGCGGCGCCCGACTTCCGCCTTTGGCGCCGCGCGGCCTTCCTCACGAGCTGGGCGCTGTGGATCGCCCTCCTCGCGTGGCTGCGCCACGTCTACCCGCCGCTCGGCTGGCTCGGACTCGTGGGGCTGACCGCCTATTGCGCGCTCTTCCCTTGGCTGTGGTGCCTGGCCCTGCGCTGGATCCTGCCGGCCGTCGGCGAGGCCGGCCTGCCGGCGCGGCTGCTCGCGATGCTGGGCCTCGCGGGCGCGTGGGGCTTGCTCGAATGGGCCCGGACGACCTTCCTCACCGGCTTCGGCTGGTTGCCGCTCGCCGCCAGCCAGCAAGGCAACCCGGTGATGCTGACGCTGTGCGCGTGGGTCGGGCCGACGGGCCTGTCGATGGGCTTGGTGCTCATCAATCTCGGTCTGGCCAGCTGGATCATCCGGCTGCGTCGCTTCCGGCGGGCCGACGCCGCGCTGACGCCGCTCGGACCGATGGATTGGACGAAGCGCCTGACGCCCGAGCTCTACCTGGGCCTCGGGGTGATCGCCGCGGGTTTCGCCCTGACGTTGACCGAGGCCGCGCGCCGCGCGCCCGTCGCGACGGTACGCATCGCCGCGGTCCGCACGCATTTCGACCCGACGGAGAAGTGGCACCTGGACAAGTTCAAGCAGCATGCGACGACGCTGACGGAGGCCGCGCGCGCGACCTTGGCGGACAAGCCGGACGTGATCCTCTGGCCGGAGGCGGCCTTGCCGGCGTTGCTCGATGACCCGCCCTACCAGGCGATGCTCCGCCAGGTGACGCCGGGCACGCCTTTGCTGATCGGCGCCGTCGAACGCCGCGCCGGCGGCTACGCGAATAGCGTGGCCGTGGTGACCGCCGAGGGCGCGCAGAAGCCGACCTACGCGAAGCGCCACCTGGTGCCGTTCGGCGAATACGTGCCCGGCGCCGACTGGCTGCCGCTGCGCAAGGTCGTGCCGATCGCGGAGGACTGCGTCGCCGGCCAGGCCCCCACCCTGCTCCCCCTGACCACCCGCGGCGGCTTCACCTTCCTGGCCGGACCGCTGGTCTGCTACGAGGACGTCTTCCCGGCGCTTGCCCGCGAGCATGCGCTGGCCGGGGCCGACCTCCTGGCGGTGGTGACCAACGATGGCTGGTACGGACACGAGGCGGCCGACGCGCAGCACACGGCGCATTCGGTCCTGCTCGCGGTCGCCACCGGCCTGCCGGTCGCCCGTTCGGGCAACGACGGCTGGAGCGGGGTCATCACGCCCCGCGGGCTGATGCTGCCGACCGGCGACGGGCATCCGGCCGTCCAACTGGCCGAGATCCGCTCCCCGCGCGGCGCGGCGACTTTCTGGGTCCGCCACGGGGACTGGGCCGTCGGGCTGGGCGGGCTCGCGTTCGCCGCGACCTACGTCTGGCGCCGTCGCCGGACCGGGGTATAAATCGGCAGAGACCGCTCGACCTCCCCTGGTTTCGGGCCAAGGTGGACTCATCCCCGACCGGACCATGAGAACCTTGCTCGCCTGCCTCATCGCCCTGATGGCCGCGGCCCTGCCGGCCCAGGAGGTCAAGAAACCGAAGTCGGAGTTCCCGGCGGAAGGTCTCGCCACGTTCCGCCTGCGTGTCCGTTCCATCCCGACGATCCAGGTGAAGATCAACGGCGCTACCCTCACGCTCGGCGTGGACACGGGTTGCCAAGGCACCGGCGTGCTGACGCCGCGCGGCGCGGCCAAGTGCGACGTCACCGAAGCTTTCACCGTGCCGTCGATGGGCAACTCCGGCCGGAGCGAGAACACTTTCGGCTACGTCGAGAAGCTCGAGGCGGGTGGCGCGGTCTGGCGGGATTTCCACATGAGCATCATGCCGCTCGACGGCATGGAGCTCGACGGCCTCATCGGCGCGGACATCCTCTTCGAGAAGCCGTTCTACATGGACCTGGCGAACAAGGTCATGACCTTGGGAAAGACGCCGGACACCTCCTCGGCGCACGAGATTCCCTGCTACAGCCGCGGCGGCCACTGCGGCGTGAACATCGAGGTCGAGGGCCAGAAGGTACCGATGATCGTCGATTCGGGCGCCTCCAAGTCGTACATGAGCTCGCTGAAGTTCAAAGGGAAGACGACCTTCAAGGGCTACGTCCCCGTGGCCACCGTGCGCGGCGTGTCGCTCACCCGCGTGGAGACCTGCCAGATCAAGTCGCTCCGCATCGGCGGCGTACCCCTGACCGGCGTGGAATTCAACCGCGACCAGGAGCACAACCTGCTGGGCGATGACTTCCTGCGGGCGCACCCGATCGCCATCGACATGGCCTCCCGGCGCCTGTGGCTCTTCGAATCGCAGGCCACGGCCAAGGCCAAGGTCGAACCGACCGAGGCGCCCAAGCCGGCCGACAAGCCGGCGACGGCCGTCGAGCCGGCGAAGTAACCGCTGACCGGCTCAGCGCCGGCGACGGGTGCCGCCCGACGAACCCTTGGCGGACGAGCCGCCCTCTTCGTCCCCCTCGGCCCCTTCGGCCCCCTCGGCGGGAGCCTCCTCCTCGTCGTCCCAACGGAGGTTCTTCTCCATGTCCTTATCGACGTCCTCGACCTCGGGGAGGTCGGGCAGGTCGTCGGCGGCGCTGACGGCGCGGGACGGCTTGTCATCGTCGTCGTCCTCGCCCGGGACCTCATGGCCCTGCGGGACGAACTCCAGGATATCGGTGATCTCCTCGAGCGGGTGGATGTCGCGGCCTTCGATCAGGGCCTGGTTGCGCAGTTCGGAAAGCTGCTCATCCACGTCCTCGACGGTCAGCTTCTGCTCGAGCTTGATGGTGTCGTTGATGAGCTTCACGCGCAGGCGCATGATGTGCTCGAGGAAGTCGGCGTAGGCGCCCTTGTCGCCGTCCTTGATGTTCGGCAGGGCGAAGAGGGGCTCCTCGGAGTCGAGGATGTGCTCGGCGACGCGGGCGAGTCGGACGGTGTTGTCCTTGTCGATGTCCTGGACCTGGAAGGGGACGAAGGCCGCCTCGAGGATCTCATTGGAGAGGCCGTACTCCCGGAGGGGGTCCAGCATGTCGAGGATCCAAGGGAACTGGAAGGGATCCAGGATACCCAGACCATCGGGCTCGTAGTGCTTGGGGTCGGAGTTCTCCTTCACCCACCAGTTCCCCTCCTTGTCCTTGAAGCGGATGGTGCACCAGAGAAGCTTGGAAGTGGTCACGGCCATGGCAGAGGGGTTTGCCCAAGTCCCGCAGGGAGTCAAGAGGGGTCGGCGCCCTGGGGTTCTCCGCTTCCCTTCCGCCCGTTCCTCCCTTAACTGCCCCTCATGTCTTTCCTCTACGAAAAAGTCGTCGCCCGGGGTCTTTATGCGATGGACCCGGAGAAGGCCCACCAGTTCGGCCTGCGCGGGATGGGTCTGCTCGGCGCCCTCGCCCCGCTCCGCGCCCTGCTGGAACGTCGGCTGACCCCGCGCGGGGGCAAGCCGATCGAGGCCTTCGGCCTGAAGTTCCCCAACCATGTCGGTCTCGCCGCCGGGTTCGACAAGGACGGACTGGGCTGGCGCGGCGCGGCGGCGCTGGGCTTCGGCCACGTCGAGATCGGCACCGTCACACCCAAGGCCCAACCCGGCAACGAACGTCCCCGCGTCTTCCGCTACCCCGCCTTGAAGGCGGTGGTGAACTCCTACGGTTTTCCCAACGCCGGCGTGGAGGCGTTGCAGGCGCGCCTGGCGGGCCAGCCCGGCCGCGGCCGCCGCGCCTGCCCGCTCGGTATCAACCTCGGCAAGAACAAGGACACCCCGAACGAGCGCGCCCATGAGGACTACCTGCTCGGCTTCCAGCGCCTCGCGCCCCTGGCCGACTATGTCGTCGTCAACATCAGCAGCCCCAACACCACGGGCCTGCGCGCCCTGCAGGACCGCGGCCCGCTCGTGACGCTCCTCGCCACCCTCGCCCGCGAGACCCGCGGCGTCGCGGGCGGCCCCGTGCCGCTGCTCCTCAAGGTCGCGCCGGACCTCAACCCGCACCAGCTGGCCGACATCGTCAGCGTCGTCGGCGAGTGCGGCTTCGCGGGCATCATCGCCACCAACACGACCATCACGCGCCCGCCCGGCACCGAGGCGTGCGCGACCAAGGGCGGGCTCAGCGGCGCGCCGCTGCTCGAACGCTCGCTCAAGGTCGTGCGTTTCCGGGTCAAGGAATCCGGCGGACGGATCCCGGTGGTGGGTTGCGGCGGGATCACGTGCGCGGCCGACGCGGGGCGCTTCATGGACGAAGGCGCCTGCCTCGTGCAGGTCTACTCCGGGCTGGTTTTCCGCGGACCGGCCCTCGCCCGCGAGATCGCCGAAGGCCTCGCCTGGCGCCAGCGCGACTGGGCCTGAACCGATGAACGGCCCCCTGCTCCTCTTCGCCGCGGCGCTCGCGGCCCTGACGCCCAACGCCCGCAAGGGCGACCCGTTCGCCGCCGACACCTGGCGCGCCGCGCCGGCGCAGTTCGAAGGTAAGCCGGTGAAGACCGCCGTCCTCGGTCTGGAGGAACCCGGCCTCGTGGCGAGCGACGCCCCGGTGGCGGCGGTGCGTATCCTGTCCGGCAACGAGAAAGACGAGGCCGGCGGGGCCATCATCGTCCTGCTGCCGCCGGCGAAGTTCCAGGCGTTCGTCGCGAACTTCTCCGCCCGCCAGCTCGGCTCCAACCGCGGCGGCTTCGGCGCCCTCTCCCAGGCCAAGGTCGTCGCCGGCACCTTCGTCACGGTGAACGGCGAAGGCGCCCTGCTCTACGAACTCGACGCCAAGGCCGCGAAGGAACTCGCCAAGCCCTCCGAACTGCTGGCAGCGCAGCTCCGGACCGCCGACCCGACGCGGCCCGGCTGGACGCGCACGGAATTCAACCTCGCCAAACTCGGCGCCCTCGGGGCGCCCGAGACGACGCGCGAGTGGGAACGCCTGCAGGCGCTGTTGCTCGCGAAGGCCGGCAAGGACAAGTCGCAGCGGCGCAAGGCGTCCGAACTGATCGCCGCGGCCAAGGCCGGGGAACCGACGCGGATCGACGACGAAGCCGCGAAGGTCGAATGGGTCCTGGTCTGGCGCTGAGGCGGGGACTACTTCTTCGCCGGGGCGGGAACATCGCAGGTCGGCCCGGACTTCAGCGGGATGTGCACCTCGGAGTGTTTGAAGATCCCCGGGACGAAGGGGCTGTTCCAATAGACCGCGTAGGGCTCGCCCGCCGGGACGAAATCGGAGCGGGTCGCCGCCCAGGCCTTGAGCTTGCCCAGCGCCTCCTCGAAGTTCTCGCGCGTGTAGGAGCCGCGCACGCCGATCGAGGCGACCCGGCGGGCCGGGGTCTCCGCGAGCTTCACCTGCGGGGTGGCCTGCAGGTCGGTCCGCTTGGCCGAACCGGCGTCCATGTAGAAGATCATGACGCCGGGCTGGAGACGCGCCTCCACCGGGGCCGTCATCGGGATCTGGTTGCCGTCGATGTAACGGAAGAGCTTCATGAAAAGCCCGTTGCCGGACTCGAAATAGCCCTTCGGGGATTCGGCCAGCATCAGGCGGGCCGCCGGCAAGGTCTTGATCTCCATCGAACCCATCGGGGTCCGCGGGTAGGCTTCCTCGGTACCGCGGAGGAAAGAGGGGACGAAGGTGGCCATGGCGAGGAGGAGATGGGGCAATCTCATTGCCCCGCCAAGATACGCCCCCGCCGGCCGAAAGCAAACCCGCGGTTAACAGCGCCCACCCTTGCCAGCAGGAGCGAAAGGGCTTTCCTAGGCCCCACATGAGTCAGCCCGCCGACAAACCGACCTTCCTGTCCCGCCTGGGGCATAACTTCCTCACGGGCCTCTTCCTGATGCTGCCGCTCGGGCTGACGCTCTACGTTGTCTCGATCCTGGTCGACCTCCTCGGCAAGCCGGCGAAGCAGCTCGCGGTGCTCGTCATCAACTGGTTCTTCGAGAACACCAAGCAGCCGCTGCCCAACCTCAACGAGGGCCTCATGGGGCTGGGACTGACCGTGGCCTCGGCCATCGTGATGCTGCTCGTCCTGACCGTGATCGGCTACCTGTCGAAGCGGCTCTTCGGCAAGTTCATGCACCATGTCTTCGCCAAGATGCTGGAGAAGACGCCGGGCCTGGGCGCGCTGTACAACTCCATCCGCCAGATGGTCGACGCCCTGAGCGGACGCAACAAGGACACCTTCCGGCGCGTGGTGCTGGTGCAGTACCCCCGCAAGGACTGCTGGAGCATCGCCTTTGTCACCCACGAGCAGCCGACCGCCTTCTCCGAGGCCATCGGCCGCCCCGTGGTCAACGTCTTCATCCCGGCCGCGCCGGCCCCGACCTCGGGCTTCATCCTGCAGGTGCCGCCGGAGGAGATCCGCGAGACCAAGCTCAAGGTCTCCGAGGCGCTCGGCTTGCTGATGAGCTTCGGGGCCGTCATCCCGAAGGGCGAAGACCAGGCCTGAGGCGGATGTCCTCGGCCCCGTTGCGTTGCCTGGTGCTCGGACGCGACCCGTCGGGGGAATCGCATTCGCTGCTCACGCTGCTCGAGCCGACGGAGGGCCTGGTGCGTTGCCTGATCCGGGCCCGGCCGGGCAAGACCGCCACGACCCCGGACCTCTTCGATGACGGCGAGATCACGCTGGAACGGGCCAAGGACGGCGGCACCCGCTTCGCGCGCGACTACCGCCTGCTCCACCGCCGGCTGGGCATCGCGCGGGACCACCGCACGCTCGAGCGCGCCTGCCGGTTCGCCGCGATGCTCCGCAAGAACCCGCCGCCGCCCGAATCCGCCCCCGTCTGCGCGCGCATCGCCGCCGAGACCTTCGAGGCGATGGCCACGCGCCCGCGGGCCGACGCCGCCTACTTCAAGGGCCTCTGGCTGATGCTCAAGGACGGCGGCTGGCCGGTGCAGGAGGACTGGCTGCCCGGGCTAGGCATCCGCCGCGAAGCCGCGGGCGCGGTGCTGCTCCAGCCGCTCGACGCCCAGACGACCGAGGAGGAGGTCGTCGCGCGCCTGGCCGCCGACCTCGAGCGCTGGGCCGCGGGCGAGGCCCACTTCGTCCTGCCCTGATGCGTTTCGACATCAAGTCGCGGCGCATCGAACTGAGCGCGCAGGAGTTCGCCACGTTCCGACCGGGCCCCGGGGCCGGGAGAGGCGGCGCCCCGTGGCGCGCGGAGGCCGGGCGGCAATGGCACGAGACGCTGCGCCGGCAGGCGGAGGCCGCGCAGGAGGGCTGGACCTTCGAGCGCGCGGCGAACTGCGAGGTGCAGGCGCTGGGCTGGACGTTGGTCGTGACGGGCCGGGCGGACCAGTGGCGCGAAGCCGCCGGCGCGGTGCGCATCCGCGAGGTGAAGACCATCAGCCAATCGCTCCCCCGGCGGGCCGACCAGCTGACCCAACGCTACCCGCACCACTTCCTGCAGCTGACGCTCTACTGCCACGCCGCGCGCCTGGACCCCGCCGTCCGCGCGGTGCAAGGCGAGGTGATCTTCGTCGACCTGACCAGCGGGGAACAGCAGGCGGTGCCGTTGCCGGCCACGGCCGAGGCCGACCTGCTGAAGCAGGCCGAGACGATCGCGGCGCACGCGGAGAACCGGCGCGCGAGCCATGCCCGCCTGCTCTGCCTGCCGGACCGGCTGCCGTTCAAGGAACCGCGGCCGGAGTGGCTGCAGGGCTGCGCCGACCTCGACCAGGCCGGGATGGAGTCGACCACGCGGTTGCTGGTCGCGCCCACGGGCTTCGGCAAGACCTCGGCCGCTTTGCGCCACGGCCTCGGCCTGCTGCGCGGCGGCCGCGCCGGACGCCTGCTTTACCTCACGGGCAAGGGCACGGGGCAGCTGCAGGTGCTGCAGGAACTCCGCCGCCTCGCGAAACCGTCCGAGCTGCGCGCCCTGGTGTTGCGCCCGCGGGCGGAGCACGAAGTGGATGGTCTGCCCGACGACCCGGAGGAGATCCGCCGCAACTGGGCCCGGGCCGGTATCGACCCGCAGGCGCTGCTCGAGGACGGCTCGAACCTCCGCCGAATCCGCGAGATCGGCCGGCTGGCGGGCGTGCCGCCGTGGGACATCACCAAGGCGATGCTGGCGCACGCGGAGGTGGTGATCTGCGACTACAACTACGTCTTCTCGCCCCGCAACCGCGCGGCGCTCGAGAACGTGCCCGGCTGGGACGAGTCGGATACCGCGCTGATCGTCGACGAGGCGCATAACCTGCCGGAGCGGGCGGCGGAATGCCTGTCGCTGCGGGATGAGGCGCAGGACGCGGCCGATCTCGCCCACGAGTTGGTGCGTCACCGCGCGCCGGAGCCGTGGATCCGGGCCACGCAGGCCTGGGCCGACTTCCTTTCACGCCTGCCCAAGGCCGACGCGGTCTCGCCCGACGACCGGCTGGAGGCGATGGGTCACGCGGAGACTTTGGCGGAGCTCGCGGCGAACCAGCCGTTCAACACCGACGACCTGACGGACCTCACCCGGCAAGGGCTCTGGAACGCCGCGACGTGGTCCGACCGGTTGGAAGCGGCCGACCTCGGCTGGCTGCTCTGGTCCCCTCGACCCGGGATGCTGAGCCTGGATTGCCTCTCGGCGGCGAAGGCGACGGGCGAGCGGCTCCTGAAGTTCGGGCACGCCCTGCTGATGACGGCGACCCCGGGACCGCGCGGGGCGCTGGCGGCCGAGTGCGGCCTCGACGGCGACGCGCTCGCGAAGGTCGACGCGCTCGCGTCGTGGCGCCAAGGGGCCTACACGGTGGCGATCGATGGTCGCGTGGACACGCGCCTGAAGACCCGCGAGACGCACCTCGCGCGCACGGCCGCGGCCTTGCTCCGCCTGTCGCAGGAAGGCGCCGTCGCCGCCTTCTTCCCTTCCTACAAGTACGCCGAAGGGGTCGGCCAGGAGCTGGCGAATCTTGATCCGAAGGCGGACATCGCCCTGCAGCCGCGCGGGCTCGGCCCGGACGGCACGGCGCGCTTCGTGGAAGATTCCCTGAACCGCCACACCATCCTATGCCTCATCCTCGGCGGGTCGCTGGGCGAAGGCGTCGACATGCTGGGCGGGCGCATCCGCTCGGCGGTGATCGTCGGCCCCGCCCTGCCCGAGGTGAACGCGCTGCAGGAGGCGCGGCGCAAGATGTTCGCCAACGACGGCGTCGAGGACGCGTTCGCGCTGGCGTACGTCCGGCCCGGGATGCGCAAGGTCAACCAAGCGCTGGGCCGGCTGGTCCGCGCGCCCGGCCAGACGGCCCGCGTGCTGCTCCATTGCCGACGCTTCGCGGACGAGGCCTACCGCAACCTGCTCTCGACGGAATACGGCGACCCGCCCGTCCTGGCGGACGACGACGAGTTCGCGCGGTGGGCGACGCGGAGCTGAGCGGGCTCAGACCTGCGCGATGACGCGGGCCTTCGGGTAGCGGATCTTCTTGAGCTGCGCGTACTTGTCGGCACCGGAACGGTAGCCGACGGCGCAGGCGACCACGACCTCGTAGCCGGTGCCCTTGAGGCCGAGGATCTCGGTGTAGGCGGCGGGGTCGATGCCTTCGAGCGCGCAGGTGTCCACCGCGAGGGCGGCGGCGGCGCCCATGAGCTGGCCGAGGGCGATGTAGAGCTGGCGGGCGGCCCATTCCTTCTGGGCGGCGGGATCCTTACCCTTGACCACGCCGCCGATCATCATCTGGCGGTAGGGCTCGAGCGCGGCGGGGTCGGCCTGACGCTCGGCGACCATCTGGTGGAAGAACTCGTTCACGTCCTGCTCGGTCACCTCGGTACGACGGGCGAAGACGACGAGGTGCGAGGCGTCGGTGACCTGCGTCTGGTTCCAGGAGACCGGGCGGAGCTTGGCGCGGACGGCGGGGTCGGTGATGACCAGGAACTTCCACGGCTGCAGGCCGAAGGAGGACGGCGTCAGGCGGAGCGACTCCTCGAGCGCGGCCCAGGTGGCGTCCGGCAGCTTGCGGGTGTCGAAAGCCTTGGTGGCGTAGCGCCATTCGAGGGAAGCAAGCAGTTGGGCGGGGGTCAGGGCGGCGTTCATGATGGCGCTACCCAACCGCCGGCCGCCGGATTGTCAAATCAGGCGGGCGAAAGGATGCCGCCGGAAAGCACCAGGCGACGCGACGCGCGCTCGGCGAACTCGCGGCTATGCGTGACCAGCACCAAGGCCAGGCCGCGCGCGGCCACGACGTCGAGTAACAGCCGCATGATCTCCTCCGCCGTGCGTTCGTCGAGGTTGCCAGTCGGCTCGTCGGCCAGGAGCACCGCGGGGCGGTTGACCATGGCGCGCGCCCGGGCGACGCGCTGGCATTCGCCGCCGGAAAGGCGGGAGGGCAGATGGTCGGCGCGGGCGGCGAGTCCGACCAGCCCGAGGAGTTCGCGGGCGGCCGCGGTGGCCGCGGCGCTCGGCACGCCCGCGATCCGGGCGGCGAGGGCGACGTTCTCGAGCGCGGTCAGTTCGGGCATGAGCTGGAAGTTCTGGAAGACGAAACCGACGCCGCGGCCCAACCGGCGGCGGGGCGCGACGAGCCCGCCCTCGCAGGCGACGCGCACCTCGCCCGCATCGGGGACGTCGAGGCCGCCGAGCAGCTGGAGCAAGGTCGTCTTGCCGGAGCCCGAGGACCCGCGGATGGAGACGGACTCGCCGGCACGGACCTCGAGCGAGACCGCGGTCAGCACGGGTAAAGGGCCGGCGGGCGCGGCGAAGGCCTTGGCGAGCCCGGCGGCCTGGAGGACGATCTCAGGCATCGCGCATGGCCTCCGAAGGTTTGCGCCCGGCCGCCCAGAGGGCCGGGACGAAGCCCGCCAACGTGGTGACGAGCAAGGTGAAGACGCCCGCCGCCACGAAGTCGGCCGGGTCGTAGTGGAGCGGGATGTTGGCGAACTGGTAGACGCTGGCGACCATGTCGCCGTCGCCGAAGACCGCGTTGATCGCGCCCAGGATCGCGTCGCGGAAATGGAGGATGCCGCCGGACAGCAGGAAGCCGAGGCCCGTGCCCAGCGCGCCGATGAGCAGGCCCTGCAGGCCGAAGAGCGCGAGGATCGCGCCGCGGCCGGCGCCGAGCGCGGCGAGCACGCCGACCTCGCGGGAGCGGCGGATGACGGCGGAGAACAGGGTGCTGCCGATCGAGAACGACGCGACCAGCGTGATGATGAACATCAGGAAGAAGAGCATCGTCTTCTCGAAGCGGATCGCCTCGAGGAAGTTGCGCTTGATCGCCTGCCACGGGCGGAAGACCAGGTCGGGGTGGCCGACGTTGAGGCGGCCGGCGATCTCCTCGGCGCGGGCGGGCTCCTTGAGCCGCAGGATCACGCCGTGGGCGCGCGGGCCGAGGTTCCAGATCTCGCGGAAGCGCCGCAGCGGGATGAGCGCGGCGGCGTTGTCCACCTCGGTGAAACCGGTGCGGAGGATGGCGCAGACCTCGAACTCGGCGGGCAGGGGCGCCTTGCCCTTCTCCGCCCGCTCGGCCATCGCCGGCGACCAGAGCTCGACCTTGTCGCCGACGCGCACGCGCAGCTGCTGCGCGAGCCCGAGCCCGAGGATCACGCGCCCGTCGTCGAGGTCGTCGAAGGTGCCGCCATGGATGTACTTGCGGGCCGGCTGGGCCGGGTCGAGCGGGTCGATGCCGCGCACGGCGGCCACGCCGGAGAAATCGCCGCGACGCGCGAGCGCGGGGCCTTCGGCGTAGGCGGTGGCGGAGGCCACCTCGGGGGCGCGGCGGAGCTCGGCGACGAGCTCGTCGGGACGGGCCAGCGGCCGGGCGGCGACGACCTGGCAGTCGCCGAAGGATTCGCGGATGCGCTTGCGGTGCTCCTCGCCGAAGCCGTTCATCACCGTCTGCACCACGAGCAAGGTCGCGACGCCGAGGGCCACGCCAAGGATCGAGACCGTCGCGAAGGCCGGGAAGCGCTTACCGGGCGGGAAGAGCTGGCGGAGGGCGAGATGGAGGAACCAGGGCAAGGGGAAAGGCTCAGGCCTGCTTCTCGGGCGCGAGCGTCGGGAACAGGATGACGTCGCGGATGTTGGCCGCGCCGGTCAGCAGGATCACGAGGCGGTCGATGCCGATGCCGAGGCCGCCCGCGGGGGGCATGCCGTGCTCGAGC
>SXGQ01079825.1_pt1 | contig 13370 bp, 12 predicted proteins | sample 3178371 | NCBI WGS metagenome assembly SXGQ01 (sample SAMN11356859, study PRJNA531348) | freshwater metagenome | isolation source: freshwater sample F1-20 | place: China: Fuxian Lake, Yuxi | collected 2017-12-25
CGACGCTAACCCAGGGATCGGGGGCGCTGCGCTCCTGAAACAGCCCGGCCGTCGGATGTCCGATCCGACGGCCGGGCTGTTGCTTTTCCAGACACCGCAGCACCAACACCCGACCCAATGAAGGAAATGCCCATGATGTCGTCGCGCTCGAGGACCTACCCGGCCAGGAGCACGCAGCGGCCCTTGGGAGGCCACCTACACGAGATAGCCACCACGCGCCCAGTGCCCACACCCCGAACGTGGTGGCACAACCCCTACCTGGATCGTCAGGGCCTGATGCTCGGCCCGCAGACGTTCGTGCTCGGGCAGCCCGGCTCGGGTAAGGGGCGCAGGCAGCCCGGACACGGCAAGACCGCGCTGGTGCGCGAGCTTCACATCGACGCGAGTCGGCGCCGGTTCGGGCCGTCGGTCATCTTCGACGAGGCGGCAGCCTTCACGCCGGTCCTGCCCTTGGTCGCGGGCGGCGCGATCGACCCACTCGCGTGGGCGCCCCGCCGCTCGACGTCTTCGGCCCGCACGGCGGGGGAGTGGTGAGCGTGGCGTCGACCAGGAGCCGCGCCCGCGGCGGCGCCAAGAACCCCGGCGCGGCGTCGCGGACGATCGACGACCTGCTGGCGGACTTCGGGACCACGATGCCGCGCAAGTTGCCGCCCGCGGCGGAGCTGCCCACGGAGAAGCTGTTCCCCGGCTCCGTCAAGCCCAAGGGGGTACGGCGGATGGGGCACGGCTGGGCCGCGAGCCTGCCGCCGCTGGCCGGCTATCAGATGACGTCGGAGGAGACCCCCGTCCTGTGGCCACTGATCTCCGGGGACGGGCTCCCGCCATGGGGCGCGGAGATGGGCTACGACGCCCTCTCGGGCGGCAAGTTCTACTGCGACCCGATGGGTTGGGTGCTCGACGACGCGATCCCCGTCACCAACCCCAACATCTTCATCTTCGGCAAGCCGGGCCGCGGTAAGTCCGCGACCGTCAAGGCGTTCATGCTCCGCATGATCCGCTACGGCTACCGGTCCCTGGTGCTTGGCGACGTCAAGGACGAGTACGAGGACCTCGCCCGCTTCCTCGGCGTCGACCCGTTCCGCATCGGCCCCGGCCTCGCCGGCCGGATCAACCCCCTCGACTTCGGCCCGCTCGGCGTGGACTGGGACAAGCAGACCCGCGAGGAGCAGCACCGCCGCGCGACCGTGATCTTCAACCGCTGGCTCTTCTTGATCCGCGGCCTGGTCGGCTCCCAGGGTGTGACGTTCTCCCCGACCGAGGAGCGGGTGATCAACAAGGTCCTGCGACACCTGACCGGCTGGTCTGCCGGCGCCTCCCAGCTCAAGCCGGTGACCATTCCCCAGGTGTGGGCGGCGCTGGACTCGCCCAGCAAGGACCTGGTCGCGGACTGCCGCTACTCCTCCGAGCAGGACTTTTTCGACGGCACCCGGCCGTTGCGCGACGCTCTAGGTGCCCTGTGCGAGGGGTCGCTGCAGGGCATGTTCGACACCGAGTCGACCTATCGCCCCGACTGGCGTGCCCCCATCCAGACGCTGTCGCTGCGGTCGCTGCACGAGACCGGCAACAAGGTCGCCGTCGGCATCGCGCTGATGTGTCTCAACTCGTGGGGCCAAGGCATGCGGGAGACAGCGTCGGCCGGCGACCGGCGGATCGTGCTCCGCGATGAGGCGTGGCTGCAGACCCGATTGTCGCTGGACGCGGTCATGGCGCTGGACTCCAACCTGCGACTCTCCCGCACCGAGGGCGACATCCAGATCGTGACCTACCACAAGCCATCGGACCCGCTGTCGGCCGGCGACCAGGGCAGCCAGGCGGCCCAGATCGCTAAGGACCTGCTCAGCCTCTCCGACGTCCGCATCCTGATGGGGCAAGACGAGTCGGTCGCCGACGAGCTCGGCCAGCTGATGGGCCTCTCAGAGATGCAGCAGGGCGTGATCACCGGCTGGGCAATGCAGGACAAGGGCCGTGCCCTGTGGATGGTCGGCGACCAGCGGTACAAGGTGCACACCCTGCTGACGCCTCTGGAGAAGAAACTCACGTACACCAACGACGCGATCGCCGCGGACGCCTGAGGGGGTCGCAGTCGTGAAGAAGGCCATCCTGCTCGGCCTGCCGCTGGTGCTGATCTGTCCGCTGCTGCTGCTCATGCTCGGCATGGGCAACGCCAACATCGAGGCCGTCCGCGCCGCCTGCGCCGCCACGGCGAACAGCATAGGCGGCTCCTTCAGCATCGGCACCCTGAACTGGCGTGGCGCGTCGCACTACGACACCAATCCGCACCCCGGCGAGCGGCCCTACGCCGAACGCGTCCCGAACATGGTCACCACGATCGGGGCCTCGGGGTCCTCAATCATCGGGTTCCAAGAGTTCGAGCCGCCGCAGGCGCAAGCCTTCCTCGAGGCCACCGAGGGTGCGTGGGCGATCGTGAAGGGCAAGAACGGCCAGGGCAACCCGTCTACCGCCAACGCGATCGCCTACCAGCCCGACGCATGGGACGTCGTCGAGGTCCGCTACGTCTCGGTCAAATACGGCCGGCCACTGGTCCAGATGCCGATGGCCCGGTTCACCTCCACCACGGGACTCGGGTCGATCTGGGTCCTGAACGTGCACAACCCGGCCGACGCCGTCGGGGGAACCGATGCGATGCGCGACGCCGCGGTGACCGCCGAGGCACAGGCGCTGCAGCAGCTGCAGGCCACCGAGCCCACTACCCCGCTGTTCCTGACAGGCGACATGAACGACAGGGCCCGGTTCAAGCGGGTGTTCTCGTCGCTGGCTCAGGGCTGGTCGAGCGCCAACCCCAGCGACGAGCAGATCGACTGGATCATGGGCAGCCCCGCCGTCACCTTCTCCGGAACCGTCGTCGATCAGAGCACCAACGACGGCGCACACAGCTACACCGACCACCCGTTCGTCCACACCACCGCGCAGCTGACCGGTCCCGCGACCAGCGGGACGCAGGACGGCGCTGGTCTAGGTGAGATGCCTGCCGTCGAGGCGACACCCGGTGGCCCGGTGGCCGGTGAGGTGCTGGTCGCGAACGCGAACATCAAGACCCGCGGTGGCTTCGACCCCGGTGTCCGCGCTCTCGCTGCGCCGTCGCCGGACTTCATCACCCTCAACGAGGTCCGCGACGTGCCGCTGACCCAGATGCGCGAGGCCGCCCCGGGTTATGACGCCTACCGCGAGGAGGCCGTCGATGACACCCCAGGGGGCCGCGAGCAGTCGATGAACAACGCGATCATGTGGCGCACCGACACCTGGACTCTGCTCGACGGTGGCCGCGTGAAGATCGTTGACGACGACCACGTCGTCGTTCGGGACGGCGACAGGTTGTGGGATCGGTATGCAGCTTGGGGGTTGTTCCAGCGCACGGATGGGGCCGTGGTCTCGGTGATCGCGGTGCACCACATGACGAACGCCTACCGGTATCCCCGCCAGTGGGGGACGCCGCCGATGACCCGCGTCGAGCAGTACGGCCTTGGCATGGACCACCTGATCGAACTGGCTGGTGTCCTGGCGCCGTACGGGCCGGTGCTGGTGGGTGGCGACCTGAACTCGCACGCCGAGGACGGCCCCCAGGCGGCCGCAGCTCGGATGGAGGCGGCCGGCTACCGCTACACCAAGGATTCCGGGGTTATCTACAACTTCTACACCGCGCCCGTGACGGTCGTGAGGACCTGGGAGATCAGTGCGGCCGCGGTGCACTCCGATCACCCGGCTCTGTTCACGCGGATGGCCATGAACGGAGCCGGGCCGGGGGCGGGATCACCCACCGGGCCCGGGGCGACCACGCCGGCGGGTTGTCCGCCGTGTCCGACCAGCAGCGTTGTGGCGGTGTCCGACCCTGCGGGGACGCTCACCGGCGAGCTCGACGCCGCGGGCGTCGCCGCCTCGGCAGCCCACGCCGCGGGGTTCCGTGGGGAGGACCTGGTCACTGCGGTGGCCATCGCCCGCGTGGAGTCGGGCTGGAACCCGGACGCGGCTAACGGAAGCCACTTCGGGCTGTGGCAGATCGCCCGAGAGCACCAGGGCAAGGTCCCTGGATGGGACACCCCGGCCGACATCTTCGACCCGGCCCTTAACGCGAGGTACGCATTCGCGCTCTACTCCGCGCGCCCCGGGTCGGGCGAGGCGAAGTTCGCCGACTGGATCCCCTTCCAGAAGACCGACTACCACCAGTACCTCGACGCCGCTCGCCGAGCGGTGGCCGCCACCGCCGGCAGCCGCCGAGCGGTGGCCGCCACCGCCGGCAGCGCCACGAACGGCGCCGCCACCAGTTGCGTCACGTCACCGATCACTGTCGCCGGCGACCTGTCGGCGGCTCTCAGGGCCCGTCTCGACGCGATGATGAACACCCCTCTCGGTCTGTGCGGGCTGTCGTGGACCTCGGGGGCACCCTGCACCTACGACAACCAGTGCCCCAAGGTGGTCGACGCGCTCTACGGCGGTCCCGGCGTGGGCCGCGGCTACGGCGACGGGCAGGACGTCGCACAGGGCATCATCAACGCCGGGCTAGCCCAATTGCACGGAACCGGGCTCGACCCGCTCCCACCCGTGGGTGCCGTGGTCTCCTACAACACCGGCAACGGTGTCGGCCACGTCGCGATCTACGTGGGCGGCGGCAAGATCTTCGGCAACGACTACGGCTGCGCTGCGAACGGCGTCTACGGCTGCGTCGGGTTCGCCGACGTCGCCACACCTGGTGGCTTTGTGACGTGGGCGTTGCCCAAGCAGGCGTTCGACCTCGGCGGGATGCCGGCCGTGGCCGCGTGACCCACGCCTGTCATCAGCGGGGTGCAACAGCAGTCGGGTGAATCGGTGGCGCCTATGTGTCCGATCTGCGCAAGTGCGGGTTGCTTTTCCTGGCATGGACGTACGCATCGGCACGACCTTGGATGGCCAAGCCGCCAGGTTCGACATCAGCACCCCGCGAACGCTGCTGCTGGTCGGCGACGTCGGGCGGGACAAGACCACCACCGCGCGCTACCTCACCCGCTGGTGGCTGGCCAACACAGCGCGGCACGCGCACGTCTATGCCCAGACACCCAGCGAGTGGGCCGATCTTCGCTGCAGCGTCGAGCGTCCCGACCAGTTGCATCGCCAGGTCGGACGCGCCTGCCGCCGCCGAACCTGCCTGGTGGTGATCGACGACATGGACCTCATCGACGACGAGCAGCTCGCCCTGCTGCCGCTGGGAACGGGCACGACGATCCTGACCTCTCATGGCGGCAACAACCTCACCGGCCAGACGCTGCTCGGTGCCAATCTCAGTTGTGTGGGCTTGGTGCGACCCAACCACTCCGACGCATCCGAGGCCGCAGTCCTCGACGGTCAGGGGCGCCTGGACTGGCCGATCGACACGGTCGCAGTCATCGCGGACCAGCGTGGGCCGGTGGACTTCCCGTGTCACCGGTGGCAGGTCCCGGGCTGCGCCTCGATGGCGGCGGCGCTATGAGCATGGAGCGCGCACGGCGCGACCGGTTCACCAGCATCGCCCCGTCGGCGGGCGAGTTCAAGGCAGCCTGCATGGTTGCCGCGCTCTTCTTCTTCCTCGTGACGCCGCTGGTCGTCCAGGCCGTCATCGGGTTCGCGACGTCGGGGCACTTCGCGTTGCCGAATGCGCACCTCTTGGACGCCTACGGCGGGCTGCTGCACGGGCAATTCGGTGTGGGTCTGCGCCCCGACGTAGCCGAGACTCTGCCGCCGCATGCACTGATGTGGGTGCTCACAGCGGTCGGCGAGGTGCTGGTGCTCGGTGCTGCGGTCGTCGTCGGCATGTGGATGCGGGGCCTGACCGGCGCCACGTCCTTGCACGGCCTGGCCACGCCGGCGCAGGCCGCGGAGGCGCTCGGGGTGCCGCGGCTACGCAAGAGCGCCGAAGTGGTCAGACCCGACCTCTATGCCCGCTCCTCCCAACGGAGGACCCCAGTCCGCAGCAAGCGGCGGGCCGCCAACCAGCCGGAAGAGAGGACCCTCTGATGGCCACAGGCCTGAAGAACGTGAACCCCCACGAGGTGGGCTGGCGGCTCGGCCGGGCCGGGCGCAACGGTCCCGAGCTGTGGGTGCCGTTCGACCGGACCACGTGCGTGATCGGCCCCCAGGGGTCGGGCAAGACCCTGGACCTGCTGGTGCCTGCCCTGCTGGATGCCCCCGGCGGCGCCCTGGTGACTCTGACCAAGCCGGAGGACCTGTTCCTCACGCTGGAGGCCCGGCAACGTGACGGGCGCCCGGTCGTGGTCCTGGACCCGTTCAACGCCGCCCCCGGCACCCCGGAGCTGGTGTGGGACCCGATCGCCGGTTGCGAGGACGCGATGCACGCCGAACGGCGCGCGAAGGCGTTCGCCAACGGCACCATCAAGGGTGCCACCTCCCAGTCCTCGGATCAGGCGGCCCGGTTCTACGCCGGTGAGTGCGCGAAGGTCCTGCAGGCCTTCTTCCACGCCGCGGCGATCGCCGGCATCGGTCTGGATGAGGTGCTCATGTGGGTCTCCAGCCCGCGGGAGCATCCCCAGGCAGAGGAGATCCTGCGCACCCACCCGGCGGCGGAGCCCCTATGGGACGGCCTGCTGCGCGGCGCCCTGTACGGCGACGAGCGGACGGCCGGCAACACGATCACCACCGTCCAACAGTCCATGGCGCTGTTCTTCCAGCGCTCGATCCGGGAACGCTGCGTCCCCTCCGCGACGCGGCCCGCGACCGACCTCGAAGCACTGATCAAGGCCGGCGGCACGATCTACCTGCTGGGTCGCGACGACCCGTACGCAAGCGCGTCACCGCTGATGACGGCTGTCACCGAGCAGATCCTGGACACGGCCAAGCGGCTGGGCGAGACCTCCCCTCATGGACGGTTGTGCCCCCCGTTCCTGGCTTGCCTGGACGAGCTGCCCTCAACAGCGCCGATCCCCACACTGTCGACGCGGATGGCCAACGAGCGCGCACTGGGGCTGTCCTTCATCCTCGCTGCCCAGACCTGGCGGCAGTTCGTGGTCTCCTACGGCGAGGACGAGGCACGCACAATCTACGGGTTGTCGAACAACCTGGTGGTCTTCGGTGGCGGCAAGGACATCCGCTTCTACCAGGAGCTCTCCGACCTGATCGGATCCACGAGCCACACCGAGACCCGGTACTCGGCGCGCGGCCACGAGTTGTTCGGCGTGATGGACCGGTCCTTTGACCAGCGTCGGGTGCCGATCCTGGAGCCGGCTGAGCTGCGCCGCATCGAGCAGCGCAAGGCCCTGGTCCTGGCCGAGATGTACGACCCGATCATCGCGAACCTGCACCGCTGCATCGACGGCAAGCGCGGGAAGGAGCTGCTGGCTGCGCAGAAGCGTGCCCGGAGTGCGGCCCGCAGCCCAGTCGCTGAACCCACCGCCCCGGCAGCGGACCAGCCCACACCGACCGAGACCGTGTCCCGGACCCGACAGCGCCTCGGGATGCCGAAGTAGGGAGGGGGAGCGATGACGACGATGCGCCCCTCACAGGTCGCCTCTCGCGCAGCGGGCGGAACTGCGGCCGCACCGGGCGGGAACGCGATGATGCCTCTGGTCGGGCTGATGGTGCGGCCGTTTCCCGAGCCCGGGCCGACGATCCGGACCGCGATGGAGCAGCTGCAGCAGGCCACCGTCGAGCCGCCAGCCGACGAGGAGGCGCTTCGCGAGCACGCGCAGAAGCCGCGGGCTTGGGACCCGGCCACGTGTACCGGTTCTATGCGTACCGAGCTGTGGGCGTGGCTGGACCTGGTCGCGATGTGGGTCAACGAGCAGCACCTGTGGAACGTGACCCGCACCGGCATCCCCGAGTGCTGGCCCGCGCACCCCCACCTGGTGCATGACCTGGCGGTGCTGGCGTGCAGCCGCTACTACACCAGCTTCGCCGTCACCCCGGCCGCGCTCGAGGACTGGCACCGATACGGCCTGCCGGGCTTCCTGGAGAGGTTGCGTGACCGGCTGGGCGACGGCTGCCAGCCGGGCAAGCACCAACCGAGGCCCCGAAACGAGCGCGACGAGACCCACGCCTCGACGACGGTGCGCCGCGGCCGCCGGCAGCGCTACCGCGACGACGTCGACCGCGCCGGCGAACTGGCCGCGGCCGCCACTCAACCCGACGACACCAAGCCCGCCCACAACGATCTTCACGAGAGGTGGTAGCCGCGATGGCCACTCCAGACAACAGCACTCGGCGGCTCCGGCTCGTCGACGACCAGCAGGACCAGCCCGCCGAGGCGGCTGCACCAGATGGCGAGCTCACCACCAAGCAGGCGGCGGCATTCGCCGCCCTGGTCGCCAACGCGAATCAGTCCGCCGTCGAGCGGACGCTCGACCAGATGAACGCCGAGCAGCTGCGGTCGCTCGCGATCGCACTGGCCACTCAGGTCAACGCCGCCGGAACCGCGACTGGCGAGGTGGCCGACGTCGGACCCGACGGCATCTGCGCGATCGCGCTCGCCACCGCCGCGCAGTCGTTCGGCACCACCCGCGACGCGGTACTCAGCGCCGACCGCCACCGCGCGGTGACCGATGCCCGCGCCGTGGCGATGACCGCAGCCCGGCGCGGCGGCCTGACCCTGCCGGCGATCGCGGCCTACTTCGGCAAGGACCACACCAGCGTCATGTACGCCCAGAACAAGGTCGCGAACAACCCTCGGCTCAACGCAGTGTGCTCCCGCATCGTCGACCAACTCGATGAGCACTATGCGGAGCCGACCCTCATCCCCGCCGAGGACCCCGCGGCCCCCGACAGCGGGCGCAGCACAACGCTGCAGCTGGCCGCCCTCGACCAGGCCCACCACGAGACCGCCCGTCGGCACCAGGACGAAGACGGTCAGCGGTTCGCGGTCTCGGCCGCGCCCGCCAGGTAGGGCAGTGCCGAGCGCGATGCTGAACCGGGACCAGCAGAACTTGCTGGGTGCACTGGGCTCCGCAATGGCAGCCGACGCGCTCCTCGATAGCCTCCGCGAACACGGGACACTGGAAGGCGGCCGTTCCGCACCGCAGGAAGGCTGCTGGATCAACTACAACCGCAAGGCGGTCTGGCTCGAAGACCACTCGGGGTTCTCCGCAGCACCACGGGCGGCGGGCGACGACGGCGCCACAAACACCGCGCAGGCGTGGCGTCGGATCAGGCCGAAGGTCGTGTTGAAGGTGACCTGGGCCGAGGCCGCGGCGTACGGCGCGAGCCTGCCGAAGGAGTTGCGCACCGAACTTGACGCACTGCGGCGCACCGAGCGCGACGAGACCCGCCGCTGGAGCGAGTACAGCGATGAACGCGGCGGCTGGCCGCACCGCCGACGCTTCGACTCCGACGAAGAGCACCAGGTGGTTCAGGCCGAGTGGGACGACACCTACGGCAGGCACCTCGTGGCACTGCGCGACGTATGGGACCGTCAAAAGACGGCGATCGCCCGTGCTCTTCCACTCACCGTCGATGACGAACCAGTGGACCTCCTCGAACTTCTCGACCACCAACCATCGGCACCTGCCGCGCCGACCCAGGCCGCCGCGATGCAGGCCGGCTCGCTCCGGGCCGCGGCCACTGCGCCCGCGCCATCGACCGCACCGGACGAAGGACTCTTCACGCTCAAAAGCACCGACCCGAGTTTCGGTCGCTGAGCACTCGGCCAAGACCGCACTGAACTGTCGGTGCCGGCATCTACGTTGGCCTCATGCACCTGACGGCGGACGAGATCGACCGGTTCTGGTCGCGCGTCGTGAAAGGACCCAGTGAGACCGACTGCTGGTTGTGGGCCCGCGACGGCGCAGCAATCGGTGACGACGGCTACGGGCGCTTCTGGGTCTCGAGGGACGGTCGGCAACGTGTTCTGCGACCCCATCGGGTCGCGTGGGCACTCGTCGAAGGCGCGTCGATCGACCTTCCTCCCGTGGTCGAGCACGTCGTGTGCGACAACCCGATCTGCGTCCGTGCCGATGGAACGCTGCTGGACCACATCGAGGGCTCGACCCAGGCTGCCAACCTGTCGCGGATCGCGCAGCACGGCCGTGGCGGTCCGCGCGCCTACCGGGGTCGGATGTTCGGCCGCGAAGCGATGTACCGGCGATCTCTCGCGCTGCGCGCGGCCGTCGCTGACGGTTGGGACGACGAGCGGATCGCGCGCGCCCTGGCATCGGTCGACGAGGCGCAGATGGCGTTGTTTTGAACGCACCTACCCCTGAGCACGCTCGGCGCGGGGTTAGCTCAGCATGCTTCCTGACGAACTGCGGTATCGGCCCGCAGGCGGACGGTCTGATCTGGGCGGGCTCATGGCGGCGAACCGCTGGACAGCTGCCGGACGACGCCCCCGGATCACGGTTAGCTACCTTCGCGCGAGCATCGCGCGGACGGAGTTCTGGTTGGTCTGCTGCCTCCTAAGCGCGATGGGATCCGAGACGCCCGCCTCGTCGGCCTAGCGACGGCACGGGTGGGCGCAGGCCTTGGGCTTCAGGCGGCCCACTGTTGGCTGGCGGGTACGTGCTCGCCCGAGCCGTGACCAAGCGTCGGGGCGTACACGGCGTCCACCCCCTCGGACTGTTCCTGGTCACTGGAGGACTGGCTCGGTCCGATCGTCGCCATGGTCGGGGTGCTGAACTCAGAGACTCATCCGGTCTGTCTGCACCGCGACTGCCGCCACTGCTGCGCCGAAGGCCTCACGCAGGCGCGGGTCGTCGTCCGGGTCGATCTCTTCAAGGTCCTCGTCGTCTCCGCCGTCCTCGACGGAAAGGTCCTCGACCAGGACCTCGTCGCGCCACAGCAGGAAGCAGCCCAGGATCGCCGTGTGCAAGTCGTCGAGTAGCGACGGGGCTGGGCGTAGCGGGTCTAGCGCGCAGACACGGACCTCGTCGAGGATCCTGCTCATCGCCTGCGGGTCGACCCTCTTGGCGAGATCGTCGAGACCGCGGAGCCGGTCTCGCAGGCCGTCAAGGTCCGGCATCTGCCCGGTCGCGACTCGGTGCGCGTTGCCGACGAGACGTTCCACGGTCGCACGTGAACTGAGGCCGTCGGCCAGCGAGCCGAAGACGGCAGCGATGGTGTCGATGGGCATCGCGTCAATGGCGTCGGCTCGCGCGACTGCCCGTGTCCATCGGTCCGGGTTCGCGCCGTCTGGGTCCGTCGCGGTCGCAACGATCGCGGCGGCGCGCAGCCACACGGTCGTCGCGACGCAGGCAGCGGTCGGATCCACGGAGCCTTCCTGGAGGTCGTGCGCTCCCAGGAGGTCGCGCTCCAAGATCGCCCAAGCAGCCTGGATCTGGACGGGGGAGGCGGAGAGCCGTGACAGCGTGACGGCTTGTTGTGCCAGTGCGGCGAAGTCGCCCATGTCGGCCGCGAGGACGGCGTCGAGCTCGCGGTCGACGGCACGGGCAATCTGGATGCGCAGTCTGGAGTCGCCGACTTCGTCCAGAACGTGTCCGAGCCGTTTGGCTGCACTTAGGACCGGAGAGTACGGCCATCTGTCCCGCTCGCCCGGCTCGATCGTTAGTGCGCGGGCCTTGTCGAAGTCATCACGCTCTTCTCTGAGGTGCCACTGCTCGGTATTGGTCTCGTCCGGGTCAGTGGACTCATCGATGTCGGAATAGGTTCTCCAGGCGGCCTCGGACAGGTCGCTGAGCGCTGCGACGATCAGGTCGGCGCCTTCGTCGGCGCAGGAGTCCGGGACGTCCGCGACCGGCTCTGCCCGCCGGGGAGCGCCGATGCGCCACGAGGCAATGATCTGACGGCTTGAGGGCGCGTAGGAGAAGTCGGTCACGGTTGATCACGCTACGGGCAAGCAGATCCCGTGCGCCTCCCACCAAGGCATGAGCCAAGGCGGGGTGGTGTCCCGACTCATCCGGATAGGGCCCCGTTCCCGGGAATCGTTCCGAACGGCCCATACGGAACGAAGGTCGCTGCGCGGCCGCGAACGTCCTCCCTTGTCTCCGTGTTCGTCGGTTGCGGTTCCTCTTGCGGGAACCGTTCGGACGCCGATGTGGGGGCCGCCTGGACGTCCTGCCATGTCGGCGCCATGCGCTGTGGGCGAGACCGAGCCACCCTGCAATAGATGGTCGCGGACTGCAGTAGCAGCGCGCCGTGGAGGCGAGCGATGACCTCGGCGTGTCCTGCGGGTCGCTTTGAGCCCGTCAGGCTTCTGCTGGGCGACGATCAACCGCGCCCATGCGGACGTGCTCGGCGTGGTAGATCGCTTGTTCGATGAGCTCGTCGACGTGGTCGTCGTACAGGCTGTAACTGATGTTGCGACCGGACCGCTCGCTTTCCACCAGGCCGAGGTTTCGCAGCAGGCGCAGCTGGTGCGAGACCGCCGACTGCTCCATTCCGATCGTCTCCGCAAGCTCGCCGACCGTCGCCGGCCCGTTCTGAAGGGTGGCGAGGATCAGCAGCCTGCTCGGCGTAGCGAGCGCCTGCAGGGTCGTGGCCACCGCCTTCGCGGTGGCGAGATCCATGTTCGTCGGGCCAGTGACTCGACCGTCCACTCCGTGACCCATGACACCAGCATACGACTTTGCATGAAGAAGTGTTCATGTGTAACGTCCGTGGATCAGATGAACATCTCTTCATCTATTCCCATTTGATGCGCACTCTGGCGAACAGGACCCACATGTCAGTTACCGAGGTGGCACCCGCGCCTACGTCGACCAAGCCCAGCTTCGCTTCCCGACGGCCGTTTGTCGCGGCCTTAGGGCTGCCCGAGATTCGTTGGGCAGCGCTGGCGACCGTCTTGTTCGCGTTTGGTGGCGGAGCCCAGCTGGCCGGCGCTCCCAACGCGGTCTGGTGGACCCTCTACCTGACTTGCTACGCGGCGGGGGGGTGGGAGCCAGCGCTCGCCGGCCTTCAGGCGTTGCGGGAGAAGACGCTGGACGTGGACCTGCTCATGATCGTGGCCGCCCTTGTGGCCGCCTCGATCGGACAGGTCTTCGACGGCGCTCTGTTGATTGTCATCTTCGCGACCTCCGGCGGGCTCGAAGCGTTCGCGACCCGGCGCACCGAAGACTCCGTCAATGCACTGCTCACGCTCGCGCCCGATCGGGCAGTGCGCCTCTCGGAACAAGGGCACGAGGAAGAGGTCGACGCCGGCACCCTCATCGTCGGTGACCTGGTGCTCATCCGTCCAGGAGAGCGGGTCGGTGCCGACGGAGAAATCCTCGAAGGAGTCAGCGAGCTCGACCAGGCATCCATTACCGGCGAGCCAATGCCGGTCACCAAGCGTCCCGGTGACGAGGTCTTCGCCGGCACGCTGAACGGTGCTGGGGCGCTGCGGGTGCGGGTGCACCGCGCTGCCGCCGACACCGTCATCGCACGCATCGTGGCCTTGGTGGAGGAGGCCTCCTCCACCAAGGCCACGATGCGTGCGATGACGGTGTCGGCGGCAGCGCGGTGCACCC
>SXGQ01156923.1_pt1 | contig 13369 bp, 14 predicted proteins | sample 3178371 | NCBI WGS metagenome assembly SXGQ01 (sample SAMN11356859, study PRJNA531348) | freshwater metagenome | isolation source: freshwater sample F1-20 | place: China: Fuxian Lake, Yuxi | collected 2017-12-25
CACGCTGTCAAAGGATACCCGACCAATTGAGGGGATTTCTGCTCACATTAAACAGCTTCTTGATGAGATACAATCAAGCATCTACGACCGAGCCCTTGTGTTTCGCGAGGCGAATACCTTTCCAGTAGATACCTGGGCTGACTTCAAAGAGCAGATCGAGAAAGGCGGTTTCATCTCCGCCCATTGGGACGGTACCTCCGAAACCGAAGCGAAGATCAAGGCCGAGACCAAAGCGACGATCCGCTGTATTCCACTTAATTCGTTCGAGGAATCTGGAAAATGTGTTTACTCTGGGGGGGAATCGTCAAAAAGAGTGATTTTTGCTCGTGCGTATTAGAACGTATTTCTTCGACTTTCGCTCTAAACGCCGCGTCTAAATTAATGGCCGCAGTGGATTTTGCCGAAGCAGGCCGTTTTTTCCCGAGTCAGTAGCTGGTATTTTCTAATGTTTGGAGATCTGACGGATGAACAGCTTGTGACTGCGGCCGTGGGCGATGACCCCGATGCTTTCGGTGCGCTTGTGAAGCGATGGGAACGCAAGATCTTTGCACTTTGTTTCGGAATGCTCGGCCGCGAGGACGAGGCAAAGGATGCTGCCCAGGAAACATTCGTTTCGGCCTATCGCAACTTGAAGAATTTTCGCGGTGAGGCGAAAGTATCGAGCTGGCTTCATCGTATCGCCGTGAATCAGTGCCTAACGATAAAGCGTCGGAAAAAAGCACGCCCGGAGGAACTTCTTGACGAAGAGACAAATGAGGCAGATCGAGTATTCATTGCTCCGGCAGCTAAATCGCCGGCGAACACAACAGAGCAAGCGGAAAGGCTTTTTCATGTACGAAGTGCCGTTACATCGCTCCCGCCGGAACTCCGGCAGGTGGTAGTAATGAAGGAATTTGAAGAAATGACGTTTCAAGAGATCTCTGACACGCTTGAGGTCCCGCTGAGTACCGTCAAGAGCCGTTTATACACCGCGCTCAAGCAATTGAGGACGAAGTTAGAACGGCTGCCGATCGAGGTGGCATAGGTAGCGATGAAGAATAAAAAGATAGAGACCGGTAATGACTGCGAACGGTCGGCTGAGATAGTTCCCTATATTTACCGGGAACTTCCGGTCGCTGAGCTTGAGCGGTTCGATCATCATCTATCCGGATGCGAAGCGTGCCGCGATGAATTTGCTGCTGTTTCCTTCTCGCGGTTCTCAGTTTATGAATGGCAGCGTGAGGAATTCGCACCACTCGCTACGCCAGACTTCGCCGCTGCTTTCGCTCCGAAGGCAGTAAGAGTTGATCAGACTCGTTGGTTTGATGCGATTAGGGGATGGCTTGCCCTTCCCCATAGGCAGCTTCTCGCAGGGGGCTTCGCGGCGATACTTGTCGGCATCTTCTTCGGCACGGTCTATATTGCCTCATTTGACTCATCTTCAGGGGATGACATCACGAGCGTGGTCGCCCCGGCAGTTCCCGCCCCCGTTATCGATCAGGTGCCATCTGCTGAAGTGGCAAACCTGCCAAATAGCGATCCGCCTGAAGATGTCTCGGAGAAAGAAGTTGTACCTGCGACGGTCAAGCCCGCAACCCGTAGGTCAACGCCCAAGCAGCGATCGGTTGGAAATAAAGTTCCTCAGGTCGTTGCCGCAACTGTTCCCGCGGCCGATCTTCCTCGGCTGACCGAAGACGACGACGATCTTGATTATGGGTTGAGGTTAGCGGATCTCGTAGCAGAGATCGACACAATCGAATAGAGACAAATGCTGAGTTCATTAAGAACAAATTACCGTTTCGCAATAGTGATCCTCGGGGCATTGGTGATGTTTGGTACAATCGCTCTTGCTCAAGACGGCACGGGCGAAGAGCCTGCCTCACCGCCGTCACAAGAGCGCCCAAACCTTATGCGTGCGCTTGGGTTAAGACCCGAGCAGGTACAGCAATTTCGCCGTTTTAACCAACAATGGCAGCCCAAGCGGCAAGAAGCCGCAATGCAACTCCGGCTTGCTAATCGCGAACTTGATGCGGCGATCTATGCCGATACTCTCGACGAAGAACTTGTCAAAACAAAACTTGCGGCTTTTCAAAAAGCCCAGAAAGAGGTTGCAACACTACGGTTCGAGGAAGAACTTGCGATCAGAAAGATCCTCGACCCCGAACAACTTCAACGTTTTCGAGAACTTCGCCGCCGATTTGCCGAGAACCGGCAGCAGCGGCAGCTCCGACGACAACAGAACCCAAATGCCCCACTCCGGCGCAATTTGCCCGGGCAGCGTCAAACTCCTGGCGAGAGGCCCCCGCAGCGGCCAGTCAATTGACGGAATAAAATTCATGTAAGCTCAAGCCGCCTATCAAATGGCGGCTATTTGTTTGCCGTTTGGTTCCTATCGGTGTAACCTTACCCTGTTCTTCAACGAATCGCACCGACCCGTTTTCTGATGAATCCCTTACTAAGATTTATCGCAGAGCTTCAGGATGTGAGCATTCTTCTCTGGCGCTCGATCATTAGCCTAAGGCATGGGCCACGGTACTTTGCAGAAACGCTCAGGCAAATGGATATGATCGGTGTTGGGTCGCTGCCGATCGTTCTTCTGACCGGATTTTTTACGGGTGGAGTTCTTGTTTTACAGACCTACCCTACACTCGAATATTACAGCCTACAAAACGAATCCGGTCGTTCGGTCGCAACTTCGCTTATCCGCGAACTTGGGCCGGTACTTTCAGCGCTAATGGTATCCGGACGCATCGGATCTGCAATAGCTGCCGAACTCGGCTCGATGGTCGTCTCCCAGCAGATCGAAGCGATGCGGGCACTCGGGACCGATCCGATCCGCAAACTCGTGGTTCCGCGGATCACGGCACTTATCCTGATGCTTCCGCTCTTGACGGTAGCCGCCGACGTTTTTGGACTCATCGGCGGCGGCATCGTCGCAAACTATATTTATGGCCAGGACGTTCAGGTCTTTGTCGAATCCGTTCGAAACGGCATCTCGACCAAGGACATTATTGGCGGAATGATAAAGCCGATCTTCTTTGGACTGATCGTCGGTGTCGTCGCCTGCCACAAGGGCTTGAGCACCTCGGGCGGCACAGTCGGTGTTGGCCGATCCGTAACGAACTCGGTGGTTACTGCTTCGATCTGGGTGATCATTTTCGACTTTTTCCTTGCAAAAGGCTTGCAGTACGTTCTCGACATTGGCCGACTTTGACACTTATAATCGGGAAACCTCATGCTCGCTGACGAATCAAAAAATTCACTTCTCCTCTCAGATGATATCGAGTTCAGCGATATGAAGGAGGCGGTAGATGCTCCGGAACGAGTTCACCCGGTGATCGAGTTTCGCGACGTATGCCTTGCATTTGATGAAAAGGTCATACTCGACGGCATTAGCTTTTCAGTACGCCGCGGCGAAACAAAGATAATCCTTGGGCGGAGCGGTGGCGGCAAATCAACAGTGATTCGGCTGATTCTCGGCCTTATAAAGCCGGATTCGGGCCGAATCTTGATCGACGGCGAGGATATTACTGATTACGACGAACCGGCGTTAATGAACGTCCGGCAGAAGATAGGGATGGTGTTTCAGGAAGGAGCGCTCTTCGATTCTCTGCCAGTTTATGAGAACGTGGCTTACAGGCTTCGCGAACAGGGCGTTGAGGAGGAAGAGGTCGAATCCGAGGTCCGGCGAATGCTGAGGTTCGTCGCACTCGAAGATGCGATCGACAAAATGCCAAGCGAGCTTTCCGGAGGCATGCGGCGAAGGGTCGGCATTGCACGAGCACTTGTCGGCGATCCGGAAATAGTTCTATTTGACGAACCGACCGCCGGACTCGATCCGCCAACGGCACGGACAATATGCGAGCTCGCGATAAAGCTACGTGATCTTCACGACGTATCCTCGATCTTCGTCACGCACGAGATGAACAACCTCCGCTACCTTTCGTCGGAATATGCAGTGATCGACAAAAGCGGCGAAGTGAGGTTTGAAAAAGAGGGCGAAAGGCTCTGCATCATTAACACGGAGATCTTGATGCTCCGGGATGGTAAGGTTGGCTTCGAAGGAAAGGACGAAGAACTTATGCGGTCGGAAGATCCGTATATCAGGACATTCGTACACGGCAAATAGGAGCACAGATAACAGATGGTACAAACAAGAAATTCACTTACGCTTTCTCAGCTTAGGGTCGGTATATTTGTGCTGGCCGGGCTTCTCGTACTCGCTTTTCTGGTGCTTAACTCAACAGGCGATTTCAACCCATTTGCTAAAAGGCTGGTCTTAAAGGCTCGGTTTGCCGCTGCCGACGGCCTTAAGGCCGGTTCGGATGTTCAACTCGCGGGCATTCGTATAGGTCAGGTCGAGGAAGTCATTTTTCTGCCGCCGGATTCGCCAGAAACGGAAAAGATCGAAGCACGGATGTTGGTCGATGCCGAACTTAATGGCCGCCCGATCACCGAACGAATTCGAACCGACTCAACGGCACAGCTCATAGCAGTTTCGATACTAGCAAATGAAAAGATCATAAACATCTCACCAGGGAGTGCTGACGGCTCGGCAGTGAGCGAAAACCATATTCTCGAATCGAGCGAAGCAATTTCGATAAATCAACTGACAAAAACGGGCAACGACCTCCTTCAGCAGATCAACAGGATCGCCGTGCCGGCAAACGAGATACTTAACAAAGCTAACCAGGGCGAGGGCACGATCGGCCGCATCGTCAACGACGAATCGCTTTACAATAACCTTGATGCGACAGTCGCCGAAACAAAGCTCACAATGGTGAAGCTGCAGAGCACGATCGAAAAGATAAATAGTGGCGAAGGCACTGCCGGACAGTTGATCAACGACAAGCAGCTCTACGAGAACCTGAATAAGACCGTCGCTCAGCTCGAGGGGATCTCAACTGACATTCGAGCCGGCCGCGGAACCGCAGGAAAGTTCGTCACCGATGACGCGCTTTACAACGAGACGCGTGCAGCAATAATCGACCTGCGAACAACGGCGAACAAAATCAGTGCGATCGCAGACGACCTAAAAGGCATCACCGGTCCTCTCTCAGGCGGTGAAGGCTCATTAGGCAAATTCCTCAAGGACGAACAGCTCTACGACAACGCCCGTGACACGCTTGCCCGCTTTAATGCGACCGCAACAAAGCTCGAAACCATGCTCGGCGACGCCCAGGCCGGCAAAGGAACGGTTGGCCGTCTTGTAACGGACGAAACACTCTACAATAACCTTAACCAAACAGCTTCAAACATAAATCAGTTCTCAAGCGAATCTACGAAGCTGATCTATGATTTTCGCCAGAATCCAAAGAAGTTCCTACGAATAAGGCTCTCGCTTTTTTAGCTCTTCACAATTCACAGGCAGCGATTGACGACGAGCAATCATCCGAATATACTGCATATATCATAGATATATGCAGCATATAGCTATGTCTATTCATGTATATGGATAAACCAGTTCGTCTGCAGGAGATTCTTAAGCTTGTCGGAAAGAGCAAGATAGCGCGGCAAGATGAACTTGTATCGCTACTTACCAAGCTCGGGTTTAGCGTTACTCAGGCAAGTGTTTCGCGGGATCTCGACGAGCTTGGGATCATCAAAACAGGCGGATTTTACACGTTGCCGGCCTTAGATAAACGAAAGGCAAAGCTAGGTGTTAAAAGCGTTGAAGCGGCAGGCGACGTGTTAATTGTGGTGAAAAGCGAGCCCGGATTTGCCTCGGCAGCAGCGACGCACATCGATTCGGCTGGCATCGGCGAGATCGTTGGAACGATCGCCGGCGACGATACGATCTTTGTTGCTGTTCGCCATCCTGATCAACAGCGTGCGACCATAAAGCGACTATTGGAGATATTTGGCGGTTAGATGAGTGAAGCTGTGCATAAAGTAAGAGTTGGGATCTTCGGCGGATCGGGTTATGGAGGCAGCGAGCTGTTACGTATCCTGTTATTCCATCCGAACGCGGAGATCGCTTTTGTTACCGGAAATGAGCAGGCCGGAAAGCCGGTCAGCGATGTTCACCGTAACCTTAATTCTCTCACGGAGCTTCAGTTTGTCGCGATCACGGACGACCTTAACGAACTAGGTGATATCGATGTTGCGTTCTTTGGACTTCCTCACGGCCAAGCGTTAGAACTTGTTCCACGGCTGCCTGGCGGCGTAAAAGTTATCGACCTTTCCGGTGACTTCCGGATAGATGACCCGGCCATTTTCGAGGCATTCTACAGGAAGGAACATGCCGGTGATCTGCAAAAGCGATTCGTTTACGGACTGACAGAAACGAACCGTGAAGCGATCGCCGAAGCCGAGCATATTGCCAACCCCGGCTGCTTCGCGACCGCAACGTTACTGGGACTCTCGCCCCTGATCGCAAATAACCTTGTTACCGGCAAACTTATCGTTGATGCGAAGACGGGCTCGTCAGGCTCGGGAGCAAAGCCTGCCGCAAATACCCATCACCCGCAACGAGTGAATTCATTCTATGCCTACAAACCATTTACACATCAGCATGTACCGGAGATCGAACAACATCTTCGATCACTCGGCAAACTCGATGAGCCACTCGTATTCATGACGCACAGCCTGCCGGTTTCCCGCGGTATTTTTGCGACTTGTTATGCCGAACTTGTACGGTACATGACCACCGACGAATTGACCGGGATATATCGCGAATTCTATCGGGATGCGTTCTTTGTCCGAATTGTTGATGGCTCGCCGGATATCAATTGGGTGAAGAACACGAACTTCTGTGACATTGCGGTTCACGTTTCGGGGCGGAACGCTGTAGTTTTTTCAGCGCTCGATAATTTGGTCAAAGGTGCAGCAGGGCAAGCGGTACAAAACATGAACCTAATGTTCGGGCTCCAAGAAAAGACTGGGCTGGTGTTTAGCGGAAGCAATCCGTGATGAATTTCAACGATATAAAATTGAAAGAGGACGCATATCAGGTTGCGACCTACGCCAAAATGCCGATCGCGGTCGAGAGCGGTAGTGGTGCCTTGGTATGGACAAGTGAGGGTGAAAGGTATCTTGACCTATACGGAGGCCACGCGGTATGTGCAACGGGACACTCGCATCCACGCGTTGTCGTCGCGATAAAGGAACAGGCGGAGAAGCTTCTCTTCTATTCCAACCTGGTTTACAGCGAGATCCGGGGCCGAGCAGCAGAAAAGCTCGTCTCAGTAGCCCCTGGTGAACTGACCCAAGCCTTTTTCTGCAATTCGGGTACCGAGGCTAATGAGAACGCCATGCGGATGGCCAGAATGGCGACCGGACGCCATAAGATAATTTCGTTCACTGGCGGTTTTCATGGGAGAACCGCGGACTCCATATCGGCGACGTTCTTGGGTAAGTATCGAAAGCTTGGTGAGCCAAATGTCCCGCATCACGTTGAAGCACCGTTCGGCCACCTCGAGAGTGCCGAACGCCTGATCGACAGAGAAACCGCCGGAGTCATTATCGAGCCTATCCAATCGATGGCGGGTGTGAACGAAGCGACGCCCGAATATTTCTCAGGGCTTCGGGAGACCTGCGATCGAAATGGGGCAGTGCTCATTTTCGACGAGGTGCAGACCGGCGTCGGCCGCACCGGCAATTGGTTCTTTGCAGGCAGCGATCTTGCCGCGGGTGCAGTTCCGGACGTCGTGACTTTGGCGAAATCGCTCGGCAGCGGAATCCCGGTCGGTGCGTGTCTTGTCAACGAACAGATCGCATCGGCGATTAAGCTTAACGACCTCGGGACCACGTTCGGAGGCGGTATGATCGCGATGGCAGCCGTGCTTGCCACGTTCGAGGCCATTGAAGACGAGGACATGATAGCCAACGCCAAGCTGGTCGAAGATCGGCTACGCGATTCGCTTGGCGGAGTAGCTGGCGTAGTACGATTAAGGGGCAAAGGCTGTTTGCTCGGCATCGAGTTCGATTCGCCATGTAAGCCAGCCTATGACGCGTTGCTCGAGAACCGAGTGATCACCGGCACTTCAAGTAACCCGAACGTTTTACGCCTTTTGCCGCCGCTTTGTGTGGATGCCGACGCGGCCGCGCAAGCGATCGCAGATGTCTTGCGATAGCCGTTCAATGTTGTTACTTAGCTGTGATGAGTTTGTTTAACATTGATCAGGCACAGTTGCCAAACAGAAATGCACTTTCTATCAACCGGACAATTTGAGCTGCACGACCTAAATCGATTGCTGGAGTCTGCGGTGAAATATAAGAATGGCCACACCGCTCGTCCGCTAGAGGGCAAATCGGTGGCACTCGTCTTTTTCAATCCGAGCCTTCGGACGCGGGCATCAATGCAGGTCGGTATTTACGAGCTCGGTGGCAACGCTGTGATCCTTGAACCGGGCAGTACGTCCTGGACCCTCGAGCATCGCGACGGAGTGGTTATGGACGGCAACAAGACCGAGCATTTGAAGGAATTCGTCCGTGTCCTTGAGCGTTATGTCTCAGCGATCGGAGTTAGAACGTTCGCGGAACTGAAGGACTGGGAAACGGAGCGAACAGATCCGATATTGAACGCTATCGCCCGATACGCGAGTGTTCCGGTCATCAATCTCGAATCCGCGATGCATCATCCTTGCCAGGCAATGGCGGATATGATGACGATCCAAGAGAAACTTGGCGATCAGAAAAAGAAGGTGCTTCTGACTTGGGCATGGCACCCAAAACCGCTGCCGATGGCCGTACCGAACAGCTTCGCTCTCGCCGCTGCCCAGTTCGGCCACGATTTACGGATCGCACATCCGCGTGGCTACGAGCTCGACGAGGAACTGATCCGCGAAGCAAAGCATTTTGCCGCGGCGAATGGAGGTAGTGTGGAGATCACACACGACCTCGAGCAAGCTTACGAGGGCGTTGAAGTGGTTTACGCAAAAAGTTGGGGCGGAAAGGACTTCTACGGCAATTCAGACGGTGATATCGCTCATAGGCTGCAACTTCGGGAACAGTGGATAGTTGATAAACCGAAAATGAGCGTTACTAATAACGCAATCTTTATGCACTGTCTTCCAGTCCGGCGAAACGTGATCGTAACGGACGAAGTGATTGATAGTCCACGGTCGATCGTAATTGACCAGGCCGAAAACCGCTTGCACATTCAAAAGGCGATATTGACGGAGCTCTTGAAATGAACATCGAGACACTAGATCTTCTGCGCGAGGCTTTACCCTACATTCAGCGATTCCAGGGCAAAACGTTCGTTGTTAAATTCTCCGGCAAGGTTACCGAGGACCGCGAAAACCTTGCATCGCTTGCTGAGGAATTAGCCCTGCTACATCAGGTCGGGATCCGTGTCTGCGTCATCCACGGCGGCGGGAAACAGCTGACCGAACTCGCACAGAAGCTTGGCGTTGTTCAGACCGTGATCGAAGGCCGCAGAGTTACTGACGACGATACGCTCGACCTCGCCAAGATGATATTTCGCGGCAAGATCAACACGGAGATCCTCGCGCAGCTTCGCGGGCGAGGGATCGACGCCGTCGGGCTTTCTGGCGTTGACGGCGGCGTGATCAAAGCCGTTCGTCGACCGCCGAAGAACGTCGTAAACAAAGAAACGGGACAGGTCGAGTCGGTCGATTATGGGAATGTCGGAGACATCGTCGAGGTCGATACGCATTTGCTCGAACTTCTGCTTGGCGGCGGGTATCTGCCGGTAATCTCTTCCCTGGCGGCCGATGACAGCGGTAAAGTCTTCAACATTAACGCAGATACTATCGCGGCCGAGATCGCCGTCAGCCTCAAAGCCGAAAAGCTGATCCTGCTTTCGGATGTGAATGGGATCTACCTGGACCCTAATGACAGATCGAGCAAACTCGACAGGCTCTCAACCGTGGATGCCTTTAAGATGATCAAGAGCGGCAAGGCTACGGGAGGCATGATACCAAAGCTCCAAAGCCTGGCCTCTTTGCTGAGCCGCGGGGTCGGCTCCGCTCATGTCATCAGCGGTTCAGAACGCAATGCCCTTCTTGCCGAGGTCTTTACAGACGAAGGCACCGGCACAATGGTAACCGCATAATCAGAAAAACGGACACAGCGTTTGCCATGTCCGTTTTATCTTGGTGCTGAGGGCGGGACTCGAACCCGCACGGATCGCTCCACACGCCCCTCAAACGTGCGCGGCTACCAATTACGCCACCTCAGCAAGATTTCAAATCCATGCGAACTAATTGTTCGCTGCCGGCTGTTCCTGGCCGGTTTCTTCGGCATTCGCATTCGTAGCCGGGGCAGTTGTGTTCTCGCCCGGCTGTTCAATATTCGTGTTGCCGACCGGAGCGGTATTCGCATTTGTATCGCCAACTGCCACGGGAATTGTCGTCTCGGTAACGGGCTCGGCGACCGTATCAAGAACAGATACGCCACCCCGTAACGCCGGTAACGAAATCAAAAACGCCGAAACCATGAACACGGATGCGGCAACTATCGTGATCTTCGCAAGGATAGTCGCCGTTCCACGCGGATTAAATGCCGAACTCGAAATATTGCTCGTGAAAAGAGCCCCCGCATCGGTCTTTCCCGGCTGCAAGAGAACCGACGCGATCAGAACGATGCACGAAATAAAAAACAATGTATAGAGAACGTAGATCAAATCTTTCTACTCCCGCAAAGCCGATCAGGCTTATGCCCGATAGTTAACGATCTTTGCAAAACTTTCAGCCTCGAGGCTCGCCCCGCCGACCAATGCACCGTCAATGTCTCCCATCGACATCAACTCGCCAATGTTGTCCGGTTTGACCGATCCTCCATAGAGAATTCGAATCGCTTCAGCTGCCTGCTTACCGTGTATCCCGGCAACTTCCCGGCGGATATGTCCGTGCATTTCTTGAGCCTGTTCTGGCGTGGCGGTTTTACCCGTACCGATCGCCCAAACAGGCTCGTAAGCGATAATGATACGTTCCATATCATCGGCTGTCAAACCCGCTAAACCACCCGCAAGCTGGCCGGAGACGACCGATTCTGCATTGCCCGCTTCCCGCTCGGCGAGGTGCTCGCCGACACAAACAATTGCGGTCAATCCGGCGGCCAAAGCTGCCTTCGTCTTACGATTAACGCTTTCGTCCGTCTCCCCGTAGAACTGCCGCCGTTCGCTGTGGCCGATGATGACGTGCGAACATCCGGCGTCCTTAATCATTGACGGAGTAACCTCGCCAGTATGGGCTCCAAACTCGTTTTGAACGGCGCAGTCCTGAGCAGCAACACGAATGTTCGAGCCCTCCAATCGATCGGCAACCATCTTTAACGATGTAAATACCGGAGCGATAACGACCTCGCAATGCGAAGCGTTCGTAACAAGCGGCTTCAACGCAAGGGCCGTCTCGACCGATTCGCTGATCAGCTTGTACATTTTCCAATTTCCGGCGATTACAGGTTTTCTCATTTATTTGTCATCCAAAGCCGCGACTCCCGGCAACACATCTCCGGCAAGGAACTCAAGTGTTGCTCCACCGCCGGTCGAGATATGCGAAATGCGGTCCGCGAGTCCTGCTTGATTAACGGCAGCAACCGAATCGCCTCCGCCGACGATCGAGATCGCCCCGTTATCGGTTGCCTCGGCAACTGCGTTCGCTATCGCGATCGTGCCCTCGTCAAACGGCTTCTCCTCGAACATTCCCATCGGACCGTTCCAGACGATCGTTTTCGCTCCCTCTAGGGCATTTGCAAAGACAGCAGCCGTCTCAGGACCAATGTCGAGTCCTACAAGGCCAGCGTTGGTGAACTCGATCTGGATCGCCTTTCGCGAATTCAGCGGGTCATACGAGTCAACCACCTGATGATCGGTCGGCAGCAAGAGCTCGATTCCGGCAGCCTTCGCTTGGGCTTCTATCTCAAGTGCCTTTGGAATCATCTCGTCCTCGACCAGCGATTTACCAACCGTATAACCCTGAGCCTTGAAAAAGGTGTACGCCATCGCGCCGCCGATGAGTAGCTTATCGACCTTTCGCTCAATAAGCGACTCGATCACAGGTATCTTATCCGATACCTTTGCTCCGCCAAGTATCGCAACGAACGGCCGTTCCGGATCGTTGAGCGCCTTACCGAGGAACTCGAGTTCCTTTTCCATCAACAGCCCGGCGACACACGTATCAACAAAATGAGTTATCCCTTCGGTTGAGGAGTGGGCACGATGGGCTGTCCCGAATGCGTCGTTTACATAAACGTCAATACCTTCGGCAAGCTGCTTGGCGAAATCCGGATCGTTCCTTTCTTCGCCTGGATCAAGGCGGAGATTTTCGCGCATCACGACCTCGCCCTCTGAAAGCGTCGCTACCGGGGAGACAACATCGTCGGCTTCAAACGAGACCGACCTTCCGAGTAGGTCTGACAAACGTTCAGCGACCGGGCGAAGAGAGTATTTCGACGGGTCATACGGCGTTCCCTTCTCTTCTGCTTTCTTCTTATCCTTGAGCGGCCTCCCGAGATGCGAGGCAAGAATGACCTTCGCACCTTGCTCGATCGCATATTTGATCGTCGGCAAGGCCCCGCGGATCCGCGTGTCGTCCTCGATCTTGCCATCCTTGATCGGGACGTTGAAGTCGACCCGGATGAAGACCGCCTTTCCGTTTAGTGAAATGTCCCTAATTGATTGTTTATTCATTTGGACGAAATGCGCGATAAAGAAGAAAAAGACCGATAATCAGTGAAACTGTCCCAGCTACAAGGAACCGAGCGACTCCAATTTTGAAGTTCCACTCGGTTGTCGCGAAGTCCGTGTTTTCCACGGCAATCTAATACGAAATTCCATAGTGCTCGAAAACAGCATAAAAGGACTGAAGTTCCGCTTAAGAATAGTAGGCCATTCCGAAGCAGCATCCGTCACTCCTGAACCTAGAGCCCCTTCGCGGCGATGAATTTCACAAGATCGCGAACCCGGCACGAATAGCCCCATTCGTTGTCGTACCACGAAAGTACCTTGATGCAGGTGCCGTCAATGACCTTTGTATTTTCGGCGTCAACGATCGAGGAATTCGGATTGCCGCGGAAGTCGATCGAAACGAGCGGCTCCTCTGAGAATGCAAGAATTCCCTTGAGCTCTTCGTTCGCGGCGTCCTTAAGGACCTGATTGACTTCCTCGGTCGAAGTCTCCTTTTCAACGTTCATCACAACGTCAACGAGCGAAACGTTCGGTGTCGGTACACGGACCGAGATGCCGTCAAACTTTCCTTTGAGCTCCGGAATGACCAATGCAACTGCCTTTGCCGCTCCGGTCGAGGTCGGGATCATAGAAAGAGCCGCAGCCCTCGCACGGCGGAGATCTTTGTGCGGCAGGTCAAGAAGCTGCTGATCGTTGGTATAGCTATGGATCGTGTTCATCAACGCATTCTTGATACTGAATTTCTCATGAATCACCTTCGCGACCGGAGCAAGGCAGTTCGTGGTGCACGAAGCG
>SXGQ01331328.1_pt1 | contig 13366 bp, 18 predicted proteins | sample 3178371 | NCBI WGS metagenome assembly SXGQ01 (sample SAMN11356859, study PRJNA531348) | freshwater metagenome | isolation source: freshwater sample F1-20 | place: China: Fuxian Lake, Yuxi | collected 2017-12-25
ATCTGTAGAAGCATCATCTATTAAGACTACTTCTACTTCAGGCACATGCTTACGTACACTTGTATAGGCATTCTTTAAATGCCTTAAGTTATTATGGCTTGGTATTACTAATGATATCATATTGTATAATTTTCTCCAAAGCTTCTAAGATCCATATACAAATTAGAATATTCTGATGTTATAAAATAATTATTCATCCTAGTCTCAGCTTCTCTACAGAATTCATTTATGCCTATATCTATTTTGTTTCTCTCAAATGTCTGTGAGTTTAAATGACATATAGTATGGTTATCTGATACCACGGTGTTCATATTATTTAAATCAGCTATACAACCTATATAGAAATCAACTCCCCAACCATATATTAATTGATCAGGTATAGTTTGTGTCTTTTCTAGAATGTCTCTTCTTAATAAAGGAGATTGAAAATCTATCCATCTTACATTTCTTAAACCTTTACCCCAATTCCACATCTGTTTCCAATGGCATTGTTTTATAGATGCATTAATTATAGATGGAGAATAAACACTAGCATCAGAATGCTTTGCTTCTTTTAAACCAGTAGTTAAGAAAGAGGGGCCGTGAAATATAAGATCGTTGTTTAAAAACCACATGTATTCATGATTAGTAGTTAAAAAATAATCTAATACAACATTAAAACCTCCACCAAAGAATATGTTTTTTTCTAACCTGTGAGTTGTAGACTTTGCTATTTCTTCTTTAGAACCGTTGTCTACTACCATAAGTTCACACTCTTTAAATAGAGGGTCTCTCTTTAATTGATCTACTAAATTGTCTGTAAGATCTGGTAGATTGTGGTTTATTGTTGCTATTAACATTCGTTAAATTTTAATTGATTCGTTTCTTTACTTGGCATTACTATGCCTAAAAAGTTTTTAGATAGTGCCTCTTCTGTATTGCCTTGATTTTTACAATCTATAAGTTGTTTTAAATAATGAAAAGGCTTGAACCAAGATTCGCAAGGTATAATAGGAATAACTTGAGAAGCTAATAGATATTCACCATACCAAACTAATTCACCAGGAACGTATTCTAAAAGGTTTTTAAAAGTTAAATTATTAGGTTCAAGATATGTTTCTTTCATATGTTCAAACACTTTAACAGACCAAAGATTAGGACAGGTCCAATCATAGTATTTTCCTTTTCTACCAAAAATTTCTTTTACTCTATCTCTGTCTGACTTATAACTTTTCATAACATCTTCTAACATGTTTCCTTCGGTAGCCATCCACTGAAATAAGTCTTTGTTTTCATGAATGGTTGTGTAAGGGATGTCTTCTGTATACATAAAGTCAGATAGATAAAAATCTCTAATAAAATAAGAGTCTGCATCTATCCATAGGTAATTTTTACAGAGATTAGTTTCACTAAATTTCATTTTAACTAACTGTTGAGTTATCCAGGTTTGAGGAGTTTCTCCGTTCAATATGTCTTCGTCAGTTAGTAAAGTGTATCCCTCTGTTCCTAAAGCATTTTCAAATAAAAACTTTTGTGTTTTTGGGACTGAAATATAAACAGGTATATTATCAATATTATGTTTAATAGTAGTTTCTAATAACTGCTTAGTATAGTTAATATGAGGTTGGTAAGATTTAAAAAACAAAACAAGATTCTCCATACTAATTAAATAAATTTATAATTTTATACTTCTCTATAAGATGAATTTTCTTTTTAGCACATTGAAAGTCACTATGAAAAGATCTTAATACTTCATCTCTAAAGTAATACCTATGTTGTTGACTATAAAATCCTTTTAAAGCTTTCATTTTATTGTCATACTGGTCTTTTATATCAACATAAAAATTAGGATCCCAATTATCTTGAGTACTAGGAGTATAATATTGAACAAGACTTATCTTACTATTTCTTATTAGAGCGGGACCAAAACCAGATATAAACCTATGTTCAAAATGAGAGTCTGTTTCGTTAGGAATGAATATACTATCAAAAGGTCCTAGGTTGTTTAAATAAGATTCTATTAAATGTATCCATCTATCTTCTGATAATTCTTTTATGAGTTTATATGGAGTATTTACTATAGTTAGATTTTTAGCATCGGCTATTTTCCAAACGTCTTCAACCTCTTTAAGTCTACTTACTCCTGTAGTTTCATCACAATCTCCTCCTTGTGCTAGTTGTAATAAATAAAATTCTGTATTAGGATATTTTAATATAGTTCCTAACATACTGTATTCTACATCATCTGGATGTGGGGACACACATAAAACCTTACTAAAACCTAGCAATTTCATTTCTTTAGATATTGTAGTGTGTGTATTTTATTTAAATCTTTCTGGTAAATTACTTCAATATTTTCATTCTTGAATAAAGAATCGTCTAAGTAATCTAAACCTCCTTGTCCTGCTAGATAAGTTGTGGCTCCAAATCTTTTACATATATCTACAAGGCGATCCGTACTTTTAAGATCAGTTTCATAATCTTGTTCTATTCTTGTTTTTATATCTAACTTCTGAATCAAATGCTTTATTATAGAGAAGTTTGTATCAAATAGATTTTCAGTTATACAATAGTCCATTTCAGATAAAAGATCTTTATATTCTGGAAGGTTTCTTTTTATGGTCTCCCAATCCTTTTTTGGATTAACATGCTTCTTTTGCCTTATAGGTTCTAGACCTTTATATACACTCAATGTATTCCAATTATTATCTAATTGAAATCTATTTTGAAACCCGTTCTTTTCATATTGGCAATGACCTAGAACTACATACACATCTGCCTGTTCTATCTTTTGAAAGAAAGGATACCAAGGAACAAAATTAGGTTGGTGAATCGTAACTATCATTTTAAATTTAAATAGTAGTGAGGTAAATCTTCAGGTAAAAACTTAAAGAAGTTATCTAATAAACTGCAATCTACTTTAACAGGGTTAAAGATGTATTTGTTACTCATATGATGTACCATAAGTTTTCTATAGTCTTTAATAGGAGAGAACTTCATAATAGATCCTACAAAACCGGTTGCTCCACTTTCTAATATACCTCCAAAATTTTTTTCAGCTTTAGTTGTAAACTTAGTATTTGAATATAGAAGTTCAATTTGCTCTCTAGACATTAAAAAATTACCGCTATGCGGATTCCAAGCGTGGAAATAGTATTCATTATCAAATTTAGTAATGAACTTAATTATATCAGTAACACCGTTTCCTTCTAAGTTAACTGAATTATATGGAGCTAAGTCTACAAACTCTTCTTTCTGACCTTCCATTTCATATCTTAAGAATCCTACATTGTATTGTGTATCTTTCTTTATTAACTTCTCATTAGTTTCTATTGCAAACTCTAATGCCTCTCCTGATATGAAAATGTCATCTTCATTATATAAGAAATAGTCGTACTCGTTTAAATGATCTATAATGTATTGACGAGGTTCAAATACTAAACCATGACCCAAAGATTTAGATCTAATCTCTGTCTTAACTCCGTCGATATTCATAATCTCAGGAGCAAAGATAACTACATCAGAAAACTGTTTAAGTTCATCAACTACTGTTCTGATATACTGATTATCATTTCCGGAATAACACGCTATGGTTGTTAGTATCTTCATTTTTTTATATAATACCAATTTGAATCTTTAGTACCAATAGGTTGAGCTTCAGGAACTAATTCTTTTACAGCTCTTACAACTCCTTCCCATCCATAATCATCTCCTCCTATTATCCCTCCAGGTTTTACTTTATTATACCAAGCGGATATGTCTTCTTTTACACTTTCATAATCATGTGATGCGTCTATGTATACAAACTCTAATGAATTATCTTCATATAGTTTTGCTGCCTCTACTGACTTCATACTAAATACACTAACTACTTCACTTACAGGCTTTAAATTGTTTAGAGCTTCTTCATAACTATCTTTTGAATTAGCACTTAGATCCTTAGACTGTTCATAGTGGTCTATTGTATCTAGTTTTAATTTTTTACCTGAATTTATAATTTCTACTCCAATATAAGCTGAACTTCTTCCTTTGAATGTACCTATCTCTACAAAGTGTCCTTCATTGAATTTACTTATAGCTAAATCTTGTAATTCAAAATGATCTAAATAACCTTGTACATTTTGCCAATAATGTTCCATTTATTTTAATTTATTCTTTCTAATGATTATACTATTTGCTCAGTAGAGCCTTCTTCTGTTAATTTGTGAATATTATAATTATATTTTCTAGCTATATCATGAAACCTTCTCTCAGTTTCCCTAGCCATTTCAGGAGTCCATACAGATTTTTGAGTGGCTCTTGCCCCTAGATATTTAAACTCAAACATAGGATGATAACCTCCTTCAGGATCAATACCACATGTTATTAAGTTTTGAATTCCGTTCATGCCTAACCAAGTAGCAGCTGTTTGTAATACAGAATAAGTTTCTCCCATGTGCGGTATATCACTAGGACAAGTTAGTCCATTCATTCCGTGTACTCCTAAACATACAAAATGAAACTTACAATCTGGGTTTATAGATAATACAGGTTCTGTCCACACTCTATAATCATTATCTGCAGAAAATCCGCCAGGATGTGCTTTTTGTGGATAGTATGGCATTACAAAGTTCTTAACCTTCTTCCATTCATTTATATTTATGATGTCCATATTATCTTGATCGTGCATAAAGAAGTAGTCAACCTCTTCACATAATATGATTGCATTATTCAAACAAGCTATTAAATAGTCTTCACTCTTAGGTATAGGTCTAGCACTAGGACCTTTACTGAGTAGTATTACTGGTTTATCTATTTTGTTATTAACTTCCATTTTTCTGATTTTATGTATGAATTAAGATAATCAGCGTGCTTAGAATCTTGATTGTAATATATTCCAATAACATTATCGTAATAACCTAAGTGTCTCATATCTATTAATTTCAATTCAGGAATATATTGTAATATGTCTGATGGTTCAAAATTAGAATCATTAGTGATACCAATATCTTCTATAACATATAGTCCATCATTTGATAAGTTCTTTACAAATGCTTCGAATGTATTTACCTGATCTAATAATTCGTGTGAACCATCATCTACAATAACATCTAATTGTTTATTATCTAAACTATCAAAGAAAATAAATCGTTTGTTTACATCTTCATCACGACCAGAAAAACTATGTGCTTGATTTAAGTAAACTCTGTCGTAACCTAAAAGGTTTTGTTTAACATTATCCATTGAGCATCCTTTCCAACCATTCCATCCAGCTCTTTCAAATGTATCTAAACCATATATTTTTCCGTTAGTAAAATACTCGTGCCACAATTTTAAAGATTCACCTCTCAATATTCCTATTTCACAAAAAGACAATTTTTCTTCTTTATAAGGTAAAAAGATTTCATCGTATACATCTAAGTATGTATGTTGAGATTGTTCAAATACAGTATAGTGTTTGTCTGTTTTAATATTTTTATTATGTAATATTTCTACTAATGTCATAGTTTATTGTTTAATATAAGAAAGAAATTGTTTAAGTCCGTCTTTTAAATTTGTAGTGACTTTCCAACCTGTATTAACTAATTTAGTATTATCACCTACACAACCGTCTTGATCTCCGGGATGTCCTCCTATATTCTCTATAGTAAATTGATTAACATCTTTTTCTTCTACCTCTATAATAGTCTCAATAAGTTCTTTTATAGTTGTGGATATTTTAGTTGATACGTTAAATATCTCTGATGATTCTATACTTAAAGAATGAAGAAGAGCTGATACGACATCATCCACATATATAATATCTCTAACTCTATCTAATGAACCAGTTACTTTAACATAGCTACCTTTGCTTATTTGATTAGCAAATGCGGCAACAACTCCTTTATATTCGTTAGATAAATCTTGTCCTGCTCCATAAGTATTCCATAATCTAAGTATAACGTAAGGTATATTAAACTTCTTAATATAAAACTCTCCTGCTAATTTAGATACTCCATAATTAGAAAGAGGGTTCAATGTAGAATCTTCTGAAGCTAGATCATTGTTTCCATATACTGCAACAGTAGAAGTATAAATAATCTTTTTAGCATTTTTTGACTGTGCCAAATAACAAACCTTTAGAGTTCCTGTTATATTATAATCTAGATCTAGAAATGGATTTAGTTCAGATCCTTTACCAAATGGTTGTGCTGCTAAATGATATATAACATCTATGTCTTCTTTAATAACTGAAAGATCATCCTTAGATATATCCAAAAGATAATCAGGGCTTCCTTTAATGTCTAAAGATATGACATTGTAGTTTAATTGTTTTAGTTTATTAACTAGGTTTTTTCCTATGAAACCTTCTGCTCCTGTTACTAATATGTTCATAAGCTAAATGAATAATTAAGTTCTCCTAAGTTTTCTATCTCATGTTTAATAACATCTCCTGGTTTTACTATACAATCATATTGAGGACCTCCGTTAATAGTGGTAGGAGTTCCTGTTAATATGATATCTCCTTTTTGTAGTTTAACTATCTTAGAAAGATAACTTAAAGATTTATAAGGATTATATATCATGTCTTTTGTAGATCCTAATTGTTTTAGTTCTCCATTGATATAGGTCTTCATACTAAGTGTTTTCTTCTTTAGTCTTAACTTAACTAAGTTTGTAGACAAAGGACAGAATCCTGTTCTTGCTTTAGAGAACGCTAAATGATGATCTCTGTTGTGTATACTCTGGCATGTTATATCTCCGGCTACAAAGAAACCTTTTATATATTTATGAGCTTCTTCTTCAGAAACATTTTCACAATCTTTAGAAATATAAACTCCTAATTCAACCTCAGTCCATACTTCTGATGTATTAAAAGTAGGATACTTAACCTCAGTTCCTTCATACGTTAAACAGGCCTTTGACTTTAAAAAGTAGATAGGTTCTTGATCTACTTGACCAACTCCTCTGTAATTTAGAGCTAGACAGTGAATGTTATTTATTTTCATTTTTAATTCTTTTATACATAAACTCTGCTATATCAAACTCTAATTGATTATCTATTTCTATAGATTCGTCTTCACTTACTTCATAGAACAGACATTTGCTAGTAATAGTGTTCCTTGTTTCAATTAAGCTAGACACTTTACATATCATTACATTAAATGTAGGAAGGATAATAGGATCTAAGTCTTGGGAATTAGGTGTATTCGCTAGATCATAATTTATAGGCTTTCCTTGATACCATGCATGCTTCTTACTAAACTGGGCTGTAACTAAAGAATCATACAAATCAGTACTGTCTTTAAAGGTTTGGTATGCTGTCTGTAGTGTGTCATTCTTCAATAGAGGTGCTGTTGGTTGTAATATCATTATGTATTCTGTATCAACACTGCCACCTAGATACTCATAGTATTCACTATTGTTACATTTAGAACTAGCGTAGTATTCAGGTCTTTGAACAAACGATATATTATTTTTGTCAGCAACTTTTTTTGCTATCTCACTATCTGAGTTTACAATAGTCTTTAGACCGAGACTCTTTGCTTGATTTACTTTTATCTCTAACAGATTACTATTACCAAAAGGTCTAAAGTTCTTATTCTTAACTCTAGTTGAACCTGCTCTACAAGGAATTACAACTGTTATATCCATAAACTATTTTTTAAACTGTTTTAAATGTTCTAACATTTCTAATATACCAACACCAAGATCTACATATTGATTACTGGTCAACTTGTGTGGCATGTTCTGATTGAAGAAGTAAGGAGTTATTTTGTAGTGTGACTTCTTCTTACCTATCTGAGGAGAGAAGTTATATTCGATGTCTATATCTCCTCCTATAATCTCTTGAATCATACGAAACAAATCCTTTACGTTAGTAGGATTGTGGCCGGTGATAATCAAAGTTTTATTTTCATACTCTTGATCTAACACATCAATACCAAGTCTTGAGGCATCTGATACATGGATATATTCTCTGATCTCGCTACCATCTCCTAAGTATTGTATCTTTTTATCTATAAGTGCACTCTTTAAATAATTGTGCATGCTATTCTCTTTTGGAGCACCAACCCCATATATAGTTCCGTATTGAAGTATAGTATACTTTAGCCCGTAATACTTAGCAAAGTCTTTTATAAAACTCTCACTGGCTTTCTTTGTTGAGGAGTATATCCCTCCTATATCATTGTAAGCATATACACTACTAGAGAATATATATCTATCAACTTTGTGATCTAAACATGACTGCATTATAATACCGTTCCCTATTACATTATACTTCATAGCTTCAATAGGACGTTGAACACATTCGTCTATATCAGATATAGCAGCCAGATTGTAAACTATATTTGCCCCTTTGATAGCTTTGTCTACTTTCTCTTGATCTAATATGTCTCCTTCAATGTATTCTACAGACTCTTCAAATGCTTTAATAGTCCTATCATACACTCGAACATTATATCCTCTAGATACCAACTCTTTAATCATATAGGTGCCAAGAAAACCACATCCTCCAAATATGGTAACTACTTTATTCATAGATACTTAGTTATATTTTCTACAGCTCCTACTTCCATATCCCTCCTTGACTTAATCGTACAACTACCGAGATGGGGAGTTAGATAACAATTAGTTAATGTAGTTAGATTTCCTGAATATGGTTCTTGTTCAAACACATCTATTGCAGCAATAGCATCTCCACTCTTAACTAACCAGTCATATAAGTCTTGTTCGTGAATGATACCTCCTCTTGAAGTGTTTATCAAAATACAATCCTTCTTTAGCAGATCTAACTCCTTATATGTTATAAGATTTTTGTTATTACTATTAAAAGGAATATGAAGAGTTATGATATCACAATTAGTTAATATATAATTTAGGTCTGACTTATTAAATTCTATATTATTAGTATCATCAATCTCGTGAACATAAATGTCTTTACATAGACCTTTTAACATGTTAGCTACTCTAGATCCTATTCTACCATAACCAATAATCCCTACAGTAGATTGTTTAAGATCCTTTCCTACGTATCTAAACCATCCATTCTTTCTTACAGACGTATCTACCTCTTGTATTCTACGGATAGCATTTAATATTTGTCCTAACGTAAGCTCGGCCACAGCGTCAGATGGCGCATCTGGTGTGCTTTCTACTGTTATATTTCTAGCTTCGCATTCTTTAAGATCTATAGAATCTAAACCTATACCTACTCTAGATATTACTTTTAGCTTAGTAGCTAGATCAAGGATCTCTGTATCATACACTTCTGTTCCGGCTATTATAATTTCAGGTTTAGCAGTGTTAATAGCTTCAGTCAACTCTTCTTTTGAAAGCCTCTTCTCTATACTATTATAGTAGATAGTATGATTAGTAGAACAAATTTCTCCTAATAGTTGTCTAGCCTCTGTTCCAAACTTATCTACTGTTACTAATACATTCATACTAAAGTATGTTATTGTTTTTTAATTCATCTAAACAAGAATCCCAACTGGTGAATCTAATAGCTTTATCATCTATATATGCAACAGCTCTAGGTTTCTCTGCTGTTATAGTTTTAATGTATTTATCAAAACCATATTTTACCAGCCATTCCCAAACCAAATGAGATCCTGTTTTACCATTAACTAATCCTCTATCTGCTTTAGCCTTTGCTGTATAACAAATTAAGTTATACTTTTGAGACAAGATCTTTAAAGCTTCTTCTACTCCTTCAACTGGTTCATCATAACATGTGCCATCATGGTATCCCTTAGAATTCTTATGTATCACACCATCAAAATCTATACCTAGATTAATCTTTTCATCAGAGAAGTGTGGTTCAATATTTTCTTTCATATAATGAGGTTTACTTAAATATAATTAGTCTTTAGTTTAATATAAAAATGTTCTTCATAGTATATTATAAATTATCACAAACTAAACTAGTATCTACCAATATAGGTACTTTAGAATTAACCTGTGCTTCTTTAATACTTCCTGGTTTTACATTAGGGTTTCTTTCTAAACCTAGTTCATAAAAAGATCTTCTAGGTCCGGCTATATGACAAATACCTTTTTCCTTACTAAGACTCTTCTCAAGAATAGGATCTACTAACTTGTCTATGTAGTCTTTAGATGACCACTTGTCTGTAAATGCTGTATCAAAAGGGAAATCTAAACCGCAAAACTCTGTTCTAATTACAAGAGAGTTATCGTGAATATCAGCCATATATTCTCCAGACACTTTAGACTTTGAATACTTAGTTAGTGGGTTTACTTGATCTGTTTTCGTGTACATTCCTTTAACTCCATCAAACACATGAGAGCTAGAAATAAAAACAAATCTAATATTAAGTTCCATACAAACTCTAAGCACATTATATGTTCCTAAAATATTTGTATCTAAACCCTTAATAGGATCATCTTCAAAGTCTTTAAATTTAGCAACAGCTGCACAATGAATTACAACATCAGGATTATAACTCTTTATCATTTTATATAAAGTGTCATAGTCTTTTATGTCACAATCATTATGAGTAGGAGCTAAACAATCTATATTTTGTTTAATTAAACTCAGTATTAAATTAGAACCTAATAAACCAGAACCTCCTGTTAAATATACTTTCATTGTTAAATAAACTTTTTAAATGTTTCAATATTATAGAGTTCTGGATTTGTGAAGTCATAATTAGAAAAGTCTATCTTTTCAAATAGTTCATCTATAGTATCTTCAGGTTTATATTGTGGTTTGAATCCAAATGTATTCTGGATCTTATCTATATTTGCTTTATAGTTTCTTACATCTACGTTCTCTAATATTTCAAGATCTAAATTATAACCAAATGATTTTAACTTGTTAGCTACTATCCTTCCAAGATCTCCTATTGTATAGTTATCTCCAGATAAGTTAAATACACCAGAAGCTTCTTCAACTTCTATAGCTAGTTTATATCCTTGAATCACATCTCTAATGTCTATTAAAGGTCTCCACAAATTACCATTATTAACTGTTATTTTACCTTTAGATATTCCTGACATTACCATAGTATTAATAGCTAGATCATATCTCATTCTTTGTGAGTATCCTCCTATAGTTCCTTTTCTAAATAATACTGGTTTAAAATTATCATCTTCTAAAACCATAACTCCACTTTCACATTGGAGTTTAGATATACCATAAGCATACGTTGGCTTTACTAGATCTTCTTCAGATAGTGTTTTATTATCAGTAAAACCATAGACACTACAAGAGCTAGCACAAATAAATTTTCTTATTCCTGCTTGTTTAGCAATGTAGGCTAAGTAAGTAGGGATAGCGCTGTTGCCAATAAAGTTTACATCAGGCCTAAAGTTTGCCATAGGATCATTAGATAATCCTCCTACAAATATAATAGTATCAAAACATTTAATGTCTTCTACTTTTAAATCAACTATATCTTTTTTTATTTTAGTTATCTTATCATTTAAATGATCTCCGAACCAAAAATAGTCTACTACAGTTATATTGTAATTATTACATAATTCATTACACAATCTTGTGCCTACATAACCTGCTCCTCCTGCAACCAATATATTTTTCATGTTTTAAAATTTAGGATCATTTTTATAATCTAAAAAGGATTGTGCTGCTCTATCTTTATCAGACAGTATCATATCTGATTCACTAATTCCCCAATCTATATTTAAAGTTTTACACAAAGGATTTATAGCCCCGTCTGCCATTTTATTATATAAGCCTGAGGTTTTATATAGTAGGTGTGTGCCGTCTTCTAAGGATAGAAACCCGTGAGCAAATCCTCCAGGAACCCAAACCATATTAAAATTATCTTCAGACAAAAAGAACTTCTCATATTCACCATAAGTTGGAGAATCTTTTCTTATATCCACAACTACATCGTAACCACTACCTTTAACTACACGAACTAATTTACCCATTACAGGTTCCCATTGATAGTGGAATCCTCTGATCACGTTCTTTTTAGATCTTGAATGATTGTCTTGTACAAAGTTAGTTTTTACTTCATCTTGTAAAATAGCATTATAAGATTCAAGAAAGAAACCTCTATCGTCATGATAAACCTTAGGTACAAATACTTTAACAGTATTAAATTTAGTGTTATTAATTATCATACTTCTACTTTATGTAAAAATTCTGTATCTTCATATAGCTCACCATTTAGTGCAGCTTCATTAAACCAATTAGTAAACTTCTCTTCATCAATAACTCCTGTATGTCTATCATTAGACTTGAATATTCTTTGACTCTCTAATCTTAAATCATATATCATATTGATGTCTATCTTATCAAAATGTACCAGATAAAAATCAGGATATTCAGAAATATCTCTATTAGGATGGAATTGTAATTCTGGATGTGCTTTAACGTCTGCATGTGGCCATCTACCGCAAGTAGTGCCATGCCTTCCTATCATCCAATCTACAGGCTCTCTTACAACACAAGCTTTACTTTTAGAAGGAAAACATCTTAAGAATCTTCTTTGAGAGGCCACAGACTTAGTTAGATCAAAGGCTGGTTCGTCTCCGTATTGAATTACTTCTATACCTCTAGGTCTTATAACAGTTTGATCAAATGTATTCAACATATTTCTTAAGTCAGGATGATATAATATTTCATCTCTATCTAAAAAGATAACTACATCAACTCCTACTTTTAATAATCTATGTTGTACGTCATTTATTATGTGTGCTTCTACGTCATGATATTTTCCATAATCATACTCTTCTAGATCATCCCATACTATACATTGATCTGGATCATATATGTCATCAATTGAGTTTACTCTTTTAGCATCTATATTATATTTTTCTTTCAAACTTTGAACCATGTCAAACTTAGATATGTTATTAACTAAGAAGACTAGTTCACTAGGTTTAAATGTTTTAAGCCAATAAGGAACACTTATGTCCATCAAATAGTTTGGTGGGCGTTCACAGTTTGTTACCAGTTTGATTTTTCTTTCCATATACTATTAGTCGAATTTTTTTATCATTCCATATTCATCAAATTCAGGCATGCGTCCCCACTTCTTAAACCACTTTTGACCATTGATCGCTTCTGTTTGTCTTTGTCTTTCTGATGACTCGCCTCTGTTCTCTTCAAGCCTATGTGATCCTCTCGCACCAAAATGCCATACAAGAGATTTAGAAGTTAAAACAAATTTGTATCCTTCATTCAACATCCTTAAAAACAAATCCATATCTTCCCAACTAGTAGGAGCAAACAGAGGATCGTTTCCTCCAATATGATCCCAATCTTTTTTACTGATTAGTCCACTAACTCCTTCTGCTTTAGGTATAGTAAAATCGTTTAGCTCTATAAACTCTTGACTGAACTGATCAAACAATTCTGAATTGAAGTCGTTATAGTATGCACCAAATGTTTCTTTAGGAACTATAACTGTACCAGGCCTTTGAGGACTAC
>SXGQ01311034.1_pt1 | contig 13363 bp, 12 predicted proteins | sample 3178371 | NCBI WGS metagenome assembly SXGQ01 (sample SAMN11356859, study PRJNA531348) | freshwater metagenome | isolation source: freshwater sample F1-20 | place: China: Fuxian Lake, Yuxi | collected 2017-12-25
CCATTTATCACATTGAAAAATTGAGGTAATTCATCGAGTGAGTATTTGCGAAGAATTCGTCCAATTGGGGTGATGCGAGGATCTTCTTTATTTTTAAAAATCACATGATCTCGTTTATTAATATTTTCTACCTCTAATAACTTTTGATCATCATCCTTAATCATTGAGCGAAATTTATAGAATCTAAAGGTTTTACCATTTAGCCCCACTCGAGTTTGAGAGTATAAAACTGGATAGCCACTTGAGATTAAAACTAGCAGCGCAATCAAAAGAAGAACTGGGCTGAAGATTAGTAAAAATACCGTGGCAAAAAGTAAATCAAATGTACGCTTAATTATGCGCCAAGGTATTGAGATCGCTGATTTTTCAAAGGTTAAAAATGGAATGCCTTCTTGAGCTGTTGGAATTAACCAATAACCAAGGTTTCCTGAGTCCAAGGGAATCCAGTTAATGTTGATTTCAAGATCTTCACAGTAGTGAATAAATTTTGAAAAATTCTTATCAGATTCCATGCCTGGAAGCAGCAGGACTTCATCAATTTTCTTATACCTTAAAATGCGGTCAAACTCCTCAATCCATTGACTTGTGATTTGATTACAAATAACCCTTGATACAACTGAATAGCCTAAAGTTCTATTTTCAATAATCCACTCGCTATGGTCTTTTAAATCTTTAGCTGATCTTCCAACAATCATCAATTTGGAAATAATTTTCTTTTTTAATATTAATGGTTTTAGAACTAAGAAGTACGTTATCAGACGCCCTAAAATTAAGTAGACCAACCCAGAGACCAACATTACGCCAAAGACAACACGTGAAAAAGATGCCTTAAGGATAAATGAGATAAAACCTAAAAAGAAAAAAAAGTACACAGATCTTTTAATAACTAATTGAAGATTCAATACAAATAAATTGGCATGCTTAAATCTGTATATGCCTGTGAGTAGAAATAAGAATAACCAGCTCAAGACAATAAGGAGTAAAATTCCTCTGTAATCAAATTGTGCTATTGCGGGCTTGGAATCTGTATCCAAGCTAGTTTGAGGGAATCTAAATTGAAACGCGGTAATTGCTGAAAGGAGAGTAGCAAGTAAATCTGATAAAACCAGCACAGCGACAATTAAAAATTTGTTGTCTTGTTTTAGATACTTGATTAAATTTGCTCTTAATTTTTGCATATGCTCCCTGGTTGGGTAAATATTATCCCTACTCTAGGTGGTATGTGTGCAACTGATAACCCTCCGTAAATCATGGCTGAATTCTGAGGTAATTTAGATTAATTAGAGTGTTTCTGACGGTGAGCATTCGTTATTTTCTAGCAGATCTCAAGAATAAAAAACTAGATTTTGGATGAAGATTTTAGCTACTTAGATCAGATCTGAATTTGATCCAAGATCTAACTTCACTAAGTAGGTTACGCCAGCAGGCAATTCCATCCCATTTGGAACTGCTAATGCAGGTGAGGCGTGTGAGGTTAAGACCACCTTGCCAACCCAAGGGTGCTCCTTTTCAATGTAGTGCAAAAGGTCAGCACCATTTGGACCGGTAATGCCAAAGTTTAAATCTGTAATCACTGCATGCGGATCAAAGCTACCTATTTTGGCGATTGCATCTGCCACATGAGTAACAGCCTCTACCTGAAAATTCGCAACTGCAAGAATCTCGCGCAGAAGATTTAGCGTGAACTCCTCATCTTCAGCCACAAGTACACGGGCCTTAAATTCAGCAGACATGACTCTCCAATTGGCTAGGGCTTAAGTTTAGGCGCTGGTAAGTAGAAAATATGTGCTTACTATCGGTTTTTACTTGAGAATCAATCAGATGAGACTTTAACCAGAGTTCAGGAAACCTCGTGCTTAATACGAAAACTCCCTTGAATGGAGAGCCCTACTAGAGAAATCCATAATTCTCTCACATTCAATTCCACTATCGGGAGGTATTGGCAATTACGATATCCATATGCGCATCGGAATAATTCACAATTACTATCGCTCAGAAATTCCATCCGGAGAGAATCTGACCGTAGATCAGATTGCGACCTTTCTCAGGAACCTGGGGCATACAGTGTCCTTTTATTCTGAAACTTCTGATAGGTATAACAAAAATCTACGAGCTCAAGCTTTAAGAATTATTCATCTGTTCTTACCAATTCAAAACAAAAAATTCAGAGAATGGATTTGTGAGCAGGATGCACTCCAGATTCATAACTACTTCCCGTTGATAGGAAGATTTGAGTTAAGAGAGATGTCTCAATGCAAAATTCCTATAACTCGTGTCATTCACAATTATCGGAAAACATGCCTGAGCGGTAATCATTTTCGAAATAACGCAGACTGTCAGAAATGCTCATTACAAAAATTTAGGAGCGGCATTAAAAATAAATGCTACCAAAAATCATTTTGGAAATCACTTGTCCTAAGTAAAATCTCAAAAGAAATAAACAAATTTGAACTCGCACACGCTTTAAATTTTGTTGCTATCTCTGAATATATAAAAAAATACTTAATTCAAATGGGAATTGCCCAGGAAAGAATCTGCTTGATTCCGAATTCAATTGGACCGCTACGAAGAATTAACAAAAATGCAAAAGAGATACTCTGTGTCTCAAGACTAGAACCTGAGAAAGGAATACCACTTGCAATTGAGACCTGGCAAGAATGTTCAGAACTACCGAAATTGAATATTGTCGGAACAGGATCACTCTATGATTATGTTAGTAAATCAACAGCGCAATTGGCAAATGTTGAATTCTACGGGGCTCTTAATGCTGCCGAAGTTGAATCTGTAGCAGCAAAATGTCAAACACTTCTTGCACCGCTATCGTGGCAAGAACCGTTTGGGCGAACATTGGTTGAAGCGCTTTCGAGAGGTCAAGCAATTGTTGCAACAAGGAAGGGAATCGCATCATTTGTTGTTCGGGAAGAAGTAAATGGATTTTTCTTTGAGATGAATACGAAAAGTCTGATGTCTGCCATCATGCGTTCACAGGATCTGGATTTCAATAATCAGGTGTCATATTCAACAGCAATCTGGAAGAACTCCTTTAGCACGGATGTGATTATTCAATTTTGGAGAAATTACTATAATTCATTTTTAGGATCCAATGTCAAATAATCCTAGACGGTTGAAAGAGTTTATAATTATTCAAGTGTTTAGTGAAGTACGAAAGAGTGGCGCTGAGCGCATGCTTCATTCAGTGTTACAGGCAAAGCCCAATCTAGCATCAAGAATATTGATTGCTGGATTTGGAAAGGAACATCCGTTTGCACAGGAACTTACTAGTACGGGAATGAAATTTATGAGCATGGAAGGGACTGCTAGGAGCCTGTTTCCATTAATGAAGTTTGCAAAGTATTTAAGGGCAAATAATCCAGACGTGATACATATTCATATTGAACAAGCATTTATTTTGCTGGTTTGTATTTCGAGAATTATTAAACCCAGGTCGAGAATTGTCCGAACGGTTCACGGTGATCACCGGCAAACAGGACTTCTGTACCTGCGCCGACGAATAATGATAAACTTGGCAATTCGATTGTTTAGAGTTCGGTGGATTGCTTGTTCATCGTACATCGCAATTATTGAAACTCAAGCTTTTGGAAGTAAAATTGATTTCATCGAGAATTGGGCATCAGTCGAAGCTCCAAATAATGAATTGGTACTAGAACTCGAAGCAACTTTAGAGTTGGAGTTTGGATCTCGGCAGCGCTTGCTCCTTATTGGCAACTGCGATAGTAACAAAAATCATGTGGAAATTCTCTCGAATGAATCTCTTCTTGAGAAATTTCTTATTATTCATATTGGTTCTACGCTTGGTGCGGAAGAGGAAGAAATCAGATTGCTGTCCGACTCCCGAATCATTACTTTGGATGTTGAACCCAGCATTGGGTACGAGTTATGCGATGCTGTTATTGTGCCTTCCATCAGGGAGGCCATGTCTGTAGTTGTCTTGGAGTCACTCGTTAGAGGTAAGGAAGTTTTAGTATCACGCGAATGGGGCGCCTGGTGGAGTTCAAATTTTGAATCTACGCCATCGGAAATTCTGGCTAGTTACTGGGTTTTAAAGAAGCAGAAAAATCTAAAGTCGTTACAGCATAGGTTTTCACCGATGAGAGGAATAAGTCAATATGCAGAAGTATATTCCGGAAAGAGATAACTTTGTATTTCTCCTTACGACGTTCAACAGATGTTCTACAACATTGAGATGTTTATCTGAAATTGAATCGCAGGTTCCAAATTTTCTTGCAGTGGTAGCGGATGATGATTCTGAAGATGGCACCCCTGAGTATATTCATGAGTACTTCCCATCTGTACGAGTAGTTCAAACTGGTGGAGATCGTTTTTGGGCTGCAGGAATGAAGTTGGCTCAAGACTTGGCGCTAGAGATTTTTCCAGAGTTGGATCTTGTTTTTTTTCTCAATGACGATGTAATTTTGAAACCGGATACAGTCCAACGAATGCTCGACTTAAGTCGACTGTATCCAGATTCAGTAATTGTTGGTTCCGTCATAGACCCTAAAACATCCTGTGTTACTTACGGTGGATTAAGGAAAAACGGTTTACATCCTCTTGCGTTTGAATTAATTAACATAGTATCAACTCCAAAAGAAGTTGAAGCATTTCACGGAAATTTACTTCTGATACCGAAGGAAGTCCTATTGGGAGTAGGCGGAATAGATGGTTCATTTCAACATGCATATGCCGATTTCGATCTGGCATTAAGGCTACGAAAAAAATCAGTTAAGGCTTACCTCCTTCCCAGTGTGGCCGGATATTGTTCGCCCAATTCGCTTGACACCTCCAACTTGAGCCTAATTGCAAGATTTCGATTTTCATTTAGCCCCAAGGGGAGACCGTTCAAGAGTCAATATCGGTATATGAAGAGACATGGCCCCCCGATGATTTGGTTCTTTTTTGTCATTTCCCCATATTTACGAGTTCTGTCAGAAGGAGTGAATAATGCACTTGGCATACGTCGACACAAGAATTGAAAATTATCGGTCAGAGTTTATTTCTGAGCTGGGGACACAATTTGAAAGCGTTTCGATTATTGCTGACTTTTGTGGAGAGCAAATCGATGCATCCACAATTCAATCTTTGCATGAAAAATCTTTGCGCATTTTTTCCCGCAAGATAGTGTACTTTTCATCGGTATATAGTTGTTTGTTGAAAATACGCCCGGACGTCATTGTCACTGGTGATTTGGGACTTCGAACCCTACTTAGTCTTGCATATGCAAAAAAATACTCAATTCCGATTTACGCTTGGGCTCGATTGACTACCTGGTCAGAGAGAAGAACGAAATTACCACGCAGACTGCTTAGAAAAGCGATATTGGCGGGCGTTACCGGGGTTTTTGTCAATGGAAAGGAAGGATCAAATTATATAAATTCGGTTCACCCCTCTAGGGCGCACATTCTTTATCAATCTTCTGCACACTCTCAGTTAGTAGAAAATAAAAAGGTTTTCCATGACCTCAATCAAACTCGGTGGATATATGTTGGTCGACTTGTTGAAGAAAAAGGAATAAAAAAATTTCTTATCGAACTAGCAGCTACAGATTTTGACCTTAGAAAGAAACTACATCTAGACTTTGTCGGCGTCGGCAACCTTCGCGATTGTCTAGAGAATTATTGTATAACCAATAACATAGATGCAATATTTCATGACAACTTAAATGGAAATGCAATTATTAAACTCCTTGATGAATCAGATTTCTTTTTCTTCCCTTCGCTTGGAGATGAATGGGGTCTGGCGGTAGTTGAGGCCATGAATCGTGGCTTACCGATTCTTGGGTCGAGTAAATCTGGAGCCGTAAGCGAGCTGTCAACTTTTGGTGAATTTGGCATTATTTTCGACCCTTATTCTGAGGACCAGGTCAGGGGAGCAATTTACGATGCGCTTTCAATTGGCCATGAAAAATTACGATCATATTCAGATGAATCGTTACGCCTTGCCTTGCAACTTGAACTACAACCAAGAAAAATGGCACAAAAATTATTTGAGGTTGTTGCTTCGAATCGAATTTAAGTCATTGATAAATGAAATTTTATAACATCATCCTCTCGGGTTTGATTCTGCTTGTGTTTTGAACGAACCATAAAGAAGAAGTCAGTATTTATTGCTAGCAGGAAAACCAAATTACCAGTCGTATACCTCTTCAAAAGTCGAATCGGTTCTCTAACGAAACGGAATAACCATTCCAAATAAACTAATTGCAATATTTTTGGTGCTTCGGGAACTTTTCCTGTCACGAAGTCAATAACTCCACCCAGCCCGATGACTGGACACGCGAGTGAATTGGAAATAAGACTTGAAACGATTTCCTGCTTCGGAGATCCCAGCATGAGCCACACTATATATGGTTGAGTCGTCTGCACGTTTTGACGAATATGTCGAGAGATTGTGACTAAATCCAAACTATCCGAGATAGGAATCAGGAATGCATTCTCAGCCGAGATGTACTCTTGTACATATTCAAGCAGCAAATTTGCATCTGGGCGCTCAAAATATACAAAAAAATTCTTTACACCCGTACCCGCCTGCTCTTTGAGGGTTTCATTGAATATTTCCATTCCTCTAGAGTTGATACGTGAACGACCATCTCTAAGACCTAAATAAAGTGACAAAGGTTTTCCATCCACATAATTCGTAGAATTCCTTAACAGCGCTTGCTGATATTCCTTGTTATTTCTAAGGTTTGTGAAGGAGTAGGCATTTATAAGATTGAACGATGATCCCACTCCCGCCATGGAACTTTTGTAAATTATCATTGCAATTTCAGCTGGACTAGACATTTTTAATAACAATGTGTTGGTTGGAATCAATTTGTGAGCCCCATCAGTCGGGCTTGTCTATCAAACTCAGGTAAATACTTTCTCAATTGATCAAAGGTTCCTGTTGCTAAAATCCTGCCACCATCCATATACGCGATTTGATCAGCCAACCTGATAGTAGAAAGTCTATGTGCAATTGTAATGATAGTTGTTTCCCCATGGAGACCTTTTATTAATTGAGTAATTGTCTCTTCTGTATCTGCGTCCAATGCGCTCGTGGCTTCATCAAGAATTATAAGCTTAGGTTTTGAGAACAGAGCTCTAGCTATTCCAAGCCTTTGACGTTGGCCTCCACTTAGATTTAAACCTCGTTCGCCAATATTTGAGTGAATTCCGCTGCTGCGAACTATAATTTCCTGAAGATTAGCAAATTCCAGAGCACGAATAACGAGCAATTCCTCTTCTTCCGACCTCAACTTTCTTAACGCAACATTTTCAGCAACACTGCAATCAAAGAGTCCTACCGTCTGCGGAACATACCTAATTTCATTTGGCCATTTATAGATTGCATCACGTGGCTCGATTCCCGAAATAGTTATCAAACCAGTATCTGACTTGTGAACGCCAAGAATTAAATCCACCAAAGTCGACTTTCCAGCACCGGAAGGACCAACGAGCGCAAGGTGAGAACCATTTGCGATCGTTAAGTTTATATCTGATATTGCATTCTGATTAGTATTAGGATAGACAAACGAAACTGATTTCAGAACTACGCTTGGAACAAATTGATCAGCTACTTCTCTAGAGAGCTCCTGAAGATGAGACCTCTCAAATGAAATTCGATTGTCTGACAAGAGTTCGAAAGTATGTATGGAATTTCCAGTGCCGCCTTTAACATTTCCGAGTGCGGCTTGAATTCGAAGCATGGACGGCAACATGCGAAGCCCTGCAATCAGATACAAAGGAATAAAAAGGGACGGATTACTATTATCAGATAACAATTTTGTCGAGGAATAAATCATGACAGCACCGAATAAAAGAAAAGTTTCTAGAGTATATTTCGGCAAAATACCAACCCATTGTGAATCTGCATATGCATGTCCAGCATCTTTTCGAACCAACCTGTATTTTTCGAGTGCAGAATTTATTGCACCAGAGACGTATAGTTCTCGGAAAGAAAATATGGACTCTTGAATAATTTGCGTGGAAGCGACTTCCGAGCGAACCCTCATCTTTCCTGACCTTAGGCTTATTTTGGAAAGACTAACTTGCATTAGAAAAACGACAAGTCCAAAGTACACAATGACAATTAGCGTAATTGCCCAATTAAATAGTGCCAATACTAAAAGTAATAAAACTAGCAAGAATATCTCGACAAAAATAATTAGGAAACCACCCAATATCTCCAGAAAAATCGAATTCATGCCAATGCCGAGTGAATACGCATACTGTTGGCTACTATGCTGTTGAATATTCGAAATGTTCCTAGAAAAAAGGGAAGTTGCTAACTCGGAAGAATTCTTCACAGCGATAGTTGTAAGAAATCGATTTGTGCTCCGTATCATAAATACCGAGGCTAAACTTTTTAAAAGAAAAAACAAAGATACTGCCAGTACCATGAAATTGATATTTACCAAATCTAGATTGAAGAGGTTCTTCAATTTCTCAATTTGTATATTGCTTCCTTTTGAAGAGTCGAATGAAATCAGTCCCACAAGGATGATTCCGAAGATATCCAGAAGAGCGATCGCTAGACCGCTAAGAACGCGCCAGACATACTGCTTTTGCTCGGAAGCGCTAAGAAGCATGAATGCCTTACGAAGGATTCCAAACGACGTCATATTCTAAGTCTAATGCTAGGCATCATGTATGGTCTATATTTAGAGATGTAACCCAATTTCATATGTTGCATAAACTCACAGAAACGAATTGATACCTATGGTTGGAAGTATTATTGCCTTACTTCCGTCAATTACTTTTCTCTTAGTGGCAGCTATATTTTTTTTCTTAATGCATGATAATCCAGAGAGACTTTTTTTCTGCTTAATATACTATTTTGCATTCAAGTCCTCCACGCTATTCAATTTTGAATTAGTTCTCAATCTAGAAGGGATAAACATTTTCCCGGAGGATCTTCTGACTTTGTTTCTGGCTCTCGAATTGATTTTTAGTTTGGCTAACCGCCTATTTTCAAAGCGAGTCAGTGCTTCAAGATACAGAGTCTTGGGAAAGTTTTACTTTTCAATGTCCATGATTGGATTGATAACATGGACATATTCAGAAGGAATTCAGACAGCGGTTGTTAATTGGCGGGAGAATCTTCTATCTTCGCTGCTGATTCTTTACTGCTTCAGTTTGAATAAATGGATAAAATATGAATTGTTTTCGGCCGCTTTATATCGTGGTAGTTTATTTCTAAGTTTGCTCATTCTAATTAGCATTCTTTTAAATGGGGTTGGTCGTTACTCTAACATATCTGCGATAAGTGGAGTTACGGATAGGGCAACCACGGCCTCCGGCGCACTTTTCTTAGTCTTAGCTCTGTGGAACTTCCTATTACAAATCAAGGTTTTTGATTTTAAAAGAATTATCTATGTTTGTGTCTTAGTTACAGAAATTTTAATTTTGCAGCATAGGAGTGTTTGGGTAGCTTCGATTATGGGCCTTCTCTACCTAGGCCTCAGATTAGACAATTTCAATCTGCGAGCCAGGATCTTGGCATCTTTATGTATTGGTACTCCATTTCTAGTTTACATAGTAAATAGTACTTCTACTCTCTCATCTGCAGCATCGGATTCAGGAACATTAACTTGGCGACTAATTAGGTGGCAGGGAAGCCTTGAACAATCAAAAAGTGATTTGCAGATACTTTTCGGAGGGATAATTGGTCACACAGAGTCAATTATAGTTGCGGGGCTAAATGTCGCGGCGCACAATATGTATGTGTCCTTGTTTGAAAAGTTTGGATTAATTGGTGCTTTTATTTATCTAGCCATGTTGATTCCCAGCAGAATTGAATCTAATGGTATCAGCAGCTTCAGAAATCTCGATTTAGTATCTAGCTTGACCATAGTAGTTTTTGGAGTGTTTTACTCATTTCCTTATTTAGCAGTTCTTGTATTATTCTCATTACGGCGAATTCGTTCTGAATCTGCATGGAAGTCTGATAGTGCACTTCCTTAAGCGCTTACTCAAAATTGCACTTCAATTTGCATGGCTCATCAAATTTAGAACTAACACGTATTTTTTGCCAAGATTGATACGCCGCTCAAAAAAGATTCATGCATTTAATCTAGATCTACATGTTTCAGTTATATCGGATGTGTCGGATCTTTTAGCAAGCGCAGGATTTCGAATAGTTCGATGGTCAATATCCTCACATAATTTTGTGTTTCGCAGATTTTTCAGAATCCCAGATCCTGTTGAGTTTATAAATCAAACTAAATGGAGAGACCTAAACCCAAGAAATATTGAGAGTTTTAATAAAAAATATGGACAAGTCCTTCAAGAGGTAGATTTTTTCATAGTCACTCACACCCCGTCGTTCATTCAAATCTTCGAAAAGTATAGAAAGCCAATCCTCTGTATTAATTCAACCAGATACGAAGCGCCATACTCAAATAACAATGAACTGTGGGCGGGATTAAATAATTCCCTAAGGAGGGGACATGAGTCAGGTAGATTGACTATTTGGAGTAACAATAGGGTAGATCAAAACTACTTGTCACAAATAGTTGGCGTTGAATCCGAGTTGGTTCCATCACTATGCGCATATGTTGGTTGCCGATGGGCTCCTCTGGACCGAACTTTGATATACATTGCGAAGACAAATGCAGAGCAGGTTTATTTGCGGGAGAAATTGGGTGACCCGTGGGTTAGTGCACTGGAGGGTCTTGGAAAGAACTATAGATACGAAAAGCTGGCAAGCGTTTCTGCTGTATTTTTCCTTCCTTACCAATTGAGTACGATGTCAATGTTTGAGCTCGCGACTATGGGCGTACCGGTGATTGTTCCTTCACCAGCCTTCCTCAAAGAAATTCGTAATAAAAATGTACCGATTCTTTCTGAAATACTCAATGCGCCAGTTGAAGTATTGCGTAATTCACTTCAAAAACAAAAAAATGAAATTGACTGGCTAATTGACTTGGATTGGTGGTTAGAAAAGGCAGATTTTTATGATGCGAACTTGATGCCGAATGTTATCGTTGTTGACAGTTTCGAAGAAGTAGTAAACTTGAAGTTCCCAACTTGTAATAAACAATGGAAAGATAGAGTTGACTATCGGAATATGTCACTCAAGGAAAATCGGGAAAAACATTTCAATTTGTTCTTACACAAGGCTGGTATTTCAGTTAACCTGAAATAAGCTTTTGAAATATCTATAAGTTGATCTGAGTATGAAATAGAGAGAAATTTGATTATAAATACTCAACTTATTTGGGATATAAAGCACATCAAACCCTCTTTCAAGGGCATCTCTAACCATCATTCCATCCTCACCATAACGATTTGAAAAACGAATATTTACTTGCCTGCGAATAGTTACATGTCCATGTTGAATAGGCCAGGATTTTCCATGCTGATCGCGGGCTATTACATTGGTATCACCTCTAATTCCTAGTTCTTCATCAACATTTCGAGCTGTTCCCTCCCAAGTTGCAGCAACTAGTTCTTTAGATCTGAGCCAATTACTCATGTCCAGAACAGCATTCTGATTAAGAAAAAATTTAGGTTTTAGTTTCCAATAATTATGAAGCACTAAATCTGCATTGGTTGCTTCAATTACTTCGCCAATTATCCGAGCTCGATCATTTGAGTACCAATCATCAGCGTCAATAAACATTATATATTCCGCTGATGCAGAATCCCATCCGAAATTTCGATTTTCACCTGCTGTACGCTTCTCAGAGGTAGACAGAATTCTAATCGGCGGAAGTGAGTCAACGTCGCTTATTTTTCGCCTCAATTTAGCAAGCTGCTCCGACGAAGTGGAACTAGATACTATTAAGATTTCGAAAATAAGACTTTCGTGCGAAACTAGGTGAAGGACTAGTTTAGGAAGAAATCTGTGATGGGATGGAATAGTCGGAATTACAATAGAAAATTTCACACAATTAGGTTAGCGTAAACGGTTTAAAATGTGTGTACTTAGAGTATATTTCATTTGTGAATGAAAATAAAGCGTCGGCATTTGAAAGAATTTATAAAGAAAAAATCTGGGGTGAAGGCACCCTTGTAAGTCCACTTTCGGGAACCGGATCTAATCCTGATTTAGCAAAGCCATACGTAAACTTCGTCAGAGATACAGTGACAGATTTCAGTATTGAATCAGTTCTTGATTTTGGCCATGGGGATTGGGCCATGTGGAGAGATTATATGTTTGAAGAAACCGATTATTTGGGCGTTGATGTTGTCAATGGTTTATCTTTACAAAACACAAATCTCTATGGTGCCAAGAATATTGAATTTAGAGAAATCGATGCAGGAGAATCTTTGCCTGAGGCTCAAATGCTAATCTGCAAGGATGTACTTCAGCATTTATCTCTACTCGAGATTAAGTCTTTTTTGTCCCAAATACTAAAATATGAATTTATTATTTTGTGTAACGATATTGAACTACATCAGAGCAGCTGGGATATTTTTCGTTATGGGTTACAGATTAATGCCCGCTTGCGGCGCATTAAAAATTTTAACTCACCTTTTTTTCGAGTTAAATTTCCTTTAAATAATTCTGAAATTGAGACTGGTGGTTATAGGGGGGTGGATTTAGAAGCTTCAGAGTTCGAAACATATTTTAGAAAATTTAGACTTGTGAGCAAGTTTGATTTTGGTTCCGAATTTTTCAATGGAACAAGTAAGAGAGTCTTATTCTTTAGACGCGTGAATAAGGCATTGAGTTAATAAACTCGAGCGGTATTAGGATGGATTTGGGCCCATAAACGTTACCACTTTGCCATAGACTTGATTTATGATTTTTCTAAGAAAGTTGTCGCATAAATTTAGTGCTTGGAACCGAAATCGGAAGTTGAAATTTGTATTGAATTTCATTCGGCAACATGATGTGAAATCTTGCCTAATTGTAGGAGCAACGCCTGATGCGACTTGTGATGGATTTGAAAACTTAATCGAACGAGGGATAAAAGCTGAAATTACCAATCTAGTCGCTTCAGGACTCGAAGCAGAAAGCACTGGCTGGTCAAAATGGATGCAAGAGGATGGTAGAGACTTAACTTTTGGTTCAAAATCATTTGATTTGGTATTTAGTAATGCTGTCATTGAGCACGTGGGGGATTGGTGTGATCAAATTAGATTTATTTCGGAACACGATAGAGTTGGCAAGTCGTGGATTTTCACCACTCCAAATCGATTGTTTCCGATTGAAAGTCATACCCAAATTTTATTTTTTCATATGCGAAAAAGTTGGAGACATCCATGGGTATCTCGCTTACTTTCCAAAGCAGATCTCAAACAAATGCTACCCCCGGGATCAATTATAAAAGGAGGAGTTTTCTCTCCCACTTTTATTTGCTATAAAGTTCACAACTAAATGTTGTAACTTTTAGTGGGTTGTGAGGGACTCGAACCCC
>SXGQ01735782.1_pt1 | contig 13362 bp, 12 predicted proteins | sample 3178371 | NCBI WGS metagenome assembly SXGQ01 (sample SAMN11356859, study PRJNA531348) | freshwater metagenome | isolation source: freshwater sample F1-20 | place: China: Fuxian Lake, Yuxi | collected 2017-12-25
GTCTTGCTAAAAGATAAATAACCGCTATGTTCAGATCTACCTAAGGAATTATTACAGGATAACTTGCTAAAAGATAAATAACTACTATGTTCAGAACTAGATAAGGACTTACTGAAGTGCAGTATAACTAGACGGTATGACTACTTGGTCAAATATAAATAATCGCTATGTTCAGATCTAGATAAGGCCTTATTACAGGAGAACTTGTCCGTGACATCTCAATTGATTTCCCTAGAATATTTGGCATCGTTATAAGTTTTAAAAAAATTAACTATTTGATAAAATCAGAAACATATTGATTTAAATTAATGTTTCGATAGTTTTGTGCATAAACTTTTACGAATAAAAATATATACCATGGAGACACTTAATTGGTTAAAGTAAATCGTATCTAATGAAAGGCTTATTTTTTTTCAAATAATATTTGAAGATTTAGGTTGGGTAAATGAAAATTACAGCAGGTATATTGGCGTTCAATAATTTTTTCACAACAACTAAATTATTGCTAGACTCCTTATTGGGTCAAACAAAAAATAATAATTATATAGATGTTATTGTTTTAGATAATGGATCAACAGATGACTCACTGCATCATCTAAAAGAATATCTAAAAATAAACCCTTTCTTTAGTCTAAAGATAAGTCAAAAAAATTTAGGATTTGCAGGAGGATTTAATAAAATCTTTAGTGAAACAAGCGGAGAATGGAATCTAATTATTAGTAGCGATACAGAATTTCCAAAATATTCAATTAATAATATGATTATTGGTTTAGAGAAATGCTCTAAACATCAAAAAATTTTATGCCCAATAACGAATAGTTCAGGAAATGCTCAGCACATATATTTCAATACTGATGATAAAAAAATAATATTAGATAGAATTCCAAATCTTACTAAGCAGGGAAGTGATGAATTGATGGAAATTTATAGAGCAGATTTTTTTTGTGTCGCAATCAGAAGTGATTTGTGGGATTTACTCAAGGGAATTTCAGAAGATTTTGGTATGGGGTACTATGAAGACTTTGATTTTTGTCTACGGGACAAAAGTAAAGGATATAACCCTTATTTATATGAAAAATGGTTTATCTATCACCAAGGAAGCGCATCTTTTGGCGCTAATAAAAAAGATTTAAGCTTGTTATTAAAAAAAAATAAAAGGGTACTGAAAGACAAACACAAAATTATTGAATTTAGACACAGAAGAAATGATATTCTATTATTTTTAATAAAACATAGCAGTAAGCTAATAAATAACAATTTCTTAACAAAGCTTAGGATTGAATACTTACAACATGATTTGCCTCGAAGTCCATTTAAAAAAATATTATGGAAAATAAAAATAAAATTACTTATCCATTATCATTTGAAAATCGTGTAGATTATATTAATGAAATTGAAAAGTTAGTTTTAGAAGTACTAGTAGATGAAATAAGTAATTTATTTCCAAAAATAGTTATAAAAATTCTATATGCGCCATGGTGTCACTTTGCAGTCCATGCTCTATATGGTGGATATGAGAAAATTAAAATTAATAATGATCATAATTGGCGACCAGAACTGGCCCCAGGCGATACTCAAAATTTTATGGCTTTTGCAAGAAGTGAATCATTTTTACTTTATTTGCGAAATTTTCCATTTGAACAAACAACATTAGATTTCAATACAAATTTAATCAAAATGCCTTTAATTTCTTACGGAAGATTTTTATTTTTTAATGTTGGTTTTCCAAAAAAATTTTTAAGAAAACTAACAATTTTAAGTTTTTTTAAGGTTTATAAATTAAGTAATAAAAAAATATCAAATATTTATGAGATTAATCGAGATTTAAGAAATAAATTATCTTTAAAATTTTGTCATAAACTTTCTAAGTACGATAACTCAGAATGGATATCAAAAAGATTAACAGAAATGATTCCAAGAAGTTTACTAGAAGGCTTGGAATTTCAGAAAAAATATTACAGCAGAGATTTTACTTTTGATACTATTTTTTCTAGTGACAGTTGGTCAAGTTTGGATACCTTTAAAATATTTGCATTTACTCAAAGGGAAAAAAGAAAAATAAAATTTATAGGAGCACCCCATGCCTTTAATCATTCTATCCTCGATATATATTGGCTTAGGGAGTATGAAATAGATTTTTTGGATAAGTATTTATTATGGGGTAATTTTGCTATTTCAAAAAATAAAAAATGTATACCATTTTACGCAACAAAATTTGTAGAAAAAAATTTTTTAAATCCAAATAATATAAAGAATGATAATCCCATTATGATAAGTGCTGCCGCTCGCCCAACTCATACTATAGAATTTCCTTATCATTACAGTAATTTTATTAACTATACAAATACACAAATTAAATTAGCTAAAAATTTACATGCTCTTACTAATAAAAAAATCATAATTAGAACAAGAGAAAAAAATAGAGGTAATAGCCTAGAAAAAAGTTACTCAAAAGAGATTATTAGTAAAGATATTAGTATCTTAAATCAAACAGGTGATTTTATAAAAAACTTGGAAAATTTTAGTCTACACATAGCAGACAACACAAGCACAACTATATTAGATTCATTATGGAATAATTTTCCTACTCTTATACTAATAACAGATGATTATTTTAAGATTTCATCAGACGCACTTCAAACGTTCACTGGATTAAGTAAAGTTGGAGTTTTTCATAGAGACATCGAAAGTATCTTAGAGCAAATAAATGTGATAAAGGCAGATATTAATAAATGGTGGAATAATGAGATGCTTCAAGTCGAAGTAAAATTATTTTTAGAATGCCATGCAAAATCTTTGAATGATCCAAAAAATTGGTACAAATATTTTTGTAAAATTTAAAATAAGTTATTTAAGAAATACATTATTGAATTTATCCATTACTGCTTTTGGACTGTAATCAGTTGAGTAAGCATCCCAATCCATCTTAAAAAAATTATCTTTATGATGCCTGAAATCTTCCAATATATTTCTTAATTCTTCTGTATTATTATATTTAAAACATTTTTCATCAAGTAAAGCTATATGGTTATTTTCAAATTTCTTTGAACCTGCTCCAGCATAAGTTATAACTGGACAGTTATGAATTGAAAATTCTCCAATTGCAGCTCCGAAAGTTTCTCCTCTACTTCTAGCATGAAGCATTGCATTACATGAATTTATAAATTGAGATTTATACTCGGAAGAGGATGTTGGAGGGAGAAAATGAATTTGTGGATGAAATTTTGGATTAATCTTAGATCTTAATCTTTCTAAAAAACTATCATTTGAATTCAAAAAATTACGTGTATTCATAAAAATAAAGTGAATATCTTTATTATCATGCACAGTTTTAATTATCAACTCATGTACAAAATTTAGATCAAAACTATCCATACCTCCATATCGCCCAAATACAAGAGCATCCTTAGGTATTTGAAGAATTTCTCGTAAATTTCCTTTAACTCTAGGTAAGTTAATCATATAGGGAACATATGGAGAGGAACCATTTGTCATAACGTCACTTAACCATTTTGAAATGTAAGCGTAAACTGATCCGTGCGGTTCATAATATTTAAAAACAGTATGAATTACAGTTTTAACTATACGAGATTCAATACCATCTATATCACCCCTTTTTTGCGCATAGAAAACGTCTATTTTTTCTTTTCGTAAAATTTTATCGATATCTGAGATATCGTCATAAAGATAAAGAGGAAAGCGAGTCCTGAACTTCTTTAGAGCAAGTGGCTGGTTAACGTTTGAGCTAGCATCGTCTTTAATGCGATTTTTTTTAGATATAACAATAGATTTATGTCCATAAAACTTTTCACAAAAGTCGGCATAGTCAAATAAGGAAACCTCCGTGCCTAATAAGCATATTTGATTTGTATGAAAAGCTATATTCAATTTATGTTAGTATCTAATATTATCAAAAGATCCTAAATACTTCAATTTCGTATCATAACGTATAAACATAATATCAATTTGAAGTAGTGTATTTTCAGATCTATGTATTTCAAAGATATCAACAGGAATAAAATTTTTTGATTTAAAAAATTCAAGATAATCTGAAATATTTGGTGCACCTTCATTGTATTTAATTATTGGGCATTCAATGTAAATTAAATCTACATAATTTAAAATTAATTCAGCACCTAATAGAATGTCGAGCTCAGATCCTTGCGTGTCAATTTTAATGAAGTTCGGCCAAGGTAAATCCTGTTTTTTTATAATGCTATCTAAGGTACAAGACTGTAATTTTATGCTTCTTTGATTATCATAATGCTTTGTGGTTTCTTTGTAATAGCTATCTCCACTGTTTGTCCCATTATAAAAATCAACATATTCTCTACCTGGGTTGCTCAAAACTATATTAAAAAATTGAAACCCTGAATTTGATAGAATTTCGTTATATTCTGGATTCCCTTCAAATAGAATAATTTCAACATTGTGATAGTATTTTTTTAATGTCGCACTCCATTCACCCTTAAACGCCCCTATATCATAAACAGTTTTAAGTTGATAGCCTGAATTTTTCATTTGTATAAGAAAATTCATATAGCTTGGCTTTTTGTGCAACTTAAATATTTTTGTAATCTTCATTATTCTTCACAGTAATTAATTAAAGTTTGCTCCTTGTGCCATTCACTAGCCATTGGAGTATTTGCATAGTCTTTAAAACAAGGTGTACCCAAAGTGTAGTGAAGTAATTTTGCTTCTAAATTCGATCCAAATTCATCTGGCAGCCAATTCCATTCAATTGGAAGTTTTCCAATTAAATCATCTTGAAGCCATGTAAATCTATGTAATTGCTTACCAGTAGAATTTTCTATATATCCTGGAGATAAGATTTTATTTTCAGGGTGTGAGCAATTCCAAAGAACAACGGAAGACCAATTCTTACGAGGGTAGTCTTCATTAATTGATCCTAAGTATTTTTTAGCAGATTTAGTTTTGTAATTATGATGAACACACATTATGGCTTTAGACTCATCTCGAAGAGACCATAACTCAGATATATCAGAGCGTACAAGCATGTCACCATCGATAAATAGAGCCCATCCCTTATAATTCATCAAGTGAGGCACTAAAAATCTACTATAAATAAATTGATTCGAACCATCCGAATGAGATTCTTTATAAATGGAAAGATTATTAAGAGATAGCGGTGTAATAGATAGAGGTAGTTTTGATTGACGTATTATGCTACTAATACAAACATGAAAAGCAACAGTTTCGCGACTATCGTACCCAATAAAAATATTAATCATATTGTCTTTAACATAATGTTGTAAAAAATTCGAACTGATTTGACTACTGTAAAAATTTATGAAAAAACCATTTATTTTTTCTGAGCGATGAATCATAAAAACTTAAACAAAACTGATTTACATTGATTTCTGAATACTTCTTTAAAAAATACTCCGCTCTTGCTTTGGTAGTGTGATATTTAATTAGATGAGTAAAGCCCGCCTCTTGTATTTCTGTAATTTTGGATGGTGATGATAACAAAAAGTCTAATTTATCACTTAATTCTTCAAGAGATTGAAATGTATAACAATTTTTACCGTCTTCAAAAGGATTTGGAATTAAAATATCAAGTTTTTGAGTAAGCAATAACGAACCAGCGGCGAGAATCTCCCAATATCTTGCACAATCATAACCGCCCCCAATTACATTTACAGATATTTTACTTCTATAAAGAATATCTCTATATGTATAATTTTCAATTGGCATGCCTTTAATCTTATGTTTGGATGGATTCAGATCAACTGCAGTTCCAATATAAGCATTATTCAAATTTTTACTTTTTAGACATTCGTATACAGATTGACGAAAAGCAGTATGCATATTTGCAACATAAGTTACATCCAAATTTTGCTTAGTTTTTCGAGAATTAAAATATCTATCTTCAGCAGCAAAAGGAAGTGGAAAAATTGGCTCTTTAAATTTATTTATCCAATAACGATTTATTTCACGCTTAAAAATAGACTTAAATCGTATAAAGTCAGGAATTATAAATTCTTGAGTATCTGAACCATCAACAAATATTTGATTCGGATTATCACTCTTTGCCAATAAAGAATAGTTAACATCTTTATTAGAAAAAGCTATAACTAAATCAGCCGTTTCAATTGCACTTTTTATCTTATTTGCACTTGATTTATTTGCATAATTACTATTTTCAGAAGCAATTATTGTGTGCCCCAATTGTTGCAAGCCCTGGATTAAAGTTGCAGTTAGATAATCAAACGTTGGAGATTGAATACAAATTATTTTCATAAAATTTCAAATAAAAAAAGAAACTTGGTTAAGCCTGAATATGTTTCAAATATTTTTTTATTAATAGATAGCAATCAGGAGAATTATTCAAAATAAGCACTAGGAAATGAAGTAATCTTTCATAAACTTTGAATTTCTCCATATTTGATATCGTATTTTATCCTTAAGAACTCGATATAATTTTGTATTGTATTCTTTGCCAGATCCTCCAGATACACCAGAAATTACAGGTAAACTATAGAAAAATATTTTTTTTACATTTATTTCTAAGAATTTTTTTAAAAAAAGCTCTTCAATACTTATCGGAAAATTTTCATAATCGTATAAATTATTTAGATATCTAAGATAAAAATCTTTGTGTGTAATATAAAATCTCGTATCAATATATTCGATCTTTGGGGGTTTAAATGGTGTGTATGAAATATATGGCCTAAATAAGCCTGAATAATTGTAAAAATTAGTATTTATTTTATTAAAATTTGAAACCCATAACTTCGCTGTGCACTTAACAAAATACTCATGTTGGTTTAATATTTTGGAATGCTTTAATGCATATTTAATTATTTCACTCTCGCCATAGCCCTTACCTAGCTGTAAAATTTTCTTTGTATGATTTTCAAAACTTAGAAATTCAATTTTATTTGTATTGATATTTCGAAATTTACAATATTTCTCAAAGCAATAATTTGAACCATCGCAAATGATAATTGAGCTTTTAGGAGATATTTCTTGCCATTTTTTTAGTGCATTAATTGTGTAATCTCTTCTTAGCTCGAAAGAAGTTAACTTTACTGAATTGGGATCATTTGGTTTTGCTGCCGAAGTTATCAGTATCGGAAGTGTATTTTTAGGTAAACTGGTATTCATTAAAATGATTGAAAATATTTTTGGCTGAGTTTAAAAGGTATTCTTTTGAAATAAAATTTTATTGGTAATTTATCTATGATACTAGTAACAGGTGGCGCAGGATTCATTGGTGGTAATTATGCTATTAGGCATTTTAAAAATAATTCTGAGGCTTTGCTAATCGTTGATAAGTTTACCTATGCTGCTAATTTGGAAACCATCAAAACTGTTATTTCTGATTCTAGAAATTTATTGATACGTGGCGACATAGGAGATTCAAAACTCATTACGAAAATCCTTAAACAGTACAAACCAATTGCTATAGTAAATTTTGCAGCCGAAAGTCATGTTGATCGCTCGATTCATGGGCCAAAGGATTTTATTCAGACAAATATTGTGGGTACTTTTAATTTACTCGAATCTGTACGAGATTATTATTATGGGTTAACAGGGATTGCAAGAGATTGCTTTCGGTTCTTGCATGTCTCCACTGACGAGGTATATGGATCTCTAGAAGAGAGCTCACCGGCATTTTTGGAAACGAATTCGTATGAGCCTAATAGTCCTTATGCTGCTTCTAAGGCGGCATCGGATCATTTGGTTAGAGCTTGGTTTCATACTTATGGCTTACCTGTTTTAACTACTAATTGTTCGAATAATTATGGCCCGTATCAATTCCCTGAAAAACTGATCCCATTAGTGATTCATAATGCACTCAATGGCAAACCCTTGCCCATGTATGGTGATGGTCTGCAAGTTCGAGATTGGCTTTATGTTGAAGATCATTGCGAGGCGATTCAGGCTGTTTTGAATAAAGGTAAGTTGGGCGAAACTTATAACATTGGTGGAAATAATGAGAGGACCAATATTTCAGTGGTACAAACTATTTGCTCGATTCTGGATCAATTAAAGCCAAGGTTTGATCAAAAAAGCTATGCAGAGCAAATTACCTTCGTCAAGGATCGTTCTGGTCACGATCGTCGATATGCAATTAATGCATCAAAAATAGCTTCGGAACTCGGTTGGAAACCAAAAGAAACATTTGAAACTGGTATGCGTAAAACAATTCAATGGTATTTAGATAATCAGGATTGGGTCGAGGGTGTGATAAGCGGCTCTTATCGTGATTGGGTGACCAAACAATATGCCGAAAGATAATGAAAACTCTTGTCTTTGGTAAGGATGGTCAGCTCGGCAGGGCTTTCCAAGAGCGCATTGGTTCTAACCCCAATGTATTTTTTGTTGGCAGGCAAGAGTGTGATTTGTTTAATGTGGAGTTAATCAAGAATTATGTCGAGCAACTTTCTCCCGATCAGATTATTAATGCTGCCGCATACACTGCTGTTGATAAGGCAGAAAGTACTCCGAAAAATGCATTTGCCATTAATGAAAGAGCGGTTGCGGAAATAGCTCGCTATTGTCAAAAAAATAACAAGCGGTTTCTACATTTTTCGACGGACTATGTCTTTGATGGAGAAAAATCATCTCCTTATGTGGAGAGTGATCTTTGTGAACCTTTGAATATTTACGGACAGAGTAAGTTGGCGGGTGAGCATGCAATTCAAGAGATATTTTCCAAGAAAGAAAATAACGAAATACAAATACATGAGGCTGGAGCATTTTTTATCCTCAGAACTACTTGGGTATATGGTGATGGCGCAAATTTTGTTCGCACGATCTTACGGCTAGCGAAAGAAAGAAGTGAATTAAAAGTTGTTTCTGATCAATTTGGTGTACCAACGCATACCGATTGGCTGTCGCGTTTAAGTCTCGAGATGCTGGATTCTGATGTTATCCCATCCGGCATCTATCATGCGGTGCCCGCTGGCAAAACTAGTTGGTACGAATTGGCCCGATTTGTACTGCGATACGCAAAAGAGATAGGGCTTGGTTTAAAACTAGACCTCGATCAACTCCTTCCAATTACAACTAGTGAATATCAATTGCCTGCAAAAAGGCCAAAAAATTCTATCTTATCTACTAATAAATTAGGCGGATTCTTATCGTCAGCACAACCCCTTTTAGCAGAAGATTGGCAAGTTGGCGTTAGAGCCTATATCCGTGAACTTAATTCCAAGGGCTTGGTTTAAGATTCGGGGATGTGATTGAAATGAATAAGGTATTGAGACCATGGGCGTAAAACGTAAAGGAATCATTCTGGCCGGCGGCTCTGGAACCCGTTTATACCCAGTTACGCAAGCTGTATCCAAACAATTAATGCCAGTCTATGACAAGCCAATGATTTATTACCCCTTGGCTACCTTAATGTTATCCGGCATTCGGGAGATATTGATTATTTCAACGCCCCACGATACCTCTCGATTTAGGGAGCTTATGGGAGATGGCTCACAATGGGGAGTGCAATTTCAGTATGTTGTGCAGCCATCACCAGATGGTTTGGCTCAAGCCTTTATCCTAGGTAAAAAATTTATTGCCAACGACCATAGCGCCTTAGTTCTCGGAGACAATATTTTCTATGGTCATGAACTGGTAGATCAGTTAAGTAGGGCAGGCGAACAAACGCAGGGGGCAACTGTATTTGCCTATCATGTCAATGACCCAGAGCGATATGGAGTAGTTGAGTTTGATCAAACTCAAAAAGCCATTTCGATTGAAGAGAAGCCAAAAAACCCAAAAAGTAATTATGCAGTTACGGGGCTTTATTTTTATGATCAACAGGTTTGTGACATTGCCGCCTCGATTAAGCCGAGCGCTCGTGGTGAATTAGAAATTACCGATGTGAATCGTTTTTATCTAGAGCAAAACCAGTTGGATGTTGAAATCATGGGTCGTGGCTATGCCTGGTTAGATACTGGAACACACGACTCTCTTTTGGATGCAGCCGGCTTTATCGCAACCTTGCAAAAACGCCAAGGCTTAATGGTGGCATGCCCTGAAGAGATAGCCTATCGTAATCAGTGGATTAGTGCTAAAGATGTAGAAAAGATGGCTTCTCAACTCTCAAAAAATAGTTATGGACAGTATCTTAAAAAGATTCTTACTGAATCGCATTAATCCATGAGCGTCAATCTTAAAATCAAAGTTCACCAAATCCATCTGGAGGGAGTTTTGGTGATTGAGCCAAAAGTCTTTGGTGATGAGCGAGGTTGGTTTTATGAATCCTTTAACCAAGTAGAGTTTAATACTGCAACGGGTCTAGGATATCATTTTGTACAAGATAACCATTCTTTGTCGAAGCAGGGTATTTTGCGAGGGCTTCATTATCAAACTCAGCATGTACAAGGTAAATTAGTGCGGGTTACAAAAGGATGTGTATTCGATGTTGTTGTAGATCTAAGATCGGCATCGCCAAGTTATGGAAAATGGTTTGGTCAAGAATTAAGTGCCGACAATCATTTGCAACTTTGGGTTCCACCGGGATTTGCCCATGGGTTTCTAGTTCTTTCAGAAAGTGCAGAGTTTTTGTATAAAACGACCGATTTCTATGATCCCAGTAGCGAGAGCTGCCTTTTATGGAATGATCCAGTAATAGCAGTTCAATGGCCGCTTAGTAAGATACCCAACCTCCCTCAACTCAATGCAAAAGATCTAGCCGGCTTATCTTGGGGTGAGGCCCCTAAGTTCTAGGATGAACAAAGGGCTCCGTGAGTCAGCCAAACACCCCCTGTAAATTTCTTCTAGTAAAGCTCTCCTCATTAGGAGACGTTCTTCACAATTTACCGATCGTGTGGGATATCCGTCGGCAGCATCCACAAGCGCAGATTGATTGGGTTATTGAGGAAGCCTATGTTGATCTTTTAAAGCCTTTGCAGTCTGCAAATAATTTCAAGGGAATTGATCGTATTATTCCAATTGGATTGCGGCGCTGGAAGAAGAATATTTTTAGTTTTCAAAATTGGCAAGAGCTATTTCAATTAATCCGCACTCTTAAAGCCGAAAAGTATGTTGAGATTATTGATTCTCAGGGCCTCATTAAGTCTGCACTTGTGGCTAGATTAGCAGGAAAAACTCCCAGTGGAAAAGTAACTGGTTTAGCTAATGCTACAGAGTACTCAGGATATGAGCCTTTGGCACGGTTTTTCTATGATGAATCCGTTCAGGTGCCCAAGCAGTGCCACGCAGTAGATCGGTCTCGCTATTTATTAAGTTCAGCAATGCGTACTCCTCTCATTAATAGATCCAGTCCGATTACTTTTTATCCATCCCATTTCATTGGGCAGTTAACAGAGCCCCTAGAGCAAGGCACCCAATCAAATTTACGTAACCTTAAAAAGCCATACGTATTATGTTTTCATGCAACGGCCCGCGAAGCAAAGAAGTGGAGTCAGGAGAGCTGGATTGCTGTTGGGAAATATTTGATCAAAAAGGGTTTAACGCCTATTTATCCATGGGGTAATTGGTCTGAAAAAAAGGTCAGTCAAGAAATTTCTATTGATGTAGAGGGGTCTATTGTTCCTCCAGCATATTCCATACATGATTATTTTCAGATCATTAGCCAAGCGTCATTAAGTATTGGTGTGGATACAGGCTTAACACATTTATCAGCAGTTTTAAACAGACCCACTGTTGAGATCTATTGTGATTCTCCAGCTTGGAAGACGGAAGGATATTGGTCCCAAAAGATCATTAACTTAGGTGATATAGGAAAGCCACCCTCTGCCCAATCGGTTTTGCAGGCAATTGATCAGCTAATTTAATACTTAGCGATCAGCGCAATAAAGCATTAACTGCTTTTAGATCCTCATCAGAAAGACTGGCTGCTTGAGCTTTTAACTTAAGCGCATTCATGATCGTGTCATAGCGTGCCTTATATAGCGATGCTCTGGTTGTAAACAAGGTATCCAAAGCAATAAGGACATCAATATTGATTAGAGTGCCAACTCGATAGCCTAGCTTACTGGACTCTACTGCAGAAGCTGAGGATTTCTCTGCAGCTTCCAGGGCTTTTACCGTAGCTAGACCACCATAAAATCCAGTGAATGCTTGACGAGTCGCTTGGGCCGCTGTTCTTCTAAGGTTATCGTAGTCTGCCTTTGCCTTATCTGCCAGAGCAGCATTTTGCCGAATCACAGACATATTGAAGCCACCAGAGACAATTGGTAAGGTCATTTGAAGGGCAATCGTATTGTTATAGATATTTTGAGTAGTCGATGGGTTAAAGTTTAATGCGGATCCATTGGATTGATTGAAACCGGCAGTGCCAACAAAATTAACGCTGGGGTAGTTTGCTGCTAATGAGGATTTATAGGCACTCTCTGCCAATTGAACTCCAAGTTGACCGACGAGAACGTTATAGCTGGCATTTTCAGATTGCGTAATCCAATCCTCTAGGGCTTGGCCTGGCGGAAGTTTAGGATTAACGCTCTCAGCAATAGGTACACCTTTTTCATCTCGATTCTTGGATCTGGGATCTGCGACCACCCCGGCAATCGATATATCTTTTGCCATGGGTTTAATTTGTTTTACTGGATGACCAATCAGCTGTTCAAGAACACCCCGTTTCACAACAAGTTCCGCATGCGCAGCGATCTCTTGAGCGTTGGCAACATCAAAGCGTGCTTGCGCATCATTAGCATCCACAATAGTCGCTGAACCAATCTCAAACTTAGCTTTTGCAGCATCTAATTGCTCTTTGATGAGTCCTTTCTTGTTTCTAAATAGTTCAACATTATCCTGGGCTGTTAGAACATCAAAGTAAGCTTGAGATACCCGAATAACTAAATCTTGTTGGGCCTGCAAAAACTGTAGATCGGATATTTTGGTATTCAGGTCACCTTGTTTAAATATTTGTATTCCTGCTAAATTAAATACAGGCTGAGTTAGAGTCACCGTGTAGCTCTTTTGATCAAATGCTCGATTATTCCCCTCACCATGTTGAAAAAAACGGGTTCCAGTTGGATTGGCAGATACTTGCGGTAAGAGTACCGATAAGCCTTGCCAAAATAGTTCTTTGCGAGCAGTAAGATTAAAGCGAGCACTATTAATTACCGGGTCATTAAAAGCAGCTTCTTGGTATAGACTAATCAAATCCATAACACGACCATCTTTGAGTCGATCGCCCTTTCCATCTACCAAATTTGAGTTCACCGGTAATGCCGGAATTGCAACTTGTGGGGGAATCTCTAGTTTGATCAAGTCTTGGGGGCTAAGTGTTTTTGGAAGAATAGAGTTATTCGCTGGCGTCACGGTTACGGAGCCCTGCGAGCCCATTATGTTGGGTGACCCCTGACTTTGGCCATAGCTAATGGAACAGGGGAGCAAGCCCATTACAAGAAGCAAAAAAGCAGTTGA
>SXGQ01776448.1_pt1 | contig 13361 bp, 12 predicted proteins | sample 3178371 | NCBI WGS metagenome assembly SXGQ01 (sample SAMN11356859, study PRJNA531348) | freshwater metagenome | isolation source: freshwater sample F1-20 | place: China: Fuxian Lake, Yuxi | collected 2017-12-25
CAGCGACAGCTCGGTGTCACTCACCGGTTCTTCCCGGATGCGCGTCAACTCCACCACGATCTCGCGCAGGGCGTCGGCCGTCACGGCCGTTTCCACCGCCGTGCTGATTTCGAACGGGCTCGCCGCGCGACGCCAGTCGAACGCGCTGTGCGCGCCGTAGGTGTACGCGTGCTGCTCACGCAGATTGAGGTTGAGCCGTGACGAGAACAGCCCGCCGAGGATGGCGTTCATCACCACCACGGGGAAGTAATCGGGGTGGAAGCGGGGAATGGCAATGTGCCCCACCCGCACTTCGCTCTGCGGCGCTTCGCTCTTGTGCACCAGATGCACGCGCGGTTCGGCGTGACGCTGCGCCGCCGGCGGCTCGGTCACGGGCGGGGCTTTCCCCGCCCAATCCCCCAGATACGTGCTCGCGATGCGCACTGCCGTTTCCACATCGATGTCGCCCACCATCATCAGCGCCGTGGCGTCGGGGCGATAGAACGTGTCGTGGTACTTGACTACCTCGTCGCGCGAGAGCCGCTCGATGCTGCGCTCATCGCCGCCGGCGAGGCGCGCGAACCGTGACGACGGATCGAAAAGCAGGCGCGAAAAGAACACATCGCTGAGGCCACGCGGCTCGGCACGCAGCTGCGCGAGATCGGCGCGACGCTCCGCGCGCAGCCGCCCCAGCTCGTGCTCGGGGAACGACGGATAGCGCAGTACCTCTGCCAGGACCGCCATGGCGTCCTCCATGCGCGAGGACAGCGCCGTAAGCTGCACGATGGCCGAATCCCAGTCGGCCCCGGTGTCGAGCGTGGTGCCGAGCATCTCGAGGCGGGTGGTGAGCTCGAGCGCGTTCATGGAGCGGGTGCCTTCGCTCAGCGCGCGCGTCACGAGTTGGGCCAGCCCCTCATGGTCACGCGGATCGCGGGTGGCCCCGGCTTCCACCACGGCGAGCGTGGTTACCACGGGGAAGGCCGGCACGGGGGCCACCATCAACCGCAGTCCGTTACTCAGGATGCGGGTGACGAAATGCGGAAACCGGTACGGCCGGGGCGCACCCGGGCCTGGACGCGCGGGGGCGTCGGGCGCTGGGCGTGGTGCGTTCATCGGTTCCATCACGGTCATGCCGTCGCCCCGGCCAACGCGGTTTCCGCCGCGGCCGGCGTTGCTTCAGAGGGTACGAACACCAGCACCACCCGGTTGTCCGGACCCAGACATTCGCGCACGAGGCGCGACACATCGGCGGCCGTGGTGGCGTTGTAGCGCGCGACCTGCGTGTTCACGAGCGTGGGATCACCGAAGTAGGTGGCGAAGCGCGACAGCTGATCGGCGCGCTCGGCGGCCGACTGCATGCTCATCACGAAGCTCGTTTCGATGAGCGCGCGCGCCCGGGTCACCTCGTCTTCGGTGACGCCGTGTTCGTGCATCGCGTCGAGTTCGGCGAGCACCGCGGTTTCCAACTGTTCGACGGTCACCCCCGGGTGCGCCGTGGCGTCCACCACCAGCAGGTCGCTCCCCTTCGCGAGATCGTAGGTGAACGCACTTGCCTGCGATGCGATACGCTGCCGGCGCACGAGCGACTGCTCGAGGCGGCATCCGGTGCGCATCCCCAGCACGGCGCCCGCGAGGCTCGCCGCGTAATACCCGTCGGTCCCGAACACGGGGGTGCGACAGGTCACGAATACGCGTGGCAACGCCACGGCATCGGGTACCACGTCCCGGCGCGTGTTCCCGAACGTGGGGGAGACACGCATGTCGCGCAGCGGCGGACGCGGGCCACCGCGGGGGATTGCCCCGAAGTATTCTTCGATCAGGCGCACGGTTTCGGCACGATCGAAATCGCCGGCCACCGTGAGCACCGCATTGTCCGGCGTATAGTAGGTACGGAAAAAGTCCGCCACGTCCTCGAGCGACGCGTCGGTCAGATGTTCCATCGACCCGATCAGCGAGTGATTGAACGGGTGGCCGTCGGGGAACGCCAGCGCAGGGAGGCGCTCCCACCAGGTGCCGTAGGGCTGGTTGTCCACACTCCACCGGCGTTCGTTCTTCACCACGTCGCGTTGGGTGTCCAGTTTCTGTTGCGTCATCGCTGGGAGCATGCGTCCCATGCGATCGGCTTCGAGCCAGAGCGCCAGCGCCAGCTGATGCGACGGCAGCGTTTCGTAGTAGTTGGTACGGTCGAGCCACGTGGAGCCGTTCAGCGTTCCGCCGGCCCGCTGCACCAATTCGAAGTGCTCATTGGCCTCGACATTGGCCGATCCCTGGAAGAGCATGTGCTCGAAGAGATGGGCGAAGCCGGTCCTGTCCAGTCGCTCGTTGGCCGAACCGACATGGTACCACAGATTCACCGCCACGATGGGGGCCGTATGGTCCTCGGAGAGTACCACGTGCAGGCCATTCGGGAGATGGTAGCTCTCGACGGGGATGTGCATGGGTCAATATTCGGGCGTGTACCAGCAACTCGAAACCCCGTCCTGATGCATTCGCGTTCATCGTCGATACGGGCGCAGCGTGCGCTGCCCCCGCTGTCACATTCTCACACTCGTGTCCGGTCAATTATGTCCGCTCGGTCCTATTGCGGTCGTGCGCTCCTCACCGTCGCGGCCTTCGCGCTGACCGCCTGCGGTGACGATCCCCAGGTGCCATCGACCTCCGCGCCGGTGGCGAGCGCCACGTTGTCGGGACGCGTGAGTGTGGTGCTGCAGGAAGCACCGAGCGTGCGCGTGACCGACAAGAAGGGGAAGAGCATCAAGGGGCTGCTCGTCCGGTGGCGTGTCACGAGCGGCGGCGGCCGCGTGTCCAGCGACACGTCGCGCACCGACCTCGGCGGGGTGGCGTCATCGGGTGGATGGGTGCTGGGCACCACCGCCGGCCGGCAGACGCTCGAGGCGAGCGTGGACGGGCTCCCGCCCACGGTATTCACCGCCACCGCCACCCCCGGCCCGCTCACGACCATGGCTCTCGCCAGCCCGGACAACCAGTTCGCCACGGTGGGGAGCAAACTGACACCGGCGCCGGCGGTGCGCGCGGAAGATTCGTACGGTAATCCGATTGCCGGCATTCCGGTGGCGTTCACCGTCGTCCAAGGCAACGGTGCCATCCTCGGCACGCCGCAAACCACCAACGCGTCCGGCGTGGCGGCGCTGCAGGAGTGGACACTCGGGACGACGGCGGGGGTGCAGCGGCTCCGCGCCACCGGCACCGATGCGGCGAATGGGGGCACGGCGTCCGTGGACATCACAGCCGCCGCCTTGCCGGGCCCGGCGGCACAGCTGGTGAAGCTGGTCGGCGACAATCAGGGCGGAAGCTTCGGCAACCCAGCCCCGGTCGCCCCGGGTGTGCAGGTCACCGACCGCTTCGGCAATGGTGTGGGCAACATCCCCGTCACCTTCACGCCAGGCCCCAACTCGGGCACGGTGTCGTCGGGCACGGTGTCCTCAGACCCGGCCAACGGCTCGGCCTTCGTGGGCGCGTGGACGCTGGGCCCCACGGCCCCCACCCAGACCCTCGTCGCCACGAGCCCCTCGCTCCCAGGACAGTCGGCCACCTTCACGGCCAACGTCGGCAGCTCGCAGTTCGACATCGACGTGCGTTTCATCGGGGCAACACCACGGCTGGCGGTACAACAGGCGTTCGCCAGCGCAGTGGCCAAGTGGAAGACCGTCATCGTGGGCGACCTGCAGCGCACCATCGTCAACCGCGGCGCCGGCTCGTGTGCCTCGTGGATTCCCGCGCTCAACGAAACGATCAACGACGTGGTGATCTACGCGCGCATCGACTCCATCGACCATCGCGGCAGCGGCATGGGCAACATCCTCGGCCAGGCCAGCCCGTGCGCGGTGAACTCGAGCACCCGGCTCACCGCCTACGGAATCATGGAGTTCGACAGCCTCGACGTCGGTGACCTGGTCGCCGACGGTTCGCTCACCAATGTCATCGTTCACGAGATGGGACACGTGCTCGGCATCGGGACGCTGTGGAACTTCGGGCGCACGCTGCTGAGCGGGGCCGGCGGCACCGATCCGTTCTTCCTGGGTGTCGGTGCCCGCGCGCAGTTCGCGGCACTCAACACGGTCACGTACTCGGGGACGCCGGTCCCCGTGGAGAACACCGGCGGTGGCGGCACGCGCGATGCACACTGGCGCGAAAGCATTCTGCGCACCGAACTCATGACGGGCTTCCTCAACCGCGGCAGCAATCCGTTGAGCCGCATCTCCGTCGCGTCGCTGCAGGACATGGGGTACACCGTGAACCTCGCGGCGGCCGACGGCTTTTCGCTTACGGCATCGCTCTACCGTTTCCCGGTGGACGCCGAGCCTTGGCGACGCCTGTACAACGACGTGAAGCGCCTCCCGCTCGACGTGATCGACCCGCAGGGTCGCGTCACGCGCGTGCGGTACTGATCAGGGGGCGGCCTCGAGCTGGCGGCCGCTCATCCGCAACCACACCATGAGCGCGAGATCGGTGGGCAACGCCACCGACTCGCGCAGCATGTACTCGAGCACCGCGCGGTTGGCGGAAATGGGACTCGTACGTGTGGGGGAGGGCAGGGGCGTGAGCCCCTGCAAACGGGCGAGGATGTCCAATCGGAGCATGTGAAATGGATCGCTCACCAGCAGCACGGTGGGCTTCGGCATCACGGCCGCATCCGCACCGCGACCCGCCAGTGAATCCCGCCGCGCCCGCAGCAGCTGCGCCGCACCGAACATCGACGAGAGTGAGGTGCGCCCCGCCGGCTCGAGCAGCATGGCCTCATTGGGGATACCGCGGCGCACCAGATAGCGACGGCCCGCTGCCGCTTCACTGATGAGATCACCCGGTCGGCGTCCACCCGTGAGCACGACGCGCGGCGCACGCCGATCCTTGTACAAGCCCAGCGCGTGGTCGAGCCGCGACTTGAGCACCGGCGACGGCCGTCCGCCATACTGTGCAGCCCCCAGCACCACGATCGCGTCAGCCGTTTCCGGCGACGACCGACGCGACCACCACGCTATACCCAGCAACGTCACGAACCACGCCGCTCCCAACACGATCAGCGTGCGGGTGACGAACCGGACGAACTGCGGGCGGGGGGTCTTGGAGGCCGGACGAACCATAGACAAGGCGCAAACTACGCGCACACCGCCTTGTGCGACACCGCGCCGGACACCGGCGCGGTACGACGGTCATCCGCACCGGACGCGGACGGGTGCTCACCTTTCGCGATCACAGCGTCGCGACGTCACCGGGTGACGGTACCGACACGGTGAATCCGTCACCGCGCAGTTGGTCGGCGAACGCATCCTGTGCTTCACGTTCCCCATGCACTAGGTAGACATGCGGGGTTGCCCGCCCGTCGGCAACACCGTGCTGGCGTACGCTTCGCAGCCAGGTGAGCAGCTCGGTGCGGTCGGCGTGCGCACTGTACCCGTTCAACACTTCCACCTGCGCCGACAACGGCACCTCTTCCCCGAAGATGCGCAGCACGGAACGCCGCTCGACGATGCGCCGTCCCAACGTGTGTTCGGCCATGAAACCGACTACCAGAATCGTGTTGCGCGGATCACCGGCACCATACCGCAGGTGATGGAGAATACGGCCCGATTCGGCCATCCCCGACGCCGCGATCACGATCATCGGACCGTGCAGCGTGTTGAGCCGCTTCGATTCGCTGACGTCGCGCGTAAACGTCACCATCGGAAAGTCGAAGAGATTGGGCGTGCGTCGCACCAGCTCTTCGTTGTGATCGTACGCTTCCGGATGCATGGTGAACACCGCCGTGGCGTTGGTGGCGAGCGGTGAATCGATATAGATAGGAATGTCCGGAATCATGCCCTCTCGCCGGAGCGCATGCAGGTCGTACACGAGCTCCTGCGTGCGCCCCACCGCAAAGGCGGGGATGAGCACACGGCCGCCTCGCGCGGCCGTTTCGCGCACGACGGCCGCCAGCTGTTCGCGCGCCCCCTCCACCGATTCATGGTCGCGATTGCCGTAGGTGCTTTCGCACAGAATCACGTCGGCACCCTGCTCGGGCGGCTGCGGATCACGGATGATGGGCAGATTGCAGCGCCCCACGTCGCCGGAGAACACCACGCGCCGGAACTCGCCGCCCTCCCGCACCTCGAGCGCGATGGACGCGCTGCCAAGGATGTGCCCGGCCTCGGTGAAGATCGCGCGAACGCCATCTGTCACGTCGAACCACTTGTGCATGGGCATGCCCACCATGTGCTCAAGCGTGCGTGTCGCGTCCTCCACCCGGTACAGGGGCTCGATGAACTCGTTGCCGTGCTTCGCCAGAAACTCGGCGTCCTTCTCCTGGATGTGCGCCGAGTCGGCGAGCATGATCGCGCACAGGTCGCGCGTGGCCGCCGTGGCCCAGATGGTGCCCTTGTACCCCTGCGCGACCAGGTAAGGCAGGCGGCCGGCGTGGTCGATGTGCGCGTGCGAGAGAATGACCGCATCGATCTCGCTCACCGGCACCGGCAGTCTGACGTTCTTGGCGCGCGATTCGCTGCGCTTGCCCTGAAACAGGCCGCAGTCGAGCAGGATGGTGCGGCGCTTGCTGCCGCTCCCCACGCGCAGAATGTGGCAGGAGCCGGTGACTTCGCGCGCGGCTCCGGAGAATTCGATCTGCATGTGCTGGGGGGGATGATTGGAACACGAACCGCCTGGTCACTCCTGCTCGATATAACCTCCGCGCGCCTGTCTGCGCCAACGGCGCGGCATCGGCGTTGCGTACCACACCGGCGGGACGCCGTCACGGTTGCCAACGCGGCGCGATCAGGCCTTGGGTGGTTCGCCCACGTAACTCGTCATACAGTGGCCGACGCGGCGCCACGACCACCAGAATGTCGCGCCGGCGACCACCCAGACGAGCGCCGATACGCCGACGAAGAAGCCGTCGCGATGCACGAGCGCCGACGCGGCCGCGGGTGTGAGATCGAGCAGTGAAGCGAGCAGAGCGATGATCATGGTGAGCACAGCCATGACGTTGACAAAGTACACGCCGGCCATCGTGGGGCGTACGCTAAGCTGAACCGCGTTGAGGGTCATGACGGCGCTGGCGATGAGGAGCGTTGCTGAGACACCGGCCACCACGAGCGGGGCACCGCGCCACTGCAGGGGCACCATCGAGCACATGGTCATCACGACGATCGCGAGGGGCAGCGAGAGAACCACCACCACGGTGAGCCAACTCTTCGCGTGATCGTCTCGTGACACCGGCAGTGAGGCGACGAAGGCGAGCGACCCGTCGGCTTTCGATCGCATGATCACGCCACCCAGGCTGAACGGCAGGAGAGCGGCGACCAGCGAGACGTTCAACACCAACTCCCGGGGCGGATACCCGTCGTTGCGCGCGAAGAGCAGACACAGAGGGAGCAGTGTCACGACGATCAGGAAGATCGGCCGGCGCGCCCGTTCGAGATAGACACGCGCCAGCCGTTGCCACTGGCGGGTGCTCATGCTGCGCCCTCCACGGCGGTGATCGCCCCGCCGGTCATGATGGTGGTCAGCACGTCGACGTCGAACGCCCGGGTCTCGGCGCGGTCAACTTCCTTGAGTGCTCCGTCGTGCAGCACGAGCAGCCGGTCGGGGTTGATGCTGCGCAGTTCGTCGAGGAGATGCGTGGCATATACCACGGCGGCGGCGGGGTGCATCTCGAGGAAGCGCTGCAGTTCGTGCAGCAGGTCGGTGCGGGCCACGGGATCGAGACCAGCGGTGGGTTCGTCGAGAAGAAGCACGGTTGCTTCCTGCCCCCAAGCGGCGCAGAGATGGACCTTGACCACGTTGCCTCGGGACAGCGTTCCGGTCACGGCCTCGAGGTCGAGTCGCAGTGTGCGGGCAAGATCCACGGCGCGGGCAGCATTCCACCGCGGGTGCATGGAGGCGAGGAAGTCGAAGTGCTGACGCACGGTATACCACGGCAGTGCCTGCAGCGTTGCCCCTACGTATGCCACTTCTCGGCGGATCTGCAGTCGCTCCTCCAGCCGTGTATCCGGATTTGCGAAACGCACGGTGCCCGTGGTCGCCTCGCGTTGCCCGGCCATGAGTGAGAGCAGGGTGCTTTTGCCGGCCCCGTTTCTCCCCAGCAGTGCGACGCGTTCTCCTGCCGAAAGGGTGACACTGAGCGGGCCGAGCGTGAAGCGCGGATATCCGGCTACGAGTTGATCGACGACCAGCATGCGTGGGGACGTTTTGAGAGGCGGGGGAGAGGGTCGGTGACGCTTCCGGTGTTGGCGCGCCATCATGAGCGGAGTACCGGCAGGACGACGAGAACGGCGGCGGCCGCGAGCGCTATCGGTATCGCGGCCTTCGCACCGGCGGAGACGTGGCGGGCGATGTCGCGGGCGACGAGTGTGGCAAAGGCGACGAGCGCGAGGTTCACCGACCGCGTCAGAAGCAGCAGGCGTGGCGTGTCCGCTTCCACGAACGCATCGAGCCCGAGCGGTACGTGTGCGCCGGCCCATCCCAGCTGCGGCTGCAGCAGCATCACGATGGCATCGACCAGCGCCGGCAGTTCGAGCAGCGGAAGCCAGGTATGGACACCGCGGGCGATGCGGCGCATCGCGATGCGGTCGTCGAGTGCGCCGGCCATTAGCCATGCCGTCAGCGTGGCGATACCGCCCCGAACGGCGACGATGAGGGGGGTCGTGAGCAGTCCGATGCGAGCCAACGGCATGACGGTCTCGATCTGCCCTGTGAGATCGAATTCGGCCGATCGTTGCATCGCCCGCACGACCACCCAGGCGATGGTGGTGGTGGCGGCGACGGCGACCGCGAACCTGGGGAGCAGGCGATCGTTGCGGTGGTGATCGGTCACCTCCGTGTGCCGGTCATCGTGCGCGACACTGGTCATGGATGGGATGCCCGAGGAAGGACCGCTTGATCGGTGGTAAGTGCGAGGACGTCATGCACGCCGATGGCGGCTCGCCGGTGGGTGCTGCTGACCGCTGCGGGGGTAACGCCCACGCGCGCACCCAGCTCTCGGATGATCACGACCGCGCTTCGCGAGTGGCGGGCGAGTGTATCAAGGGCGGGCCATGTCCGGTCGGCGAAGATTCGGAGCGGCGGAAGGGCGATCCCGTATCGCTGCTGTCGCAGCAGTACGCGGACGAGTGCCCGCGACGGAGCACAGGATTGGCAGACGGCGATTGCGACCGTACGCGTCTGCGCCGGGGTCGCGCGGTGCGTGCTGGCAACGGGGCGGGGTGGGACATCGCTGCTGATCAGCGATTGCATTGCCCTGGCCACGGAGTCGCGCCGTCCGGCGACCACCATGGTGTACGTGCGCGCATTGCGAATGCTGGCGGATGTCGGGGCCGTCTGGGTGAGGAACGCCGCCGCGAGTGCGGCGGACGTTCCCAGCACAGCGGCCGAGGCGTGAGACCGATTCACTTCAGCATCTCCGGCTCATCTGAGCAGCGACTTTACAGCCGACTCGCAGGCGAGCAGGCATGTCCCGGTGAGCGTTCCGTACATCGACGCGTTGCCGAGTATGACCGGAAGCATGGTGATCCCACCGCTGTAGAGGGCGAGCGTGCCCAGACCGACGCAGGCCATGCAGTAGAGCTCATCCCAGCCTTGCCCGGTGTCCTGCTGCTGCCGCGTAGGTGACAGATTCGCCTGCCGCGGCGGCCTCGGTGTCGCCGTGGTAAACGCCGACGAGACAGCCCCTCTGGTGGCGGCCGGTGACGACGCGGCCGGAGCCGGAGCCGCATGAGGTCGTGCGACGACGTTGGTGGTACCCGCGCCCATGATCGCGGGGGTGGTCACGGGGGTGGTCACGTCACCGCGGGTGGACGCCGCCTGGACAGGTGTCGCGATGACGAGGGCAACCGCAGCAAGCGTCCACGCGACGTGCGTGAGGATGGTGCGCATGGGTCAGTCCTCCGCGAGGTAGGCGATGCACGCGGCGGTGCAGGTGGCGATGGTTCCACCGGCGGCGACGGCGGTAGCGCCACCGACCATGAACATCGTCCACAGGCCGACCCATCCGCCGCTGGCGAGGGTAACGACGCCGGCAGCGACGCAGCCGAGGCAGGTGATGGTGTTGGAGCTGCCACCGACCTCGAGGGCGGCGGTCGGCGCGGGGCGCGGGGCGTTGGCGCCTGTGAGGGTCAGCGACGCGGCGAGCGCCAGAGCGGACGCAGTATCTCGAAGCAACATGGGATCCTCCGTTGCGTTGGGAGGTGTGGGAAATGGCGACCGTCGCGGCGAGCGCGCCGGCGCCGAGTGTCAGTCGTCCGGAGCAGACAACTGCACGGCTTTGCCGGTCCATCGCGCCTCGAACTCGGACAGCGGCTGTCGGACCTGGCCGACGAGGGGATCGAAGTACTCGACCCGGGCGGCCGTGCGTGCGGTGAGGAGCACGTAGTGGCCGGGGTGTACGAGGGCGATGGCCGGTGGATGCAGCGGGTGGGAGTACAGCGAGGGGATGCCGCGCGTGGTGCGGGCGACCCAGCCGAGCCGGCGAAGGGTGGGCGCGAGCGAATCGAGGGGAACGCCTGCCGCACCAAGCGTGAGAGCGTGGGCCAACCACGCACGGTCGGGGATGGGGCGGGCCGACGCGCGCTGGAGTTCATCGATGACGGCGAGCGCGCAATCGTTGGGGGCCTGCTGCAGTCGTTGGCCGGGCCCCATGACGATGGTAGCCCCGCGTACGCGCAGCCGTGCGGCGTGGACTGCGCGCGTGAACGCCAGCGGCCAGCTATCGGGGCGCTCTGTCTCGGGGCGGCGGGGCGGTGCGCCCGCGGTGCGTGCGACGTCGGCGCGCGCGATCGGTGGCACCGCCCACATGCCCAGCGCCGCCAGCGCGAGGATGCGCTCGGTGCGGAAACGAACGGCGGGTCGGGTGGGGGGCGCTCCGGGCATGTGCGTGGCCACTCTTCGGCTGTGCAAGGCCGGTGGATGCACCGGCAGCATCGGGGCGCCTCGGTGCACCCCACGCCCGACAACATGGGAGCCGCCGTAAGCAGGGTGTCACTTCGTTCGTCAGAATGACCCGTCGTGCGTCATTCCGGCCCCGGTGACGAGGACGGTGACCTGACGCGTGTCAGCGGTCGACATCGGTTTCCGCGTCGGTTTCAGCGGTCAGCGGATGCCCGTCAGGTCTCGCCCGGACGGAGCCAGCGCCGCACCACCGGTGCGTCGAACGTGCGCAGGGCCTCGAGCAGCCGGACGGGATCGTCGTCGCGGACCAGCCAGTCGCGCGGCGTTCCGCGCAGGAACCCCTCGTGTTCGAGCTGGCCGAGGAGGGTCATGAGCGGTGTCCAGAAGCCGTCGGTGTCGAGCAGTCCGATCGACTTGCGGTGGACCCCGAGGTTGGCCCAGGTCCAGGTCTCGAAGAATTCCTCGAGCGTACCGATTCCACCGGGCATGGTGACGAAGGCGTCCGCAAGCTCGGCGATCATGGCCTTGCGCTCGTGCATGGAGTCCACGACGTGCAGGGCGGTCAGGCCATGGTGCGCCACCTCGCGTTCCACGAGCCCGTGCGGCATGACGCCGATGACCTCACCGCCCGCGGCGAGGGCGGCGTCGGCGAGCGCTCCCATCAGGCCGGTCCGTCCGCCGCCGTACACCACCGCGATGCCCCGCTCGGCCAACAGGGTGCCCAGCACGCGCGCCTTCGCGACGTAGGACGGCCGCGCCCCGTCGTTGGAGGCGCAATACACGGCCACCCGCTGCAAGGCGCGCGGTGGCGTCACGGTGGGCGACGCGATGGGTTCGGAGTTCATGTGCGGAATGTTAGCGCCTGTGGTGGCCGACGCGGAGCCGGGGCGCGTTTCGCCGACTCGTGTTTCGCCGACTCGCGTTTCGCGTCGCGGCCGCTCATAATCGGGCATGGCGTTAACGCATCCCGCTTCCGATTTGCCCACGCTCAGCATCGTCGAGCACCCGCTGGTGCGTCACAAGATCACGCTGCTGCGCGACCATGCCACGCCCACGAAGCAGTTCAAGGAACTCGTGGACGAGATCACCATGCTGATGGCGTACGAGGCCACGCGCGATCTCGCGCTCGAACCCACGTCGGTGGACACGCCGCTCGAAACGACATCGGGGTGGACGGTGCGCGGCAAGAAGCTCACACTGGTGCCGATTCTGCGGGCCGGCCTGGGCATGGTCGAGGGCATCCTCCGCCTCATTCCGTCGGCACGGGTGGGGCACATCGGGCTGTATCGCGATCACGACACGCTCGAACCGGTGGACTACTACTTCAAGGTGCCGGGCGACGTGACAGAGCGGGACTTCCTGCTGCTCGACCCCATGCTTGCTACCGGCGGCAGTGCCGCGGCGGCGGTGACGTCGCTCAAGCGCGCGGGCGCCACCCGCATCCGCTTCCTGTGCCTCGTGGCTGCCCCCGAAGGCGTGCGCCGCCTCGCCGCGGCGCATCCCGACCTGCCGGTGCTCGCCGCGTCGCTTGACCGGGAGCTGAACGAACACGGATACATCCTGCCGGGGCTGGGAGATGCGGGAGACCGGCTGTTCGGGACCAGATAGGAGCGGAGTGGTGAAGAGCCGCCGTTGGTTCGGTGCGATTGCGTCTTGTTGTGACTTTATCCTCGGGCTAACTTGCCGCGTCTCACTCATCGCGTGGTTGCCATTTCCCACCGCGTCTCGTTCGGCGAGCGGTACGTGTCCCCCGGCGGGCCCATTTCCCCACCGGTGACACCCTGTCACGATCGCGCCGGCTTCCCGTCCCCGGGTCGTTGATGTTGATCAATCTCGTTCCAGATTTTCTTGCCGTTCTCGAGGCCGAAGACCGCGTCTCGGCCTATCTCGACTATTTCGAGCGGCATCGGGAGCTCCTGACCGCGTACTGGGACAACTACGTCCTCGAGCCGTCCGGTCCGCATTTCGAGGAAGTCGTGCGCAACACCGTCGCGGCCGACCGCAGCGACTTGATGGCGCTGCTCGCCAACGCCGATGTGGTGTCGCTCGCCAGGCAGACCGAAGACAAGGTCCGCATGCTGCTCGATGTCGATGTGCCCTACGACATCGTGCTCATGGTGGGGGTGGGTGCCGCCAACGCCGGCGAACTTGTCGTGAACGGCCGCGGCATCGCCTTCGTGTGCCTCGAGCACTTCACCGGCGTCGCCAACCCGGACACACAGGGCCTGGGCCTCGATCCGGAGCTCATCCCGCTCTGGCTGTCGCACGAGATCACGCACGTGATCCGCTACACGTCGCCCGCGAGCCGCAGCAGCATGCGTGACCTCGTGCTCGATGCCGGCGGCTATTATTCGTATTGGGAAACCGGGCGCCAGGCCCCGCTGCGCGAGCTGCTCGTGAACGAGGGTCTCGCGGTGCAGGTCTCGCGCGCCGTGAGTCCCGGCCACGCGGCCTGGGAATACTTCGGCTTCGCCCGCCGCCAGTACGCGCGCATCCGGGAGATCGAG
>SXGQ01840242.1_pt1 | contig 13361 bp, 19 predicted proteins | sample 3178371 | NCBI WGS metagenome assembly SXGQ01 (sample SAMN11356859, study PRJNA531348) | freshwater metagenome | isolation source: freshwater sample F1-20 | place: China: Fuxian Lake, Yuxi | collected 2017-12-25
CATCGACGAAGAATGCACCATCACCCCCAACTACTACCCCGGCCTCCCAGCAACCGCAATGACCGCCGTCCGGGCCGCCTACGAACGCTGGTGCTCGGACAACGGAGAAACCCCGCTCAGCCCCCGCAGCCTCACCACCCAGCTCAACCGGCACGGCGTCGCCACCGGTGCAAAAGTTCCCAAAGGACCGAAAGGCACCCGACTATATGGCGGCATCTCGATCCGCTCGAACCAGCCCGAGGCCGACCTCTTCGACGGCGACCGGGGTGGCTACTGATGCGCGGGGTGGCACACTTCCACACCTCGGCCACCCAGTGTGCCACCCCGTGGGTGGCACAAGTGGCACATTTTCAAGACAACGAAATCGGACCACGATACGAAGCGTTTCAGCAGGTCAGCGCAATTAGTTACCCGTTCGTTATCTTTGGAAATTGTGCCACCTTTGCCACTTGTGCCACCCAAAACACGGGATGGGGTGGCACATGTGGCACAACCTTCTATGTTCGACGCTACGCGGGCGCGTACACGCAGGCGCGCAGCCGGATAAACAAACCATGTGCCACCTTTGCCACCCCGGGGCCGAAATGACCCAGTCAACGCTCTTCCCAACACCCAGACCACGAAGCGCCCGCGAGCGCTGGCTCGACCAACTCCCCGACTGGTTAATCCTCACCATCGAAAACCAAAACCAACGCCTCGGCCCCTACGCCCACCTCGCCGGCTGCCCCCGCTGCCACCAACCAGTCCTGAAAGCCCTCGACAACCGCTGGGACCACCTATGCGACGCCAAAGTCGACCTAACGCTCCTCACGAACGCCGACGAACTCCAAGCCCTCCTCGCCGGCAGAACAACCCACACCATCGAAAAAGGAGTCACCGGCATCACCATCACCGAACGCGACAAAACAGCCATCCAAAAAAAGCCAGCCAACCAATCACTCCACCCCGTCGCCCCACAACACCGCTGCAATGAACACCTCGGTTACCCGATCCCCTGGGAACACCTCTTCCCCCGACCAAAGGAAGCCACCAATGAACCCCCATTCTGAAATCAAAATCCCCGCACCCTGCGGATGGATAAATTCAAACCAGCGCCTCCACCGAATGCAGATCGCCAAGCTCACGAAAACCTGGCGCGAAGCCGCAAAAAACGCCGCCAAGACCATCACCCCAGCAAAAACACCCGCCAGAGTCACCGCCACCATCTGGAAACCACACGCCGGCCGCTACGACCCCGGCAACCTCTACCCCACCGCCAAAGCAATCCTCGACGGCCTCGTCGACGCCGGAATCTTTCCCGACGACGACCACAAACACATCATCGGCCCAGACATGCGCCACGGAGGCAAGGGCCCAGCGCTAATCGTCATCCAAATCCAGGAGGTAGACCTGTGACCCCCAGTGTGACCAGTCGTAGTGGCGTTCAGGTGCGCGAGTGTCGTTGTTCGCGGTTTGTGAAGGAAGCGTTTCTGTGTGGTGTGTGCGTCGGTTCGTTGCGGTCGTTGTTGGCGCGGGTGCCGGGTTTGTTGGCGGATTTGCGGGTGACGGCGGCGCGGCTTGATCATGTGGTTTCGGTGTCGTCGGTGCGTTCCCGGGTTTCGGGTCGGCCGTTGCCGGTGAATTTTGATGCTGTGCAGGCGGCTGCTGAGTTGGTGCGGGCTGTTGGTGTTTGGCGGCCGGCGAATGCTCTGTTGATTGCGCGGCGTTTGGATGCGGTGGCGGTGTTTGATCGGGTGGAGGCGGCTGTGCTGAATGGTTTGGCGGTGGTTGATTTGCCGCCGGAGTTGGTGCATGTCGGGGCGTGCGGTGCGTTCTGGGAGGGTCAGGAGTGCTTCCAGGAGCTTTTCGTGGCCGCGGATGCCTCCGAGGTGGTTTGCGAGGTTTGCGGCCGCGTGTGGGGCGTTCAGGAGCGCAGGGATAATGCTTTGCGGTCTGCGTGGAATGTCCTTGCCCCTGCTCGCGTCGTTGTCGAGGCTCTGCGGTCGCAAGGTGTGATGATCACGGCTAAGAGTCTCCAGAATTGGGAGCAGCTTGGTCACGTTTCGAGGCTGTGCGATGTGGCGAGTCGGAATTGCGGGTATCGGGTGGCGGATGTTTATGCGGTGGCGCAGCGCATGGCAGCACGCCGGCGAAAATCCGCATGACGTAATTGTCTACAGTCTTGCGAGACGTAGAACTTTTAGGGTAGTCTGGTTCTAGTCTCAGAAGACGTGGACCTAACAACAGCCACAGAGACCCCGCCCACAACGCTCTTTGCACTGGGCGAAGCGGCCCCGACCGCGCTTGAATGCGCACCGTCGCAGGCCGACAACTGAATAAGGTGATGCCCCGGCGACCACAGACCGCCGGGGCATCACCACAACAACATCAAGCCTGCCGATGCTCCGACCACGCCGAACCATCCCACCAACGCTGCCCCTCGCCCGACTCGGGATCGACATACCAGCCCGCCGGAGGCCCCGACGGAGCCGGCAACGACACAGGCCGCGCCGGCTCGACAGGGGCCGGGTCCTCGGCCTTTTTGGGGCGTCGAAACGCATCCTTGAACTCCGCCCACGACTTCGGAAGTTCAGCCATTGGCGGGGCTTCAGGCGCAACCCGACGCAAGGTCGCCGTCGATACAGCACCAAACCGATGCTTCTCGCTTACCACTTCCCACCCTTCGGCTAAAAGCGCCTCGAGAGTTTTACGCGACTTATGGCCCCGCTTCGCCCCAGGAAAATACTCGATGGTGCGAGTCTCGTACTTTTTATCGCTCATGCCACCAAACCCTACCGAACCCGGAACGAGGTGACCACGTTGTGCCCAAACCAACACCACCCGCAAAACGCCAACAAGTCATCAAACTCCACGCCGCCGGCCACACCCGCAACCAAATCGCCAAACAAACCGGCATAGCCCCCGCCACCGTCACCAAAATCTGCCACCAAGAAAACCTCACCTTCAACCGCGACCACACCCGCGCCGCCGTCGCCGCCAAACAAATCGACGCCAAAGCCCGCCGCGCCGAACTCCGCGACCTCCTCCTCGAAGACGCCCACAAACTCCGGCAACAACTCTGGGCACCAACCCGCCTTCTCAACTTCGGAGGCAAAGACAACACCCTCAACGAAACCCTCCTCGACGAACCCCTCTTCGTCGACAAAAAGAACATCCTCTCCGCCGTCGGCATTGCCGTCGACCGAGTCGTAAAACTCGACGCCCTCGACAACGACAACGGCATCGCCGACGCACAATCCATGATCCAAAAGCTCATCGAAGGGATCGGCATCCCGGATGAATGAACCCTCAACAACGAATCCCCCGGCGAACCTCGTCACCACCGACCGGATCCAGGGCGAGACCGTCCAACCGGCCGACGTGATCAGCGCCAAACAACTCCACTTCCTGCGGAACAGCAGCCAACGCGTCAACATCCTCGAAGGGTCCATCCGCTCCGGAAAAACAATCATCAGCCTCCTCCGATGGAAAATCTACGTCCACCGGGCACCACTCGGCGGCGAACTCGTCATGATCGGCCGCACCCGCGACGCCGTCTGGCGCAACTGCATCGGCCCACTCCAAAACGTGGCACTCTTCGGACTCACCGCACTCCAAGTCATCGGCAACTATGGTGCACCGACGGTCCGGATCATGGGCCGTGTCGTGCACATCCTCGGAGCCTCCGACGCGAAAGCCGAAAAGGTCATCCGGGGCATGACCGTCGCCGGAGCCTATGTTGACGAAGTCACCGTAATCCCCGAGGAATTCTTTACCCAGCTTCTCGGCCGGATGTCCGTGCCCAAGGCCAAGCTCTTCGGCACCTCCAACCCTGATTCGCCGTCGCACTGGCTGAAACGGAAGTTCCTCGACCGCATCGACGCGATCACCGATTGGGCGTCTTGGCACTTCACCCTCGACGACAACCCGGCCCTCACTGCCAGCTACAAAGAATCGATCCGCAACGAATTCACCGGGCTTTGGTACCGACGCTTCATCCTCGGCGAATGGGTGGCCGCCGAGGGCGCGATCTACGACATGTGGGACCCTGCCCGTCACGTCATCGCCTGGGACAAACTGCCGCGGATGCAACGCCTCCTCGGAACCGGCATCGACTACGGCACCACCAACGCCTCCACCGCGCTCATCCTCGGCCTAGGCGAGGACAACCGCCTCTACCTCGTCGACGAATGGCGATACGACGCCGGAGTGTCCCAGCAGCGCCTAACCGACGCTGAAATCAGCCGCCGGATGGTCGCCTGGATGGGACAACAGCACTTGCCGTATGTCAACACGATCACCCCGGAATGGACGATCGTTGACCCTGCCGCAGCGTCATTCAAAGTGCAGCTAGCCGCCGACGGTCTCACCAACGTCATCAACGGCGACAACAACGTCCTGTACGGCATCCGCACCACGGCTTCGCTGCTCTCGACCGGGAAACTCCTCGTCGCCGATCGGTGCCGAGGATTCATCCAGGAGGTCCCGGGCTACTCCTGGGATCAGAAAGCGACCGAAAAGGGCGAAGACAAGCCGCTCAAAGTGGCCGACCACTCGCTCGACGGCGGCCGCTACGTCATCGCCACCACCGAAACGAACTGGCGCAACTACGTCGACCTTGCCGCATAGGAGGCACCATGCCGCTCCCGGCAAACAACACCGCCTGGCCGCCGCCGGCCCTCGACCAAATCAGCAAAGACATGTCCGTCTGGTCCGCTCTCTACAGCAACGACATGGCGACACTCAGCCAAGCCTACGGTGCCCAAGCCTCAGGGCTGAGCCGGCGTGAACGTGCCGGCATGATTCAACGCGTCATCCGGTTTTTCTGGGACAACCACCAAACCGACCTCACCCGCCAACCAGAACGCAAAATTCACGTCCCCCTTGCCGCCGACATCGCCCAGGCCAGCGCCGACCTGCTCTTCTCAGAACCGCCAACCGTAGCGCCCGCCAACAAAGACGAAAGCAACGACACCACCGACGAACGCATCCGGCTCATCACCGGCCCAGCCTTCCAACAAGTGATCGTCTCGGCCGCCGAAGTCTCCGCAGCCCTAGGCGGCGTGTACCTCCGCGCCACCTGGGACAAAGACGTCGCCGACCACATTTTCATCAGCAAAGTCGACGCCGACAAGGCATATCCAGAATTCCGCCACGGCAAGCTCATCGCCGTCACTTTCTGGCAAGTCGTCGAATCAGCGAACAACGTTGTGTGGCGGCACCTCGAACGCCACGAACTCACAGCCCTCGGCGTCGGCCAGATCGTCCACGGCCTCTACCAAGGAACGACCACGAACCTCGGACGGGCCATGGCTTTCGACGACCACGCAGCCACCCAATGGCTCGCAGCCATGGCCGAAAACCTCGCCGACGGAAACACCATCAGTACCGCCACTCCGGGCCTCGCTGTCGTCTACGCCCCCAACATTGCACCATCCCGGACCTGGAGAAACGACCCGGTCGGCTGCAACCTCGGACGCTCCGACTACGAAGGTGTCGAGCCGCTGATGGACGCCTTCGACGAAGCGTTTTCGTCCCTGATGCGTGACGTTCGCACCGGAAAGTCCATGCTCATCGTGCCCCAGATGATGCTCAACAACAATGGCCCCGGGCAAGGCGCATCATTCACCCACGACGAGGTTTTCACACCGGTGAACGCTGCACCTTCGGCCGCCGATCAGCAGAAAATGGCAGTTGAACGGGTCCAGTTCAACATCCGAGTGGCTGAGCACGAACAGACGATGATGCTGATTTGGAACCGCATCATCAACTCAGCCGGATACTCCGCCGGAACGTTCGGTGAAGGCAAAGAGACCATGATCACGGCAACCGAGGTAACCTCGAAAGAGCGCCGGTCTTTCATGACCCGGGACCGCAAGCTCCGGGCCCTGCAACCGGCCCTCGAGGAAATCACCTCGAAAGCTTTGGCAATGGACGCCGCCCTGATGAATTCCGGCGCTTCGCCAGTTCGTGTTCGGGTCAACTTCCCCGACGGTGTCCAGGACGACCCGGAGAAGCTGGCTAGGACTGCTCAGCTTCTCGCCGTATCGCTTTCGGCGTCCGTCGAAACCCGGGTTCGGCTCATGCACCGAGACTGGGAGGAAGCCGCGGTCAAGGACGAAGTGCGCAAGATCATGGAGGAGAACAATCTGCCTATCCTTGACGATCCGGAGCTCGTCGGCCAGAACGGCGGCAGCGCCGGCACTGTACCTCAGCGCGGTTAGGATCCAGATATGCCGATCCGCCCCGACGATGCCGCGAACCTGGCAAAAGGGGTTCGCGAGGTTTATGTCGAGGCCGAAGCCGTCCTGCTGGCGAAAATCGCCAAGGCTTTAGCCTCCGGTGATGACGGCCCAGACTGGGCGGAACGCAAGCTTCTCGGCATCCGGGCAGTCACTGCGGCCACGGACAAGGTGCTTGCCGACCTTGCCGCCAACGTTCCCGGCGCAGTCGAGCGAGCGCTACAGTTCGCCTATCAGCGAGGCATTGCCGCATCCTCTCAGGAATTAGCCGATAGCGGTTTCGGCGCGGCGGCCTTTGCCGAAATCATGCCAACCCAGGCCGTGGCCGCGCTGGTAGCAGCAACGACAGCCTCACAGGCTGCCCAGGCGTTCCAGATCCGCCGGGCGGTCGCCGACGCCTACCAACAGGCGATCACCGCGGCGACCGCCCAGGTTTTGACCGGGACGATGACCCGGCGCGAAGCATCGGCGAAAGCGCTGACCGACCTGACCAAGAACGGCATCGCGTCGTTCGTGGACCAGCGTGGCCGGCGTTGGGAAATGGGAGCCTATAACGAAATGGCTGTCCGGTCCTCGGCGATGAACGCCATGCTTCAAGGCACTGTCGACAGGTTGGGCGAGTTCGGGGCCGACGAGGTCATGATTTCCGACGCCCCGGAAGAATGCCCGCGGTGCCGGCCGTTCGAAGGCCGCGTGCTGTCGCTAAGTGGGCGCAGCGCCGGCCAGTTGCTCGGCGACGGTGTCCCCGTTTTCGCTTCGCTGGAGGACGCGAAGGCGCAGGGGCTTTTTCACAATTCCTGCCGCCACTCGATGTCGATGTACATTCCGGGGTTCACGAAGCGTAGGGCGGCGACCGCGGATCCGGTTGGGAGCGAGTTGCGGGTGAAGCAGCGGGCTTTTGAGCGGCGGGTGCGGGAGTTGAAACGCGCCGATGCCATCGCTCAGGAGTTCGGCGGTGTCGAGGCGACGGCAGCCCGGGCGAAGCTTCGCGCCAAGCAACGGGAATTCACTGCCTGGCGCGAAGCCAATAACCGGAAGAACCTTTCCTACCGAACAAACATCACCAGCCGCTAAGCCTTCGGGATAGGGCCCGGATATGTTCCGCGGAGCAACGCGTAAACCTCGGCCCATTGCCTGGCACTGCCGGATCCGGTGGATTCCAGAACATTGCGCAGCGCATGAAGCTCTGCTTTTGCATATGTTTCATCGTGCAATTCGGCCGTTTGATCATTCGGCGTGAAATAGCGCTGAGTCGTCAAAATGATCGACCCCCTTTCGATAGATGGCTGAACACCGAATGCACCCAGCCTTACCAATGACGCTATCCGGAACCACCGACAAAATAACTACCTTGGAGGAAACCATGCCAAAAACTATTCACGGAATCGACCCCTACGCCCCCGGCGGGCTCGACGAACTCTTCGCCTTCCACCGCGCTACCTTCGGCGATGCCGTCATGGAATCCGAAGGCGACGGCGCAGCTGCCGAAGATGCCGGCGGCGACCCGTCGTCCCCCACGCCGGGCACCCCGGCCACGGCCGCCCCTGAAGCGCAGGCTCCGGAAGCTCCTGCGGAATGGGACGGCAAAGTCGAGTCCCTACCCGAACCAGTCCAAAAGCTGATTCGGGATCTGCGAGAAAAGGACGGCGACGAACGCGTCGCAGCCAAAACGCTCGCCGCGATCCAAAAAGCCATCAACCCCGACGCCGCCGACGCGAAGGTCGATCCCGAAACACTGGCCGCCGACCTCGTCAAAGAGCGAGCCGAAGGCCAGACGGCACGCGAAACTCTCCAATCCACCGAGTTGCAACTCGCCGTCTTCCGGAAGGCCGGCCGGCTCGGTGCTGATGGCGACTCACTTTTGGATTCCACCAGTTTCCTCGCGTCAATCAAGGGGCTGGACGCCTCAGACACCGAGAAAATCGACGCCGCCATCAAAGACGCTGTCGAGAAAAACCCCACCAAGTTCGCGGCAGCCCGGGTGGCTGGCAAGAGCAGCGCAGAATTCAACGGCGGGCCCGGCGAGCAGCGCACCACCAAACCCACGACCCTCGACGGGGCCATCAGCGAACACTATGGCTCCTAAAATCCGAAAGGAACGACAATGCCCGTAACTCTTGACCAGGCGTCCCAGAACGCCACCTCCGCCGTCGATGTCAACGTCATCGACGAATTCCGCACCTCCGCGCTCCTGGACCAACTCACGTTCGCCGATGTGGTCAACCCCGCCGGCGGCGGGGCGACCCTGACCTACGGCTACCGCCGGCTCGCAACCATGGGGAGCGCCCAATTCCGCGCAATCAACAGCGAATACGCGCCGACCGAGGTTACGACCACCCAACACACCAGTGCTTTAAAGGTGCTGGGCGGTTCGTTCCAGATCGACCGAGTCCTCGCCAAGGTCGGCCCGGCAGCAAGCGGAGAAGTGTCCTTGCAGATGAGCCAGAAGATCAAGGCCGCAAAGGCGACCTTCTCTGACGCGGTCATCAACGGCGATAGCGCCACGAATGCCGATTCGTTCGACGGCCTGTCCAAGGCTCTCGCCGGATCCACGACCGAACTGACCAGCACCATCGACTGGTCTGGCGGCATGAACGAAGACAAATCCTTCGCCGTTCTGGACGACCTCGACACCTTGCTCGCACTCCTGGACGGCGATGCCGGATTGCTCATCGCGAATGCGAAGACGCTGGCAAAGATCCGGGCCGCCGCCCGGCGCTCCTCGATGTACGTCAAAGAGCCCGGCCCGGGAAAGTCCAGCCTCGAACGCTACGGCAACACGATCCTCTTCGACGCCGGCAAGAAGGCTGGAACCAACGACGACATCATCCCCGTCACCGCCGGGGTGAGCAGCCTCTACGCTGTCCGACTGGGCCTGGACGGCTTCCACGGGGTCAGCACCCTCGGCGGCAACCTCGTCGAAACGTGGTTGCCCGATTTTACCAAGGCCGGCGCCGTGAAAACTGGCGAGGTCGAGATGGGTCCGGTCAGTGTCGCCTTGAAAGCCACCAAAGCGGCGGCCGTGGCCCGGAGCATCAAGCTCTCCTAACGTCAACGCAACGGGGCAGCACCGCAAGTTGCGGTGCTGCCCCGTTGCTCGGAAAGGAACCAACCATGGCAATTACGATCACCTCGCCCGTCGAGGGATACACAGCCACCACCGAATTCGGACCGCTCCGGCTCGACTTCGTCGACGGTGTCGCCACCACCGACGAGCCGGTCAGCGAAGGGCACTTCGCGTACTTCCGGGAGCACGGTTTCGGTGTCGAGCTCGGTGACGATGAGAACAGCGGCGACAACGTTGCGCTGTTCGATCCGTCGGAGAACAAGGTCGAGGACGTCCTCGCCTATCTGGCCGGGCTTGATGACAGCGACCCGGTAGCGCACGATGCCGAGGTTGTCCGGGTTCTGGAAGCGGAGCAGGCTGGCAAGAACCGCAGCACGTTGCTTGAGTCCATTGGCGGGACCAAAGTCCCGGACGGTGGTGCGGAATGAGCCTCGATCCGCGCGACGTAGTCCCGATCGTCATCGGAACACCGCTTCGGGATGCCGCGGTGAACCCGAAGCCGTCCGACTTCCTGCCACCGACAAACGCCGGTGTCGCCGGGCCTGGCGGCAACCCGCACGGCCCGAACGTTATCTCCCCGGAGATTCACGCGTTCGAAGGCGTCCACACCATCCGGCCGAACCTGGTCTCGTCCACTCCTGCGACTCAGTCCCAGGAAGAAACCGACCACCTCATCACCCAACAGCCGACCGCCGCGAAACCGACCCCGCCGGCCGGAACCTAACCGATCTGAGGAGGCCCGTATGCCCCGCATCTACGCGACCCCGGAAGACCTGACCGACTGGACAGGTAAACCCGCGCCGGCGAACGCAACGAGCCTCCTCAGATCTGCGTCCGTCCTCGTCGAGGACGCCACGCTCACCGCAATCTACACCGTCGACCGCGACGGAAAACCAACGCAGCCGGCTATACGGCAAGCGTTCCTCGAGGCGACTTGCGAGCAAGCCGGGTTCTGGGCTGACAACGACTTGGACCCTGCCAAAGGCGCGCTCTCCACCCAGGCCCAACGCCTAGTAACGACCAAGGCGATTAGCGGCGCTTCGATCAGCTACGACGCCAACGACGCCGCGCGAACCAAGCAAGCAAAAATCGATGCACTGGACCAGCTCAATGCGAATGCGTTGCGGATCCTGCGCAACGCCCAACTCGTGACCACCGCGGTTCAATCATGACCGACGAGCTCGCGGAATTCTGGGTCCACACCGTCACCGTCGAAACACTCCTCGCTGAAACGACATTCGGCAAACAGTACGCACCCGTGAGCGACCCGATCCCGGGGTTCCTCTCGGACAAACGGAAGCTCATTCGCACCGCCGCCGGCGACAACGCAGTCTCCGAATCGACGTTCACCGCAAACCGCCAGTACGCCGGACTCTTCACTGATGGCTCCATCGTCCACCTCACCACCCGGGTCGCGACCGTGATGAAAACGGCCGACAACTCCTCGGGGCCGCTCGAACTTCCCGACCACATCGAGGTCAATCTCACCTAGGAGGCATCCGTGGCCAAGGCAGCATTTACCTTCAAACAAGGCCCGGATGCAAGCAAGATCGTCAAAGCCAGCGCAGTCCGTGGCCTTACACTGGCCGGCGAGTATGTGCTCGGAGAATCAAACGCCGTAGTGCCCATTGAGGAGGGCACGCTCGAACGCTCCGGGACGACCAGCGTCGACCCCGCGAAACTCCAGGCAGCCGTTTCCTACGACACTCCCTACGCCGTGCGGCAGCACGAAGACCTATCGCTCCGGCACGACCCCGGACGCCAAGCGAAGTACCTGGAAAACACCATGAACGCCGAGGTCGGTGCAGTCCGCAAGATCATTGCCGATGCCATCAAGGGGAGCCTCTGATGGGATTCCACCTCGCCCTTCTCGCCGGCATCGGCGAATACCTCGACACCCTCGCAATCGGCAAATGGAATCCGACGCAGCCTTTTGCCCCGGCCGATACGGCCATCACGCTCGACGACCTGCCCACGTCGCCGGACCGGGCCGTCTCGCTGAACCTTTACCCGGTGCAGGACGACGGGACCACTGATTCTGTTGTCGGCCTCCAATTCCGGATCCGCGGAGCACCCAACGACAAACGGTCCGACAAGACCATCCTCGACGGGCTCTTCGACGCCCTGCATGACCTCAAAAATACCGAACTTGGCGGCATCCCGATTGTCCGGATCTGGCACCAATCCGGGGCGAACCTCGGACCGGACGAGAAGCTCCGCCAAGAGCACACAGCCAACTACTACATCCAATTGACCCGCGAGGGCACCCACCGAACCGACGACTAGGAGCACCATGTCTACCACCTCCATCACCCCGGGCCAGCTTTCCGACTGGGCTGTCCAACTCGCCAAATACACCGACGGATCGACCCCGGCCGATTCCGATCACGTGCCCCTGCGTGGAATCACCGAATTCACCCCGCCGGTCATCGAAAAGAACCAGGAAGACGACGGCGACTACGACAACGGTGTCTGGGGTTCCCAGACTTCGACCGGAATTAGCTGGAACTCGAGCGGCACCGTGAAGCTCGCGCGCGGCGGAATGCCCACGGATCCCGGCCAGAAGATCCTCAAGGATGCCGGCATCGGCGTGGCCGAGGCCGGATACGTCCATTTCCGCTGCTTCAACAAGGTCAGCGGCGAAGGCTGGGAAGGGATCGCGGACGCGACGCTCACCGCGAACGGCGGCCCGAAAACTGACCTCACGACCGCGGCGTTCACGCTGACCGGGCGAGGTGAGCTCAAGGAATACAGCGCCGCGCCCGGAGTCCAGGCCGAGGCCACGGCCAAAGCAATCGTCGAGGGCGGCGTGATCACCGGCGCGACGATCAGCAAAGGCGGAACCGGGTACACCAAAGCCCCCACGGTGAAAATCACCGGCGCAGGCACCGGAGCCACGGCCACGGCCTCCGTAGCCAATGGCGAAGTCATCAACGTCAACATCACCGCCGGCGGCACCGGATACACCAAGCCGGCCATCTCCTTCACCCGCGCCTCCTAACCCCTCAACCCCTTCCTGCGCGGTGATCCAAGGCACCGCGCAGGAAGGCACCAGCATCAGCCCAGCCCTTGGAACCCCACCCTTGGAGAACAACATGCCCCTCAACGACCTCAGAGACTCCCTCAACGAATCCCTCCGCCTGCCGATCAACGGCGTCATCTACGAAGTCCAACCAATCACCGCCGACGTCGGCCTCCGCTTTATAGACACCCTGAACGTCACCAGCAAACTCCAGGACGCGAAGAACGAAGGCAAAGAGCCCAGCGCCGACGACATCCAAATCCTGACCGACGCCGCCGAAAACGACATGTACCGCGACGCTCTCGCCGATTCCTGGCAAGTCATGACCGAGGACGGTTTGACCTTCGCCGAGCTCAAGACGGCGGCCCTGTTCGTGATCATGCATGGTGTCTACGGCGAGGAAATCGCAGAACGGTTCTGGAACTCCGGGGGAAAAGAACTCGGCCGGAATCGAGCGGAGCGCCGAACGGCGACCCGGACCCGCACGGTCGCGGCCACTACGACCAAGAAACCGGCCTCTCGGACTGGTACGACTACCCGGAAGGCCACACGCAAGACGGCGGGCTGACCTGGGACAAAGTGGTCAAATACTGGTCCCTGATCGAGGCCGATCTGCACCAGTTCTATCGCATCGATATCCAATCCGGGATCCTTCGGCAGCGCTCCTACAAGTGGCTGATCGTCCGGATCCGTTCGCTCCTGGCGCTCCCGCCTACCTTCACCCCAGACGGCCGACCCGTCCATGCCAGCCGTCTCGGCCTGGCCGCCTTCCCGCCAGAGCCACCACGAAAAACATAACTGCATAGCGGAGGTCCACATGGCCCTGACCATCGGCGAGCTCGTCGGATATCTGACCCTCGATTCCAAAGGGTTCGACCAAGGCGTCGGAAAGGCTCAGGGGACGCTGTCCGGTTTCGGCCAAGGCATCGGCAAGTTCGTCGGTGCGACAGGTGCCGCTATCGGCGCTGTCGGCGGGCTCCTGGGCGGGCTGGCCATTCAGGGCGGCATTAGCCGGGCGCTTCAGATTGAGGACGCACAGGCGAAGCTCAAG
>SXGQ01322243.1_pt1 | contig 13359 bp, 33 predicted proteins | sample 3178371 | NCBI WGS metagenome assembly SXGQ01 (sample SAMN11356859, study PRJNA531348) | freshwater metagenome | isolation source: freshwater sample F1-20 | place: China: Fuxian Lake, Yuxi | collected 2017-12-25
CTGAAGAAGTTCCATCGGGATTGGACTCACCCACGAGTGAAGTCCGTCCCGATGTATAACGTATCACGTACTACTGTCACAGAGGAACAACTCAATGAGTTCTTTGACTGGTGTCTTCACTGGTGCCACAAGAAGTTCGGTAAGGTAAAGGGAAAGCCTGTACCTGAAATCGAATGGGTGTGGAATGACTCGCGGTATCAAAAATATAAAATGCTAGGAGAGTACGATAAACAAGACAACGTAATCTCACTACGCATTCAGGGACATAGAAACATCTACAACCTAGCCAATACTATTATACATGAGTATGTACACTACCTACAACCTACACATGGTAACTGGTACGAGAGGTATGATGATATGCACGGGTACAACAAGAACCCATATGAGATAGAAGCATACCATATTGGAGATGGGTACTGTGTAGAATGTGCTACGGATGCCATAGGATGGATGGGGAAGAATGCCCGTAAAAAGCGATAATTCAAATGGGGGGTTTAGGGTGTATAATACCCTAGATCCCCCTACTGGCAGGGTATGTAGGGGTATATGCCCTGTTAATGGGTATATTGAATTACCCCTTTTAAGGGGTGTTTAAGGGGGTATATGCCAGATCACCCCTTAAAACCCCTGTTAATAGGGGGTATGGGGGTGGGGGTAATTAGACGTAAATAGGTAGGGGGAGTACCCTACGGGGAGGGGGGCGAGATGGATTTTTTTATCGAGGTCATTAATTTGCTTAAGGAAAATTCCCTCTGGTATAAGTCCTTGACTTATAAGGACTTAAAAAGTTATCCACACCCTATTGACACGTATGGGTATTTTCCGTATCTTTGTAGATTGATTATTCACCCAAAAGGACAAAACAATGACAATTCGTGATTTCGTTCTATCACAACCTATCATGGGTATCAATGGTTGGATCAAAGCCATTGAAGATGCTGGTCTCGTCAAGTACCAAAGTACAATCATCGAATGTGCCTGTCATTACGACCGTATCACGGTAAATCACAATGCGACGTTCGGTCGTGAATCAATCAATCTGTAAACACACAAACATAAGGAAAACAACAATGGACAAGTTCATGTATATCATCGAGTACACTGCTTCCTATTCGGAATACGGTGGAACAATCTCGGTCATCGCTAAGGATGACGAGGAAGTAATGTCCCTCATACGGGACTCTTTTGAAGAGGACTTTGACGTAGAACACTTCCCTATCGTAGAGAAGTTCCGTCTGGCAGAATCCGTTGATTCTCGTATCGTGGTTTCTTTCACTACCTAATCACACAAGGACAACGTAATGTCTAACTCAATCGACCTATTCGACCCGTCCATTCTCACCGACCGTGAGTTGGAATCAATCAAGAACCTTGCGGACTTTGAACGCAAGTCCCTTGTAGTCGGTGAAGGTATCTTCAATCTTCTACTTCCAAAGGTAGAATCAGAAATTCAGAAACGTAATAAGGAAACAAAGTAATGTGGTTGCTCATTGACGACGAAAGAAGTTTGGACGTAGACGTTATCGCACGTACTGCTGCCGCCGGTAAGGAAATGTTGAAGTCTTACCGTAAATGGGAATGTGTTTGTTTCGACCATGACCTCGGCATGGAAATTGACACAGGTTACGACGTGATGGTTTGGGCTATTCAAAATAGACTTCTTCCTAATCGTGTTCAATTGGTTACGTCTAATCCTGTTGGACGTAAGAACATGAGGGCAGCGTTGGAACAAGAAGGTTACAAGACGGTTGACGGAATCAATTTCAAGAAGTAAACAAAGACAAAGTAATGACATACACAATTCACCAATTCGATGACTCTCGTGGTTGGCACCTTACAAAGTTCTCGTCGTCTCTTTCAGACTTCGATTCTATGAACGACCAATGGGCGTTCGACCATATCTTGAAGAATGGTAATGAGTACATCAAGATGGGTGACACAATGTGGTCAATTGATTGGAATAACAAGGAGACAAAGTAATGAGTGGTGGACGGTTTCATTACAAACAATATGACCTAGGATATATTTCCGACGAGATAGAACAGGTCATTCACGAATTTGAACGAGGCGATAAATCAGAGTGGGGAGATTACCCAAAGTGGAACTTTCAGAACCCACAAACTATTGCGGAGTTTCGTAAGGCAATAGAGTTGTTGAAGATTGCACAGATTTACGCAGGACGAATTGATTGGTTGCTTTCGGGAGATGACGGTGAAGAAAATTTCCACGAACGATTGAAATTTGAACTTGAACAATTAGAAGGAAAGAAGTAATGACTTGGAACATAAACGAAACACCGACAATTAGTAAGCGTGAATATTTCGCACTTCAAGTTTTGAACGGGATGTATTCCGGCGGTAGAATCCCCACAAACGATGACCTACGTGGAGAAGTATTTTACATGGGATTCAGCCCTACACTTGTAGAATCCGTCACTCACGCATTCAAGGTTGCCGACTGTATGTTGGCATTCTTGGCAAATGAAGAAGAGTATAATGCCGTATTTGACAATCCAAACGAACCGAAGGGAGAATGAACAACATGAGAACAACGGAGACAAAGTAATGACATACATCATTCACCAATACGACCCTTACTCGGACATTTGGTTTACGGCAAAAGAATCCCCTAACTTGGATGATTTTGACCGACGGGACAAAGAGACGTTCCAACATATCCTCCAAGAAGGATGTGAGTATGTTGAAGAAGGAAACAGAATGTGGACAATCGACAAGGAAGGAAACTAATCATGCACCCTATCATTCAAACATTCTTACTTGGAATTCTTGTTCCATTTGGGATGGCCGCTCTTGTCTATGGTCTTGTATATCTTTGTTTCAAGATTGACGGCGGTGAACAACGTTCTCACCAATAACAACTATAAAGGATATAACAATGAACAACACTCTTTCACTCCGCGACCAAATGGCACTGCAAATCCTCAACGGATTACTTTCAGCACAACGTGGTGTTCCATATGGTACACTTGTACGTGAGTCGTATGAGATTGCAGACATGATGATTGAACAATCTAATAAGAACCCACAAAAGGAGATTTTATAATGGCGGCACTTCTATCAAAAAGATACGACCAATCAATCGGAAAGTATGTCACAGGCGACCACTTTACACTTGATGACGTAAACAACACTTTGTTCTTTGATGTCGAAACAACTACACGTTATAAGACGTATGCTGAGTATTTGGAAAAGGAACCCAACTGTGCAAAGGAATTTGCTCGTAAGGTAAGGGTAGATTCAAAATGGGATTCTATGTCCATAGAAGAAGTTTACAACGGAAACTCCCGAAGTAATGGTATGTTGTGGGCTCAACATCTACACGTTATTTCTATTGCGTACCGCAAGTGGAATCCAAGTACACGTAAGTATGAAGGAGATACATTTGGATTTTCTTCATGGGAAGAGTACGAATCTATCGAAGATAAGTCAAAGGCAGACCGTGACATTCTTATCAAGTTCAACGAAGTATTGTGTGATACCTTTGGTTCTGATAAGGGACTACTTGGTGGTTACAACATTGTTGGTTTTGACATTGCGGTTCTTTGGACTCGAATGATGGTTTGTGGCATCAAACCACACACGTCACTTCAAACAGTAAACAAAAAGCCGTGGGACATTGTTCACGTTTTAGACCTAAAATCATGGACAACTCCAAGTGACCACAAGGGACTTTCTTCATTTGATATTATGAACGCACTGTTGGGAGTACCGTCGTCAAAGACTGATGATGTTGCTGGTAATCACGTTGGTGCTCGATTCTGGGAAGACCATGCGGTTGAAGGAATCAATGAGTATTGTATGAAGGACGTGATGTCATCTATTGCACTTGCTCGTCGTCTTTCGGAGGACATGATTGACGATATTCACGTTCAAACAATGGCAGATTATTATCAACGTCTCGAAGATGCAAAGAACGAACAAGAAACAGAAACTAACACACAAGAAGAAGGACAAGACAATGGCTAACTATTATTCACAAGGACGTACAAATTACTTCCGTGTCAAGGACGAGGAAAAGTTTGAACAGGAAATTGAAAGACTTCGGGAAGGTGTAGGTAGTCCGATTGAAATGGTAAAGGAAGATGGGAGATATGCTCTTCTCTTTGAAGAAGGAGCACCGACTTACTTTTACAACGAAGAGACGGGTGAATCGGATGACGTGGACATGGAAGGTTTTATTAGAGAGAATCTGGCCGATGGTTCTGTTTGTGTGATGATGGAGATTGGGGCAGAGAAGTTGCGGTTTTTGGATGGTTGGTCTGTTGCCTTCAATAATAAGGGCGACCGAAAGGTTATTCTACTTGATGACATCTATGAAGGCATAGAATCGTTTGGTGAATGTACCCAATGTGAGTATTGATATGGACTTACTAACAATCGTGATGTGGGTTTCGGGTTGGTGGTTTTTTACCAAATTATCTAACCGTATCGAATCATTAGAACAACAAGTATTTATTTTATCAATGAGGAATGGAAACAATGAACATGGAAGAAATTGAAGATATTTACAACTCGTATCTAAATGGGCAAATGAAACAAATGATTTCTCAAATCAAGGAATACGAGTTTTCTACGGGAGAATCCTTTTGGGAAGGTCTTGATGGATATATTCGGGAATGGAATCCAATTTTGAAGTACCGCACTTTTTTTGAAATTGTTTCGTATTACACAAAGTTTGGAGGTCAATAATGGAAAAGGTTGTAAGAGATGGGAAGGTGGCGGTCCTCTTCTCACGAGGATATGGGGCAGGTTGGGGTTCTTGGAACTATGGTGTTCATGATGTTATTATGTTTCACCCAAAGATTGTCCAAATGGTTGAGGATGGTCGAGAGATGGAAATTACGGAAGAATGGTTGGAAAAGGAATTGGGATTGAAGGATGTTTATACTGGCGGTTGTGAGGGACTTTATATTGAGTGGGTTCCCGAAGGTACAAAGTTCAGTATTGACGAATATGACGGGGCAGAAAGAATTATTACAATTGATGATTTGGATATGGTGGCTTGATTTTGACGAACGAAGTGAGTCGAACGTCCGACACAAAAAACGACGACGACCCGTCGCGATTTTGGTGTTGGATTTTTCCCTGAAATGTTGTATATTGAATTTATGAGAATCTACAAAGAAAACATACCACCAAAACAAATGATGGACTCGTCCTCGCCTTTTTGCAGGCAGACACGAGGTGGATTTCTGTGTTGGACATATACACATGAAGGAGACCTTTTCCCGTCTCATCCGTCGAGAGTCTGGTTTGATAATACTGCATGGAAAGAACCTGTAATCATTTCTAACGTGGACGAATGGATTTCCGTTTGGGCACCTGTGTATGATAGAAGTGGATTATTTGAACGTAGTATATTCGACCAACTTCGTCAGTTAGATAATGACATTGATAAGTTGTATTGGGATGAAGACTTTGGTAAGAGTGGTGGAGTATCTCATTTACTCTCACTTCTACCGAGACCAATCGAAGAACATCTTTTGATGGATATAATCGAAGACTTATCGAAAAGGTATGAAATAAACTTGGATAAAAATTATTGGTTCAATCAACGTGATACAATACATTTTTGGACACACAACGATGGACTGATATCGTTTATTGGTTCACTTCAGTATCAGATTGGTTTGAACAAGATTGAAGAAACAAACAAGATTATCCGAGAGTGGATTCCAACACTAAAACCTTATATGGATAACCACCAATTTTGGCAAGATTTTTTTAAAGGAACAGAAAAATGGCATTTGACATAATAACAACACTTGCACTTATCTTTTCTATATTTGTAGTTTGGATTCAACGAAAAGCTATTTTTGAATTAGAACGTGATGTGTGGGAAATTGAAACTGCATACAAAAATGAGACCGGTAAGGTCTACAACTATAAACACAGAACTTTTGGATTATGGGGGAACAATGGGGGAAAACAAAAAGAGGAGCAAAACTAAAATGGTTTTTGTAACATTCATGGGACTGGCACTTATTGCCGCTGGTGTGAAGATAACTCGTATAATAAAAGAAAAAATGGATAAAGGAAATAGATATGTTGGTTGATAGAAATGATATGGGAGACCCACACAAGGTAACAAAGTGGGTGTTAGGTGGTGTACTTGTTGGTGCACTTCTTGTACTTATAACACAAATTGTAACAAAGTGTATGCCATAATGAAAACTATCTGTTTTTTGATTACCGCAATTTTTATTTTGTGTAGTTGTCAAACAAATCCTGTTTGGAATGAACCAGAAGATTACACAATAACATTGGATGGTAGATTACCAAAAGATCAAAATGGGTTCTATCATCTGATTCTTTTTCGTGATAGGTGGCAAACAGTTCATCGTGTTAGTGGTTCGATCCTTTTGAAAGGTATGGTTCAAATTCAACCTCAAAAGGTACATTGGGAATCATCTCATTTTTGGGAGTTTATTCCTGGTGACACCATTATAACAATTTATAGACGGAATGTTGACATGAATGGTCGATGGGTAATTGTTGACACACAGACAGTTATTTCACCCGATACTATGTCTGTTCCGACGATAAATCCATCTTCATATTCCGACGGGAGAACTGGTGAGATCAATACAATGATCGGGCCAGTTTTGGGTATGATTGGTGATACAATGACTATTCGTTGTTGGTGGACGAGTGGGTGGTATAATACCGATACGGTTTCTCAATTTATCAAAGTTGTTTTAGAATAATAAGAAATACGAAAATGACACTTCGTGAAATGATGGTTCGTTATGTTGCTGAATTCGAACTTTGTGGCGGAAATACTGTGACAGTTGATATGTTTGAAAAAATTTCAGATCATGAATTGTTCACAGTATTTAGAAATTCAGTTTGGGACGAAGCATACACAGATGGCCACGTTGAAGGATATTTCAAAGGAATTGACCATGAACGTGAAGTGAATAAGATGATAGATTCAAAGGCAAGGTTGAACTAATATGAAGATAAAAAAACTAATTGAAAATGATTTTACATGGAATATCGTACTTGTATCAATTGGTACTATATTTTCATTTATACTTGGATTCACACTAAAACTTATCAAAGGAATGATATGAAAACTATTTTTATTACCCTCGTCCTTTTGTTCGGAGTTATGACATCTTCGGCACAGGACATCAAGTCTACACTGGAACAACGACTGACAAAGTATATTCCGATCCTCAATCCACGACCTTGTTCTGTTTTTCTCGTTGACTACGAATCAACAGAAGGAACCGTAAAGATGTGGGCAGAGAAGTTAGGATTGAAACCAGTCGATGTAATGTACCCAGACGATACAACACAATACATTCTTCAATATGTTGACCACGAGAGTCCGTCTATTATCTATGGGTTCATTATGAAGAAGAAGTCAAAGATGTATATTGGAACATACGTCTATCTTCAATTCAAAGACCATTTTGCAGCAATTGAAAGGTTAGAGGATTTGAAAACACAGTTTTATTTCCATTGGGGAAATGATGTAAAAGAAAAGACTACGGCAAAACAAAATTGTCAAACAGATGGCTCGAACAGATTTATTACGGCAACACGTACAAATGATGGTGTAATGATTACAACAATTTGTTTAAATCTTATGTTGGGTCAGTAAGTCCCTTATTTTATTAGACTTAACGTGGACTAGGGTTAACCCCTTGAAATTAAAGGACTTACAGAAATATCTGTAAGTCCTTTGTTTTCATGGGGTTAAAAAGTTATCCACACCCTACGATTTCGTTTGGATATATCCTAACTATTCCCTAATTTTGTGTATTCAATAATTCCATACACACAAGGGTTCACTCCATGAAAAACCAAAAGTTCTCAACCTACTGGATCGAAAAGTCTGTAAAGCAGGTCGGTGATAAGAAGAACGATACAGTAACACGTTATTCGATGTTACTTCGTAATGCCTCATTCGCCCCCGAATGTTCGGACTCTACACGTTTTGTGTGTGAATACAATCGTATGACAAAGACTGCAACATTCCGTAACGAGAAGGGTCAACTTGTTGTTGTAGAGAAGATGGGTCCGAAGGTTATCGACGAATACGCTCACGACATGGCTGGTAAAATTTTCACTTCAATTCAGTAATCATACAAGGACAAAACAATGAACAACAATCAAACACTTCCGAATCTTCCATTCTCGATCGAAGATATTGGTTTTGATGGTGTAGATGTTATGTATCTCGGTCTTACAACGACGGGAACATATATTTTCTTTGATCCTGCAACTGGTTCCGTTTACCGATATAACAGTAATTCAGGTTATCTTCGACGCAACAGTCATTACACATTTGACGGTCGCAATTCTTTGGTCACAAAATATCGTGTTGAACCTGACGAACTTCTAGAAGTATTGGAACACTATATTCCAATCTATCGAAACACGATCCAAAAACGTAAGAAGAACCGCAATCACTACGCCTAATCTTTCACACAAACAATTTTCACACAAGGATAAACAACATGGAAAAATTCATGTTTTCGTTGGAAAACAAACGTACAGTTTGGTACAGGACGCTGGTTGAAATTGACGCAGAATCATTAGAGGATGCAATCAAAAAAGCAAAAGAACTTGGTATGAACGGAATGGAAGAAGAAGGAGAACATCTCGAATCAGAGATGATAGATTGTAGTGACGAATATCTATCGGTTGAAGATAACGGTGGTCAACCTACGGAGGAAATTCGTGCATGGGAAACCGACGAAATTATTTGGAACAATGTTGAAGGTGCAAAGTAATGAAAACGAAAACAACAAAAACACGTAAAACCAAAAAGACAAAAAAGTCTGGTATCATCGAATCGGTCGTCAAACGTGGACAGATTTACTGTGTGAATCACAAGAAGAACAAGACACCTTATTGGGGTGGTGAAATTTGTGACACACACGTTGACCATGATGGAAACATTGTCCGGTTTGTTTGTTCAACGTGTGTTGCAAAACTTGCTCCTGCACCTACGTCATTCAACAAGACAAAGGTTGATCCAACAACAGGTGAGAAGCGGAAACGTGGTCGTCCAAAGGGAAGTACAAACAAGGTAACAACAACAACAAAGAAAACAACACGAAAGGGTAAGAAGTAATGGAAGAGATTATGAAATATGAACTTGACGACTACACAGCAGTCGCAATTGCAGAAGGTTTCCAAGAACCTGATTGCGAAGAGCAATTGATTGCCGCTTGGCAACATCTCGTTGACACAGGTTTGTGTTGGTCTCTTCAAGGTTGGTTCGGACGTACCGCACATGGTCTTATTGAAAACGGAATCATCAATCCACCATCACAGGGGTATAACTAATGGGACGACTAAACATACAAACAAAGTACGGTAAGACAATTACCGACGCTGTTTGGTTTTCAAATCCAACACTTCCCTCGTGGGAGTCCGGTACACAAGGTTGTATTGGTATTGTCACCGTCGAATGGGGTAATACTTACAACAAGTTTATCGGAATGGGTAGAGGAACTTCGGAAGAAGATGATGCAATTCTTATTTCAGATTGGGGTTCTCTCTTTGAAGAAGGTACACTCTAAAAATAGTTCTTGGAATTGTCAATTTTTTTTCGTACATTTGTAATACAATCATTCACTAACAAGTTTTCAAAATGAAGAAAACAAGACGAACAGGTGAACCATTCAATTGGTCACGTAACCCATCGAGGGATGGTATTCACAAGGTGTTTCTTGCTGATCCAAATGCCTTCACAACCTTCAGCAAGAAGGATATTACAAAGGATGAACTTTGTAATTCACTTGCAACACACAACCAAATTACGGCTCTTGAAAACAACAAGCAATTCTTCCGTAATATGTTTTTCACTACACTTGCACTTTTACCGTTTATCTTTTTGTTTTATAACATTTTTATCGGAGTATCTCGATGAGTCAATCGACCGCACACATTTCTTCAATCGTCATAACACCACCGATGTTGAAGGAACAAATTATCATTCGTCTCAACACTCTTGTTAACAAGGCAGGTGGTGCATATTATCCAACAGACGATTCGGGAAATACAAAACCACTTGCTATGATTGAAGGATATGAAATTCACGGTATCGAAACAAAGGGACGTGATGTTTATCTTTTGGGTGTTCCAACTGACGAAAACATTGCAATCAATCTTGAAGATGACCACACACCGTACAATGCTAAGGAGTTTTATCTTGAGCATCTATGGCAAGTTTATCTCGGATGTGAACCACTTTATCAATCACGTTTCAATGACTATGCCTCATTCCAAGATTAATAATTTTCCAATCGGTAAAAAGATATTCGCTCGTTACAACGACGATTTTACAGATACACAGATAAATTTCATTCCGATTTATCTTGTAGAAGATGGTGGAAATTTGTATATTGGAACGAAAAATGATATGGTAGGTACACTAAAAGGTTACTTTCCATTATCATCTCTAACAGGAACAAATCAACTAAACGTAAAACACTTATCTAACATTTACACAAAAAAGAAGGATTAGACATGGCTTTCTATCTTGCAAAGGTTCAATTTGAAATCACCCACGATAATGGTAAGGTGAAGAAGCAATCTCGTTCGTACATGGTCAATGCCGTGTCCGTAACAGACGCGGAAGTTCAAGTGAACAAGTATCTCTCAACGTGTGTTGATCCATTTGAGGTCAAGACAATTTCAGAATCAAAGATTGTGGATTATATCAATGAACAGTAATTTCAAACAACTACTTGAACGGTTTACCGATGAATGGGAAGCCGTAGTAAACGCAACGAGTCTACATGAGTTAGAAGATACTTTTCTTCGGTGTGAAGAAACTCGAACAGATACTCTGAATTGGGTTTTTGAAAATCTTCAAGACGAAGAAGAACAAAGTGAATACTTTTCTACGTTTGGTAGTCTTGAATCGAATCTTCTTGATACCGTAGGTGATATTCCTGTCTTCGATGAGAAGTTTGACATTTATGCTTCATTTGAAGAATATGAGGCATATTATCAGCGATTCGGTTGTATGACACCTGAATTTGTCATCTCATGGGACAGAGATAATGTTCTTTGGACAGACGAAGATACAATTGAAATCATCAAGCGTCCTGATGTTCTGATGACAGAGAACGATTAATTCCTAATACATAATATCTCGACATAATCCCGTAAGTTGTTGATTTAAAATGACTTACGGGATTTCTGTAAGTCCTTATAGATCAAGGACTTAAAAACAGAGTTTAAACGTTGTTAACGGGGTTTTTATTGGTTGAGGTAGGTCAGTATATGGGTCGTCAGATAAAAACCCCGTGGCGAGGACGGTAGGGGTCAAAAACGGGTGGTTTATGGGTTCTAAAAACGCCATTTTTTATCCTACGGTTTCTGGAGGTGATGGTTATATGAAATGTAAATTTTTTCTACATTCTGTAAAATAGTTCTTGACTGATATTGATTTATTTTGTATCTTGATAGTGAACACGGGAAAAGAGTGAACACTGGGAAAAAAAGTTACATTAGTTAGTAGTTAAGTTAACAATAGGTTAAGATCTTTAATCTACTACTATATTAAAATAAAGAGGTTATGAATATGATAAAGAATGTAATTAGACACGATGAAAAAATCTACATTGTAGATAGAAAACTTCCGTCGTCAACAACAGAAGAATCTGCAAATCGTATTCATAATGTTCTTGGTACTGATGCTTTACTTCGCAACCAACAAGGAGAATGGTTCTGTTGTAAGGTTGCAAAGGAAGTTCAATTTAGAGACATAGACCCATCACAACCTGTGATACTACCTACCCCACCGTCACCCGAAGATTACGGACACTATGGCTTTGAAATACAAGACAATGGTGGTATGGGATAAAAAAGATTTGGAATTGTCAAACTTTTTTCGTATCATTGTACTCAATCAAATTCACACTTTTATCTAAAGGTTTTATTATGAACAGTATGAAGTCTCTTCTACTGATTGGTTTGGTGTCTCTATCCCTCATCGGGTGCACCGAAAATTATTCCAACGGCGAACGTATTGGTTTCGTCACAAAGTTCTCACAACGTGGTCTTATCTACAAGTCATGGGAAGGTGAGTTGAACCTGACACAAACAGGTATGAACACATCGAGTACATTTCAATTCTCAATTGATAATGACCGAGAAGATGAAACTATAATCAAGACTCTTGATTCTGCGGCTACACTTGGTTGGAAGGTAAAACTTCGTTACCACGAAACTGCTTTCAAGAATTGGTTTCGTAATCGTGGTGAAACAGATCACTTTATCACACACGTAGAAATTCTTGACCGTAAACCAATGGACATCTTCGGTGGTTCTAAGCAAGATGGAACCCACGTCGCTGGTCGTGTTGACACGATCTACCTTGTGATTTGGAAAGATAAGCAATAATAACTGATATTTATACTTGGTCGGTATAAGTGTTGTAGTAACACCTATCTTCTTCTGAAGGTAAAGAATGAAAACAATTATCCACAAAAGAGAGAGTTGATATGACTAACAAATGGAAACGGGTTACAATCGCCCTTCTTGTTATCTCGGCATTTGCCTTGATTGCAATGACCCCGATAACACGCGGTCTAGTTATGAAGGACGTATTGTATTCATCTATCGTTTGGGTTGAGTCGAAAGGCAATGCAAACGCAAAATCAAGAGATGGTTCGGTTGGAATTGTTCAAATCAAACCAGTCATGGTCAAGGAAGTAAATCGTATTTGTAAGATTCAAGGACTTGATAAAAAGTTCACACTTGCAGACCGAAAGAATCCAAGAAAATCTGAAGAGATGTTTTGGATTTATCAGGAGTTTTACAACCCAGACCTTAACAGAGATTCGCTTACAAAGTCTGATTTAGAAATGATGGCTCGTAAGTGGAATGGTGGTCCGAATGGTCACAAAAAGAAGGCTACACGTAAGTATTGGAATAAGGTTTCCAAACGTCTGAATATCGAGTTAGAAGAAAGAAATCTTGCCGATATGAAGCTGTAAAATAAAATTGGGGAATAGAAGAATGTTGTATAAAATGATGAGAAATCATCTTCATATACCGACCAAATTTTTTCTTCTGTTCCCCTTTTTGTTTACTCTACTTACTATTTATTTGTAATTATCGTTCATGTGTATCGGAGAAAAGTATTGGAACTTGTTATCTCTTTTTTTGTAGGGTTTTTTGTAACTTGGTTTTTCATAAAATCTGAAAATGAAATAGAATCGGTAAAACACTGTCCAAAAAAAGAAGCCATAGTTCGATTAGCTGAAGAGCATGGTAGTCACAAAAAGATGATGAAGGAACTAAAAGAGTATTCACTTGTTCAAATTCAACAAGGTAAATACGAATATATTGAAGTTTTGAA
>SXGQ01732057.1_pt1 | contig 13357 bp, 10 predicted proteins | sample 3178371 | NCBI WGS metagenome assembly SXGQ01 (sample SAMN11356859, study PRJNA531348) | freshwater metagenome | isolation source: freshwater sample F1-20 | place: China: Fuxian Lake, Yuxi | collected 2017-12-25
CCGAGTTTGCCCATGCCGACGACGACCAGCGGCATCGGCGATCCGTCGGCGTATTGCGGCTCACCGTAACGCGTACAGGTCGAGTGCCAAGCCACCGCCAGCGCGCGATTGACGGCGTCATCGGCGAAAGCCGAGAGATCTTCCAGAGTTTCTTCGAGACCCGCGCGGCCGCTGAGTTCGCGCCACGCGATCCGCACCATCTCGCGGCGTCGCCAGCGTCGAAGCCAAGCCTGCCACTCACCCTCGGGTGTCTCGATGCGCGGCGGCTCAGCCCCGTCAGGCCAGCAGGCGCGCCCGCCTGCCGTGCGCAAGTGCTCGAGTGCACCATGCCGCAACAAATCGGCGAGTAATATCGAATCGCGCGCAAAACTCTCGGCGACGAAATCGCTGCAGGCCAGCACGTGCGTGGCCTGCCCGCGCCACTCTTGCGGAAAATCCTCGGGGCTCATGCTCTGCATCGCGCTGCCAGCATACAAAAAAGCCCCGCACGGGGCGGGGCTATCGGTGTACGCCGACCGGAGGGGGGGAGATGATCAGCGCACGGAAGAGAGACTAAAGCCGCGCGAGTTGGCAGTATGTACGGAGTTGTACCTAAGGCTTGAAGAATGTCCGTCCCGAGTACCGAATACCGCAATGCCATCAGCCGCTTTCTGAGCGGCGTGACCGTCGTCACCACACGCCATGCAGGCGCCCATCACGGCATCACTGCGAGTGCGGTGTGTTCGGTCACACTGGAGCCGCCTACCCTGCTCGTTTGCCTCAATCGCCAATCGGCAACCTGCCACGCGGTGATCGGTTCGGGTCGCTTCTGCGTGAACGTCTTGGCGGCTGATCAGCTGGCACTCGCCAAATTGTTCTCGAGCAAATCCGCCGATAAGTTTGCCGAATTCGCCGCCATCAGCGATGCGCCATGTATCGACGGACCGTTCGGCACTCCGGTTCTGTCCGGCGTCCTCGCTGCGCTCGAATGCGCGGTGACCCAGCACAGCGATGTGGGCACGCATCGTGTTTTCTTCGGTCAGGTGCTTGCCACGACCGCCGCCGAAGGCGAACCGCTCGGTTACTTCCGCGGCCAGGTCACCACACTGCAACGCGAGGAATAGTGCAGGGATAGTGCAGCTCGTGCACCGCGGCAAACTGCAGTAGTCGTGCTTCGCCGAAGGGCGCAGCCACGAGTTGCATGCCGATCGGCAAGCCCCGCGCATCGAAACCCGCCGGCATCGACAGCGCCGGCAAGCCGAGATAATTGAATGGCGCAGTAAAGCGCACGAGGCGGCTGAGCGTGCGCCAGAGGTCGGGACCGGCACCGACATCGGTCTCTGCGCGACTTGGCGTACAGAGCGGCAGCGTGGGCGTCAGCAACACATCGCAGCGCGCGAACACGGTCGCGGTGAAGCTCTCGAGCAGCGGCAGCCGCAACTGCAGCGCTTCGAGATAGAGCGGCGCGGGGATGGCGAGCCCGGTGCTCGCGCGCACGCGAACCTGCGGTGTGTAGCGTTCGCCGCGACTGCGCAGCCAGGCGGCATGCAGTGCGGTGACCTCGGAATAGACGACGGCACGACTGAGCTCTGCCATGGCGCGAATATCGGGCACCGGCACCTCGACCAGCCGCGCTCCAGCGGCCTCGAACAGCGCCAGCGAGCGCTCGAACGCGGCCCGCACCGCGGGATCGAGATCCTCGTCGAAGTATTCGCTGGCGACACCAACCCGTCGCCCTGCCACACCGATCCCGAGCGCGGCGCGATAGTCCGGCACCGGCTGCAGCGAACACAGGGCATCGCGCCCGTCACCGCCCGCGATGATCGACAGCAGCAGCGCAAGGTCACGTACCGAGCGGGTAAAGGGGCCGATCACGTCGATGGACGGTGAGAGCTTCATGCTTCCCGAGCGCGGAATCAGGCCATAGGTAGGCTTCAGACCGAATACGCCATTCACGGCAGCCGGAATCCGCACCGAGCCACCGCTGTCGGAGCCAAGGCTCGCCGCCACCGCACCGCAGGCGACCGCCACGCCTGAACCGCTCGAGGAACCGCCGGAGATGAACGCGGGATCCCAGGCGTTGCGACAATCCTCGAAGGCGGCATTGTGACCTGTCGGGCCGAGCGCAAACTCGGCCATGTTCAAAGCCCCGAGCGTCAACGCCCCAGCCGCCTCGAGGCGTTGCAGGACGGTGGCCTCACGCGCAGGGGCCTCGCGCATCGCGTTATCGTGGGCGGCAGCCTCACGCGACAGCGCCGTCACGCGCGAGCCAAAAGTTGGCGCCGCGCCCTGCCGCATGAACATGTCCTTGTGCGCGAGCGGCGCGCCGAGAAGCGATCGCGCGAGCGTCCGACCTTGACGTCGCGCGTCATCGAGCAGCAGATCGGCGAGTTCCGCCGCACGCAGGGCTGGCTCATGATCGATGCGCAGGAAGTATCCCGTCCGCTCGCTTACCGCGACGGCCCGCTCGAGCGCTGCCCGCGTGAGCTCAGTGCTGCGTAACCGCCCCTCCGCGAGCTGCTCGACGAGATCGGTCAGATCGCCATCGAGCACGTCGTTCGTCGGCTTCGCTGTCGCGGCACGACGCAGCAAACTCGTCGACCCGCCAAGCTCGAGCAGCTTTCCGCCCTGCACTGCCGGGTTCGTCAAGGATTCCAGCAGCGGCAGATAGTCGGACGGCTCACAGTCAAAGATTTTGCCGTCGCTGCCATGTTCCAGCACGGCACGCACCGCCGCCGCAGCGGCTGCTGCGCCCGCGGCGATCCGCTCCGCCGAATCCGCATCGGCCAAAGGAATACCGAGTAGCCGGGATAGCTCGATGACCGAACCCGTCGACAGTGACACCTCCGCGGCAACTTGTGCCGGGCGACGCTCTTCGCTGCGCTGACTCATGCTGGAACTTCCATGATCGCGCACACCATACACTGCCCGGTGTAAGCTCCGCAGCCATGACTGCAGTAGCCACCCGGAGCGAAGTGCTGGCAGCCCTTGGCTGAGCGCGCAACGACTGCGCAGCTGCCCGCTCTCACCGAAAATGCGGCAAGACCTCGGTGGCGTACAGCGATGCTTGACGAACCATGGCCTCCTGACGCGCGCCGTGCGGATGCGGCACGGGCGAGCCACCGAGCTGATAGACATGATCGAGTCCCATCGCAAGCAGTTCGGCCAGACGCTCGCGACACTTGGCTGGCGGCCCGCAAATCGAAAACCAGTCGACGAAGTCATCGGGTACCGCAGCCAAGTGGCTACCCGACTCCTGCGCGTGATGCTTCATGTCGTACCCGGTCTGCATTTTGGCGGCGAGGTCTTTCAGGCGGGGCGGCAAATGGTCGAGCGGCGCATCCTTCATACCGGCGAAGTGCGCCACCATCCCGGAAATCATGCGACCGAGGTTGATCGCACGCTGCTCGTCCTGATCACACACCAGGTTGACGTACGCGCCGATGCGGATCGAGTCGCGCGCCCTGCCGGTTTCATGCAAGCGCTCGAGCGCCACATCCATCGCCCAGCGCACGCGCTCCGGCGCGCTACCCACGGCAAAACTCACACGATCACCGACATCCACCGCCATACGGATCGTCTGCGGTCCGGTACAGGCGACATCGATGATGAGCGGCGTCACCGGCAAGGAGTCGTACCAACGCCGGCGCGAGGGCGTGCCATCGCGATCGACCGTTTCGCCCCGCGTGTAGGCATGCAAGCGATCGACGAATCCGCGCAACTGGGCGGTGGTGCCATTGCGCATCCCGATATGCGCGGCGGAGGAATCGCCACGACCGATGCCGCAGATCATGCGACCGCCGGATTCCGCTTGCAGGGTCGAAAATGCGCAAGCTGTCACCGCCACATCGCGCGTGACCGGATTGGTGACACCGGTGCCGAGTCGCAGGGTCGTGGTCGTCTGGGTCGCCAGTGCAAGTTGCGAAAACGGATCGGGGCTGAGGTTCTGTGTGTCGGGGCACAGCAGAATGTCGAAACCCATGGCTTCGATGTCGCGGGCGAGTCGCGCCGTATAGCCGGGCGAAGCCTCCATCACGATACCGAACTCGGTGCGTCGGGGTGTGTCCATAGGCGAAGTGTAACCGTGCAACAAACGCGCTAGCATTCAACACGCACTTTCGGAGGACCCTCATGACTCAGCCGCTTCGTTCCATCGCTCTGCGACTTCTCGCCATGCTGGCCCTGCTGGCCTTGCCGCTGAGCGCAGCCGCAGACGAATATGCGGACACCAAGGAGCTGTTTCGCAATGCCGGTCAAAGCGCTTCGTTCTTCGAGCGCAGTTACGCGTATGCCATCTTCCCGACCGTGGGCAAGGGCGGTCTCGGTGTGGGCGGTGCGCGCGGCGTCGGTCGCGTGTACGAACAAGGTCGTTACATCGGCGATGTCGTGCTCACGCAGGTCAGCATCGGCTTTCAGGCCGGCGGACAGGCCTTCAGCCAGATCGTCTTCCTGCAGGACAAGCGCGCACTAAACGAGTTTACCGGCGGCGAATTCCAGTTCGGCGCCGGGGTCAGTGCAGTCGCCATCACCGCAGCCGCGAGCGCCACGGCGGGGACTTCGGGCGCCAGCGCCGCCGTGAGCGGCGGCAAGAAGGACGCGCGCACGACCGGCGAGTTCTACCGAGGTTTTGCGGTGTTCACCATCACCAAAGGCGGGTTGATGTACGAGGCCGCCGTGGCCGGACAGAAGTTCAACTTCACCCCCGCCGGCGCTGCCAAGACTCAACCCGGTTCAAAGAAAAAATAGCTCCCGGCCCTAGCGGGCTGCAGGCAGCCATGTTGGCGAGTCGTTCACGAAAGGCTTGATGCCGAGTTCGCGAAATACCGCCGCCGGTTCGAAGCTCCGTTCCTGCGTGATCACCAGCGCCACATTGCGGATGGCGCTGATGTCGCGGGTCGGGTCGCCATCGATCAGCACGAGATCGGCGCGCTTGCCGATCTCGATGCTGCCGCGATCCTCGAGCGTGCGACTGTATTTGGCGCCGTTCCAGGTGGCGATGCGCAGGACCTCGGCCGCCGGGATACCCGCCTGCACATAAAGCTCGAGTTCGCGCTGAAGCGTGAATCCCGCGATTTCATCGGTGCCTGCCACCAACGGCACACCGGCCCGATGCAAGCGGCCCACGAAATCGATCATGCGCGCGTACGAGCGATTGTAGAGCGCGTGCAGCCGCTCGTTCGGGATCTCCATGCCACCGCTCAATAGGCCGCGCTGCAAGGTCGCCGGTAAATGCGCGGCGATCGATGCATAGGCCGGCGAGAGTTCGCCATCGCGCTGTCGCAGAAAGTCGAAGGTGGTGAGCGTGGGATCGATCACCGTGCCGCGCGCTTTCAACGACTCGACGAACTCGCGAACGGGACCACCATCGAAGTCGAGTCCGGCGGTTTTCTCTGCCGGCAGATAAAAGCGCTGCAAGGTTCGCGTATCGGTCTTGTCATCGACCAGAAAATTCAGCACCACTTGGTTGATGTGATTGAGCTCATCGAATCCGGCCTCCAGCACTTCGCGGGCACGCAGAAACGCCGGTACGTGCCCACTCACACGCAGCCCGCGCTCGTGCGCGTGCTCCACGGTCGCCTTGAGATGCTCGCGCGGAAAGCTGTTGTAAATCTTGATCTGCGGATAACCGTGAGCCGCATACCAGTCGACCGCACGCTTGGCCTCATCGAGCGTGCTGATCACGAAGCCGTTGCGCGCAGAAAAGGGGCTCTCGCCCTCGAGAAACCCCGCTGGCACGATCTGCGGGCCAAATACTCGCCCTGCGCCGGTCTCATCGATGATCTGCTGCACCGTGACGTTATCACCGCCCATGTCACGCACCGTGGTAACGCCGGTCGCCAGATTGAGTCCGCCTTCCCAGCGCCCCACATGCCCGTGCATGTCAAAGAGACCCGGCAACAGGACGCGCCCTGCGGCATCTAGACTGCGCCGCACCTGCTCGGCACCGCTCGCCACGCCAGCAGGCTGGATGGAGACAATCCGACCGCGCAGCAGATAAACATCGTGTAAACCCTCACGCAGACTCGCCCGCTCGCTGTCAAAGAGACGCGCGTTGCGGATCACGCTCAAACCCTCGAGCGGTACCGACAAGCGATCGCGCAAGCCCGAGAGCAGTTGCGTCTCGGCGGTCGTTTGCCACGCGACGAGCTTCGCGATCTGCGACTCGTAACCGGCAGGCACCGTCGTGCTGTATCCAGGAATGACATAGGCAAAGAATTCGGGCGAGTCACCCCGCATGAGCCAGACGAAATCCGGGGTCAACCCAAGACCACTGAAGGCCACGAGTTCGATATCGCGACGAAGCTCACCCTCGCCGACCGAAGCCGTCTGCAAGCTGCGCCGCGAGATTGTGCCGCTCGGCAGCAGATCGGCGGTGTTGCCGCCGCTTGTCAGGCGCGCCATGCGCTCGTAGACCAACGCGCTGCCGTTGAGCGGCAGATAGAGCTTGCCTCGAGCCGAGTCGCTGCGCCCACGCTCGGTGGTCGATTGCCAGCGAGCCTGCCCACCACGGACCTCGAAGCGCTCGGCGATCCGCGAACCAAAAGTCGTGGCGCCCGTAGCGAGATAACGATCGAACGTGCCATCGGCGGCGAGCTTGAATTTTTCGCTGACCTCGGGGCCGCGCCCGTTGTCCTTGAATACGTAGCGCACTTCGCAATCGCCGGCACTCGAGCAAGTTTCGACGATCTCGCCGCCCCGGTTGCCGCTGTCGACGATGATGACCCACTGCCGGGTCGACGGGACCGACGCGTGACCCACCGTCAGGAAAGCATCGAGGGCAACCCATGCCATGACCGTCACGAATCTGCCGAAGTGAGTCATATCTTTGCTGCTCTGCTGCTGGGTGCTCTGCTGCGCCGCGGAAATATTCAGCGGCGATAATCGAGTGGCGGTGCGCGATCGCCCACCACACTCACGTAGCGGAAATCGGCACCGCGACGCTGCTCGAACTCGGCGCGCGCGGCGGTGATCAAGTCCGGCTGCGTGAATAACTCCACCGCCGTGAGCGCTAGCACCTTGCTTGCGTTCTCCATGCCTTTGAAGCCGATGCTCATGCCACCGGCTGCCACGGCCTGCCAGGAATGCGCGGGCGTCCCCGGTACCCAGGTTGCAGTACGAAAGCCGATCGTCGGCACCGTCCAGCTCACATCGCCCACATCGGTCGAACCCGAGGTCCTGCGACGATCAACGGGTTGGATCTCGCGCTCGGAGCCGAGACCAAGTTCGGTCTTGCCGAGTGTCTTGAAGAGCCTTTCGGCAAAGTCCTGTTCCGCCGCATCGTAAGTCACGCCCCCGACCCGACGCAGCTGGGCATCGACCACCTCGGCAAGCGCATCATTCGGCAGCAAGCTGTAGGCGCCATGGATGACTTCGTGTTGCACGTTGGTGCCGGTGCCCAGTGCCGCCGCTTCGGCGACCTTGAGCAGCCGATCAAAGATATCAGCCATGATGAGTGGGTTCTGGTGCCGTACGTAATAGAACACTTCGGCGGACTCCGGAACCACGTTTGGCGCATCGCCACCGCGGGTGATGATGTAGTGCATGCGGGCATCGTCCGGCACATGCTCGCGCATCAGGTTCGACATGTAGTTCATGGCCTCGACGCCATCGAGTGCGGAGCGGCCGCGCTCGGGCGCAGCCGCAGCATGCGCCGCGATCCCTGCGAAGCGGAACTTGGCGCTCTTGTTCGACAGCGTCGGCTCGTTGGTCACGCTATTGCGATCACCCGCGTGCCAATGCAAGGCGATATCGACATCTCCGAACAGCCCCTCGCGCACCATGTAAGCCTTGCCTGCGCCGCCTTCCTCCGCCGGGGTGCCATAGACGCGGATCGTACCGCTGCGTCGATTTGTCGCGAGCCACTGACGAATCGCAATGCCCGCCGAAACCGAACCGGTGCCGAAGAGATGATGGCCACAGGCATGCCCCGAGATACGCCCACGCAGCGGGGAACGCTCGGGCACGGCAGCCTGCGCAACCCCGGGCAACGCGTCCATCTCGGCGAGGATGGCGATCACCGGTTTGCCACTGCCGTATTCGGCAACGAAAGCCGTCGGCATGCCGGCAACGCCAGTACGAACGGTGAATCCCGCAGCGCGCAATTCCTTCTGCAGGCGCGCACTGCTCTGCTCTTCCTGATAGCCGACCTCGGCCCAATTCCAGAGATCCTGCGCGACCGCACGATCGATCGCACGGCGCGACTCGACGAAACGCAGCAGCGTCTCGTCAGCCCAAACCCGAGTGCCCGTCAACAAGGAAATCAGCACGATCAAAGACAAGGTCAGTCGACGCATCGGGATTTCACTCCGGTTTTGGCGAGCGACCGCTCGCGGATCAGTAGGACAGACCGAGCTTGCGATACGCCTTGGCGAGTACCCAAGGCGGCCCGATCAAGAGATAAACGAGGTCAGTGAAAAAACTCGGTCGACGCCCCTCGATATGGTGACCGATGAACTGCCCGATCCAGGCCAAGACGAACACCGTCGCCGCCACGACCAGCAGACCCGTCACGCCCAGCGCTTCAAGGATCACCTGCGCGAGCCAGAAGCTCGGCACGGCAAGCAGCAGGATGCCGACACCCAGCGGCACCGACAGCCAAAGCCAGAAGCCGAGCGCAAACAGCATCAAGAGCGCTGCCACCACGCCGTGCGACGGCAGTACTTCACCCCAGCCGACCGGCGTCGGTACGGCATAGAGAAGCGCAACCAGCGACCAGACGATCGCCGGAACACAAATCACGTGCAGTTGTTGATTGAGCGGGTTTTGGTGATCCGCAGCATAGGCGGCGAACCACCGATCGGTCGGTCTCGCAAGGGCCGTCGAATCTTGGGCGCTCATACGGTTTAGCTTACCGCAAGCGCAGCGAGGTAGCCTCGCTCGAGCTGTGCGAGGCGCTCATCGAGCGAACCCGTATAGCCGACCGACAATCGCACCCAACCGGGACTGATGCCGGCCGCACGCAACGAGACCTCGTCAAGCTCGCTCGACGTGCTGGAGGCGCTCGCACTCATCAAGGTGTCGCTGAACCCGAGACTTACGGCCATGTAACCGAAATCTTCCACGTTCTGCAGGTGCTCCATGAATCGATTGGCGCGTGCGGCGGTGCCAAAGTCCACGCTCAACAAACCCCCAGCCCCGTACCCGCGATTGGCGAGCTGATCAAACAGGGCATGATCGACATGACTACTCAATCCCGGATAGATCACCTTGGCGCCCAGCGCCTCAAGCCGTTGTGCGAAAGCGAGTGCTCGCTCCGCGTGGTTCTGCATGCGCAGCCCAAGACTGGGCAAACGAGTCGCGACCTCGTAAGCCGCGCGAGGATCCATCGCCGGACCGAGCAACATGAGGCTGCCGAGGTGCAGGTCGTACATGCCATCAATGAAGGCACCACTCGCGCAGACGCAGCCGGCCACGATATCCGAGGCCCCGTTGATGAACTTGGTGAGGCTGTGAATGACGACATCGGCACCATGACGCGCCGGAGTCATCGCGAGTGGCGAAAAAGTATTGTCGACGATGAGCAAGGCATCGTGCTTGTGGGCGATCTCAGCCAGCGCCGGCAGATTGGCGACCCGCAGCGTCGGGTTGGAGAGCGTTTCGCAGTAGAGCACCCGCGTGTTGCCGCGAAAGGCGGCCGCCACCGCGCGCAGATCCGCCAGGTCGACGAAGCTTGTTTCGATGCGCGCCTTGCGCGGCAGAAAATCGTGCAGCAACGCCCAGGTGCCACCGTACAGGGCCTGACCCGCGACGATGTGATCGCCTGCGTCACAGGCATGCAGCAGCGCGCCGGAAATCGCCGCCATGCCACTCGCGGTGCAGTAGGCGCTCGGCATCGCCTCGATGGCCGCGAGGTGCCGCGCCAACACCATCACGGTGGGATTGAAATGCCGACCGTAGAGGAAGCAACCGCCGCGCGGACCCTCGCGCCCCTCGAAGATCGCCGGCATCGTGCCGGCCTCCAGCACGGTGAAGGTCGCACTGGTTTCGATCGACAAGTTGACGCCGCCGTGCTCCCCAAATTCGTGTCGGGAACGTGCCAGCCGAGCCATTGGATCCGGGGACGAGGCAGAGTCGGTCTTGTCGATCATTAGAACCTCGCAGCTGGGATCGCAGTAATATTCTCCGCCATGAACTCCGCCAATAAAACCTGGATTTCGGTCTTCGCCTTCAGCCTCATCGCCTGGACGATGAGCAATCTCGACCAGTCGCTCTTCGGCTATGCGATCCCCGGCATCCTTGGGGAGTATGGCGTCGGCCTCGATGTGGTGGGACTGATGCTGACGGCGGGCTTCATTACCGCTGCCATCATGGTCGTGTTCGCCGGGCTCGCCGCGGACACCTGGGGGCGCCGCTGGACGCTGGCGGGTCTGCTCGCCTCGTCCGCTTTCTTTGTCGGTCTGCACGGTGTGGTTGGCGATCTGACCCAACTCGGCATCTTGCGCGCCCTCGCCTTCGGACTGGCCGCCGGCCTCGCACCGATCACAGCCGCCTACGTCGCCGAGACCGCTCCGGCACGGCATCGAGGCATGCTGATGGGCGTGCTGCAATGCGGCTATCCATTGGGCTGGTTTCTTGCTGCGATGCTCGCCGCACCCTTGCTCGAATCGAGCGGCTGGCGCTCGATCTTTTTCATCGGCTTCGCCGTGGTCCCGCTCGCTTTCCTCATCGCCTGGCGCCTGCCCGAGAGCACTCGCTTCGAAAAAGCCGCATCGGCCCGCGAAAGCACCGCATCCGGTCTCGATTGGAGTTTACTGGGCGAGCTCTTCCGAGGCGACTATCGACGCCGCTCGCTCGCCACTGTCGTGCTTTTCTTTGCCTTTGGTTGTGCCTATGCAGGTACGGCATTTTTCTTTCCGACCTTCTTCATCGAGGTCCGCGGATACTCGCCAGCCGAGGCGACGACGCTCGTCGGTCTTTCCAACGGCATCGCCATCATTGGCTATCTCGCTGCAGCCTGGGTGGGCGAGTACCGCTTGCCGCGCCGCGACACCTTCGCCCTGTGGACCCTGCTCGGCGCGCTGGCACTCGTTGGTCTGATGTGGCTGCCGCAGGCGCGTTGGCAGGATCTCGCGCTCTTTGGTCTGACCGGCGCATTTTTTTACGGCAGCAATGCCGTGGTCGGCGCGCTACTCACCGATCTTTACCCGACGCGGATGCGCACCACAGCCTACGCAGCCTGCGGCTCGGCGCCACTCAGTCTCGGCTTTGCGCTTTTCCCGGCGATCGTGCCGCTTGCCGTGCAATCAATCGGCTGGCAGTGGGCCTTCTCGGTGATGATCGCGCCCTTGCTCGGGATCGCGGCCATCGCCGCCTTGGCAGTGCCGCGGATCGCCTCGGGCAGCGAGATCGACTGACCGGCTGCTAACCGTGTCCCACGGTATCGTCGAGCGGCTCGGGTCTTGAACTTGCACTGCCGAGCGGCTCGGCACCGCGTGGCCGCTCTATGAAACGCCGTACCGTGCCGCGCTCGCCTTCAATGAGTTCGCTCAATCGGCGACGAATTTCCTGATCGGCAAGCGTCGGCCGAGTCTGCCGCCGCAGGTAATCGAGCCAGGTCGGGCTTTCGAAACGTTCAATCCACCGCGTCGGATCGTCGAGGTCCTGACATACGGACCAGGCACGCGCACCGTCGCGACGTCGCACTCGGCCTAATTCATTGACAATATCAATGAATTTCGCAGCGTTGTCTTCCGGAACCTTGTATTCGATGGTCACCACAATAGGCCCAGCGGAATCGTGCATTTCGACCCGGGGTGCTTCGAGCGCGGTTGCCACATGCGGATCGAGCGAACCCGAGCGCGCAACGTAAACCGGCAGCCAATGGGCGACCGCGAAAGTGGTCAATGCGGAAAACCCGGAGATCGCCAGGGTCTCGCGCAGACCCATCGCAGTGGCGAGGTTACCCCACATCCAGGCACCGGCTGCCATGCCCGCAAACGCGAATGTCTGATAGAGCGCGAGCGTGCGACCCGTGACCCAGCGTGGCGAGGACAATTGGACCGCGATGTTGAAATTGGCGAGACCCAGTGTCCACACGGAACCGGCAAGCACATGCGCCAGCAGCGAGGTCCACGCCCAGGGGCTCTGCGAAATTCCCAGCATCGCGACCATCGCCACCGCGCACACTGCACGCAAAAGTTGGTCGCTAGAAAATCGGCTACGCAACGCCGAGCTCGACAACGCGCCGAGCATTGCGCCCACGCCGAAGCCACCCAGCAGCAGACCGTAGGTCGGCGCACCACCACCCAACAGATCGCGCGCCACCACGGGCATCAGCGCAGGTACTGCAGAAATGGGCACGGTGAACAACACCGCACGGATCATGATGGCCGTGAGATTGGGCGACAGCCTGACATAGCGAATGCCGGCAGCGATTGCCGACCCCAGCGGTTCGGGAGGCAGTTCACGCTTGGGCTTGGGCAGCTTCCAGCGCAACAGGGCAAAGATAAGTCCCAGATAGGACACGGCGTTGATGATGAACGCCGCCGCTGCACCGGCTGCGGCAACGATCACGCCACCGATGGCGGGACCGACGCTGCGGGCCATGTTGAAACTCATCGCATTGGCCATCACCGCAGCCGGGATGATCTCGCGCGGCACCTGCTCGCCGATCGATGCCTGCCAGGCTGGCGCAAACGCGGCGGCGCCACAGCCGATGATGAAAGTCAGCGTCAGCAGCGTTGCCGGGGTGATTTCGCCGAAGAATGTGATGAGCGCGAGGACCAGGGAAGCGAACAGCGCCACGAGCTGCGAGACCAGCATCAACAGACGCCGGTCGTAGTTATCGGCGAGTGCGCCTGCGATCAAAGAGAGCACAAAGAAAGGCAAGGCACCCACCGCCTGCACGAGCGCGACCTGATCCGGCGCCGGGGCGATCAACGCCATCTGCCATGAGGCACCGACCGTCTGGATCAGACTGCCGAACGAAGAGGCCAGCGACGCAAACCAGAACGTCGCGAACACGCGGTGCTGGAAGGGCGCGAGCGTGGTGGCGCGCCAACGCTGGAAACGGGACTGTGCGGGAGGACTCATGGGCGGGCAGCTGCAGGTGAGGGCTAGTGTACCCCGCCGACCGCCTGGGCAGTCATCGAGCCGGTATCATTGCGCACGTGAGCGTCACCCTGGAACGCATTCGTGAAGCCGCCGCACTGCTGCGCGGTCATATCCTGCGCACGGACTGCAGGCGATCGGTCACGCTCTCGCGCATCACGGGTGCCGATCTCTACCTGAAATTCGATAACCATCAATTCACCGCCTCCTTCAAGGAGCGCGGTGCATTGATCAAGCTGCAAAAACTCGACGATGCCCAGCGCCGGCGCGGCGTGATCGCCATGTCTGCCGGCAACCATGCGCAGGGTGTCGCGCATCACGCGACGCA
>SXGQ01028427.1_pt1 | contig 13356 bp, 12 predicted proteins | sample 3178371 | NCBI WGS metagenome assembly SXGQ01 (sample SAMN11356859, study PRJNA531348) | freshwater metagenome | isolation source: freshwater sample F1-20 | place: China: Fuxian Lake, Yuxi | collected 2017-12-25
TCCCTGCGGGCGCACAATTGGCTAAAACATCTTTTGATGTTTTCCATATTTCCCTTATAAATTTCCATAAAATGAAAATTTAGTCCAGATTCTTCTGTAAATATATTGCAAATATACTACTATATCTCTCAACACATAATTCATGTGATAATGAAAGTTGGAAACGTGAGAGTTTTATACGCAGAAGCTGTATTTGGGCAAGATGAAATCAAAGCAGTCGTTGATGTTTTAGAAAATCAAGCACATTCTTTGATGACTTCCAGTAATGTAATTTCTTTAGAGAACCTGGTTGCAGGTTTGTTCGGTCACACCTCAGGAATAATGGTAAATTCAGGGTCTTCAGCTAATTTGATCGCATTACAATCTTTAGAATTGCCCGAAAAATCGGAAGTTATTACGCCAGCCTTGACTTTCGCAACCACGCTTTCACCAATAATTCAAAGTAATTTAACGCCTGTATTTATAGATTGTAAAAAAAATACCTATAACATTGACACAGAATTGGTAGAGTCTGCGGTCACGTCTCGAACTAAAGCAATGATGATTCCAAACTTGATCGGAAATGTGGCGGATTTAATTAACCTTAAAAAGATTGCAGAAAAATTTGGGTTAATACTAATCGAAGATTCTGCAGACACTATAGGGCACACGATAAACAGTAACAAAACCGGTAATTTCTCGGAGATCTCAACGACATCTTTTTATGCCTCACACATAATTACTGGCGCAGGATTTGGCGGTATGGTTGTAACAAGTTCGGAAAAATATAAAAAGAATTGTCAACTATTGAGAGGGTGGGGCAGGGAATCAAGTATTATTGGAGAAACAGAAGATATTGATGAGCGAACTAAAGCATATCTTGATGGAATTCAATACGATTCAAAATTTATCTTTTCTAAACTAGGGTATAATTTTCTACCATCGGAAATTTCAGCTGCATTTGCAATAGTTCAAGCCAATAAACTAAATGAAAATATAAATCAGCGAATAAATAATTTCGATCGTTTGCAACAGATATTCTCTAGATACCATGAGTACTTTGATTTACCAGAGAGATTGCATGGATCAAGGTCTCCATGGTTGGCTTATCCTTTTACAGTAAAGCCAGAAAATAAATTTAATAGAACCAGTTTACAAGTTTTTTTCGAGAAAAATGAAATACAAACTAGAACTATATTTACAGGTAATGCAACGCGGCACCCGGCTTTTTCAAAATTTGCTCCAGATAAGTCCACTTATAGATATCCAGAAAGTGACTATGTTATGCAGAACGGGATTCTAATTGGCCTACATAATGGCCTCGGTAAAATGCATTTAGACTATGTCGAGGAAAAATTATCCGAGTTTATGAAAAAGAATACTTAATGAAAGTAATTGATTGTTTTTCTTTTTGGCGAGAATTCAATGCATTAGAAATTCGTCTTGAAGAATTATATGAAGTGGTAGATTTTTTTATAATTATTGAGTCGGCTTATACACACACAGGGCAGAAAAAACCCTTTTACTTGACTGAGAGTCTAAATGCATTTGCGAAATTCAAGAATAAGCTTATTGTAGTCAATGATAATTATTTTAATCCTTCACACTCACCAATAGAGCGTGGTAACTATCAGAGGGCATTAATTGATAATGAATTAATAAAACTAAAGTTGGATAAAGAGGATTTAATAATAATTTCTGATTCTGATGAAATTCCAAGAAAAATTGTATTGGAAGATTTGAAGAAAAATCCAAGAAACGTTATTGTAGAGGTTGCATTATATTCTAGTTATTTGAATCTGTACCTTTATGAGTGGCCTAGAATAAGAGTATTACAATATAAAGATTTTAGAGGTGCCCAAAAAGAATTTCGTGAAACTTTTATAAACACTAATTATAAGCTTAAGCGCTTTAAGTTTTACCCGTTTTTAAGGATACATCCTTGGTTTTCAGCGTCAGCTTTTGATAAGTTTGTAGGATCATGGGTAGGTTTTAATCGAAAAAATATAAATGTAATTAGCGACGGAGGTTGGCACTTCACTAAGATTTATGATATCGAAACATTAATGCAAAAGATAAGTTTTTCGGGGCATACGGAATTAAACACTCCAGATATCACCCTAAAATCCGTAAAAGATGATTTGAATAACAGGAGAGTTCCATTTGGTAGAAAAGATTTGGGTTCAATTAAAGTAATAGATAGTAGTTTTCCAATATTTGTTCAGAACAATCTGGATCATTTTAAAAGTTTTATTCTAGATTCTGATACAAGTTCCAAAGAAGACTTATGAATATCGCTATAATTGGTGGAGGCTATATTGGTGTTGTTATTGCAAGTGGACTTGTATCTAGAGGCCTAAAGATAACCATAATTGAAACAAACCCAGATAAAATTAATAGTTTTAAACTTGGTAAATCTGGGATTAACGAGCCGGGTATAGATGCACTTTTTCAAAAAGGAATACAAGCAGGTCAAATAGTAATTAAAGTTAACATTCAAGACATTGGAGAACCTGAGGTCGTTTTAGTTACTGTGGGTACGCCACTAAGTTTTGATGGCAAGTTTGATATAAGTGGGTTGGAACTAGTATTCCAAGAGTTGAGTCAGGTATTAATCAAACAAACTTTGATTATTTTAAAAAGTACGGTAGAGCCAGGAACGACTAAGAAGCTTTTGGAAAAGTTCTTCAAAAATTCAGAACACTCAATCTCCTACTGCCCGGAGAGATTGTCTGAAGGTAATGCGCTATATGAATTTAATACATTACCAATAATTGTCGGTGGCACTGACAATACTTCGCTAACCAATACGACTGATTTTTGGGAAAATTTAGGATTTGAAACAATAAAAATATCTGATTCTACTTCTGCAGAATTAATTAAGCTGGCAAGCAATGCGTGGATAGATTTGAATATTTCTTTTGCCCATGATTTAGCCAAGATTTGTGATCAAATCTATGTAGATGTTATTGAAGTTATTAAGGCAGCAAATACGTTAAAGAAGGGATCAAGTTATGTTAATATTCTTACGCCTTCGATTGGAGTAGGAGGGTATTGTCTAACCAAGGACCCAATTTTTTTAAGTAATTTTGCAAAAAATGTTGGAATCAATTTAGTTGTTACAGATGCCGCGCGACAAATTAATGACGAATCTCCAGAATACCTCTTTAAAAAACTCTTATTAGTGACTGATTTAACTTCAGCCAAAGTATTGATTTTAGGAATTTCATATAAGGATAATACTGGAGATATCAGATCCAGTCCAGTAATTAAATTTATTGATTTGTTAAAAACCGCTAAATGCGAAATCAAATGGTTTGATCCACTCGCGCAAGAAATGCCAAAAGTAAAGTTATTTGATTCAAGAATCTTAGTATTAGATAATTCTCCTGACTGGGATGTTGTAGTGATAGGCGCAAATCATGATTGTATTGAGCAGACTAAGCTTGAAAATCTACTTAAACTTCTTAAACCAAATGGAATTGTAGTGGACGGCAGAAAGTTCTATACAAAAGTTGAGATTGAAAAATTACGTAACTATGGCATTCAATATATTGGTGTAGGTAGGTAGATAAGTGAAATTTAAAAATTATTTTTTGGTAACAGGGTCAAATGGTTTTATAGGGTCGCATCTTGCTGAAAAGTTGATAGGTAATGGGGAGTATGTCATTGGGATTGATCGGCATAAAAGTCTCCCAAAAAATCTCGAAAAATTACAGAATAATCGAAATTTTACTTATTATCAATGCGATTTAAGTCAGGATTTGAAATTACTAAGAAAGCTCATATCAAATAGTTTGCATATTTTTCACTTTGGTGCTGTAGTAGGAGTACAGAATTACCTGAATAAACCTATGCGTATGTTTGAATCAAATATAATTGGTTCATATAACTTAATTAAAGCTTGGTCTGAGTTTGATATACCACTTATGTTTGCTAGTACATCTGAAATTTATGGTAAGAACCCAGACGTGCCTTGGAACGAGAATTCTGACCGAATTTTAGGAGACACTGCAAAAGATAGGTGGTCGTATAGCACAGGCAAGGCACTCATAGAACATTTGATTATAGCTCTGAGCAAAGAGCGCAAGCTTAATTATAAAATTGTTCGATTTTTCAATGTCTATGGGCCAAGGCAAAAGCCTATTTTTGTTATTCCAAGGGCATTATGCCGAGCATTGAAAGGTCAACCCATAGAGATTTTTGATACGGGAGAACAAACCAGGTCATATATTTTCATAGATGATGCAATTGATGCAATTTTAAGTGTTAGTGGTGCGACTTTGAACAATGTTTTTAATATCGGCAACAATGAAGAGATAGCAGTAAAAGATTTATATTTGAAAATAGCAAAATTGATACCAAATACTTCTATTAGCAATATAGAAACGCAATTAAGTCATGGTCAAGGATATGAAGATTTACCTCGTAGAGTGCCTGATATTTCAGCACTAAAAATAAATTCAGCGTGGAAACCAATTTATTCGCTGGATGAGGGCTTGGAAAGTACGTTAGGCTGGATAAAAAGTAATAAATGGTGGCTCAACTTAGATAGTGAAATTGATTTCAGATTATAGAAATTACAAATAGGACTACATTATGAAGGCAGTTATATTAGCAGGTGGTACGGGAAGTCGTCTTTTTCCGCTTACGTTAAATACCAACAAGCACTTACTTAATGCATATTTTCAACCAATTATTAATTACCCATTAATGAGTTTAATGGCAGCGGGCTATAATGAAGTAATTTTTGTATCAAACCCTGGAGATTTATGTTCCTTTAGACATTTATTCGGTGATGGTTCTCAACTAGGAATGAAATTTGATTATGCACCGCAAAAAATAGCTGGTGGATTACCCCATGCAATCGCTTCAGTAAGAAAGTACATTAGAAATGAACCATTTGCAGTCATGCTAGGGGATACATATTTTCAAGCAAATGAATTTAAAAAAATAATTTTAAACGATAATAAAAAAGCACTAAATCTAGGGAGCACTATTTTATTGGTCAAAGTACCAGACGGACGCTCGTACGGTGTAGTTAAAATAAGAAATCGTAAAATACTGGAATTAGTAGAAAAGCCGAACTCAAAGATATTTGGGCGTAAAGACTTTGCTATGGGTGGATTCTATATTTTTGACCAAAATGTCTTTGACTATATTGATCTTCTTTCACCGAGTAAGAGAGGAGAATTAGAAATGGTAGATCTGTTGACCAGTTACTTATCCCAGAATTACCTCAACCACCTTATATTTCCCAGTAGAAAATACTGGTATGATTTTGGGAATATACACGACTTACATAATTCTGCTATGAGAATATCAAAGTCTAAATTACCAGTTTTCACCCCTGAATACTTAGCATTTAAAAATCGTTGGATAACTATTGATGAGCTTCTAACAATTTTAGATAAATATCCAGTGTCATTCTACAAGACCCATATATTTAAATTATTGAAATTAGATTTCCAAGATTATTGATTTTATAAAGTCTAGTTCGTTTTGTGAAAACGTACTTATGTCACATGAGTTTGAATTGACGACCAAAAATTCATGTGAAAAAGAAGAATTTTAATGATATGTATAAATACAATTCTTTTCTAAAAATTGAAGCAATTTGGACCGAAATGAGATAAAATTGTTTCATGATGACATATTTACTCAAAAAAACTCAATTAGTAACCAGTAAAGAAAAGTCTAATAAGCTCTATAAGAAATTAAAAATTAAAACACTTCTTGATCTAGGAGCAGGTAATAATCCCCATTTTCATATAAGAAAGCAGTTGAATATCAAATCGTTATTAGTAGATTTATTTCCTTGGACTGAAAATGGAAATGTAGTAAAAGTAGATGTAAGGGATTCCGAAAGTATTGAGAAATACTTGATAAAATTCTTTGGTGAGCCTCAAGCCGACTGCGTTGTAGCGCTACACCTAATTGAACATCTTGAAAAATCCGAAAGTTTACTTTTACTTAAGCAACTAGAGCACTACGCTAAAAAATTAATCATTATTGAGACCCCTAACGGCTTTTTAAAGCAAGATGCGTCACATAACAATCCATTTCAAGAGCATTTGTGTGGATATACAGTCCAAGAACTTCGCTGTAGAGGCTACACAGTAACAGGAAGTACAGGCCTCAAAATTTTAAGGAATGATTTTGACAAAGGTTCATACCGAGGCAATTGGGTTGTTTTCCATGCGCTCGATAGAGTTTTTTTCAAATTTCTACATTTTTTTCCAAGGCTCAGTTTCAACTTGTTTGCGTACAAGATCTTACAAAAAAATTAAATCAATTTTTCTCAGTTTAAGCTGATAAGTATTTATTTCATACAATATATAAGTCAAAAAAGTTATACAATACCTGTATGAAAAAACAACTATTAAACAAATTAACCATTGTTATATTATCACGAGAAAGAAACATCCATTTAAAAGCGACAGTTCAATTCTATAATCAATACGGAATTAGATTGGTAGTATTACACAAATCAGAAACAGGGATTTTATCACAATTGCAAAATGACAATCTGAATTACATCAAAACAAATAAATCTTTTGCAGAAAGATGTACGATAGCAAAAAAATATATCAACACACCATACGCCATACTTTCCACAGACGACGAAAGATATTTGCCTTCCACGTTAAAAAACATGGTTAGAATTTTAGAAAAAAACAAAAAAGTAAATTCTGTGGGCGGTCAGGCTATAGCATTTTTTACATATTCAAAGCTGTTGTGTGGTCAACGACTTTATTCCTATCTTGAAAAATATACAAATAATGAAAGATCGTTGCAGAAACGACTCATTCATCACTTTAAAACCGCAGAAGAACGAATTACTTTTAGTTCGATGTATCGAATGTATAGAAGAAAAGACTTTATTAAGATGCTACAGTTATTTTCTTTGGGTAAAGGTGTTTCTACGGCTTTGATAACAGAAGTAACTTCCGAAATATTTTCATTGTATAAGGGCAATATACATCATGTAAATGAATTACTTTGGGTTAGAAATTTCATGATCGAACCAATAAACAGAGCTGACTGGTCAAGAGACATCACGTTTAAAGAATGGTGGAATAACGAAACCTATAATCTGGAGAAATCAAGTTGGCTAGAGCGCATCGGAGTCGATTTGTCAATAGGCAAAGTCCGACTTATTCTTGGATTTATACAAAAGAATCGGAGAAATGAGGAGTATAAAAAACCTATACGCTTTCATCGAATTAACACAGAATTTAAATATTTAATGCGTAAATTTTTTTCCCCCAATACTCTACCGAAAAGTATTGGGGACGTTTTGCACGAACTAAGCCTGAGTAAAACAAGATATGAGAAAGCCGAATTATTGCACGCCTTAGAGTCTATGCATTCCCCATTTGGTGAAATTAGCTTGACTGGAAAGAAATGGAAAATTCAAAATTAAGTTAGCGATGAGTACAGAGAAAATTTTAATACATCAAATTTTCTTTGAAATTTGCTTTAAACTATTTGCCAGGTATTCTACTTGCAAATCGGACAAATCATGGTGCGCGCTAACCATAAAATAGTTTGTTGAAACCTGTTGTGCTATTGGGAAATCCATTGGATCCGGCATCTCATTTAACATTTTCATCACAGGTTGAGCTAGGAAATTTCCTGTTAAGGCTGGTCGAGATTCAATTTCATATTCTTCAAGTAATTTATCGAGTGATATTCTAATTTCTTGAGTAATTTTTTTATTAACGAGAAGGCAAATAAACATCCAAGAATGGCTCTCTTCTAAAGCAGAATCATTTAAAGTTCCCCCATCCATTATTTCAAAAATAGTTTCTTTGAGTGCATTCTTTAAAAATTTAGCTATGTACCTTCTGCGCCTAACAAATGAATCCAAATCTTTTAACTGTTCGATTCCAATGGCAGCCTCTATTTCTAATGGGCGTAAATTATATCCAGTTGTTATGAATTGGAATTTTAGTTGGTTTTGTGAAATTAGACTAGTTGATAATTCACTATTAAAATCATTTTTCCACTTTAATGCATCAGTTCTATCTCGAGACCAGCCATGTGACCTCATAGCTCGAATGTCGTCTGCAAATTCTAAGTTATTTGTGGCAATGCCCCCGCCTTCCATAGTCGTTATATGATGTGAAAAGTAAAAGCTAAATGAACTTCCCAAGCCAGAAGTACCAGCATGTAAATCACCACGCCAACTCCCTAGCGATTCGCAAACGTCATTAATTTGAACAAGACTATTCTTTGAACAGAAACTATCTAGAGATTCATGGTCAATGCAAAAACCTAATGGATGAATTGGAAAAATTGCCTTTATGCCTGCCTGCTGATCCATCATCTTTTGAGCCAATTTTAAGTCTATTGCAAGTGAGTCTTTGTTCACGTCTACAAATACAGGGCGCAGGCCGAGCTGTACAATCGGCCAAATAGTTGTCGGCCATGCTACAGCTGGAACAAGAATTCGATCCCCAGGCATTAACTTTGGTTTACCAATACTTGGGCGAAGTAACGCTTCAAAGATTACTAAATTCGCGGATGAACCAGAGTTGACCATGACAAAGTTGTCCACTCGAAGATAACTTGCCATTAAACTTTCAAATTCACTAACTTTATTACCCATCGTATAGTGCGTAGAATCCAGAACTAATTTTGCTGCTTCAATATCTTGTTTCCTAAGCCCAGATGAAGCTAATGGTATTTTCATGATATCCAATTGTATCGCAAACTCCAGATATCAACACGAATTACAAAAATAATTTATAGTTAGTTTCAAGATTATATAGAAAAATAGTGAGTCCCAACATAGTAGTCTAAACAATTCAATTATTGTAGACCCATAATCTATTAAAGTTAATAGTTTACGGTGCTAAAAAGTTTCACTTTATGTGGTTAAATTCTCTTATGTTAAGTGACATGAGGCATAAATTTTTGGTTGGAAAGTCTTAAAATGACTTTTTATCAAGAATTAACGTCCTTAGCTATTGAGCTTGAGCAAAAGCTTTTTGACTTAAAAAATCAAAGAATATTGATAACAGGCGGTTCTGGATTTCTTGGATTTAACTTCGCTCATCTTTTTTTACTTGCTAATAAAAAATTTAATTTAAATTTAAATATAACAGTCACTGCGCAAACTGCTTTAAATCCAACACTAAGTAGATATAATTTTGATTATCTCAAAGGTAATTTACTAGATTATGAATTTATTTCAACTCTTGAAACTTATGATTCAATTATAAATCTAGCTGGATTCGCCCAACCTTCACTTTTTATGCACGATCCTGTTGCAACAATTAGAATTAACACCGAAGTGTGTGATTCCCTCTTAAAAAAGATTACGAACACAGGTACATTTCTTTACATGTCGAGCAGTGAGGTTTACACAAACTCAAGATTAAATTCATCTTCAGAATCTAACCTTGGTCTTATTGAGCCAAGCAATGGTCGAGCACAATACATTTATTCTAAATTACTTGGAGAATCTATTTGTAATCGTGAATCTAACGATACGAAAAAAAACATAAAAATTGCTCGTCTGGCTACTGTGTATGGTCCCGGTTTTAAACTAAACGATCAGCGTGTAATGAGTGAGTTAATTCATCAAGCTCTAGCACATAAAAAAATAAAGTTAATTGATCAAGGAACAGCAGTCCGAGAATACTTGTATATTATGGATGCAATAAAGGCACTCTTTAATATTACTTTCTTTGGTGTGTCTCCGTTATATAACATAGGAGCAGGAAAAGAGGGAACTATTACAATTCGAGAAGTGGCACAAAAGATTGCCCATCTAACCGAGAGTATTTTGAGCGTGCCAACCAATGACGATAATCCATTACACGCAAGTAAATATGTAGGGCTAGATATATCCAGATATGAGAAAGAATTCGGAGAGATTAACCAAATACCTTTTGATCAAGGATTACTAAATGCAATTAGTTGGGCTCAGCATGAACTTTATAAAATACCTATCAATGCGAAATAGTTGCGTAAACGAAGTGGCTTAAAATATAATTTCCCTATTTATTAATCCAATTACCAGATTAGTAGTGTTCATTACTGTATCTTACTAAACCAGGAAAACTAAATGCATCTTTACTGTTAATGTTTTTATAAAAATTTTCGGGTATTATACCTACGGCGCCATTCATAGTTGCCATCACCGCTCCCCACCACGACAACGTGCTGTTTGCAGAAATTACAAAATCGGCTTTTGACATCAAACTTAAAGATTCCCATTCATTACAAATACTTGGAGTTAATATTTTACCAAACTTATTTTTAAACAAATCATTATTAGCTAAATTCAAGTCGTTCGTTACAGTTATTAGATTTACTTGACCCAATTTACGCCTTAGGGAATTAATTTGTTTCTCATATGACTCTATAGTTATTACACCGAACAACTGATCATTGCCTCTTTGTAAATAATCTCCGCGACGCACATGAACGACTACATTTGGCAAAGTTGAATCCATAAAAGTTTTTATTGATGAAAAGGAATTTAAGAGATTTTGTATCTCATTCAAAGCAGTATTACGCTCAGAGTAAGCATATTGCCAATGCACCCAATGCCCCGAAAATAACAGATTGTTCTTAGCTAATTTGATTAACTCTGCGTCATAAAAAAAACTATTTTGAGTGGATTCAAAATAAGTTTTAGTTTCTTTAAAATTTAAAATACAGCGAGCAATATGGCCTGCTAAATTAGTTCTATAAAGTGCTCTACCAATTATTGAAGTATGTGAAATTGTTGGATTAGTTCTAAAATTTACATGGGTACAATAAGGTAGTAATGATTTTGTGTAGAATTCCAATCCAGGAGACCAAATTGGAGTATTTTCAAAAAAAACCAGATTATCTTGCCTCTTGAGAAAATGTGCAAAGGTGAACTGAAATAATTGATTTCCAAGACCATGTGAAGCTAACACTCGACTCGCTGGCTGTACCTGTTTCATGAATCTCCGAAGTTATCAATTTATTGGAATAATTATGTGAATAATCTAACTAAAACTTGAAAGCAAACAAAATTTAACTTTAATATTATACACTAATAGTGCTAGCCCGAAAGTCAAGTCCTTCGAAAAAACCAGAGTGTCCCAATATGATTTTTAAACGATTGGCCAAATGAGATTTATTCTGTGTAGAAACCAATTTTTGATTAAATCAAATTTCTCAATTACATGATTTAAAACTAGTCATTTACTCGAGGATTTTACCGAATTTTGTAGCACAGTTTTAATAATAATTTGACAAGTAATGACTGGTCTTTTTAGGATTACTTTCAAATGTTTAAATAGTGGAAACTTAAGGTCAGTGTTTGTTTTTATGATTTTATCGTGCATCAAGGCTTTAATATTCAAGTAACGGTTTGTAATAGCAAAAAGTGAATAGGAGACAATTTTCTTCTTGTAGTAGTTTCTTAATTTTTGTATATCGGCCGTGTTCTGGGGAAGATATTTTTGAAAAATTCTTAGGTTCTCTCGCATGAAGGAATCAAACACTTTTTCATGGTTACAATTCCAATAAATCTTTTGATCCCATTTTGAGTGGTCCTGACCTCCATGAATTCCCCAATACATTTCCGCAGAGTCATCAAAAATCATATTGGTCCTACTCACTATTTGAAAGTAAGCCGCATTATCTGGGTAAAAACCTTTGTAAAAAAAGTCTGGACCAATCTCTTTAATTAGCTCAGTTTTTAACACTGGTTGAAAACCTAAGCTTGGCCCATAAGCCAAATTATTTTCAAAAAATAACTCCCTAACTACGGTTATTCCATGCTCATACATGGGTCTAGGTTTTCCTTTAGAATTGATTGGGTGCAATTTTTTACCAAATTTTTGATTCATATGATCGAATTCAACGCGAAGGCCAATCGCTGCACCCGCATCTGGGTAAAGCTTCAATTTTTTGGCGATTTTTGAAAAAAAGTCAGTCGCTATAAAGTCATCGTCATTAAGTGCAAAAAAATATTGACCATTTGCAATATGAAGTGCCGCCGCACCGTTCCACCGTTGACTTTTCCAAGAATTCTCCATGTCCATACAATCGATTGGGAACTCTAGAATTGTCCAATCTTCCAAATCCACACCCATATTTACCAGTTCGGCAGTTTGGTGGGGAGGAGAGCCACCATTCACTAAAATTTTTTGTAGATTTTTGTATTTCTGATTGTTTATAGAATTGATGCACTTACCTGTCATAGCGAGTCTTGCTCGCACTTCTCCAGAAAACACAGCAACTGTAAATCTTATACTCAATTTATATCCTTAGTACTACTTTTGATTCTAAAATCATATCAGCCAGCGGCAAAAAATTCGATCTATATTTAAGGCTTATCAAGATTTGCTGTAAAGTGGTTAGATAAAAAAATACCTTACTGAATTTACATTATCTGAAAACGGCTTGGATTGCCCATAAGAGATCCTAGGTGTATTTCTCAGTGAATGGTAGGATAAAAGAGTTATACACGAGAGGGTTAAATGCATACCTGGGATGTTAAATCTTTGATTGAATTTGAAAATGAAATGGCTGAGTTATTCAATAGTGGTCATATAAAGTATCCAATTCATTTAAGCAGTGGGAATGAGAATTTTTTAATTGATATTTTTAAGAGTATTACAATCCATGACTGGGTATTTGGATCTTGGCGAAGCCACTTGCATTGTCTACTAAAAGGGGTACCAAAAGACAATCTAATTTCATCAATTAGAAAAGGTAAGTCAATTTCTTTATGCTTCCCAGAGTACAAAATATTTTCATCAGCAATAGTGGGTGGGCAATTACCAATTGCAACAGGGAAAGCGCTAGGAATAAAGAGAAGAGGCTCTAAAGAAAAGGTTTGGTGCTTTATGGGGGATATGACTTCAGAAACTGGTGTGGCTCAAACTTGCATTAGATACTCATATAATCAAAATCTACCAATAACTTTTGTGGTGGAAGATAATGATATGTCAGTTTTATCAAAAACTAGAGAAGTTTGGGGTAGTCAAAAGTTAATGTACGAAATAACCAAGTTTCCAAACGTAATTAGTTACAAATATGTGAACAATTATCCGCATGCAGGTGCAGGTATCAGGGTTCAATTCTAGAATGGGAAAATATCTTGATGAACTTGTAAGAGCAATGGATTACTTGGCGAGTCAAGAACAATCTATCTTTCTTGGCCAGGCGGTCGCTTTTCCAGGAACAGCTATGCGAGACACTCTACTAAATGTCCCTCACGATAAGCTTTTAGAACTTCCAGTTGAAGAAGATTTTCAATTAGGGCTAAGTATTGGGTTAGCATTAGATGGGTATACTCCTATTTCAATTTACCCTCGATGGAATTTTCTTCTTCTTGCAACTAATCAGATAGTAAACCACCTTGATAAGTTGCATGAA
>SXGQ01691309.1_pt1 | contig 13355 bp, 14 predicted proteins | sample 3178371 | NCBI WGS metagenome assembly SXGQ01 (sample SAMN11356859, study PRJNA531348) | freshwater metagenome | isolation source: freshwater sample F1-20 | place: China: Fuxian Lake, Yuxi | collected 2017-12-25
AGTCCATCTAATTTCATATCGTCTCCTTAAACACTAGGCCAATTGCCATCTTGCACACTCCACGGGCCGACAAGCTGATTCATGCCAACCGGCGCAAGGCTCTGGGCCGAAACAGGCACATCACCGGCTTTGCAGTAGCTCAGTGCGCGATTAAATTCTGCTAGCTCTGCGCCGTAATCTAGCTTTTTTGCTTTTAGGAAATAAAACCGCAAGCCTGCCAACATCAAGTCATCAGGGAAAACAGAGGTGTCCGTGTCCGCTGTGTAAGCTGGTTTTGTTCCTGTGCTTGAACCGGCTGCACACACCCAATAATTTGAAACGTATTCAAAAGAAAAGTTGTAAACAGTGGTCAGCGCTTGAAAAATCCTAAACTTGCCGTTGTAGATGCGGTAGCGCTCGCGTGGGCCAATTGAGATGATGCCGCCCTGCAAGAATTGCCAATCTTGTGAAGACTTAGTGCCAAGGTTGCGCCAATGGTTAGTACGATCCCAATTGGTATCCGAAATCATCCTGTCGTAACCGCTAGGCAATGGGTAGTCTTGTTTAGCAAACGTCATGCTGACAGAAGCCGTAGACGTAGATACAGGCGTGTTGAGCGTAACCTGTGTGCCTGAGTCAATTGTCAAAATTTCAGCATAAGGCGCTTGGCCTGTGCCCGTAACGACATTGCCGACTTGCAGCGCCGCCGTGCTTGGAATAGCCGTGATAACGCTTGAACCGGCTGTGATTGTGCCCGTAGTGCTTACCGCAACTTCACTTTGCCAGATGTAGGCTTGGACTAGCTTTTGCCACTCATAGTCACGAACTAGGTCTTTGCCTAAACGCTGGACTAGAGCCAGCATCTGCATAGTTTGGTTGTTGGTTGACCCGATTACTGAAGCTGGCTGAGTCAAGCCTAACTCGCCTGAAACTTGATCTACCAATTGCAGTAATGTGTAGGCCATTTACTCCACCAGTTCTTTTTTAGGGCGTCCGGCTTTTTTAGCCGTCAACTCTGCAATCATCGCACGGAGTTCAGCCATTTCAACATCTTGAGCCTGCAATTTTTTCTCTGTTTCAGCACGGATTTTGTCAAACATTTGCGAATCCTGAGCAGCAGCAATAAATGCCCGTGCTTTGTCGCGTAGATCGTTAAAGCCCATGATCTTGTTGCCAGCAATGTCCGAAAGCTGGGCAAACTGGTCAATGGTAAAAATGTTAAGCGCCTTGAATTCAGCCTTTTGTGTCTCAGAAATTGCATTCCAAACTTCAATTGGTGTGCCTGGCACTGTGGCTTCCTTCTTTTGCTCAAACCTTGCCCACTCAACCGGAAAGTCCTCAATGTCTTGCTCACGCATTGGGCGATCAATTGTTAAGGTGTTGTCGCCAGGCACTAGCTTCTTGAGAAAAATGCGCTCTTGAAAGATTGGCCGCTTTTCTTCAGCGGTTTTAAAGTTGTTTTGCACTTGAACCGCATGGAAGAACACAGCCATTTTGCCGCGATTGCTCTCCATAAATGATTCATCTGTCCAGCCAGCCACTTCGTTTTTCATGCCATTTCCTTTAGTTGTAGCGCGGTTTCTTGCATTAAACCATCGCCAAAAAATGCAAGCTCTGCATCCTGAGTTTTGATGAATTCCTCCATCTCAATTGCCGCCTCTAGCATTTGTCGTGTGGTTTGGAATACCCTATCCCCAGCCTTGACAAATATTTTATCTTGATTTTTGCCCAAATGAGGCCCAGCATGCCGGTCTGTTAAGTAGCTGCAATCCATGCCGTGAAACCTAAACCGCCTGTAACCCAGCGCAGCCATCACCTCCATCGCCCTCATGCCTACAGTCGAGCCGCCGGAAAGCATGCTCTCCAAGCCTTCTGGATGGTTTGCCGCCACCCATGCCACTGTTTCTAGGTCGTTGCCGTTTATCAAGTGCCACAGACGCACGTTATGGCCCTTTAGCACTTCCCACCAGCTTGGATGGCACACAGTAGCCATGAGGTACGTTGTCGCCTTCTGAGGCATTTTAAGCATTCTGGCTTTATGCTCCCTTGGGTCACAGTCCACATGGAAATCTGGCACTATCCCGCGCTCAACTAGGTAATCGTGCGCCCCCGACACTGTAACGATTGGTCGCCTGATCTGCTGCCATGTGTCCGCTAGGCTTGGCCCGTAACACACGATTGATGCCCATTTGCTGTTGAAATGCTTTTTCTTCTTCAGCATTGGGCCTTTAGCCTGAGCCATTTGCTCATGCCGCTGCTCGTTGCTCAAAACTCCTTGTAGCATTCAACCCTCATATCTCGAAATGGGAAATGGTAGCGAGGCTCAAAAAACTCAACTTTTTGCATGCCCACCGATTCAAGCATCTGGCGCAGCGGAACTTGAAACCAGCCCCAATGGTGGCACATCGCTTCGTTCTTGTACTTCGGGTCACCATACAGCGCATTTAAGGTCATAAATGGCTGCAAAGGCTCTTTGTTAGCCACACAGTTGGTGACATAGGCAAACACCTTGTCCATGCACGGAAGCTCTAGGATCATCTTGCCGCCAGGCTTGAGAACCCGTTTCCACTCAGTCAACAGATCAGCGACTTCCCACTCATAAAAATGCTCTAAAACATGAATCGCAGCAACGGCATCAGCCGAATCAGACGCAATTTCCAGCTTGCGTAAATCGCACTTAATGTCAGAAACATCAGAGTAAAGATCGACATTTATCCATCCGTCCCATTTCTTTGTGCCACATCCGAGGTTGTAGGCCGTGCCGTAGCTGTCTTCCACTGTTCGATTAGTGTTTGCGGCGAAAATCTTTCCGTCACGAAGGATTGCGCCTTGGATATGAGCCGGTTTGCTTTGTTCTTTAATGTCCATTCAATGCCGTCCTTGATGTTGCCAATGTAGATAGGAAAACCCTCTAAAGCCGGATGTGGCTCTGCCACCACAAAGCAACCCTGCCGGATTGCCTCAATTGCTCTGTTTGCGCTCTTGTAAGTCTCTGTTGCCGGTAGCACCACAATGTCAGCTTGTGCAAACTCTTTAAGCATGGTCTTCTTTGACCACGGAATTGCCCCTGCAAAGTTAGAAACCACCCGTAGGTGATAACCCGCAATCTCAGGAAGAATACGCTCTAGGCTTGCCCTGTTGACCTGATGACCATACCACAGCAAGTTAACACCCTTGCAATGGGGCTTCTTTAGCGGGTATTCAAACGGATCAGCAATCACCACGGCATCCCGCCCTAGCGCCTTAATGCGCCTTGCCATCTCCTCAGTGGGACAAGTGACCACATCTGCCAGCCGCAGCGCTTCGCTGTAGTGCATCCAATCAAAGTGATCGTCACAGAAGTCCACGACTATCCATGCGCCCCTGGCCTTGGCCCGTGCCATGTCCATCAACTCATGCGCTTGGGGCTTGGCAAACACCAGCGTGTCAGCCGTCAAATCGTTCAGGCTTGCCCAATCCCCTGCCGGTATCTTTGCCCGATAGCGCCAGCTTGCTGACTTGTTGTCACCCCAATGGATAAACGATGTGCGATTGTTTAGCTCTTTTCTGCCGTCAATCAAGCCTGCTAGCTCAAAGACGTTCTGGCTGCGTTTCTTGATGATGGCCTGTATCAGCCCATGCCCGTGGCCCGTAAATGTGGCATCCGGCAGATAATCGTAATAAGTCTGGAAGTGTTCAGCTTGCAGCGCCATTGCAGCATTGCAAAAGTAAGGCTCGCCCTTTGGCTCTATTCTCACCTCAATCAGCTTGTCGCCGTCTTTCAGGCCATCGCCGTTGACCCGTAGCTGGTCGCCGTCATTGCACGAATCAAAGCCAAATAGCTCAAAATTGCGCCAGCCAAGGACATAAAACAGGGAGATGGCTCGCAGGCCGGACGTTGTGCCGCCGCCAATAAGCATGCAGTTTTTAGGCCGGTCTTGGCCTTTTTTGATGTACGGATGCCAAAGCGTAACTTTGTGGCCGTCCAGATTGTCAAACATGGCCGGATGGCACTGGCTGGCAATCATGTAATGCACAGCCTGGTGTGGCTTGTGAAACGCTATTCGGTGTTCTTGTGGGTCAATGGCTAAAGCGTAATCTGGTATCACGCCGTTATCAATCAGCCAATCATGCGCCCCTTTGATTGCCACAATGGGCAACCCGTCTGCCTGCATCTTTTTAATAAGCTCTAACTGCCCTTTAACACTTGGCGCACTTGCTACCAATGCGATCTTGCCCTGTTTAGGCTCTTGCGCTTGTGTGACTTGAGGATAGCCCCGTGCCACCGCTGCATCCATGTGCCCAAAAAGTGTATCGTCATCCGACACACACTGACCAGTGATTTTTAGGGGTAAAAGACTCATTAAAAAGACCCCTCCTTTTTTAAGGGAGAGGCCAATTTTTTACACAGGGTTAGACGGCATCAGGCCAGCGTTGTTCACCATGCAATATGGTGCGCTAGCGCTGGTGGCCGATGTGTTAGCCACAATACCTTGGATAAAGCCAGCCGACACAGTTGTGTCATCCAGCGAACCCGCTGTTGCAGTTGTATACAACGGCACTTTTGGATTGCAACCAACCAACAGATTGACTTGCAGCAAACCATTCAGACCGACCCAGCCGTAGTAGCTAGATGCGATTGCTGTTTGTGCAAAGCCGACCATGTTGTAACCCAGCGCAGCAGCGTTGGTAGTTGTTACAGGAACAGCGCGCATAACGGGTGTTTGGCTTGCTGAATCTGCATACGTTGACATGATGACCGCATCGTAAGCAGCAATTGTGCTTTCTGCGCGGACGAAAATGTAAACGCCGTTATTGCTCGTATTAACCCGAGTGCCTGGCGTGACAGGAAAAAGGGTTGTAGAGCCTGCACTGGTTGACGCATAAGTAGCCGTCAAATCAATGCCGATTTTGCCGTCTGTGACGTAATCTGAAGACATGATATTTGCTCCTTATTCAGTCATGATGCCTTGGAACTGAAGTCCCGAGGCAGTCATATTGCCAGCCCAGCCGATCAAGCGCACGATTGCGTCCTGATTGGTAGACATACGCTCATCACCGATTGGAACAAAGTTCCGATTAGCGTGAGGACGGAAGAAAATATACTTCGTGTTCAGGAAATAGCCTGTGCCGGTAGGAATATTCCCGCCGATACCGCCGTCTAGAACAACGTCTGCATTCATGTACTTGGATGCAACAAAGCCGAGTTCGGCCATCTTGCTAGAGCCAGGGAAACGCTGAATGTTTTGCAGGGACGACATGAAGAAGCCCCACAGATTGTTATCCAACAGGATCAAGTCAACAACGTCAGAACCGCGACTTGTCTTCGCATACAGGCGGTTAAAACCCGACTGAATGTTAGAGCTAGATGCGGAAGCACCCAGATCAGAAGTAAAGTCGAACGTCTGGTTGCGCCAGAATGACCATGTAGAACGATCAATACCGCCCACCACACCAGTACCAGGCGATGCAACCACCATAGCTTGCAGACCAGTGATCTGTTTGCCGTTGTTGGCCGTACCATCCGAATAAATGCCGGTGGAGATCAAGTTCTCAATCGATGCTTCAGCAACATCCAAACGGGCATCAAATAGATCAATGATCTGTTCTTCGCCGCTGTTCTGGAGCATTTCCAAACCATTGATCGTGACTGCCACTGCCGCCTGTTTAATCGGAAACTGAGCCGCACTAATCACATCTGCTGGAGAGATGTTCAGTGTTTCAGCGCCCGAGTAGTACATGGCTGTGCTGTTGGCTTGGAATGACAACTCTTGCAAGATTGTCGAACCACCAGAGAAAGGCTTCATTTTGCCCTTCTCGCGCAGACGGGTCAGCAAGGCATTATTTTTTGTAACGTTATCCGCAACAATGCCGGAACGACTTTCAATGGTCGTTGCCAAAACGTCTGAGTAATTACTATTGGCGTATGCCATAATTTACCCCTTTTTATCCGACTTGCCGCAGCGCATTGGCTATGACGGCTCGCCGATCTGACTGATTAATAGCGCCGCCGATACTGGAGCTTGGCGCTCCGCGTACTTGCACCGCCGCTGTTTTTGCTCTTTGCACTTGGTTAGCTGCCTGCGTGTTTTGCTGCTGTTGAGCATAAAACTGCTGCGCGATAGCCGGATCAAGCCGCACTGCCGTGTCATAAGCCAGTTGCAATTTCTCGCGTTCTGACATTTGACTTGTGTCACCTAACACCTGTGGAGCTTGGAGAAGCTGCAACATTCTGTCGGAGACTGCCTCAAAATGCATGTTTGCGGGGTCGCCTGCAAACTGCTGGATAACCGAGAGTGCTCGATTTTCATTCTGTTTTTGCGCTTCATATTGACTTTGCGTGATGTGCTGGGTCAATTGCTGAACTTGCTGCGCTAATTGATTGTAATGATTATTTTCTGGCTGGCGCGTCTCGCCATTAAAATATGATGCCACCTGGTCTAGCGGAATCTGGAACTGCTGGATCATCTGGGCAACAGCCTGAGACTTTTGCTGTGGCGTTCCTGTCCGGAGCAGCGCTGCCGTCTGCAACAGTGGGCCAATGGCCGCTGCTGGCGTAGTGTTCTCGTTACGCAAAATCCACTCATAAGGCGCAAATTGCTCTGTAATCTGCCTAGCCTCAGCATCGCGGGATTTATAGCTGGCAATGCCCTTTTCGTAGTCTGCATCACGCTGGGCAATGGCTTGCTGTAGCTCGCTTGGCGCTCTTTCCCAATGCTCTTTTAGCTCGCGCTTCAACGATTTAGGCATTTCTGCCATTTTCGGAGCTTCGGTTTTTTCAGTGGGGAATTTTGGCTCTTTGGCCTCTTTCGGGGCACGGGCAAGACGGGGCGGTTTATCGTCCGACTGCTTCATTGCCTCGCGGATTGTGTCTGCACGGCTAGGCTCTGCTTTGACCTCTACCGCTGGCGTTTCTGGTGCTGGTGTTTCTACAGTGTCGGGTGCGACAACTTCATTTTCCATCACTTCATCCTTTTCATTTGTTCCAAAGTCATCTTAATCATCTCTTTGCGCTCCGGCATGGGTCTGTTGTGCAGCCGGTTTGCCATCTCTACGTTCAATCCACTCATACGCATGGGCGCAATTGGTGAGCCAGGCCGGTCAAACTCTTGCACTGTGGCAACCTGGCCCTTGAGCCTTTCGCGCTGGATTTCCTTTTTCTTGTTCCACTCTTGTTGAGCATACTTTACATCAGAATGGCCCATTTCGATGCTGTCGGTAGCTTTTAAATGCTCCCGCCACTGCTTGCGCCCTGAAATCATTACGCCATCTGGTGATCTAAATGGCTCTATATCGCCCATTACAGTAGTGATTGTCTGGCCTCTATTTGCGCCTGGCGTTATTTCGTAAGACTCGCTGCCGTCAGCAGGGAAAACCCAAGTACGCTTCATAACATCTCCAAAATCATTGCAACATCCTCATCGTCTTGCTTGAGCCTGACTTTAGCTTGTAGGTCTTTGACCCGCAGCATCAGCGCATCATAGTTAACTTGTTTAGTTATTGCAACATTTATTGTCTGTTCAGGTGATGATGTAATTTCTTCTCGTACCTCTGGCGGCAGGCCAAACAGCGCTTCTTTGAGCTTTTGCCGCCTTTGGGCTTCTACTTTTTGGTCTTTGGCCCACTGTGCATCACGCTTTTTCTCATCAAAGCCAAAGTGACCGCCAATTGGGGCTTCAGGTGGTGGTGGCGCTGCGCCTGCGCCTACAGTGGCAAATGGCAATTCTGCAAAAGCAGCAAAGCCAAACATTTATGTGCCCCATGTCACAGTTGGTGCGCCCGTTACCCACAAGCTAGTTGCCGTGTTGTAGATCAAAATATCCCCGTTGTTGGGTGTTCGAGCCGACACATTGTGCAATTCATCCATCTCGTAGCCGTTCTGCACCTTAACAATTAACTTGCCATGAACGGGGTGAGCATGAGCAACAACAGCAGCATAAACCAAGTGCTGTGGCGCGTATGGCTTGGTAGCAGTCAAAGTTCCGGCTGTAGTTGGGCTGAGATAAAGCTGCGCCCCATCAGTAAATGCTGATGTGTCTAGATCATTGAGTAGGCCAATGATGGTTACATAGCCATTTGAATTGTTTGCCAAGTCGCTAGTTATCAATCCCAAAGTCTGCGCTGATGTGGCATCGCTTGTAGCCAAAGCCTTGGAAACAGTGGGAAGCTGCCCTGTGGCGCCAGAAATGTACACCGCCGTGCCTTTTAGCAAGGTCGCACCAGTAATATTTCGCACTTGCTCAACAAGTACAGAAGCTGGTGACGTTAGCGATACCGCCAAATCAACAAGTGATCCATTGGCCGTAACAGTTACGCTTCCATCAGCAGATGCAATTGACGTTATGGTGTTTTCAGCAGGCAAGGTGACAAACACATCTTTTGTGCCAGCCGCCAGGTCAAGTTTTGCGCCCGTAGAAGATGAAATTACAGTCGTTCTTGCCAGCGTCCCGCCGTAGTACGTCCCGATCCCCACCTCCCACTGCGTACCGCCAGCAATCGTGTAATAGGTCGTGTTGTTGTTGCCGATCACCGCAAACGACTGAAACCCATCAACCGCGCCATCAAGGGTAATTGTCCCTGTGCCCGTTGACGTTGTGGTCTGTCTTACCCTGTCAGCAAGGGCGAGGCTCATGCTGTCTCCACACCAATCACTAGGCCGTCAGCACCCCTAACCACTTTCTTTGGCGCATTGAGCCTTTGCATTGCCATGCCAATGTTCTGCATTGACTCGCCGTGCATGTTAGCCATTTGGTCGTGCATCATGGCAATCTTGTCCATTGCCGACACAATCGTGCCGCCTAGCTCGTTGGTTATTTGAGCAGCCGCTGCTTCAACCACAGGAAGATCGACTCCAGGGTTACTACCAATCCGCGCCACCATGATTTTAGTCGCTGCGTCAAGTTCTGCTTTCCATCGCTCATATTCTTCCCTTCCGGCCATTTCTCTGGCCTTGATCTGCATTTCGGTGTTCTGCTTGGCAGTCTCCAACTCAGCCCTCATTTGCTCCAATTGCATATCTGACTGCATCTTCATCTGCTGCAATTGCATGTCTAGCTGGGCCTTAGCCTGCGCCATCTGTGCATCTGCCTGCATCTTCATCTGATCTGTTTGGGCTTGAGCCTGCATCTTCATTTGCTCAGACTGACTTAGCGCTTGCATCTTCATCTGTTCAGGATCAGGCTGTGGCGGCATTTGCTTGGCTTGGTCTGCCTTGTCTTGCAGCGCCTTCATTGCTCGCTCTACAGCCGACTCTAAACTTCTGCCAGCCCTATACCGGCGCACCAAGAACAGCAGCATCTCCGAAGCCATAGGCAAAGTCTCTGGCGCACCGCCAATCATGGGGATTGCCTCACGCAAGAATGCGCCGATAGCCGCTATTGCTTCTTGTGCGCCCTGTTTCTCTGCTTGCTCATCAATCTGCGCCAAGCTGTCAGCCTCGACTGCAATATGGAAGTCGCGGATTGTGCTGTTTGACAGCATCTGAATCGCAGCTTGCAGCATTTGCGGGTCTTGACCATCCGGCGTGTTCATCACACCCGACATCTCGACAATTAGCTCAGGCGGGTAAAACTTACAGATAACTTGCGCTTTGAGCTTAAAGATTTCAGTGGCAAACCGCGCCACATCGCTTTGGTTGTTTCTTAGTCGCAAGCTGCCAAAGTTAGCCTTAAGCTGCTGTGCGCCAAGAGTCTCCGTAGCTTTAGATGAGCCGCGCAGAATGTCCGAAATGCCCATGATTTCGTAAATAGACTGCTTGACTTGCTCCCGTGATGCGTACAACTCGCGCAGCGTAATGATGATCTGCGAGGTGTCCATCATGTCGATAGCACCCTTCAGCCCACCCTTTTCGCTCATTGCCGCCCATGCAGTCACAGGGAATAGCTTGTTGTCTACGCCCTCGCTAAACATCCGAGCCAACTCTTTAAACTCAGCGTTAAACACACCAACAGCCTTGCAAGCCTTGGTCAGCAAGTAAATGCGCTGTGTCAGATTGTCCAGTTCCTAAGCCTGATCCTCATATTCGCAGTAGTCTGGAATTGGGATCAGTGAGCCGGTGGTCGTAGTCGCCATCAGCGGTTTAGGGCATGGGAAGAAGCCTTCAAGCTCTAACGGGTCATCAACTTCATCCAGTGACAGCGGGTAATTCTTGGCAACCCAGCACACCTTAAACGTGCGCTTGTTCCAAATTTCAAAGACTTTGGCTTTTTTCTCATAGACAGTCTTGGCCGTCATTGGGTTTTTGCTGTCTTCGTCCGTGTTTTGTGAGGACAAGCCAACATTCTTGAACACATCGCCAAAGCGCTCAATGCCTTCTTCTTTCGTCATGTAGACGGCACGGGCAACCCACCAGACTTCATCCCATGTCCGCGCTGGGCTATGTATAAAGTCGCTCCAATAAACGTAATCAATGGGGCTGTGGGCAGAATCAATTGACTCGCCCGACTCTTGCACGTTTGACAATGAAGTCTCTGCCGATTCTTCCATTGCCTCAACCATTTCAGGCTGGCCGACAATGGTAGGCTCGTAGCGAATCCAAGCCGTGCCCCGACCTGGCAACAGCCGGTCTTGCACAGCGTTGGTCATTGCGCTGTCAAAGTCGTTGAATTGCGTTGTTTCGTACTCGATTACTCGCTCAAGCATGGTGGAGGCCAAGCGCCCAACAGGGTCTTGATCCATGTATCTGCGTGAGACTTCAGGCTTGGCTTGCCGCCCGTACAGGCTGGGCATCAACACCTGAATGTTTGACCACAGGATATTGAACTTCATCCGTGGCATCTCGATGGCATCGCGCTCATCGCGGTAGCGCTTAACAACCTTGTGGCCGCGCTTCTCCCACTTTTCAAACACCTTTTCGGCGTTCTCTATCTGGTCGTGCCAATAAGGGCCGAGATCATCGCCCTCGTATGCGCCGTCATCTTCGTAAGCCATTAGAAGCCAGCAGCAAAGAAGAACGTCACGTTAAGAGCAGCCCCCGCAATTGTTGCATGCAGGCTTGTGCCGACATTGGCTGGAAAGGCATTAAAACCGATTGCCGGAGTGATCGTGCCCGACATGACTGTGCCACTTGCGCCGCCGTCTCTAAGCACCAAAGTGCCGGTTGTGGTGCTGTTGACGTAAAAGCCGATCAATTGGCATGGGCCTGAACTGACTGCGCCTGTTTCGGTGATGTTTTTGTATGCACCGCATTCTGCTACTGGCTGGCTCATATTCGCTCCTGTTTGTGAGTAGTCTCAAATTCCCACATCTCATCGAGAGTAATGGTTTGCAGGGTTTTGCCTTTAGGTGGCGCTTGGTCTTTGTTGTCTTGCCGGTAGGCCACTGCTAACATTCTAAACGCATCTGCTGGATGTGAGCACCAATCATGGCGAGGATTTTGCCTAAAAGCCTTCTTATCCTCATCATATTCCCTTTGGTACTGTCTGAGTGCTTCCAGCCCCTCATCGCAACTAGGGTCAAAATAGCACTTGGGCAGCACCATCCGCACCGCCTGGATGCCGTCCTGAATGCCAATGTCCGGCACAATCGCCAGCTTTGCCATGCCGCCCAGATGCGCCGCCAGTTGCTCAACAATCGACTTGCCACCAGATGCCAGCGTTTTTGCCCGTGCGTCATGCGGTAAATAGTGCTTGGTGTAGCGGTAGCCTTTGTTAACCACCACCTCCGCAATCTCCTCAATGCTTGCGCCTGAGACTGCGTAATAGTCCATAACCCTGATCTCGCCCCTGACCACCTGATAAAACCAAATGGCCGTGTCATCCCGATAGCCCAAGTCCCATGCGGTAAACACAGGGCTTTCAGGGTCAAAAGGTAAATCCCTAATCCGGCCTTCCTCATCAGCCAGGCGCATCTCTTGGCCGTAGTAAGCGCCAAGGATAGCGGCATCAAAGCTGCATTCGTATTCTTGATCGTACTGGTCTTGGCTTAACTGATCCCTTGCGTCCTTCAACTCGGAGTCAGGCAGCAGCTTAGAAACTGAGGCTGGCAGGCGGGTCAAAAACCAGCCTGGCGTGGCTTGGCTAACCCTATAAATGTCGTGGAATTGATTCTTGCCCTTTGGCGTACCACCAAACACAGCCCAGCCCAGCCGGTCTGAAAGTGTGGGCCTTATCACATTTCCCCAAACGCTAGGCTTAAAGTCGCCGTATTCGTCAAGGTAAACCCCGTTAAAACCCAGCCCCCGCATGGCATCAGCGTTATCTGAGCCAAACAGCATAATCTTTGCGCCGTTAACTAGCTCAACCAGCAAATCAGCTTCGTTGGTGTTTTTGGTGATTGGCGCTGCGTAGTGCTTTAGATAGTCCCATGCCACCCGTTTGGCCTGGCTACGGAACGGGGCAATGTAGGCGTACTGAGCCATTTTGTCGCCAGTGATTGCCCGTTTGATGATGTCGTTGATGGCCGCGACTGTTTTGCCAGCCCTTCGGTGAGCTACCAAACAAGCCCATCTGTCTGTCCGATTGTGGAACGGCATGAATGCGTCCCGTGGGCAGTCAGGGAGGATTATTTCCCTGTTGCCCACTTAATCACCAAGTCCTGACCCTCTGCGCCTGTGATTTCTTGCTTGACTGTTTCTGCCCAGCGCATTTGGGTCTTTGTCCACCAGATCAATGCCGTTGTGTCGCCGCCCGTAGCTTTGCCAAACAGCGTTTTGGCTATCTGCCCGTTGGCTTTGGCTTTGCCTAAGTCTAATTCTGTGCGGTAGTATTTGCGGAGGGTCTTATCGTCTATGCCCACAAGGATGCCAATTTGTTCGTGAGGCAAGCCCAAGCCACTGGTACTTTCAACCAGTCTGCGGGTCTCATCGGTTGGCTTGTGAGCCTCTTGTGGAATGACTGCCATGTTTTATAGAGGGGAACTCGTTAAGCTATTTCAACAGATTCTAGCAACAAAACGGCTTTTTTGCCGGTGAAGTCTTCCCAGCGCTTAACAATTACATCGCAATATTTAGGGTCTAGCTCCATCAGCCGCGCATGGCGGCTTGTTATCTCGCAAGCAATAAGAGTCGTGCCGCTGCCCCCAAACAGATCAAGAACTACGTTACCAGCCTTGATGTACTCCATCCCAAATTCGATTACCTCAAGCGGTTTCTGAGTTGGATGAACGCTACCCCGCAAAGCGCCGCGATTAACCGTGACGCACCGCAAAGGCGTTTGCTCGGTTGTCCAAGCAAGCTCACCGTCTGACATGGTTAAACCATCCTGCCCTTTATCCCAATAAATCCACCCCCTCTTTGGAGGAAGCAAATCGGCAAAATAGTTACCGCCCCATATTACCGCCGGAACGCATAGCCCAAGGATGTAGTTAAATACCCCTTCGTCGGGGCGCTCTGAATCCCACCCGCGAAACTCATGTGCTTTTCGGTTATGTCTTGGGTTCTTCGACACGCTTTCTTTCTG